>Ga0164305_10000805_pt1 | contig 12395 bp, 12 predicted proteins | sample Whisoiple_237_MG_FD_110215 | JGI IMG/M metagenome (GOLD analysis project Ga0164305, IMG submission 110215) | Soil microbial communities amended with pyrogenic organic matter from upstate New York, USA - Whitman soil sample_237_MG | ecosystem: Environmental > Terrestrial > Soil > Agricultural... | reverse complement strand
GAACGCGCTGGATTCCACGGGCTATATCAATCTCGTCGAGAGCCAGGCGCGCATTGTCTCCTCGCAACTCGTCCTCGATCGCGTCGTGGCGGCCGAAGCGCTCGATAAATACGGAATCCGCGCCGCAGGGTTCCTCGCTGCTCGGATCGTTGTTCGGCATGAAGGAAATACCGGGTGAAACGACGCGCGCCGCAGTGCGCGCGCTGGCGCAACGCCTCACCGTGCGGCGGCCGGAGCGTACTTTCATCATCGAGATCGGCATTGCCAGCCGCGATCCGGCGAAAGCCGCGCGGATCGCGAACGCGGTTGCGCACGCATTCATCGAAGTGCAGTCGGTCCTCTATGCGCAATCGGCGCGCGATACAAGCACCGTCTTCACCGCCCGGCTCGAAGGATTGCGGCATCAGCTTCTCGATGCCGAACGGCAGGTCGAGGAATTCAAGGCAAAGAACGGGCTCGTCGGCGCGCGCGAGCAACTGGTTTCCGATCAGCAATTGCGCGATATCAATCAGCAGCTCACTCTGGCGCGTGTGCGCACCGAAGATGCCAAAGCGCGCAGCCAGCAGGTACAGCAGGCGCTGAGGCAAAGGGGCGATCTCGGCCCGCTCACCGAAAGGCTCAATCTCGACACGGTTCGGCACTGCGCGGCCGCGTCGCCGAAGCGCAACGCCAGCTCGCCGATCTTTCGAGTGATCTTGGGCCCCTGCATCCCGCCGTGAAGAAAGCGCAATCCGTGCTCGCCGATGCGAAGAAGGCGATGGACACGGAATCGAAGCGCATCGCCGACAGTTTTAGGCGCGATTACGAGCGCGCTGCCGCCGCACAGGCTGCCATCGAAGGCAACCTGGCCGCAGCACAGCAGCTGACGATCACGAATAATGAAACCGCCGTTCGCTTGCGCGATCTCGAACGCGAGGCGGACGCGACACGTACGCTTTACGAAAGCTTCCTCAACCGGGCGTGGCGCACTGGCGAAGCGCCGAATATCGACGGGACGAGCACGCATATCGTCAGCATGGCGGTGCCGCCGAAGGATCGCGCCTCACCGCCGGGCGGTCTCGTGTCGATGATTGCCGGCGCACTTGCCGGCGAGCGCCCGATCGACTGGCTGTTCTGCATGGACCGAACGAAATCGCCGGGCCGGGGCTCGCGCGCTTCTTCGACTCGATGGACGACATCGTCCTCGTCATCACCCAGCACGATCACGCGATGGACGAGATCGCAGCGTTGCGTCGGGAACTCGGCCGCAATGCCGAGAAGATCGCGGCCTGCGTGGTTCTAGACACCGCAATTTTCGCGCTGAAAGGTGTCATCGCCAATGCCGACCACGACATCACCTCGGCAGCGGCGCGGGCCGACTATCTCGACTTGCTGGTGGGTCGCCTTGGCGATCCGGCTTTGCCGGCCGAAACACCCACAGCCATGCCGACGCTCGTGGCTGAGGCCGCTTAATTCGCCGCCCACATGTGCGTTCCGCCACGAAACACGGATTCGAGCGGCTTGCGGCAGAAATCTGCGCCGGCACCGATTGATCAGCTGATAATTTTCAATTCGCCATGCGCCGCACCTCGACGGGCAGGCTCGCCAAACCGCGCAGCGTATTGTTGTAGCGCCGCTTCGGCTCGCCAGCGATGGCGATCGACTCCGCGCGCTTCGCAAGCTCGGTCAGGATGAGCTCGCCCTCGAGCCGCGCGACGGATTGCCCGACGCAACCGTGAATGCCGCTGCCGAGCGCGACGTGGCCGGCGACGCGGCGCTTGATGTCGAATTTTTCCGGCTCCTGCCAACGCCGCGGATCGCGGTTCGCCGCTGCGAGGAAGAGCAGCACCTTCTCACCCTCACCGATGTGGACGCCACCGACATCGACCTCGCGCGTCGTGGTGCGGAAGAAAGTCTGCACCGGCGATTCGAGCCGCAGCCCCTCTTCGAAAGCATTGCGCGCAAGGCTCGCCTCATCGCGCAGCAACTGCCATTGATCGGGAAAGCGCGCCAGGCAATCGATCGCCGCCGCAAGGCCGTTCACCGTCGTATCGACGCCGGCGGACAGGAAGGAGCGCACGAGCAGCGGCGCCTCGTCGGCGCTGAGCTCGCCCTTGTCAACGGCCTCGTAGATTTGCATCGCAAGCCCGCCCGGCGCCAGCGACTCGCGGGCACAATTCTTCATGATCGATTCGCGCACAGGGTCGGCGTTGCGCATTCCTTCTTCGAAAAAGTCGTTGCGCGGCCCGAATGCATTAAAAACCATGTTGCCGTAAGGCAGAAGATTTTCGCGGCTCTCGCGGGGTATTCCCAGCGCATCCGGAAACACACGCAATGGATAGACTTCCGCCAAGTCTTTCACGGCATCGAAACGCCCGCGCGCGATAAGCGAATCGACAAGCTTCTCCGCTTCTTTCTGGAACGTCTCGCGCAGCCGCTTCATCGTGCCCGGCGACAGAATGCGCGCGAGCACGGTGCGCGTTCGCGTATGCAGCGGCGGATCGGCTTCGAGAATGATGCTGGGCGGGCGCCACGGCTTCTCCTTGGCGAAGTCGCTCAGGCCGACGCCGCGTGAGGAACAATAGGTCTGCCAGTCGTTGAGCGCGCCGTGGACTTCGTCGTGCCGCGCCATCGCCCAGACGCGATAACGCGGAATCCAAACGACCGGCCCCGCCTCGCGCATCGCCTCATGCGCGGGATAGGGGTTGTCGAAAAATGCGCGGCTGAACGGATCGAAATCGAAGGTCGGCACGTCCGGCGTGCGGGTCGCGGCTGCGGCTTGCGGCATGTTCCCACCTCAAGGGGTCTCTCGGCGGAGATTCGCACGCGGGCGAGACGAGTCAATGGTGCTCAGAGGGGCGAGAGAATCGCCAGCACTCCGCACGCGGATGCCCCTTGCTTCAGTAAGACGACCGTGATCGCCATCCGCGCGACGGTGCCGTCGGCATGCAGCACGGGTGTCTTCACCCAGGCGGGCGATGGCGAGACACCGGAGCTGATCACGCCGGCAAAGCCCGCCCAGTGACGCTCCCGCACTTGCGCGGGGATGATCAGATCGAGCGAAGCGCCGAGCGCCTGAGCGCGCGAGAAGCCAAGCATTGCTTCAGCGCCGTCGCTCCAGAAGGTGATCTTGCCGGCACGATCGGCAATGAGAATGGCGTCGCCGGTATGCTGCTGCAAGATGCTTTCGATCGAGCTCGCGTCCATGCGCGTTTTGTCGAAAGAGCGTGCCAGGCTAGTCCACCACCTCACTGCACCGGTGTTGGCGGATAGGCGAAGCTCACGCGGTTCGGCGGAGGCGCCTCTCCCATCAAGTTGCGCATGACAAGCTGGTGGAACGATGTCGTCTCCTCGATGACCTTCAGCCCCCCCTCACCGAATGCGGCGGGACCGTAGACGTTCTCGGCTAGAAGCGGGTTTGTCAGAATCTGCGAGAACGCATCGACCGCCACCATCGTGTTCAGTAACGGCGGCAACACGGAGGGCGGCGTGCGCTCTTGCGCAAAGAGGCCGACCAGGAATTCGACGTCTCTGATCTCACCATTATAGAGCTCGGACAATTCAGCGGCGAGCTCCTTGTCGCCGGTGAGTTCCAGGAAGTCCTTGGCCGGAGACCAATCGAAAGCCGCCTGGTATTCGACGAACGAACGCAGGCGTTGACTTCGCGCGAACTGATGCGCGGCATATTCGGCTTGCCAGAGAAAATCGGGATTGTTGTGCAGCCCGACCTGGCCTCCCGGCTCGCGCGCGGCGGCCGCGAGAACCGCCGCGGCCCCATATCGCTCCAGGACTTCGTTGTTGAATCTGTATCGCGTATGATCGAGCGTTTCGCCGTCGACCTGCAGCTTTTCGGGCACGAAGGAGTGCCAGCGATAGAGGAGATTGAATTCGATCGCTATGCGGTTCGCCCGATACCAATGCTTGCGCTCGGCGAAGAGGCGGGCCAGCTTGAGCTTCATCGGCGGTTGGCCCACCTGATTGATATATTCGTCGATGGTCAGGTAGAGGAGCATGACGATGTTGATATTTCGCGCCGTCTCAAAAAGCCGGTCGTCATCCCAGTCCGGATGCGCATCGGCGAGCAGATCGCAAAGCCGATTATGTTCACGAATAAAGATGCTGCTGATCGCCGTATAAAGAATTGTCGAATTGCCGCGTTCGAGACCCGTGGCGTAGAGATAAGCGCGTCTTTTTTCAATCTCTGAAGCGACTAAATACTGCTTGTTCGGATCTTCGCCTCCTCCACCTAGGCTTGCAAGGACTACATCTTCCATTTTCTTTCCATTTCTCATTTCCATATACGGCAACCCCGCATAATGCGGGTTCACCTGGAGATCGGCTCCGAAGAGTCGATCCGGAAAGCGCCCGTCGGCGCTCGTGCGCAGCTTGCCCTTCTCCCTGGTTCGAAGCAGTCTCGCCGTTGCCGCGTCAAGTCCGTAGATTTCGCACAAGTCTATTTCGTGATTTGATGTGTTCAGCCGCTCGTCCGCTTGGTCCTTACGAAGAAAACTGTCGGTGAACCATTGTGCGAAAAAGCAGAGCAGCGCGGAGCAGTTATGCGAGGGGATGAAGACGCGGCGCTTGTAGAGCGCGAGGACGCGGTCGAGAGACGGCAGCCGATCATTGTAGCTCGCGGGAGCTGGGGGCAAATGACGACCTGTGTAACGGCGATCGATCAGGCCCGTCCAAGTGATATAGTCGACCGGATCGTCCGGTTTGTTCGTTCCATCCGTGTTTTTCTCTGTGGTCGGCGTTCCGATCGGACGCCCCGTCCACAATGAATAGGCCTGCGGGCGCGCCGCAGTGCTGTCGACCGTACCATTGATGAAACCCCTGTTCACAAATGCGTGCAGACGCGGCCACTTTTCGATGAAATCAACGATTCCCGGATGCAGACGAAGGAAACCGACAATCACCCGTCGACGATCGTTGTTTAAGAACCTGCGTTTTGTCATTGCTCCCCCCGGCCTGAACCGGAATAGTAGAACAGCGAGACGCGGCCAATGCAAGGAGGAGCGGAGTTTGCAGCTATGTGATTGTGCGGTTCACGGCCGCCGCGGAGCGGCTGATGATTGCGCCGCCTGCGGGTCGTAAGTTGCTCTTCCGCTGGAATCAGCGAGTGGGAACCGCCGCAGTCACGTAAGGCGGTACGGAGTTCCGGCCGTTCGTAGCGCGCCGTACGACAGTACTCATCAGATCGCGCTATTCATCCGGCATACGCCCCGGCCTCAGGAGCTGGTCCAGTTTTGGGTTCACATCGGGAGCTATCGCTAAAAACTTTTGCGCGATTTCCTTCATTTGTGCGCGTTTCGTCGCATCTGGGTCCAGTTGTGCCGCAACAAGGCTCCAGTAGATGACCTTTAGCGCGCCGTCGGTATTTCGGGGCGCATTTGACATATAATACATGGAGAGCAAGGTTGGCGCGCGCTTATTTCCGTGGCTCGCAGCGCTACGCCAGAGTTTCGCGGCTTCTGTCGGATTCTTTTCGACCCCGTCGCCCTTCCAATATTGCCGACCTAGGAGCAGGAGTGCGTTGGCCTGCCCTTGCTCCCTCGCAAGCCGAAACAGACGCGCGAATTCGACCGGATCGCGTGCAACCCCCTATCCCATGAGATACATTTCACCCAAATCGGTTTGAGCGCCAGGTAGTCCCTTTGTCCGCGCCCTTGCGGCAGAGCTCCACGGCTTTCCTTTCGTTCTTTTCGACCGCAAGACCCTTGGGGTATTGATTTCCCAAAGCGCAGTAAGACTGCGCGACGCCCCGTTCGCTAGCGAGCCGATAAAGTTGAGCCGCCGCCTCGGACTCCGCTCGAGACGAATTCGTGGCGATCAGGAGCCCAGCGCCGAGCAACAAAGCCCGGACAAATTTTTCGAACATACTCGGCCCGACGATTCAACCTTTGGCAGCTTCTCGCAATTTGTGCTGTTCCGCCAATCTTGCGGCATAGCGCGCCATCAAATCGACCTCAATGTTGAGCCGATCGCCGTCGCGGCGGTCGCCCCAAGTCGTCACTGCCAGAGTATGCGGAATGATCAGCACGGTGAAACGATCGCCGGAAACGTCGTTGACCGTGAGCGATGTGCCGTCCAGCGTCACCGAGCCTTTCGCCGCGATGAAACGCGAAACGTCGTGCGGCGCCTCGATTTCGAAATGCGCCATACCATCGAACGAACGGCGCGAGACGATCGTCGCCACGCCGTCGATATGGCCGGTGACGATATGGCCGCCGAGCTCGTCGCCTAGTTTGAGAGAGCGTTCGAGATTGAGCCGGGTGCCGGTTTTCCACTCACCGGCGGTCGTACGCGCCAATGTCTCGGCCGCGGCATCAACGTCGAACGTGGTGCGATCACCCGCCTGCCCTACCGCCACTGCGGTCAGGCATGGTCCAGCACACGCGATCGAGGCGCCGATCGCGATTGTGTCAACGGGATAATTGCAGGCGATGCGGATGCGCCGGAGATCGCCGCGATCTTCCGCCGCGATCACCTCGCCGACATCGGTCACGAGTCCGGTGAACATTAGAGGACGCGCAAGTAACGCCGCAGACGATCCGGTCCGGCGAATGCGTCCTCGGCAAGCGTGTAGTGCGTGCTCTGCCCAAGTTTGCGCCGCGCATCTGCCGCAAGCACCGGCACGCCCTTGGCGCCGAACGGTTTCGGCGCGGTGAAAATCACCACCTCGTCGGCGAGCCCTGCTCCGATCAGCTCGCGCGCGACGCGCGGACCGCCTTCGCTGAAGACGCGGGTGATGCCGCGTTGCGCCAGCACCGCCAGCGCGATCCTCAGCTCCAGCCGCGCACTTTCATGCGCGGGAATGCGCGCGACCTCGATTCCGGCGCCGGCAAGCGTGCGCTCGGCTTCGAGCGGGGCGTCCTCCGCCGCGATGATCAGCGTCGGATAATCGCGCGCGGTCAAAGCCAGGCGCGAGCGCGGCGAAATCGCGAGACGATAATCCAGCACGACGCGCAGCGGCTTGCGATCCTCCATGCCGGGCAGACGCACCGTCATCAAGGGATCGTCGGCGCGCGCGGTGCCGATGCCGACCATGATCGCATCGTGCATGGCCCGCATCATGTGGACGCGCGCGTTCGCGGCGGCGCCGGTGATCGCAAGCCGCTTGTCGTGCTCGCCGCCGGCGGCAAATCCGTCCGCCGTTTCGGCGAGCTTCAGCGTCACCATCGGGCGGCCTTCGGTGACGCGCAGGATGTGGCCGAGATTGGCACGGCGCGCCTCCCCCGCGCCGATGCCGGCCAGAACCTCGATGCCGGCGTCCCGCAGCCGCGCGTATCCGCGCCCGGCGACGCGCGGATCGGGGTCCTCCAGCGCCGAGACGACGCGCGCAATCCCCGCCGCGATGATCGCATCGGCGCAGGGCGGGGTGCGCCCATGATGGCTGCACGGCTCGAGGCCGACATAGAGGGTCGCGCCGCGCGCCGCCGCGCCGGCATCGTCGAGCGCTTCGGTCTCGGCATGTGGGCGGCCGCCGTCGCGGGTCCAGCCGCGCCCGACAATGATGCCGTCGCGCACCACCACCGCGCCGACGGCGGGATTCGGCGCGGCGCGGCCGAGGGCGCGGCGCCCGAGCGCCAGGGCGGCGGCCATGAAGTCGGCATCCGCGGCGGCGGAGGCAGTGCTCGCCGCGCGATCGATTTCGGCGAGGCTCATATCCGCTCGGTCACGCGCTTGGCAGGCGGCGGCTCCGGCTTCTCCGGCTCGTGCGAAAGCTCGTCGATCAGCTGGCCGAAATCGCGCGGCTCACGGAAATTGCGGTAGACCGAGGCGAAGCGCACGTAGGCGACGTCATCGAGCGATTTTAAGCCCTGCATGACGAGCTCGCCGATCCGCTCCGACGACACCTCGGAATCGCCGGAGCTTTCGAGCTGGCGCACGATGCCGTTGACCATGCGCTCGACGCGCTCGGCCTCGACCGGGCGCTTCCTCAGTGCAATCTCCAGCGAGCGCATGATCTTGTCGCGGTCGAACGGCACGCGCCGCCCCGAGCGTTTCACCACGATGAGGTCGCGGAGCTGCACGCGCTCGAACGTGGTGAAGCGGCCGCCGCAATCCGAGCAGACCCGCCGCCGCCGGATCGAGGAGGCGTCCTCGGTCGGACGCGAGTCTTTCACCTGCGTGTCGAGTGAGCCGCAATAGGGGCAACGCATGTGTCTCTCCGGCCCCACCTTCCCGGAGGCGCGTAGCGCCATCCGGGACCCAGAGCAAACACATCTGCCCCTGGACCCCGGATCGCGCTTCGCGCGTCCGGGGATGTGGCTCAATATATAGGAAATCGTCGGGTCAGCTCGGCGACCCGCGCCTTCACCGCAGCTTCCGCCGCATTCTGCCCCGAGTCGCCGGCGCGCACCAACCCGTCGATGACCTCGACGATCATCTCGCCGATGCGCTTGAACTCGGCCACGCCGAAGCCGCGCGTCGTCCCCGCCGGCGTGCCGAGCCTGATGCCCGACGTCACCATCGGCGAGGCCGTATCGAACGGCACGCCGTTCTTGTTGACGGTAATCCTCGCCCGCCCGAGCGCCGCCTCCGCCGCCTTGCCGGTGATGCCCTTGGGGCGAAGATCGACCAGCATCAGGTGGGTGTCGGTGCCGCCCGACACAATGGCGGTGCCGCCGGCCTGCAGCGTCGCGGCAAGGGCCTTGGCGTTCCCCACGACGTTCTTCGCGTAAATCTTGAAGTCCGGCCGCAAAGCCTCGGCCAAAGCCACTGCTTTTGCTGCGATAACGTGCATGAGCGGGCCGCCCTGCAGGCCCGGGAAGACCGCCGAATCCACCTTCTTGGCGATCGCCTCGTCGTTGCTGAGAATCAGCCCGCCGCGCGGCCCGCGCAGCGACTTGTGCGTCGTCGTCGTCGTCACATGCGCGTGCGGCACCGGCGAGGGATGCACGCCGCCGGCGACCAGCCCGGCGAAATGCGCCATGTCGACCATGAGGTAGGCGCCGACCTCGTCGGCGATCTCGCGAAACTTCGCGAAATCCCAGAAGCGCGAATAGGCCGAGCCGCCGGCGATGATCAGCTTCGGGCGGACCTCGCGCGCCCGCGCCGCCACCGCGTCCATGTCGATGAGCTGGTCGTCCTTGCGCACGGTGTAATGCGCCGCCTTGAACCATTTGCCGGAGACGTTCACCGGCGAGCCGTGCGTCAGGTGGCCGCCGGCGGCGAGGTCGAGGCCCATGAAAGTGTCGCCGGGCTGCAGCAGCGCCAGGAACACCGCCTGGTTCATCTGGCTGCCCGAGTTCGGCTGAACGTTGGCGAAGCGGGCGCCGAACAGCTTTTTCGCCCGCTCGATGGCGAGCGTCTCGGCGACGTCCATGAACTCGCAGCCGCCGTAATAGCGCCGGCCCGGATAGCCCTCGGCGTATTTGTTGGTCATGACCGAGCCCTGCGCCTCGAGGACGGCGCGGGAGACGATGTTTTCGGACGCGATGAGCTCGATCTCGTCGCGCTGGCGCTGGAGCTCGTTGTCGATCGCGCGGGCGATGTCCGGATCGGCTTGCGCCAGGGTGGCGGTGAAGAACGGGTTTTCCGCGTGGGCGGCGGTGGCGGCGGGCTGGGTCATGGGCGGGATGTAGCGGATTCTCGGGAGGCCAACAAGGAATCACCTAGTGGGGAGGCGAAACAGGCAAGAGTCGAGGGCCACGCGTTTTGGCCGACCCGGCGACGTGAAACCGAAAGCCTTGCGCTGCGAACGGAACCGGTAAAAATGCATACACTTGCTGACACTTGCCGGCTGGTTCGAGAAATTTCCAGATGCGTTGCGAAGCATCCGGAGCGGAGAACCGGCCAGGCAATCAGTTTTGCGCCCAATGCGGAACTGCCTTGCCGAAGGCGTGTCCCTCATGCGGAGCACCGATCGATTCTTCTGACAAGTTTTGCGGTCACTGCGGAACGACCGTGTCACCGTCCGCCGCCTCCGCGGCGCCGGTAATTCCGCCTACTCCTTCCAGCAGCCCCGACGCTGGCGGCGAGCGGCGGCAGGTCACGGTCATGTTTGCGGACCTTGTTGGGTCCACAGCATTGTCAGCGCAGCTAGACCCGGAGGACCTGCGGGACCTGCTCGCCACCTATCATCGAATGGTCAGCGAGGTTGTGAAAGCGCACGGCGGTCACGTCGCCCAGTACTTAGGCGACGGGGCGCTCATCTATTTTGGGTATCCGATGAGTCATGAGGACGACGGCGAGCGGGCGCTCGAGACCGGGCTGTCGCTCCTCAAGCATGCCTTAGTCCAGGATGCTGCGTATTCCACACTCTTGCGAGGTCAAAAACAGAGTCTGCATAGAAGCATCGCCCAAAATTTGTCAGAGCGCAGCGGCGCAGAGAAGGTGGCGGAACTGATTGCGCGTCATTATCGCGAGGCGCGCGATAGCTTGGAAGCTGCCGAATGGCGCCTGAAGGCTGGCGAAGCCAGTAATCGGCGCTACGCATATCGTGAGGCAGTTGAGAACCTTCGCGAAGGTTTAGATGATGCTGGTCTGTTGCCGGACACGGTCGAACGTAAGGAGGTTGAGCTAAAGCTGAATGTTGCTCTCAGCGTTCCACTTATCGCCCTGTACTCATTTACGGCAGGTCCAGCAGCCGAAGTCGTTGCGCGGGCAGAGGCATTGAGCCTGGAACTGGGAAAGCCTAGGCCGCCGCGTCTGCTGTATCACCGCAGCTTAGTTCACCACCTTCGAGCCGACTACAGCCTTGTCATACCCGTCGCCCGCGAACTTGAAGAAAGCATGCGGGGAGATCCGTTAGAGTTGCGAGGTGCCATTCAGCGAAATTTCGCGGAGATGATGAGCGGCCATGACGTTGTTATCGCAAAGAACGAGCTTGAGGAAGTTTTTGAACGCCTTAGAAGACTTGGACCCGAAGTAGATTACATTCGGCACGAATATACGTATGATATTAAGGCAGCCGCCGTGCCATCGTTGAGCATGTCGTTTTGGCATGCAGGATACCCCGATCAAGCCGTCCGGGTATGTGATTACGGCCGAGAGCGGGCGGCCGAGATCAGCCACGCAATGACCATGTGCGGCGTGTTGACGTGGGAAATACTTATCCACTTTTTCAGGGGGGATTTCGTCAAAATGAACGCGCGTGCACAGGAGCTTCACGAGGTTTCGAGCCGCGAAGAACTCCCGGTATTCTTTCCTATCGCTCTGCAATCGCGGGCTTTTCCCACGGCTGTGAGAGGTGATCTGGGAGCGAGCGCGGGCGCTTGTAAAGGGCACGAACACGAAAATAGGGCAAACGCTTGGCATGCGTGCACGTATTCTCGACCTTGCTCATCGGGGTGAAGAAGCAATTGAGGCCATAGACACCGTCCTTGAGGAGGTTCATGGCTCGGAAGAAAAAATCTTCTTAAGCGACTTAACAAGGTTGCGAGGCGAGTTCCTGATGCGTTACCGCGGCCCCGACGCCGAGCCGGAAGCAGAGAAGGAATTCCAAGAGGCGCTCGGTTTTGCTCGCAAGCAGAGGGCTCTCTCCTACGAGCTTCGCGCGGCGCACAGCATGGCAAATTTGATGCGCAGCAGGGGCGATGAAGCGGGCGCGCTCGACCTGCTTGAGCCCGTATTCAATCGCTTCACGGAAGGCTTCGACACGGCCGATCTCATCTCGGCAAAGCGAACGATCGATGAATTAAAATTGCGGCGCGATGCCGTCGCGCCTCTTGCTTTTTCTGCGGGTGCATAGAGGTGGAGGTGAGGGGCAGCGCCAATCCTTGTCGCGTTAGTGCTGCCCCTCACCCTCGCTTCGCTCGACCTCTCCCCGCACGCGGCTAGAGGTGAGGCTAATGTTCTCGCCGATGCGCCACAGGACGCCTGTCGGATCGACAAGCAGGAAGTCGCGTATGCCCCACGGCCGGTCTTCCGGCGGCTCGGTCTTCACGCCGTATTTCGCTGCAATGCCTTGTGCCTCGACGTGACGCCACCATGCATCGACGTTCTCGACGAGCAGATGCATCATGAAGTTGCCGGCATGCGCCGCGTTGTAGAAATTCTGCAAGAGGAACGACGAATTGCCGTGCCGGAGATAGGCGAGATCGTCATCCGACCATGCGAGGTCGAAGCCGAGGTCCTGATAGAAGCGCTTCGACAAAGCGAAATCGCGTGCCGGCACGAAGGCCTTGGCCTCTATGGTCGCCAGGTTGCTCACGGGCGCGCTCCACTATTCCATTGGGCGGATATGGGGCAGCGAGGGCGAGCGGCAGCCTGCGTGGATGCCCGGCCCGAGTGCCGGGCATGACGCGCGGCGCCAATGCAGGCCGGTCCCCTCTCCCCGCGCAGGAGATCTCTGCAAAACGCGGGTTGGTGGGCCAGGAGGCTGAACGGGTTGTGGGGTTAGGCGCAAGGAGCGCGGCGTGCGCCGTCGCGCGGGCCTTGATCTGGCGTTTAGAGCCCGCGTCTCAGGTGAG
>Ga0164305_10000804_pt1 | contig 12398 bp, 8 predicted proteins | sample Whisoiple_237_MG_FD_110215 | JGI IMG/M metagenome (GOLD analysis project Ga0164305, IMG submission 110215) | Soil microbial communities amended with pyrogenic organic matter from upstate New York, USA - Whitman soil sample_237_MG | ecosystem: Environmental > Terrestrial > Soil > Agricultural... | reverse complement strand
TGGGCTGTGGCTTTTATTTCTAAAATCAGCGCTTGGACTGATAGGTATGTGGTGGACGGGGCGGTGAATTTGTTCGGTTTGGCGACAATTTTCAGCGGCGAAGGGTTGAAGTACAGCGGCACAGGTCAGTCGCAGTTTTATGTGTTGACTATTGCGACGGGGGTTGCTGTGTTGGTGGCGTTGATTGTTTGGCAGTTTTAAACCGCAGAGGTTGGCAGATGAATTTTTTGGGTTTGTCTGCTTTTTGTCTGATGTTATTTAATTTTAAACCGCAGATGAGGGCGGATGAACGCAGATGAACGCAGATAATTTTATTCTGGGTCTGTCTGCTTTTTTATCTCATTTTACTCAAAATCGATGGGCCACAATTCGGTCACCGCAACTTCCCAACCGGGCAAAAGTTCGGGAATTGAAATCATGTCGCCGTCTCTCAATACAACTGGCTCGGCTGTCGGAGTGTAAACTGTTACTGTGCGCTTGTCCGGGTCGATTAATATTCCTACTTTGGCTCCGAGTTCGATGAATGATTGAATTTTTTCTCGCAGGGGTTTGAGGCGATCGGACTGAGATTTGATTTCTACAACTAAGTCGGGAACGAGTTCGGCAAAATACCTTTTACTTTGTTTGAGGCGATCGGCTGTCACAAAAGAAACATCGGGAGATCTCAGATCGGAATTGGGGAGGATAAACCCCCCGCTAGATTCAAATACTCGTCCGAGTTTGCGGGGTTTGACCCAGTTCCCCAAAAGTCTGCCTAACTCTGCTCCTATTTCGCTCGATAAAATGTCTGATGGGCCCATAATGATAATCTTCCCGTCTGCGAGTTCTAATTGGTAGTCTAGATGCGCTTCCGAGAGTATACTTTGCAGTTTTTCCACGTCGGCAACTGTTAGGCGGGTGGAAGGAGAACCGGATTTAATTTGCAAATCTTCTCGATCTGTAAGACTTGTGGTCATAGGAGGATTTCAGAGACATTTGAATGTATGTTAACAAGAAAATGGGCGGATCGCTTTTATATGTAGTTGCTTTGCGTTAATGTTAAATATAGCTCTAAATACTGTGTAACAAAGGAAAGTTTTAATTGATGCTCAGTGCTTTAATCTGGATACCAATGTTGGCGGCTGCCCTGATTGGGCTCTGGCCCGGTTCAGTGAGTTCTAAAATAGTTCGGAATGTCGCGATCGCCATTGCGGGTATAACTTTTATTCTCTCGGTGATTTTGGCAGTTCAGTTTGATGCCAGTACCAGTCAGTTGCAGTTTTCGGAATTCATTCCTTGGATAGATGTTTTGGGATTGAATTACAATCTCGGTGTTGATGGTTTGGCTCTGCCTTTGGTAATTTTAAATACTCTGCTGACAGGGGTAGCTATTTACGCTACGGATGAGTCGATCCGCAGACCTCGACTTTATTATTCTTTGATGCTGTTAATTACCGGCGGCGTAACAGGGGCTTTTTTATCTCAAAATTTGCTGCTGTTTTTCCTGTTTTTTGAGGTAGAATTGATTCCGCTTTACCTGTTAATTGCGATTTGGGGAGGCGAGCGCCGGGGTTATGCTGCTACTAAGTTTTTAATCTATACTGCATTTTCGGGAATTGTGCTGCTGGCTGCTTTCTTGGGCACTGGTTGGCTTAGCGGTGCTTCGAGTTTCGATATGGTGGGTGCAGCGGGCGCATCGCATTTGCAAGGAGGATTGCCATTGCCTTTGGTAAGGCAAATTGTTTTGCTGGCAGGGGTGTTGCTGGCTTTTGGCATTAAGATTCCTTTGGTGCCTTTTCATACTTGGTTGCCGGATGCTCACGTAGAAGCTTCGACGCCGGTTTCGGTGCTGCTGGCGGGGGTGCTTTTGAAGCTGGGAACTTATGGGATGCTGCGCTTTGGTTTGGGTTTGTTTCCCGATGCGTGGGCGGTGGCGGCGCCGATTTTGGCGAGTTGGGCGGTGGTGAGTGTGCTTTACGGGGCCAGTTGCGCGATCGCCCAAAAAGATATGAAAAAAATTGTAGCTTACAGTTCGATCGCTCACATGGGCTACATTTTGTTAGCTAGCGCCGCAGCTACTCCGATTAGTATGCTGGGAACAGTGTTGCAAATGGTTAGCCACGGTTTAATTTCGGCGCTGCTATTTTTGAGTGTCGGCGTTGTTTACAAAAAATCCGGCAGCCGCAACATCGATGTCCTCAAAGGTTTGTTCAATCCCGATCGCGGGTTGCCGATGATTGGCAGTTTAATGATCCTCGGCGTGATGGCAAGTGCCGGCATTCCGGGTTTGGCTGGATTTATTGCTGAATTTTTGATGTTTCGGGGCAGTTTGCCAGTGTTTCCCGTGCAAACTTTGCTGTGCATGATCGGCACTGGTTTAACTTCAGTTTACTTTTTAATTATGGTCAACCGCGCCTTTTTCGGCCGCCTTTCGGATTTGGTGGAAAATTTGCCCCAAGTCCGCTGGCGCGATCGCATTCCTTCGCTGGTTTTAGCAATAATTATTGCAATCATGGGAGTGCAGCCGGGAGTTTTAGTTGCTTTGAGCGAGAAAACTGCGATGGGAATGGCAGCTAATGTGCCACCCCAAGTTAAAGTGATTGCTCAAAACTTGAAATAAAATATGACCTAGGTGCGTAGTGAGGAATGCAAGTCCTCTCTTAACAGCTTTGAGTCCATAGGTTCGTAGTGAGGAGTGCAAGTCCTCTCTTAACAGCTTTTAGCCCATCATTAAAGGACTTTAGTCCTTACTACAAACCTATTTCTTCGTTCTTCCTTCTATTCAGGCTTACTTAAAATGACAACTACCGTATTAAAACCCTCTTCCCATCCCCTATCCGCATACATTGACATCTTGGAATCAGGCCAAGCTTTGCTGCCTGAATCGGCGGAAAATGTAGTAGAAGTTGTCGGCATTCTCAAAAGTTACGGTGTGGTTCTCGATGCCTATTCTCGCAATCTCAATTATATTGCTGAAGAACAGTTTTTAGTGCTTTTCCCGTTTTTTAAATATTTCAATGGGGAAGTCACTCTGCCGAAGTTAATCCGCTATTTGTGGCACGATCGCATAAATTTTGAGTATGCTGAGTATGTGATGAAAACTATGCTGTGGCACGGCGGCGGGGGGTTTGACAGTTATTTGGATACCCCGGAATTTAGCAGTTTGGTCGAAAAGGCGATCGCGGCTAAATTGAAAGGCAACTTTTTCATGCAGGGACTACACAAAACATTTCCTGAGTTTTTGCCGGAACAAGTACGGATGCTGGCTTACTACACCGGTCTCGGTCAGTTTTGGCGGGTAATGAGCGATTTGTTTATGGACTTATCTGATTCCTACGATCGAGGGGAAACTAAGTCTATTTCTGATGTAGTTGATTTTGTCAAAGCCGGTTTAGTAGCCGCTGCCAGCCTACCGATTACCTACAGCGTCAAGATTCACGGTCAAGTCTACGATATCATTCCGGCCTCGGCTAACTTGACATTTTTACCAGATGTAGCTGTGCCTTATGTAGAGTCAATTTTCTTTCGGGGCACAGCTTTTTTTGGCACAGTTTCCTACAACGCTCAAGCGCATCAAATCCCGGAAGAACAAAGAGATTTTGCCTACGGGGCTTTGTTTGCCGATCCTTTACCGATTGGAGGTGCAGGGATTCCGCCAACTCAATTGATGCAAGATATGCGGCATTATTTGCCGGAGTATTTGCACGAAATTTATCGCAGTAGCTGTCGGGGTGAAGACGATCTGCGGGTGCAAATTTGTCAGAGTTTTCAAAAGTCGATGTTTTGCGTGACGACGGCGACTATTTTGGGTTTAGCACCTCATCCCATGAATACCTCCGATCCAGAGGAAAAAAAGGCTAATCGGGCTTATTTGGAAGGTTGGATGGATCGATTTGGGAATTCTCGCTTGCATTGGGCAAATCAGCCAACTAACCGGGCCTGTCAGTTGTTCCCCGAACGGTAGAAGGGCGACTGGTTTTTAGGGGCAAGGTCTCTCGGAGTTGCCAAAATATTACCTGAAGAAAGCAATTGCTTTCTTTTGGAGGGCGAAAGCTCATCCTGGCGATCGCAATGAGATCGCTTCCCGTAAAATAGCCCTTATAAGGCAAGTAGTGAAAACTTCAGTCCACAGACTTTTATGAGGACTGAAGTCCTCACTACAAACCAATTTGATAGTAGTCGTTTTAGCGGACATAATATGACCTGATAAACTGTTTGTTTTCGGCTCATTGTGATTGCTTTCATAAGAGATATATCCGCTAACGCTTAGACTGGCAATCACAGGATAAAACACTTGTTATTTCCGAACTATTTAGATTCGGACTAGAACACTCAGACCGTGAGAGTCCGTGCCACAAGTTCCCAGCAAACCATAAGTTTCTGCTAAATCTTTGACTAAAGCAGTTTGTTTGGGGCTGGGTTCCCAAGGATTTGGATTACCGTAAGCATAGTAGATTTCTACGCCGTCAATGCCGAAACGGGCTGCTTCTGGGATTAGTTGATCTGCTGTCGATCGATACCTGCAAGGATGTGCGAGAACTGCTAAACCTCCTGCTTCATGAATAGCTTCAATTACCCTGGCTGCTGAATAACAATAAGTGCCTTCAGTGCTTTTACCTCGTAGGTATGGTTTGAGACTGGGATGTTGCGGATCGAAGCCATAACCGAGAATGTGTACGTCATTGTTGAGCAATTCGGCATTAATTTCAGCGCCTGTCCAGAGACTAGGTGCTTCGCTATTTTTGTCGGGATGGTTTAATTTCCAATTATCCAACCAAATTTGAGCTTGCTCGTAGCCTTTGGTGCTGTGGTGGTCGGTGATAGCTAAGCCTTTGAGACCGATCGCGATCGCTTGTTCCATCACTTTTTCTGACTGCGATCGCCCGTCAGAGTTAATTGTGTGCAGGTGGAAGTTATACGAACCCGGACAGCTATCGGCATCAATTGTCTGGAAGACTTGTTTGAGTGCTGAGCTATTTTGGGCTTCTGGTTTGAGACTAGAACCGGGGAAGGGAGCGAGATTGACAGTCATAAGCGTTATTATAAAAAAAACTAGCTTTGTTTAATATATCGAATAAATTTATATGTTGCACCGATCGCGATAGTTACACTAGCGATTTACCGTGGTGCGGGGGCGGGTTTATGAGATTATTGATTTTAGGCAATTATGGTTGGTAAAACCCGCCCCTACAGGTTTGTTGAAAATGGCACAAGATATGAATTCAATCGCATTTTAAACCTGCGGCGGCGGCTGTAGGAAATTCGATCGGCACAAATGTAACGCCAAATTGTTCTCTCGAACACGGCACAATATGCGCCAATCCTTTAGGAGGGTTTTTCCGATTTCCAGTCTTTGAGTCAAACTCAATTATACCCGTAGCTCCCTCGGCTTTAAAGTTTGGATCGGCTAAGGTTTTTTGCATTCCTTCGCGGCTGGGTTCCGGCTGCATTTCTAGGGCTTTAATCAGCGTCCGGGCGGCATCGTAGGTTAAAGCCGATCGGGTATTCAACGGGCCTCCCCACAATTTTTCAGCGTTGTGCGGAAATTTTTTGTCAAAGCTTATTAACGGATGCCAAAACACGGATATGCCCAGTTTTTTAACAGACTTTAGCTGTTTGGCTACTTCTAACGTTCTCGGCTCGTACAGCGTCCAGGGCCCGACAATCCAATTGCGATCGCCGTTAGCTTTTATCATTTCGATCGCATTTTCTAGGGAATTGGTGACTTGACCGTCGGGAATGACAAGTAAAGCTGTTTTTCCTGCTTTCTCAACTTCTTTGATTGCTGCTTCGGCGTTAAAATTATTTTTAGATAAGTCGTAATAATTACTGATTCTAAAAGTCGAGCCTCCTTTAGCTTCAAATTGCTTTTTGAACTCTTCCCAGAAAGAAGCGCTGAACGGACTGTTGGGATTGTAAAATACTGCGGCTTTTTTCTCGCCCACCCCGATCAGTTGATTTACTAAAGCTTCAGCTTCTATGCTAGTTGTCGGAGCAGTCCGAAAGAAAAATTTTCGAGGTTTGCGCGTCAGTTCTTCTGTGGTGCTTCCCGGAGAAATGGCGATTAGTTGATTTCGATTGTAAATATCTACGGTTTCCACAGTCATGTCGCTGGTGTAGTGTCCGATAACTGCTAGAATATCGGGCTGAGCGACCAGATAATTAGCCCTTTGAACGGCGTAGGATTTGATATTGCCATCATCAGCGATGATGACTTTGAGACCTTTTTTCCTAATAGCTTTTGGTTCGAGAAAGCCTTGACCGGGAAAATCTTTATTGTTCTCATTTGCAGCGATCAGGCCTAAATTAACTTCTGTTTGAGCTTGAGCAATGCCGCGGAGCAGTTCTTCTGCTAAATTTGCGTTGAGGATGCTGCCGTCCTGATTTCTGCGGATGGGAACAACAATTGCGATCGTGTAATATTCTGCATTTATTGCCTTCAGCAGAGCATTGTTGATGTAAATTAAAGTTTCTGGATCTCTGCGGTCTTCCCGCCAGGACTGTTTGAGCAATTTTAAAGCTTCGGGATAATTTGAGTCGGCAAACTCATTGATTCCCCTTTGTTTTGACCACAGGGCGGAGGTTTGCACTAGGAGTTTTTCGCCGGAACTTACACCATCTGGCGAGGGTGTAGGCAGCGTTGGTTGCGGGGAAATTCTGGGGATTAGCGGTGAAATTCTGGGGATTAAAAATACGATCGCCCCAAAAGCCGCCATTCCCGCAACAGCTAACAGCAGCCAGCGCCAGCCCGATCGCAACTTCCGCGAAGTTTTGGGTAAATCGGGCCCTGGGACGATCGGCAAATCCAAGTCTTGCAAAACTTCATCAACCGATTGGTAACGGTCTTGAAAGTGGAAACGCACCATCTTGGTTAAAATATTTTTGAGCTTGTCGCTAACTTGTACCGCAGGGCGATCGGGCGTCGAGTAATCCCAGACAATTTCACCAGTTTCGGGGTCTTGCGGCAGATTGGTGGGACGTTGGCCGGTGAGAGCTTGGATAGCGATGATTCCGAGAGCATAAATGTCGTTGTAGGGTTGCGGGAGAGACCGCGGGTTGTATTGTTCGGCAGGCATATAACCGCTGGTGCCGATCGCCTGCGATGTGAATATTTCACCTGTAGAGTTAGAGGTAAAAGTGCTGATTTCTTTGACAGCCCCAAAATCTATTAAAACAATTTTTTTATCTGTTTCGCGCCGAATTAAGTTAGAAGGTGTAATATCGCGGTGAATAATGTTTTCTTGATGGACTGATTTTAATATTTCCAGAACTTCCCGCAAAAAGACAACGGTTTTTTTCTCATTCCACCGATCGCCTGCAGTGAATTCTTGACTGAGCGGATGTCCTTGAACGTATTCTTGAACTAAGTAAAAGCGATCGTTTTCTTCAAAGCGATCGAATAATTCGGGAATGCGCGAGTTTTTGCCGAGACGGCGCAAAGCGCTAGCCTCCCTTTCAAATCGCTTCCTTCCCTTCTCCAAAACTCGCGGATCGTTCGATGGGGGAAAAGGAATTTCCTTAACAACGCACACAGGATTATTGGGTTGGTTTATTTGTGCAGCCGTGTAGGTTCTAGCAAACCCTCCCTGTCCCAACAAAGCGATAATTTTGTAGCTTTCGTGCAGGATATCCCCTAAGTTGACACACATAAATTTTCCAACACCTCTTGACAGGCTGCGGTCTTTCATGTTAATTATAAACTTTTTTATGTCCAGATACAGCTTGGCAAAATATGAAATTCCTCTGTGTCTCTATCCAAAACACTATAACTATCAGCAATTAGCAATTCTATATTAGTTATGACTGATGACTAATTATCAATTATCTTTCTGCTAACTTGCTGAGTACAAAAGCAACGAAAAACCCGCAGACAGTAATTAGTCCAGCAAAATCGTGAGTTTCCTCGAATGCTTCCGGAATCATGGTATCTGAGATCATGGCTAAAATACCCCCAGCAGCTACGGCGGTAGTTGCCGCTATTACTTCCCCAGAAAAGCGGCTGAAAACCGTATATCCTAACAATGCTGCGATACCGGAAATAACTGCGATCGCGCTCCAAACTCCAAAAATGTAACCGATCGATCTCCCTGCTTTTTTCATGCCGGCGGCGCTGGAGAGCCCTTCGGGAATGTTGGAAAGAAAAATTGCCGCTACTGTCACCCAACTGACAACGCCTCCAGAAATCATGCTGACGCCAATGACGATCGACTCCGGTATTCCATCTAACAGCGCGCCGAGGGCGATGGCTAATCCGCCATCGCCTGACTCTGTTTTAGCTGGGTGCAAAGAGCCCGATCGCTTGCGGTGTTTTGCTCCCTGCTGACTCAAAAACCAATTGGCGGCTGTGTAGACAGCAGCGCCCCCCAAAAAGCCGATCGCCGTCGAGTCGAAACCGCCGCGCTTGTAAGCTTCATCCATCAGTTCAAAGGATAGCGCTGAAATCAGCACACCAGCGCCAAAAGCCATAATTGTTGCGATCGCGCGCTGGGGAATCCTCACAAAGTAACCCACCGCCGCTCCCAGTAGCAAGGCAGAACCCCCCACTAAACCCCAAAATCCTGCCTGCAACCACACTGGAAACATCAGCCGCACCTCAAAATGAAAAAATTTTTATGCCGCCTAAAAATTATAATATATAGGACTTACGGATGGGGGCCAGAAACCTGGTTTTTTACCTAATCTGTTAAGTACATTCCTAATAGTTGGAGTCGCTAGTATTCCCATCAACATTAACTTTTTTACCCCAGGATGGGATTGACTCGAAACCAGCGATAGCCGTAGGCTTCTAAGGGAATAGAGGGCGATTCGGCATCGAGAGATTCATACAGGCCCCCGTGCCTATCTCCTCCACGGACGAGGTAATCGGTGTTTCAAATATTGGGGCTGCCACTCTGTGCTGCCCCTACAAGAGAATGAAACAGCCCTGTATTAGCAGGAGCGATCGCTACCAATTTCCGATTAGATGTTCATCCAAATAGCCAACTTGTTTAGCTTGTAGCTGCACTGTCTTCGCTCTCTTTCGCCAAGACAGTGCAAAACCACAAACCTTAGTTAAATCCGTCAGGCCTTGTCAATCATAAGGACATAGGAGTTGTGTTTGCCTTTAGCGATCGCTAATGCTGCCAACTAATCTTCTACCCAATTGAGTAACCCAAGAGAAGTAACAGCTCCAAAAAAGTGAGCGCCAATCAGATTGACGTTTGCCATCGTCACAAAAATATCTAGGGAACGAATCACATTTTCTGGCGCGTAAGCTGCCATCGCTTGGGGCTGACTAAGAGTTTTTGCTAGGACTACAGCAACTGTTTCTTCAGAAGCGACAAACGCGATTAATACCCCTACCAAACTAGAAACTAATCCAATCTGTAAGGTGTGAGTAATATGTTCTTTGCTGGGATATACCTGGGAATTTTCGGCGTGCAAAAGTCTGCCTAAAAGCCTATAGCGAAAATCCCAAAAAATTCTAAAACACAGCAATAACAGGCCAATTATTGCTAAAAATACCCCGAAACCAATACCTGCATTATTGGTTTGTTCGCTCATGTTGCGACCCAACATAGCAAATACTAAAACAATCCCGGAAACAGCACCCAAGAATAACTGTATCCAGAAGCTAAATCTGCTGAACAAGCGAAAAGTTGCGACGAATTCGCTTTGGGTCAGCGGTTGCGACAAGGATTCTGGTTGATTCACTTGATTCATTATATACACCTTATTGCTGAATTGATCGTCAAAGCAAACGACGTAAGAAATAGGTTCTGCTTGTCTTCCTGTCGCAAGCGATCGCCTTGTGGTTAGCTATTAAAGTTTTCCTGAAAAGTCAGTTAAGGGCCCGACAGGATGCCGGATGTTTGGGAACCGAATTAGGCAATTTCCGGTAAATAAAAGGTTGAACTCAACACAGCAACTGCCGTTGTGGTTGATTTAATTTTCCTAAAATCCTCCCGGTTCTGAACAATCAACTTCAACTTCTTGCGACAATGGGAATTCAGAGTCTTAAAAATCGACTTAGGCAAAACCTCTATTGTTTCTGTTCACCATCTCAAAATCTTGCTTCTATCTCCATTTAATCTAACTAGTCCAACCTTGCCATCTGTCTGATGCCATAAGAAAATATCCCCCTGATGGAAGATGATTGAGGAAAAAGTTATGATACAGCTTTGAGTTAAGTGCGATCGCTCCGACTACTGGCGATAGATGCTTGATTCCCAACTGGCGCACTGGGGCGCATCCATTCTTGCAACGTCCATAAGCTACTTAGGGCAGTTATTGCAGATTCCCAACTATCCATAATCAAATCAATAATCGTATCATTCAGGCTCTCAATCACTTCGGTTGAGAAAACAATACCAGCCGTCCATTCGGCAACTTACCACAAAGCACCAATCGCAATCCCAACTGGTTATTATTAGCAAGTACAGCATTTTATCGTGTCAATAAATAGTCACCCTGAACCGGATAACCCATATTTTAATTGTTGTTTTGACAATTATTCGGGTGGTAAATCCGATGCCATAGCGTCACGCAACGATCGGCCTTTTCCCGCTTTCTACCGTCAGCGATCCGATGAAATTCTCTCAAAATGCCAAGAGGGTTTAATGGGTTGATTGGCAGGCGTTGTATTAAGCATAAGTTTTATTGGTATTACGAGCATTATTGTTTTTTGCTTTCTTGGCAAGTGCCACTGCCTGTTGTTAACGGGATTGTGGCATTTATATTAGCCTTGATTCCCTATATGGGCGCAATTTTAAGCGTAATTGCACCAGCAATGCTGGCTTTATTAGATTAGCCTGGGAAAGCAGGCGGGGTGTGGTTTATTTATTTTATAGTTAAACAAATTGAAGACAATTTTATTCTACCTATTGGGAAAATTAGGTATTTTTATTCCCAATTACACCTTAGCACTCTAGACAGCCTTCGGATTTTTATTGAGTTTTTTGGGATGATTTTTAGCGCTGCCAATTCTAATTGTTATTCAAACTTGGGTTAAAGAAGTTTTCATCAAAAATCTACTATACCGCTGGCAGACTCCTCCATCAGGGAAGCCCTCTTATATCCCCTAAAGCTATATTTGTCAAGCCCAATAAATGTGAAATTTCTTACTCAATCAACCGATGACACTCCCGCTCAAGACAGATTAAAAAAAATTCTCAACAAGCTAATCTTTAAGTTAATAAATAATAACATAAATTATCGGTTTAAGAACTCAGTTAACTGGAAAAGAATGCACCATGGCCTATGGCAGCAGTCGTAAACAACTAAAGTATAAAAAATATGAAACGGCCCAACTCACCCACCGACAACATTAAACACTCAATTGGACAGGCAGTTTCTCATGTGTGGTTTGAGCGACTGGCAAGATTGGGATATGCTTCCAAAGGCTTAGTTTACTTTATTGTCGGTTTTTTAGCAGCACAAGCAGCCTTTAGTATTGGCGGCAGGACAACCGATACTAGCGGTGCATTATCAGAAATTGTTAACCAACCCTTCGGTAAATTTCTGCTATTTCTTGTAACGATTGGCATTATTGGTTATGCCCTTTGGCGTATTGTTCAGACAATTCTCGACCCAGAACACCAAGGAGACAACATGGATGCCAAGCGAATTGCCCAACGCATTGGCTACGCCTTAAGTGCTTTAGCTTACGCAGGTTTGGCTTTAACGGCTGTAAAACTGATAATGGGTTCGGGCGGTGGTAAGAGCGATACAACCGAAGATTTGACAGCTCAAATTTTAGCGCAACCGTTTGGACAATGGCTGGTAGGATTGGCAGGATCAATTGTTATTGGTGTAGGATTTTCTTATTTTTACGAAGCATATAAAGCCAAATTTCGCCGCCATTTCAAGCTAGATGAAATGAGCCAAACCGAGCTAATTTGGGCGACGCGGTTGGGTCGATTCGGAATTGCTGCCCGTGGAATTGTTTTCGTTATAATCGGTTTTTTCTTAATTCAAGCAGCAAGGTTATCGGATGCCAGCCAAACGAAGGGATTGGGCGATGTGTTGGCAATTCTGGCACAACAGCCTTTTAGTCCAGTGATTTTGGCTCTAGTACCTTTGGGTTTAATTGCCTATGGCATCTACTCGGTAATTGAAGCTCGCTATCGGCGACTTTTCCGCTCATAAACTTGCCCGTTATACAGAAAGTTATGAATTTTGAGTACAAGAGATTATTTTTTTTGGATTAAAAAATTATCTAACTCAAAACTCAAAACTTTTACTAGGCGTCCTGATTAAATCACCTGCTTTTAAGTCTGGATATTTTAACTCAAAACTCAGGGCGGGCACGGGGGCACCCAGGGTAAACGCATCTAGTTTGGAAAGAATAATCAGCGGCTGAAAGCCTTGATCTACCGTTTGAATTTAATGAGATCAAGCCAAACGCATTCTCATCAATTAATGATTATTGAGAATATTGT
>Ga0164305_10000803_pt1 | contig 12407 bp, 9 predicted proteins | sample Whisoiple_237_MG_FD_110215 | JGI IMG/M metagenome (GOLD analysis project Ga0164305, IMG submission 110215) | Soil microbial communities amended with pyrogenic organic matter from upstate New York, USA - Whitman soil sample_237_MG | ecosystem: Environmental > Terrestrial > Soil > Agricultural... | reverse complement strand
TTTACGATTAAGCCGCACGATTAAGTCGCCGACGGTAACCCAAAGGCCATAGGCCGATCCGAAAGGAGAAGGGGAATCGTCGGCGGCTCAGACAAGCGAATGGCTTGACGCCGCGGCATCGAGACGAGGCCGGATCGAATCGGTTTTCTGCTTGCCGCGCGCCGACTCTCTGGAGCCTTAAATCCTCTCACAGCCGGCTGCGTTGCGCCGAAGCCTGCGCGGCTTCATCCGGCAAGGGAGCGTGCTTCACAGGCGGTGCGTTTCGACCAGAAGCAAGTTCGCATCGCCACGACAGGCGTTCTTCGAAAACACCGTTTCTGCTTACCGCACGCTTACCGAAACGTCGCAAAGCTAATCAACGGCTGGAACATACGATAGCAAGTGCTTGAATTTAGTGGCGAGAGAGACGGGACTTGAACCCGCGACCTCCGGCGTGACAGGCCGGCGCTCTAACCAACTGAGCTACTCCCCCGCATGGACCCGCGCGGGCCTCGCGCAGAGGCCCGCCGATTAGGCCAGCCCCCTAGTCAAGTCAAGCGAAGGGCAGGCTTTCGTGCATCCGCCATTATCAGGCGAGATCGGAACTCCGGCGAAGCGCTTTCCGTTCGCATTCAGGGCCGGTCAGGAGGGACAAATGTCAGAGGTGAAATACGAGATCGTCGAGCACGATGGCGGCTGGGCCTATAAGCTCAATGACGTTTTCTCGGAGACCTTTCCGACGCACCAGGCCGCATTGCGCGCCGCCGAACAAGCAGCCGCCGAACAGCGGGTGCCAGGTTCGAGCGAGACGATCGAATACGAGGACGAGCGCGGCAAGTGGCACACCGAGCGCGCCGAGGGCAGCGACCGGCCGCAGACGGACGTGGTGGACAAGCCCTAAAGGTTCGGCTGCCCCAGACGCCAGCGGGCGATCTCGCCTTTGGACAGGACGTGGAGCGAATCCGACGAGGTCCGCTCGGCATCTTCGATAACCCGGCTATTGACCCCCATCTGTCGCGAGTAGCGCGACAGCATCGAGCGCATGCGGCCGTTGTCGTATTGGCGATGGATGGTCGCGCCGCCTGTGGCGTCCAGCGAGGCCTGGTACTGGAACATGCGGTGGACGCCGACCTTACTTTGCGGCGGGATCACCCGCTTGCGGCCGCCCATCAGCGCATAGACGCACGCTGAGAAACAATGGCCGCCGGCAAGCGCGGTCCCGCCGTAGGTCTGGCCGGCGCGCGCGACAATGGCGGCGACGCCGAGCTTGCGGAACAGCTGTCCGAGCTCCATCGAGGCGACGACCCGGCCGCCCGGCGAATTCAGGAACACGACGGCGCGCACATTGCCTTGCAGGTTCTGCGAGACGAACGACAGGAATTCCTGCGGGGTCGAATTGGTGATCTCGCCATCGGCGACAATCGCCTGGGCGCATTGGTTGCCGCAACGGCCTGCATCTTCGAGCGGCAGCAGGCGGAAGGTCATAGGCTCGGCGCCTCTGGCGGGGAGCGAGAAAGCAGCAAATACGAGCGCGGCGGTGAGTGCGAGACTGGCTTTCGACATGCGCGGCCCCTGTTCGGAATGGCAGTCTATAGCTCAGCTAAGTTGCTGGAACTCGAAGTCCAGAGCTTGGCTGAAAGAAGTGCGGGACAAAGTGAATGCGGCGCTCGGAAGCGTCCGCCGCGCCGCCTTGCACCGGCAGGGCGTCGTCCTTAAAACACCGGCGCGAGGGCGGTTAGCTCAGTTGGTAGAGCATCTCGTTTACACCGAGAGGGTCGGCGGTTCGAGCCCGTCACCGCCCACCAGCTTTCTCCTTGCAACGTGAGGGTCGGGGCGGGACACGAGGCATGACCAGCGTCCTCGTCTTCGGCTCGATCAATATGGATGTCGTCACCGCATGCGAGCGACATCCCCGCCCCGGCGAGACGCTGCTCGGCAAAAGCCTCGCCTTTCATGCCGGCGGGAAAGGCGCAAACCAAGCGATCGCCGCGGCGCGATGCGCCGGAAAGAGTTATCTTTACGGCAGCGTCGGCGCGGACGATTTTGGCGGGCGGATGCTTGCTTATCTGCAAGAGAACGGCGTCGACACGTGCGGCGTGAGCGTGGAAAGCGGCGCTTCGACCGGCCTCGCGGTCATCACTGTCGATGCGCAAGGCGAAAACACGATCGTCGTGACGCCCGGCGCGAATGTGCTTGCGAGAGCACCGGAGCATTTGCCCGAGAGTATGACCGGCGCGGCGGTTGCGCTGGCGCAGCTAGAAACGCCAATCGCCGAGATCGCGGTCCTATTTGCAAGAGTCAAAGCAAACGGCGGTACGACAATCCTAAATCCATCGCCCTATCGGCCGCTAGCGCAGGAGCTTTTGCAGAACACCACTATGCTTATCGCAAATGAGGAGGAATTAGCCCAGCTCACCGGCAGGCCGGCTAGCGCTGACCCGCGGGACATCATCCCTGCACTGAAAACAACCGACTGTCCCCTGCCCTCCTGCATCATCACTTTAGGATCGGCAGGCTTGATCCTTGCCGAACGGGACCGCGCAGCGGTCCACTTTGGCGGCCACGAAGTCGAAGCAATCGACACGACAGGCGCCGGCGATTGCTTCGCCGGCTGGTTTGCCGCGGAACTCGCCGCCGGCCGCAGCCTGGAAGACGCAGCGCGGCGCGCCAATGCAGCCGCCGCGATCAGCGTCACCCGCGCCGGTGCCGGACCTTCAGTCCCGACGAAATCGGAAGTGGAGAGTTTCTTAAACCGTTGAGCGGCGTCTCACTTGAGACAATCACCCGGCCGCCGATGCCGCCGGGTGAAGTCTCTTCAGTCGGCCTCAGCGGCCCTTGTTGACGGCGGCCTTCAGCGTCGCGCCGGCCTTGAAGCGGGCATTCTTCGACGCGGGAATCTTGATCGCCTCGCCCGTTGCCGGATTGCGGCCCTTACCGGCGGCGCGCTTCTTCACCGTGAACGTGCCGAAGCCGGTAATGCGGACCTCTTCGCCCTTCTTCAGCGCCTTCGTAATCCCCTCGATGATCGTGTCGACTGCACGATTTGCCGCCGCGCGCGACATTTCCATCTCGCCAGCCACATGCTCGATCAGGTCCATCTTATTCATACGCATCTCCTTATCGTTCGCGGAGGCCGTCTCCGTCGGCCGGCAAGCCCTCGATGTCCGCGCGAATTGCGCCGCGAATCACACCCTGCCGGCACCGTCCCGTGTTGGGCCGAGACACGCTGAAACGCAAGGCGCGCGCGCAGGCCATAGCCGTCTTTCCCTTGAAAACCGGGGCCTGCAGCCCGACGGCAACAAAAAGGCCGCAAGCCCTGGGGCTTGCGGCCTTGTCATTTTGGAAACGCGGATCAGTGCGCGATGACTCCGGTTTCCTCGCTCTTGGTGAGCGCCGCCGCCGGGGCGACGATCGCGTTCACGTCCTCTTCCCATTTGATCGGAACAGGCGCGCGCACGAGCGCGTGTTTGAGCACGTCGTCCATGCGCGACACAGGGAAGATTTCAAGCGCGTTCTTCACCGAAGCGGGAATGTCGACAAGGTCCTTCGCATTCTCCTCGGGGATCAGCACCTTCTTCAGTCCGCCGCGGAGAGCCGCAAGCAGCTTCTCCTTGAGACCGCCGATCGGCAGGATGCGCCCGCGCAGCGTGATCTCGCCGGTCATGGCGATGTCGCGCTTGACCGGAATGCCGGTCATGACGGAGACGATCGCGGTGACCATCGCAACACCTGCGGACGGACCGTCCTTCGGCGTAGCGCCTTCCGGCACGTGGACGTGGATGTCACGGCGATCGAACAACGGCGGCTCGATGCCAAAGTCGATCGCGCGCGAGCGCACGTAGGACGCTGCGGCGGAGATCGACTCCTTCATCACGTCCTTCAGATTGCCCGTCACCGTCATCTTGCCCTTGCCGGGCATCATGACGCCTTCGATGGTCAAGAGCTCGCCCCCGACTTCCGTCCAGGCGAGGCCGGTGACGACACCGACCTGATCCTGGTCCTCGGCCTCGCCGTAGCGGAACTTCGGCACTCCGAGATAATCGGAGATGTTCTCCTCCGTCACCACCACCTTCTGCTTCTGTTTCTTGGCGAGCAGCAGCTCCTTCACCGCCTTGCGCGCGAGATTGGAGAGTTCACGCTCAAGATTCCGCACGCCGGCTTCGCGCGTGTAGCGGCGAATGATCGTCAAGAGCGCACCATCCTCGATCGACCATTCATTGTCGGTGAGGCCGTGCTTTTTGACGGCGTTCGGGATCAGGTGGTTGCGCGCGATCTCGACCTTCTCGTCTTCCGTGTACCCGGCGATGCGGATGATCTCCATACGATCCATCAGCGCCGGCGGAATATTGAGCGTGTTCGCCGTCGTCACGAACATCACGTTCGAGAGATCGTAGTCGACCTCGAGATAATGATCGTTGAACGTTGAGTTCTGCTCGGGATCGAGCACTTCGAGCAAAGCCGACGACGGATCGCCGCGGAAATCCATGCCCATCTTGTCGATCTCGTCGAGCAGGAAGAGCGGATTGGAGGTCTTCGCCTTGCGCATCGACTGGATAATCTTGCCGGGCATCGAGCCGATGTAGGTCCGCCGATGGCCGCGGATCTCCGCTTCGTCGCGCACTCCGCCGAGCGACATGCGCACGAATTCACGACCGGTCGCGCGCGCGATCGACTTGCCGAGCGAGGTCTTGCCGACGCCGGGAGGTCCGACGAGGCACAGGATTGGCCCGGTCAGTTTATTCGCGCGGCTCTGCACCGCGAGATACTCGACAATTCGCTCCTTGACCTTATCGAGACCGAAATGGTCGGCATCGAGCACTTCCTGTGCCGAGGCGAGATCCTTCTTGACCTTGGAACGCTTGTTCCATGGGATCGACAGGAGCCAATCGAGGTAATTGCGCACGACCGTCGCTTCCGCCGACATCGGCGACATCTGCCGGAGCTTCTTCAGCTCCGCAGTCGCTTTGTCGCGCGCTTCTTTCGACAGCTTGGTATTCTTGATGCGCTCCTCGAGTTCGGCGAGATCATCCTTGCCGTCTTCGTCGCCAAGCTCCTTTTGGATCGCCTTCATCTGCTCGTTGAGGTAATATTCGCGCTGCGTCTTCTCCATCTGACGTTTGACGCGCGTGCGAATGCGCTTCTCGACCTGCAGGACCGAGATTTCGCTTTCCATCAGAGCAAGGCACTTTTCGAGGCGCTGCGCGACCGATACCGTTTCGAGCACCGCCTGTTTATCGGCGATCTTCACCGCGAGATGCGAAGCGACAGTGTCGGCAAGCTTCGAATAGTCGTCGATCTGCGTCACCGCAGCAACGACCTCGGCCGAAACCTTTTTGTTGAGCTTCACATAGCCTTCGAACTCGGAGACGACGGAGCGCGCCAGCGCCTCGACTTCGACCGCGTCGGCATTCTCATCGGCGACGAGTTCGGCCTCGGCCTCGTAGAAATCCTCGGTGCGCGTATACCCGCGGATCGCCGCGCGCGCGGTCCCTTCGACCAGCACTTTCACGGTGCCGTCGGGAAGCTTCAACAACTGCAGTACGGAGGCGAGTGTGCCCGCCGTGTAGATAGCCTCAGTCGTCGGATCGTCGTCGGTGGCGTTCTTCTGGGTCGCGAGCAGGATGAACTTGTCGGCCTTCATCACCTCTTCGAGGGCGCGAATCGATTTCTCGCGCCCGACGAAGAGCGGCACGATCATATGTGGAAAGACGACGATGTCGCGCAGCGGCAGGATGGGATAATTGTCTACCTGTCCGAGCGGCGGCAGCTCACGTTTCTGGGTTGTCATTCTGTAATCCTATCTCCAAAGCACTCGCCGAACGCCTTAAGCCCTCCGCCGAGCCGGACGACTCCTGAGACCAAGCGCCAACCGGACCAGCCGGTGCGAGACGCGGTTCAAGAGCGTCCCCGCCCGAAGCCCCTGAGGCACTCCGGCGGTGATTGACATACTCGTGAGATGGCGTCCCACAGAGGCAGTTTCAAGCTGAACGCTCAAGCTGCGCGGGCCGCGCAGCCGCCGGACGCTGACACGAACGGCCACCGCGGATTAAGCAGTGGCGCCACTCTTCTCGGCACGCTCGGAGTAGATGTAAAGCGGGCGCGCTTTGCCATCCACGACTTCCGGGCCGATTACGACCTGCTCAACCCCTTCCAGGCTCGGAAGGTCGAACATGGTGTCGAGCAATATGCCTTCCATGATCGAGCGTAAGCCCCGCGCGCCGGTGCGCCGTTCGATTGCCTTCTTGGCAACGACGTTCAGCGCCTCATCCTGAAAGGTGAGCTCGGTGTTTTCCATTTCGAAGAGCCGCTGATACTGTTTGACCAGCGCGTTCTTCGGCTCGGTCAGGATCTTCTTCAGCGCATCCTCGTCGAGGTCCTCAAGGGTCGCGATCACCGGTAAGCGGCCGACAAATTCGGGGATCAGTCCGAATTTCAGCAAATCCTCCGGCTCGACCTTGCGCAGGACTTCACCAGTGCGGCGATCGTCCGGCGACTGCACTTTCGCGGCGAAGCCGATCGAGGTGCCCTTGCCGCGGCTCGAGATGATCTTTTCGAGGCCAGCGAAGGCACCCCCGCAGACGAACAGGATGTTGGTCGTGTCGACCTGCAGGAACTCCTGCTGCGGATGCTTGCGGCCACCCTGCGGGGGAACCGAGGCGACGGTGCCCTCCATAATCTTCAGGAGCGCCTGCTGGACGCCCTCCCCCGAGACGTCGCGGGTGATCGACGGATTGTCGGACTTCCGCGAAATCTTGTCGATTTCGTCGATATAGACGATGCCACGCTGTGCCCGCTCGACATTGTAATCGGAGGCCTGGAGCAGCTTGAGGATGATGTTCTCGACGTCCTCGCCGACGTAACCGGCTTCGGTCAGCGTCGTCGCGTCCGCCATGGTGAACGGCACGTCAAGAATGCGCGCCAGAGTTTGGGCGAGCAAAGTCTTGCCCGAGCCTGTCGGCCCGATCAGCAGGATGTTCGACTTCGCCAGTTCGACGTCGTTGTGCTTCGAGGCGTGGTTCAGCCGCTTGTAATGATTGTGGACGGCGACGGAAAGGACGCGCTTCGCCTGGGCCTGTCCGATCACGTAGTCGTCGAGAACCTTGCAGATTTCCTTCGGCGTCGGGATTCCATCCCGCGTCTTGACCAGCGAGGACTTGTTCTCCTCGCGGATGATATCCATGCAGAGTTCGACGCACTCATCGCAGATGAAAACCGTCGGACCGGCAATCAGCTTGCGGACCTCGTGCTGGCTCTTGCCGCAGAATGAGCAGTAGAGCGTGTTTTTCGAGTCGCTGCCGACCTTGCTCATCTTGGTCTCCTGTCGGCCGGTTCGCGGGACGAATCGGCCGGATTGTCACATTAGTTTGCGCCGGCCTAACAAAAGGTAGACCCGATCGTTTCCTTCACAAGTGCCACAGGGAATCCCTGCCCTGCAGCCTTCCCTCCTTTACGATTCCTAGCCCGCCCAGCCGGGATCCAAGCACGCACGTCCCTAACCGATCAACCAATCAAGGCATTTTCCGGTCTGACCGAGGCCGTTGCACCAAATTGCCAACGGCTCCGCTTCCTGACCGGGCAGGGAGCAAGCGATATGCCATCAGAGGGCCCCGCGCTCCTGGAGCATTTTTCTCGACGAGCGTTGCCGAACGCTTCGCGCGAGTCAGGCAGCCTTCACAGGTACCTGGTCTTCCGGACGCTTGTCGTAAACGTTATCGACGATGCCGAAGGCCTTCGCCTCCTCCGCCGACATGAAATGATCGCGGTCGAGCGTCATTTCAATCGTGTCGTAGTCGCGCCCGGTATGCTTTACATAGATCTCGTTCAGGCGCCGCTTGATCTTCATGATGTCTTCAGCGTGTCGCAGGATATCCGACGCCTGCCCCTGGAAGCCGCCCGACGGCTGATGGACCATGATGCGCGCATTGGGTAGCGCAAACCGCAGGCCCGCATCGCCGGCTGCGAGCAGCAGCGAGCCCATCGATGCCGCCTGGCCGACGCAGAGCGTCGAGACCTTCGGCCGGATGAACTGCATCGTATCGTAGATCGCCAGGCCCGCCGTGACGACCCCGCCCGGCGAGTTGATGTACATCGACACTTCCTTCTTCGGGTTCTCCGCCTCGAGGAAGAGAAGCTGGGCAATAATGACCGAGGCCATATGGTCCTCGACCGGCCCGGTGAGGAAGACGATGCGCTCCCGCAAAAGGCGCGAATAGATGTCGAAGCCCCGCTCGCCCCGGCTTGTATTTTCAATGACTTGCGGGATCAGATACTGGCTGTAAACTTCGAGCGGATCGCGCATCGTTTTCCTCGGTTTGGCCGGCGGCGAATCCGCCGGCCCGGCTGTGCCAACATAATCGTCCGGACCTCCCGCGCAATGGGCGAAGCTTGAGGAGGAGATTGCGGAAATCGCGAGGCCAGGCCTTAAAACCCGAAATCGCGAAGGAACGCGGAAGAAACTAGGCCGGCTTCGCGTCCTCCTCCTCCATCTTGAACAATTCGTCCTTGTCGACCTTGCGCTCGCTGACCTTCGCCCGACCGATAATGTGGTCGACGACCTTGTCCTCGAAGATCGGCGCCCGCAGTTCCGCAAGCGCCTGCGGGTTCTTACGGTAATGGTCCCATACCTGCTGTTCCTGGCCGGGGAAGGCGCGGGCGCGCTGCACGAGGGCCTGCGTCACTTCGTTCTCCTCAACCTTCACCTCCGCCTTCTCCCCGACTTCGGCGAGAAGCAGCCCCAGGCGGACGCGCCGCTCGGCGATACGGCGGTAATCGGCGCGGGCCGCCTCCTCGGTCGTGCCCTCGTCGGCAAAGCTCTTGCCGGTCTGCGCCTGCTCGGCCTGAACCTGCTTCCAGATGCCGTCGAATTCCTGGTCGACGAGGCCGGCCGGCAGCTCGAACGAGTACTTCTTGTCGAGCGCATCCAAAAGCGCACGTTTCAGCTTCTCGCGTGAGGCCCGCGCCCATTCGGCTTCGAGATTGCCGCGGATCGCGGCCTTCATCGCGTCGAGCGAGTCGAAATTGAAGCCCTTGGCGAAGGCGTCGTCGATGGCGAGCTCGCCCGGCGCCGCGAGGCTCTTCGCCGTCACGTCGAAGGTCGCTTCCTTGCCGGCCAAATGCCGCGGCAGGTAATTTTCCGGGAACGTGGCGGTGACGGTGCGGCTCTCGCCGGCCTTCATGCCGACGACCTGCTCCTCGAAGCCCGGAATGAAGCTGTTCGAGCCGATGATCACCTCGACGTCGGTGCCGGTACCGCCCTCGAACGTCTCGCCGCCGATCTTGCCGACGAAGTCGATCGTCAGCTTGTCGCCCTTCTCGGCCGCCGCCTCCGCCTCTTTCGGCGTATAGGTGCGGTTCTGGCTCGCCATGCGGTCGAGCACCTGCTCGACTTCCGCTTCCGGCACGTCGACGACGAGACGCTCCAGCTCTAGGTCCGCGAACGAGCCCACCTCGAATTTCGGCAGCGTCTCGAAGGCGACGGTGAAGGCAAAGTCGCCCTTCGCCTCCATGACCTTCTCCATCTCGCTCTGGCCGCCGGGAAAATCGAAGCGCGGCTCGACGGCAAGGCGAAGCTCGTTCTCCTCGACGATCTTTTTGTTGGCCTCGGTGACCGCCTCCTGGACGACGTCGCCCATGATGCTGCGGCCATAGACGCGTTTCAGATGCGCGACCGGCACCTTGCCCGGGCGGAAGCCCTTGAGCTGCGCCTTGCTCTTGAGATCGGCGAGCTGTGTGTCGAGTTTCGCCGCCAATTCCTCGGCTTGCAGCACGACCTTAAACTCGCGCTTCAATCCCGCCGAAGAGGTTTCCGTGACCTGCATCGTGCCAAACCTTCCAAACCTGCTGCGCGCTCCTCGCGCGCCGAAATCTCAAAGCCGAGGCGATCTCCGGAGCGCGAACCATTGGTGCGGGCGGAGGGACTCGAACCCCCACGACTTGCATCACTGGATTCTAAGTCCAGCGCGTCTACCAGTTCCGCCACGCCCGCGCCGGCCGGTGGCGCCTGCGCCTCACTCGATCAGCCAGCCCGGCCGCCTCGGGTGGCGCTCTATAGCAATGGGTTTTCCGGGATGCAGCAAAAAAGTTGGGAGGGATTGCCTGGCTGCGCTCGGGCCAGAACCAGGGTTGCTGTCGTTTTATCGGCTGCGCATGCGCGCATCCTTTTTTTGTAGCACAGAAAAAGTTGGAAGGCTCAGAACTTAGTGCTAGAATAGGACGATGTCGTTTGACTTCGATCCGAAGAAACCAACGCGGTCCAGGTAAAAAGCCGGCCAAAGTCGTTTCGCTTCGGCTCGATCCGCTTGTCGTCTCGACATTCAAGGCACGCGGCAAATACTGGCAACGCGACATCAACGAGACACTGCTGCGGGCCGTGAAGCGGCGAAGGGCGTCGCCGCGGAGCAGGCTAGAGAGCCTGCTCGGCGCCTCATTCCATCGGCACGAGCTCGAACCTTTCACTGAGCCGCGGACCCCGTATTCCGTCTCGCCTCGATTTGCGCCGTTCCCGGTCGACGGCGTTTCACCGCTTCGCGCACGTCGGGATCGGAAGCTCCGCTCGCGGGTCGCAGCATCACGCTATTAGCAGTCATTGCACCCAGCGGGAAATCTCAAAAATGCTGTGCGGAATGCTTCGAGCGTAACGGAAAAACTGAAGCGAACGCATCTGCGTCGGGAACTCCGAGTCGACCATCACGGCGCGATACCCATTGGCTAGCGCGGCATCGCGGGCCTATGCCGGACTTTCCCCAGATGGTACATCGGCCGATGGCGCACACGCGTGACGATCACGCGATCAGCACCGGAAGCGCGTCGGGCGATGACACCACCCTGGTTTGGCGCATCATTGCAGCCTACAGGCGATCGGTCGACGCCCAGTCTGGCGGCGGGTTTTGGCAGACTGATTTCGCACAGATGAAGCGGGACGTTCACGACGCCCTGATGTCGGGTGACGTGCAGCTCGTCGCGCAGCATCTGCGTAATCCAGCTGGCAACCGCTTTTTCTACGGCTTCGAGGCGATCTTTAAAGGCGCGGTACCGACCCCGGCATGGCTCTCCGAGTATTCACGGCTTGTTCACAACCAGCTGATGCGCCTTTGCGAAGCAGTCGGAATTATAAAGCTGGCTAACCCTGAAGCTTACAATCCTGGCGATCCGCCGCCGACACTGGCATCGCCGGATGAATTGCTGGCATTTGCAGACGAAGCTTTCGGGTTCAGGATTGAGTTCCCTAATCCCTACGCCGAAGAGTTCGGACTGTTGACATCGCGTGGGATCGCGACCCTGCGCAGCATTGATGCGCTTTATCAGGCGTGGCGCCTCTGGAGCCTTTGCGGCAGAAATGCCGGCGCGCGCGTTGTCGAGATCGGCGGCGGCTTGGGTCGCGCCGCCTATTGCGCGCATCGGATCGGCATCGGGTCTTATACTATCATCGACATTCCGCTGACCTGCGTCGCGCAGGCATATCACCTCGGACGCACGTTTGCGGATCACGTCATCGAATTGGAAGGCGAGAGCTTAGGCCGCCCAATCCGAATCAAGTCGCCGACGTTCTTCTTCGAGCAAGCGGACAGATACGACATCGCGTTCAATTCGGATTCGCTGCCGGAGATCGATCCCGAAACAGCATCGCGATACGTCGAGGCGATGAAAGCGCGATGCGGCATGTTCCTGTCGATCAATCACGAATGCTTTATGCCTGTGCGGCAGACCATGGGCGTTCCCGCGGAATATCGGTTCCCGTACTGGATTCGCCGCGGCTATGTAGAGGAACTGTACCGCTTTTCCTAGCCGCACGTTGAAGACCACCGCGAAGATCGAAGATCATCCCATCATCCAATGCTCATCCCAGAGAGCGGCGCACATGCGCCGACCGCCATGCGCGCCTAATTATATCTTGCGAGCTTCGCTAGCTTATTGCGCCTGGCGCCGTACCTGCGCTCGCTCTTCATCCGCGGCACGATTATCGCGCAGAAAGCCGTTCAGCATTTTCGCCGCCGATTGCGCCATTGCCGCTGCATCGTCGGGGTCGATCTGCGCGGCCGCGCCGATCCGGCGCTGGCCGCCATTCGCCAGCAAGCCGTTGATGAGATCGGCCGCGCTGCGCGCGGCGGCCGCCGCCTGATCGGGCGTCACCTCGGGAATTTGCATCGAACGATTGCCGTCGGGGCGAGCCGGACCGAGAAAGCCGTCGAGACGCTGCGTCGCGCGATCGCCCGCGCGCGCCTCCTGCGGCACGACGGCGCCGATCTGCGGCGGGTCGGCGGGTCGGGGCGCCTCGGTGGTGGCCTGCGGCGCAGGCAGCACTTTCGGCGCCGGCCAGGCGGGCTCTTGCAAAGCCATGGGCGAGGGGAAAATCGGATCGCTGAAATTCAGGCCGCGCGCGCAGACGAAGGCGAACCCGGCCGCGGCAACGGCGAGCGCACCGAGCGGCA
>Ga0164305_10000802_pt1 | contig 12413 bp, 14 predicted proteins | sample Whisoiple_237_MG_FD_110215 | JGI IMG/M metagenome (GOLD analysis project Ga0164305, IMG submission 110215) | Soil microbial communities amended with pyrogenic organic matter from upstate New York, USA - Whitman soil sample_237_MG | ecosystem: Environmental > Terrestrial > Soil > Agricultural... | reverse complement strand
CGGCCTGCACCGCCGGATTGAACTGCACCATCCGCACGAAGCGCTGGCCCTCCTCGCTCAGCAGCGAGGCGGCGTCGGCGGACTCGGGAACACCAGCGCCGGCCCTCGCCAGGTCGCCCTCGTCGATGGGATCCTCGTCTTCGCTGTCGGGGTCGCCATCGCCATCCTGCGGGCTCGCCTTCAACAGGCGCTCGTAGGTGGCCAGCATCTTCGGCAGCTCGCAGCCTTTCTGTTTGGCGCAAGCGGCAACCACGGCCTGCATCTCGGTCAGTGCCGCGCCGGGAACGTTGCCGTCGGTGTCCTCGTCCTCGGCCAGCAGTGCGTCGCGATAACGCTTCTCAGCGGCATCCATGCGCTGTTGCAAGGCCGTGGCGGCGGCGAGGTCGCGTTTCGACTGCGCCTGTGCGGCCGGGGCGGAGAGACCTGCAAGCAGGACGAGGGCGAAAGCGGCAAGCGCAGGCAATGGACGAACGGACATCAGCAATGGGCAACTCACGCGTGGGGATCCGCAGGGTAGCCGCCGTGCGCGCGCCGGGGCAACCTGCCGCAGGTCACGGGAACGCGCATCGCATCGCATAGAATCGACCTGCTCCGCATTCACGTTCGACCAGCGAATCACTCCCAGGAAACCGCATGGATCCGATCCTCGTAGGCAAGGCCGTCACCACCGAGACCAGCGGCAACGTGTTCCTGCTGCCGAAGTACGGCAACCGCCACGGGCTGGTGGCCGGCGCCACCGGCACCGGCAAGACGGTCACCCTGATGACCCTGGCCGAAGGCTTCAGCCGGCTCGGCGTGCCGGTCTTCCTGGCCGACGTGAAGGGCGACGTCGCCGGGTTGGCGGTGGCCGGCACCCCAAGCGAGAAACTGCAGCAGCGCATCGACCTGATGGGCATCGCCGATTACCGCAACGAAGCGGCGCCGGTGGTGTTCTGGGACCTGTGGGGCAAGCGCGGCCATCCGGTGCGCACCACGGTCAGCGAGATCGGGCCGACCCTGCTGGCGCGGATCCTGGAGCTCAACGACACCCAATCCGGGGTGCTCGACATCCTGTTCAAGCTCGCCGACGACCGTGGGCTGCTGCTGCTCGACCTCGATGACCTGCGCGCCCTGCTCGGCCTGGTCGCCGACGAGCGCAAGGACATCTCGACGTCGTACGGGCTGGTGAGCGCACCGTCGATCGGTGCGATCCAGCGCTCCCTGCTGCGGCTGGAGCAGGAAGGCGCGGACATGTTCTTCGGCGAGCCGGCGCTGGAACTGGCCGACCTGATGCGCACGACGACCGACGGCCGCGGCGTCATCGGCATCCTCGCCGCCGACCAGCTGATCATGAAGCCGAAGCTGTATTCCAGCTTCCTGCTGTGGTTGCTGTCGGAATTGTTCGAGACCCTGCCCGAGGTCGGCGACCTCGACAAGCCGAAGCTGGTGTTCGTGTTCGACGAGGCGCACCTGCTGTTCGACGATGCGCCGCCGGCGTTGCGCCAGCGCATCGAGCAGGTGGTACGGCTGATCCGCTCCAAGGGCATCGGCGTGTATTTCTGCTCGCAGTTCCCCGACGACGTGCCCGATGAAATCCTCGGCCAGATGGGCAACCGCTTCCAGCACGCGCTGAGGGCATTCACCCCGCGCGACCAGAAGGCGGTGAAGACCGCGGCCGAGACCTTCGTCAACAACCCGGACCTGGACGTGGCCAAGACCATTGGGCAGCTCGGCGTCGGCGAGGCGCTGGTCTCGACCCTGCAGGACAAGGGCATCCCGATGCCGGTCGAGAAGACCCTGATCGCGCCGCCGCGCTGCCGGATGGGCGCGATCACCGACGCCGAACGCGCGCAGGTGCGCGCCGGCAGCCCGGTCGGCCTCAAATACGACACCACCGTCGACCGTGAATCAGCCGCCGAACTGCTGGCGAAGAAGGCCGAGGCGAAGGCGGCGGAAGCGCAGGCCCCGCCGGCCAAGACCCGTGAGCAGGACGATGCGGAAGGCGGCGGCTTCGGTGGCGCGGTCAAGGACGCGGTGTTCGGGACCAAGCGCCGGCAGGGCATGATCGAGACCATGGCCAAGCAGACCACCCGCACCATCGGCACCAGGCTGGGCAACCAGATCGTGCGAGGCATCCTCGGCAGCATCTTCGGCGGCAAGCGCTGACCCCGACCGCAACAAAATCCACCCGAACACTTTCAAGCAATGAGGCATTCCATGAATCGCAAGCTCCTCGCCCTCGCCCTCGCCGCGACCATCGCCGCCACCGCCGGCTGCAAGCCGGACGAAGCGGCGCAAGCTGCGGCCGCCCCGGCTGCACCCGCCGCACCCGTCAATGCGGTCACCGACGTGGTCGACCACAGTTCGCCGGCCGGCGACGTCCAGGGCTTCGACATCAAGGCCTTCGCCGGCACCTACGCCGGCATGCTGCCGTGCGCGGATTGCCCGGGCATCGACAGCACCATCGCGTTTACCCCGGAAGGCACCTACACGCTCAGCGAGGCCTACCAGGACGCGGACAAGAGCAGCTTCCTGTCCAAGGGCACCTGGTCGCTGCGCGGCGACGGCAAGGCCGTGCTGCTCGACCCCGAGGACAAGGACGAGTACGACCGCAGCTTCAGCATCGTCTCCCCGACCGAACTGCGTGCGCTCGACCAGCAAGGCAAGCCGATCACCGGCACGGTCGAATACAGCCTCAAGCGCAAGTAAGCGATGGGGCGTTGGCGCCCGCCCGCAGCGGGCAGCACCGCGCTGATCACCCGCGAGGGGCATGTCCGGCTGAAGGCGGAACTGGACGACCTGTGGCGCGTGCGCAGGCCGGAGGTCGTCAAGGCCCTCGCCGCCGCCGCGGCCGAGGGCGACCGCTCCGAGAACGCCGAGTACACCTACCGCAAGAAGCAGCTCGGCGAGATCGACCGCCGGGTGCGCTACCTCAGCAAGCGGCTGGAAGCCTTGCGGGTGATCGAGGGCGGGCCGTCCGACCGCGATGCGGTGTTCTTCGGCGCCGAAGTCACCCTGGAGAACATCGAGGATGGCGAGCGCGTGCTCTACCGCATCGTCGGTCCCGACGAGACCGATGCGCAGCGCGGCTGGATCAGCATCGATGCGCCGCTGGCGAGGGCGATGTTGAAGAAGCGCGTGGACGACGAGTTCGATGCAGTGCTGCCGGGCGGCATCGTGCAGTACGCGATCGTCGGGATCCGCTACACCGACGGCTGACCGCCGCGCTCAGGCGACGGGGGGCGTTCCACTCGCGCTTTCATCGCCGTCACGGCATTCGCGCGCGGCGCGCGCGAGGGCCGCGTAGCGGCTGCGGAATGCGTCGAGCTCGTGTTCTTCCAGCTCCTCCAGATCCATCAACGCATTGTGCGCGCCCCGGGTCGCGCGGATCAGCTCGTCGAGCTTGAGCTGCATCGCCTCCGTGTCGCGGTTCTGCGAGTTCTGGATCAGGAACACCATGAGGAAGGTCACGATGGTGGTGCCGGTGTTGATCACCAGTTGCCAGGTGTCGCTGAATCCGAAGATCGGCCCGGTCACGACCCATGCCAGGACAACGCCCAGCGCAAGCGCGAAGCAGGCGGGCCTGCCGGTGAAGCGCGCTGCGCCCTTGGCGAGCCGGTTGAACACGTTGGACGGCGACATCGCTGCGCTCCATGCAGGATGCGACCACAGTATCGAACCGGGTTATTCGCGCGTGAAGTCGCGACCGTGGCCTGGCATCGCTCGCGGCCGAACGCCTCCTCAGTCGTCGACCAACCCATCCGGGTCCGGCGTGTCTTCCATGTAGACCGGCGAGGATTTCCGCACGGTGCGCTCCGGCTCCGAATACGCGTAGGCCGGGTCGCTGTCGCGTGCCGCGCCTTTGTTGACGATGCCGCGTACCACGACGTGCGCACCGGTCAGCAGATTCCAGCTGGTTTCGACCGAGTCGTGGCTGTTGGTGCGGCTATAAGTGGTCGCGTCCAGGCCGATCAGGCGCATGCGCTTCTGCGCCGGCTCCCAGCGATAGCGATACTTCGCCGATGTCGCGGTGGTCCCGCCGACGAGATCCTCGACCAGCAACACGTTGTTCTTCACCGACAGGTTCGCCGCGCCCAGCGGATAGGGATCCAGCCGCTTGTAGACCGATGCCGGCTCGAAGCCCCACTCCAGTTCGTCCTTGTAACCGATCTTCACCACCAGCCAGCGCGCGTCATCGTTGCCGCCGACGAACGCGACATCGGGAATGCCATCACCATTGATGTCGCCATCCCGCCGGGTTTCGAGGCGGGCGCGGTCCGGCAGCTCGAGGAGAAGATCCTTGTCGGAGGGAAGCCAGAACGCCGGCTGCTCCGGTGATGCGGGCGGCGGCTTGCCCGCCACGGCGATCGTGGACGCCAGCAGCAGCGCGATAGCGAAGAAGGGGTTACGCGTCGTATTCGACTTCGCCATACAGGTCATGCTCGTCGTTGCCCATGATCCGGACCCGCGCGAAATCGCCCGGCTGCAGGCCCGCCTCGCGGCCGTCCTGGACCTGCACCAGGCCGTCGATCTCCGGCGCATCGGCCATCGAGCGCGCGATGGCGAGTTCACCGTCGATGGCGTCGACGATCACCTGCTGCACAGTGCCTACCTTGGCTGCAAGGCGCGCCTCGCTGATCGACGCCTGTCGTTCCATGAAACGGGCCAGGCGGTCCTGCTTCACGCCCTCGTCCACCGGATCCGGCAGGTCGTTGGCCTTGGCGCCGTCCACCGGCGAATAGGCGAACGCACCGACGCGATCCAGCTGGGCCTCGTCGAGGAAGTCGAGCAGTTCCTCGAACTCGGCGTCGGTCTCGCCGGGGAAGCCGACGATGAAGGTGCTGCGGATCGTGAGTTCGGGACAGATCGCGCGCCAGCGCTGGATGCGCTCCAGCGTCTTGTCCACCGCGCCCGGCCGCTTCATCAGCCGCAGCACGCGCGGGCTGGCGTGCTGGAACGGGATGTCGAGGTACGGAAGCAGCTTGCCCTCCGCCATCAACGGGATGATGTCGTCGACGTGCGGGTACGGGTACACGTAATGCAGCCGTGTCCACGCACCGAGTTCGGATAGTCCTTCGCAGAGCGCCTTCATCCGGGTCTGGTACGGCTTGCCGCGCCATTCGCGCTCGGCGTACCTCACATCGACGCCGTAGGCACTGGTGTCCTGCGACACGACCAGCAATTCCTTGACGCCGCCGCGCACCAGCTTCTCGGCCTCGCGCAAGACGTCGTCCACCGGCCGCGAGACCAGGTCGCCGCGCATCGACGGGATGATGCAGAAGCTGCAACGGTGGTTGCAGCCTTCGGAAATCTTCAGGTAGGCGTAGTGCTTCGGCGTCAGCTTGAGGCCGTAGTCCGGCAGCAGGTCGACGAAGGGGTCATGCGTCGGCGGCAGCGCGGCATGCACCGCGTCCATCACGCTGGCGTAGTCCTGCGGGCCGCTGATCGACAGCACGTCCGGGTAGGCCTCGCGGATGAGTTCACTGCGCTTGCCGAGGCAACCGGTGACGATGACCTTGCCGTTCTCGGCCATCGCTTCGCCGATCGCGCCCAGCGACTCGGTCACCGCGCTGTCGATGAAGCCGCAGGTGTTGACCACCACCACGTCGGCATCGTCGTAGCTCTGGACGAGGTCGTAGCCCTCGACCCGCAACTGGGTGAGGATGCGCTCGGAATCGACCAGCGCCTTGGGGCAGCCGAGGCTGACGAAACCTACTTTCGGGTTGGCAAGGGACATTGCGTGCGCATCGGGACGTGTTGCGCGATTATAGGGCCCGGCACGGAGCCCACCCCTGGAGCACGTCCATGAACCGCTGGCACCTGCACCCGCAACTCGCCGACGACACCGCCCCGGTGATCGAACTGCCGCTGTGCGAAGTCCGCCTGATGGACGATGCCAACCATCCGTGGCTGGTGCTGGTGCCGCGCGTCGCCGACATGGTCGAGATCATCGACCTCGATGCCGCGCAGCGCACCCAACTGACCGCGGACATCGACGCGGCCTCGCGCGCGCTGAAGGCGCTGTTCAAGCCGCACAAGCTCAACGTCGCCGCGCTCGGCAATCTGGTGCCGCAACTGCACGTGCACGTGATCGCGCGCTACACCGACGACATCGCCTGGCCGCGCCCGGTCTGGGGCATGGCCGCGGCGCGGCCATACGCGCCTGAACAACTGATCGAACGGATCAACGCATTGCGCGGGGCACTGGCCTGACCGAATGCCCCGCGCAACCTACGCGCGTTACTTCGCCTTGACGACCTGGGTGCCCGCGATCAGGTCATGGCCGCAGCGGCGATCCCCGCGGAAGATCATCAGCACATTGACGATCGCAAGCACCGGTCCGATCAGGGGCACGTTGCTGCCGATGTGCCAGGGCATGTAGCGCAGCCCGAGCAGGCGCAGGATGGGGGGCTTGGCGCCCGCCATGTCGACGATCTTGATGCCCAGCATCTTCTTGCCCCACGTCTGGCCGGTCGCGTTCAACGGCACGTATTGCACCGCCGCGAACACGGCGAAGCCAATCAGCGCCCACAGCATCGTGGTCGCGACGCCCACCTGCTCGCCGGCGGTCGCGGCGGCCATCGCGGTCGTCCAGTAACCGCCGAGATACATGATCGGCAGCAGCAAGACCAGCATGATGATGCCGTCGATGATCGCGGCCGCGAGGCGGGTCCCGCGTTCGGCCAAGCCGCCGCCATCAGCTACGTCCGCGACAACGGCATCGGGACTGCGGTACGGATTCTGTTCGTCCATCGTGTTTCCCCTCCCCGGGATGTGGTGAATCGTGTGCAACTCCGCTCATCGGCAAGGTCACGCCAGCCTGGCCCTGGAACTTGCCACCGCGATCCTTGCACGAAGTCTCGCAGATGTCGTCCGCATTCGTCCCGGAGAGCATCGTCTGCGCCGCGCCGTCGTCGTCGGCGCGCAGACGGTGGCACGGTATTCGCCGGAGCCACGCCAGCCTGCGCCCATCCGTGCCTGCAAGAGGCGCATTCACGTGGATTTCCAGCGTTTCCACGCACCCTTGCGCGACTCGCGGAGCCTTGCATGCAGCCCACGTTCTCCGATTTACCCGCCCGCGTGATCATCGACGCGATCAGCCACAACGCCTTCCCCTGCGTGGGCGCCAAGGCTGCGCTGGCGCGCGGCGCGATTGACTTCGTCGATGGCGGCGACCTGCGCAGCGGCGATGGCGATGGGAAGGTGCTCCAGGCCATACAGGCGTTCGCGGCCGACAATGCCGCCGATCGCGTGTTCGCCTCGCTGGTGGTCGTGTATCCGTTGACGCCAAGGCTGCCCGAGATCGCGTTCGAGGCTGCGCTGTGGGGGCGCCTGCAGGCGCTGCACGAGGGCGACGATGCAACCCACCCATGGGACCGCAGCGTCTCCCGGGACCCGTCGGACCCGGAGTTCAGCCTCAGCCTGGGTGGGCGCGGCTTCTATGTCGTTGGCCTGCACGCCGGGGCCAGCCGCCCGGCGCGACGGATCCCGGGCGCGGCATTGGCGTTCAACCTGCACAGCCAGTTCGAGATCCTCCGCGCGGATGGCCGTTACGACAAGCTGAGCGAGTCGATCCGCGCCCGTGATGTCGCCCTATCCGGCAGCGTCAATCCCATGCTGGCCCGCCACGGCGAAATCTCCGAGGCCCGGCAGTACAGCGGTCGCCACGTCGACCCGGCATGGCAATGCCCATTCCATGCGATGCCGGCGCGCACGTCATGAGCACCCTCGGCAGCCATGCCTCTCCGCAGGTCATCCCGCCGCGATCTGGGGTGGCCTTTCACGTGGCCCGCGGGCAGCGCCTCGAAGTCATCGACCCGCTTGGCCAGCAGGTCGCCGACCTGCTCGCGTTCAATCGCGCGGACATCGGCGAGGTGCTCTCGTCCGGACGCACCCTCGATTACGCCAGCAAGATCTACCTGGGCGTCGGCGACACGCTGTACTCCAATCGCAGCAGCCCGATGCTATCGATCGTGGCCGACGACGTGGGCCGCCACGATTTCCTGCTGTCGCCATGCTCGGCGGAGATGTTCCGGATCATCTATGGCGACACCCAGCCGCATCGCGGTTGCTTCGGAAACCTGGCCGCGGCGCTGGCCCCCCACGGGATCGCGCCGGACGCGATCCCGGTGGCCTTCAATGTGTTCATGAACGTGCCCGTCGACGGCGACAGCGGACGCTTCACGGTCGAGCCGCCGCTGTCGAAGCCGGGCGATGCACTGCTGCTGGAGGCGCGGATGGACCTGCTGATCGGGCTGACCGCCTGTTCCGCCGGCCAGTCCAACAACTTCGCCTACAAGCCGATCCATTACCGCATCCACGATGCTGGTTGAGACAGACAGCGTAGCGATCGCGGAGCCGCCGCCGCCGGCAGGCGCCTTCGAGAAACTGCCGAAATGGCTGAACCTGGTGCCCATGGTCGCGCAGTGGGTCTGGCTCGGCGTCCGCCATGGCAGCGTCACCCTGCCCTCGTGCGCGAACCCCGGGATCACCTCGGGCGGCCTGGTCGGCGAGGGCAAGCTCGAATATTTCGCCGGCATGGGCCCGGTTGCCCGCGCGGCGACCGCGGAGCACATCGGCGTTTTCAACCACGCCGATCAATCGATCGGTGCACTGCTTCCGATGCTTGCCAGCGCCGGACTGGGCTTCCCCCTGGTCGCCAAGCCCGACCTTGGCTGGTGCGGGTATGGCGTGAGCCGACTGGAATCCGCAGACGAGCTCGCGAACTACCTGAGGGATTTCCCCCGCGACGAGACCTTCCTGCTGCAACGCCTGCTGCGTGAGCCGGGCGAAGCGGGCCTGTTCTACATGCGCGACCCGGGCGCCGCGAGCGGCGAGCTGATCGGCGTCTTGCTGCGGGCATTGCCCGCCGTGCATGGCAATGGTCGCGACAGCATCGCCGAGCTGGTTGCCGCGGATACACGGCTGGCCCGCGCCGCCGCTGCCGGGGCGCACGCGTTCCGTGTGGATGGCGAACGGATCCCCGCCGCCGGCGAGCGCGTCGTGCTGTCCACCGTGGCCTCGACCCGCGCGGGGGGGGCCTACCTGGACGGCACGCACCTGGTCACGCCCGCATTGGTCGCTGCGGTGGACGCAGTCGCCATGGACATGGGCGCGGACTTCACCGTGGGTCGCTTCGACGTGCGCTATCCCGATCGCGCCGCGCTGCAACGCGGCGAATTCACGATCATGGAGGTCAACGGCGCGGGCTCCGAGGCCGTGCACGCGTGGGATCCTAAATACCGCATCCGCGACGTCTACCGCATCGTCTTCGCCAAGCAGCGCCGGCTGTTCCGGATCGGTGCCGAACAGCGCCGGCGCGGCCATCGTCCAATCGGCATCGCTGCACTGGCGAGACTGTACTGGCGGCAGCAACGCCTGATCGGGCGCTATCCGCTGTCCAACTGATTCGATTGCGGTCGCAGCGGATGCAGCCAACTCCACGCCGCCCAGGGCACTCCGACCAGGGCAAAGGGCAGCAGTCCGTAGATCGCGCGATAGGCAAGGAGCGCAGCCAGTAGCCCGGTGCGGCTGTCGGCGGGCGCTCCGGCCAGCATTGCCGCCTCGAACACACCGATGCCACCGGGCACGTGGCTGGCGACACCGGCCGCCTGCGCCAACAGGCATGTAAGCACGAACGTGGACCAGCCGGGGAACGACCCGGACGGCACCAGCACCCACAGCGCGGTGAGCGCCGCGAGGGTTTCCAGCGCGGCAATCGGCACGATCGCGGCCGTGCGCCGCAACCGCAGCGCCAGCCCGCCCACGCGCGAGGAGACGCCATTTCCTGCACGCACACGCCATGTCGCCAGCAGCACCACGCCGGCGGCGAGCCACCACCCCGCCTGCGCATGCAGGGCCGCGGCGGCCGTCGCGAACGTCACCAGCGCCCCGGCGAGCACCGCGGCACCCACCGCCAACAGTACGCCCGCGAGTTGCGCCGTCCCTGCCCCATGGTCCGCGTAGGCGCGGCGTCGGATTGCGGCGCCCAGCAGCGCGTGCCAGCCGAGTACATGGCATAGCGCGTGGGCTGCCGCACCACCCGCCATCGCCGTGGCGACGGGGACCTGCATGCGTGCCTGCTTGCGCACCGCCCAGACTTCGATCAGTGCCAGGCCAACGAAACTGGCGGCCGTCGCCAGCGCGGACAGCATCGCTGCGGGAGCGCCGATTCGCGTCAAGGCGGCGGCCAGCGCGGACCAATCCATGCTCGCCTGCTGGTGTTTCAGTTCCCAGCCAGCAAGCGCAAGCAGCGCGATCGGCACGATTGTCGCCACGGTCGAGCGCAGCCGCGGGTGCTTGCTCATGCCGCTGGCGTTCCGTGGGCGAGTCCCCATTCGACCTGGCGCTGCAGGTGCGATCCCAAAGCGCGTCGATCGAGGAAGGTGGAGGGAGCCACCGGCGGGTGGAAGACGACCTGCACGCTGGCTCCGCGCAGGCGCAGGAAGCGCCTGATGTGGGACAGCAAGACCGCGTCGCCGTGATAGGCGTACAGGTCGCGAATCCGTGACTGGTCCGGCACGTGCCCGTCGACGGCCCGCAGTCGCAGGGTAAACGCCTGCACGGCGCCCTCGCGGGAGCCTGCGTCGATCGGGGCCGGTGCCATCAGCGCCTGGAGCATGCTCGGTCGGAACGGCAGCACGCTACTGCCGTCGCTGGAAGTCCCTTCGGCGAACAGCACCACCACCCCGCCGGCCGCCACTGCCTCGGTAAAGCGCTCGATGGCCACTGCGGCATCGCGTGCACGGCGACTCACGTACACCGTGCACTGCAGGTCCGCCAGCCAGCCGAACAGCGGCCAGTCCGCAACCTCCTGCTTGGCCACGAAACGCATCCGCCCCAACCTGCCCACTACGGGGACATCGAGGTACGAGAGGTGGTTGCCCACCCACGCCGCGACGCCTTCGAACACCGGCTGGCCCACCACCTGAACGCGCAGTCCCAGCAGCCGGCACAGCAGCCAATGGATCCATCTCGGCAAGGGCCCCGGCGAACGATGGGGCAGCACCCGTCGCCAGAGCGCCTGAGGCACCACCAGCATCACCAGCACCAGCAGCAGAAGCGCCCCACGGGACCACGCACGCAACGCGCCTTGCACATCTCGATGCGGCGGCCTCACGCCATGCATTCGAGTTCCGCAATGGCCACCGCGCCTGGTTGCCGGAATTGCCGCCGGTAACGCGGGGTCAGCTTGCTTGTGGGCATCACGATGCAGACGTCGACGCAATCGAACGCCTCGTCGCGCCAGCCGCCGTCGCCGATCCATGCGCCCGCGCTGAGATAGCCCCTGACCAGCGGCTCCAGCGTGCGCAGGTCGCGACGGTCGCCAGTCCCCACGGGCGGTACCTCGGGTTCCACCCGGTGCGGCGCCAATGCCGACGGCCGCAGCTGTGGCGGCGCCAGGTGCGCTTGGTGCAGGAGCGCCAATTGCGCGGCGATCGAGCTCCGCGGACCCTCGCGCAGGCTGGCGCAGCCGAACATGAGTTCGATGCGTCGCTCGGCCCCGTACTCCGCGATCCCACGCCACAGCATCTGCAGCACCGGCAACGCGCGGTACTCGCGCATCACGCAGCTGCGCCCGAGCTCCAGCAGCCGCAGCCCGGACGACAGCAGTGGCGCCAGGTCGAACTCGCCACCACTGTAGAAGTCATCCCCGCCCGCGAGGTGGTCCCCGGGCAACAGGCGGTAGTTACCCACCACTTGCCCCATCGCGCGCGCGCGCGCGTGGTCGATCACCAGCAGGTGGTCCATCACGGCGTCATGATCGTCGGCGTCCAGCCGGCTTTCGCGCCGGCCGGGATCCGCGTGCGCGCCGCACTCCTCGAAGAAGACTTCGTAACGTAGCCGCTGTGCCTGCGCGAGTTCATCGGGCGTGCGCGCAAGCCGTACCTCGATACGCTGCAAGTCCATTCCGGCTCCGGGCCACGGCGCCCACGCGGGGTTGCGCGGCTGGCCGGCGCCCAGCATGTCCTCCCGTGGGTCAATGCGGGATGACGGGCGCGCGCGGGACGTAGGTGGCGATCAGGTCTTCGGGAGCGTGACGCCGGTCTGTCCCTGGTACTTGCCGCCGCGATCCTTGTAGCTGGTCTCGCAAGTGTCGTCCGCGTCGGCCTGGAAGAACAGCATCTGCGCGACGCCTTCGTTGGCGTAGATGCGCGCCGGCAGCGGCGTGGTGTTGCTGAACTCCAGCGTGACGTGGCCTTCCCACTCCGGCTCGAGCGGGGTCACGTTGACGATGATCCCGCAGCGCGCATAGGTCGATTTGCCAAGGCAGATGACCAGGACGTCGCGCGGCACCCTGAAATATTCGACCGTCCGGGCAAGGGCAAAGCTGTTCGGCGGGATGACGCAGCAATCGGTCTTGCGATCGACGAAGCTGTTGGCGTCGAAATTCTTCGGATCGACGATCGCGCTGTCGACATTGGTGAAGATCT
>Ga0164305_10000801_pt1 | contig 12415 bp, 9 predicted proteins | sample Whisoiple_237_MG_FD_110215 | JGI IMG/M metagenome (GOLD analysis project Ga0164305, IMG submission 110215) | Soil microbial communities amended with pyrogenic organic matter from upstate New York, USA - Whitman soil sample_237_MG | ecosystem: Environmental > Terrestrial > Soil > Agricultural... | reverse complement strand
TAAAAGTCTTACCTCATGAGTTAAAAAAATATCTACCCTCATGGCAACGTTCTGAAACTTTACCCAAATGGGATATCAAGATTATCCCCATTTAATCGGTACTTTATTTTTCCGCAAGTCCCTAAAGGCTCGCATTCAAACAAAAAAAATATTTTTACAAAGCCGCAGATGTTCCCCGGTTAATCTCTCGTGTCGGGCAGAGTTTCGACTACATACTCCGGTACATATTCGGGTCGGTTCTCTGGCAGATTTTGGGGCAAATTCTCGGGCAAATTCCCCGGTGGATGTTCGAGCCTGACTCGCCTGATCGGGAGATTTGCAATCAGTGCTGTGGCCCGCTGGTCGCTCTCCAGCGAGAACTCAGACCCGGTGGTATCGATTTCCACGTAGCGAGATACCACCTCTAGAATTTCTCGGCGCATCGACTCAACCATTTCTGGGCTGAGTTCTGAGCGGTCGTGGGCTAGAACCAGTTTGAGGCGCCGTTTTACCTCGTCGCGGCTGTTGTCAGGGGTGCGCGGGAAAAGTCGTTCGAGAAGTGTATGTATCATGGGTCGGGCGGGTTTGTCAAGGGTTAGGCATAGAAAAGGTCATACCATTTTCGATTTTCGATTTTCGATTTTCGATTGGGGAATCAGTGATTCCCGTCAGGTTTGGAGTTGGTCTACAGTTTCATTCTTTTTGGCAACTGGTGTAACTGGGGGAAAATTTGGGGTAGTTTTTGTGATGCGGTCGCTGCTGTTAAAGAGCGATCGCCAATAAGCACATCACATAATTTTAGTATTTAAGAACTTGCGGAGGCGAGTAAAGAAGTTTTCGGGACGGGGATTTAGATCGAGAAAATCAACTTTTTCGCCTTCTAAGCGGCGGGCAATATTGTCGAAGGCAGTTCCAGCTAAAGAGGCCGTTTCCGACAATACTAATGGTTCGCCTCGGTTGGTGGAAACGATGACGCGCTCGTCGTCGGGAACGACGCCTAACAGCGGAATGGCGAGGATTTCCCGCACGTCTTGCACCGACATCATATCATTTGCCAGCACCATTGCGGGTCTGATCCGGTTGACGATCAGGTTGATTTTCTTGACGTTGTTGGCTTCCAGCAGGCCGATGACTCGATCGGCATCGCGGACAGCAGCGATTTCGGGAGTGGTGACAATGATACCTTCTTGAGCCGGGGCGATCGCATTTTGAAAGCCTTGTTCAATTCCAGCAGGAGAGTCGATCAAAATATAGTCGTATTTTGCTGTCAACATACCCACAAGCTGCTTCATTTGCTCGGCGCTGATGGCATCTTTCATCCGAGTTTGGGCAGCCGGCAACAGCACCAAGCGCGGCTGCCGCTTGTCTTTCACCAAAGCTTGCTCTAACCGGCACTCTCCAGCGAGAACTTCTAATGCCGTGTAAACAATGCGATTTTCTAAGCCCAGCAGCAAGTCTAAATTTCTGAGACCGAAATCGGCATCAATTACAGCAACGGTGCGTCCCCGCTTAGCTAAAGCCATGCCGAGATTAGCTGTGGAGGTGGTTTTTCCTACCCCGCCTTTCCCTGATGTAACAACAATAATGCGAGCCATAAGCGATTTTAGATTTATTGGGAATTGGTGATTGGTGATTGGGAATTGGTAATGGGTAATGGGTAATTAGTAATTGGTTTTATTGTTGGTTGATAATTAGCAATTATTCTTTGGTGATTTTGCAGCAATCTGTTATTCAGTGAATTAACTCAACACTCAAAACTCTCCTTGTAATACTAATTCTCTATGAATTTGCACTTAATTTTTCAATCGTCCTTTAGTGGCTGATTTAGCCAAGGGAAAAATTATCAAGTGCAGGCTTCAAGAGAAATAGTATTACAAATTACCCATTACCAATTCCCAATCACCAATTCCCAATTACCGATTACTCATTACCCCCGACTAACTGCGATTTGTCAAAATCAGAGGCTCTACCGATCCGAATCCCTTGGGGCGTCACATAGGCGACTTCCGGGAAAAACTGAGCGGGTGAGGTTTCTGGGCCTCTGGCAACATACTTAGCAATCCTAATCACCATCGGTTCCATCTGCAAGGTCATAATCACGCTTTTGGTGTTGCCACCGGCACCGGCGTGCACGACTCCCCGCAAACGGCCCCAAACTAGGATATCGCCTCCAGCGATGACTGAGCCGCCGGGATTTACGTCTCCCAAAAGTACGACGGTGCCCGGATGGCGAATTTCTACGCCCGATCGCACTGTCATCTGCAAATATAAAGGTTCCGCCAGCGATTGCGGTTTTTCAGTGGCGGCTTTATTCAGGGAAGAAACCGGAGGCTGCTGTTCTACACAATAGCCTGCCGTAGCAGCGGCAACGGCGGTTTGGCGGCGACTGGTGTGGACTCGTTTGAGTTGCAGTTCCACTTCCGAGAGGGCCTCGGCAATCTCTTGCAGTTGGCGGATATCTAAAAGTCGATCGTTCCCCATCAATTGTACTTCTGCGTTTGGCTGCCAAAAGCGTTCTCCTGCATTCAGCCTGACTTTTAGCTGCTGCCAAAGTTCAGTCCAAGTCGAGGCGGAGGCTGTTGCGGGTTCGCTGTTGGTTTCTGGGGGGAGTAGCAACAGTAGCTGTCCATCTTCGGTTTTGAGTCGGACTTGCAGTTCCAAGCTGACTTCGGGTGTTGATTGAGGGGCGGCAGCAGCGGCTCCGGGGGAGGCATCGGGTGTCATGGGACAGTTTGATCTCGGGTAGGGACAGGTTAACATCAATATTAGCCTGAGTGGTCATTAGTCATTAGTCATTAGCAGGGAACTCCGCGCGCACTTTAGACAATTATAGGACTTACGCATCGGGGTCTAGAAACCGGTTTTTTTTACAAAAATACTTCGTTGCAACCTGCAAATTCGATCAAAAACCCGGTTTCTTCGATCGGTGCATAAATCCTGAATTACTCATTACCAATTCCCCATTCCCCATTACCAATTCCCCATTCCCCATGACTATATGCAGCAAATAGAACGTTATCGCGGCAGTCTTCTTGGTTTAGCAGTTGGCGATGCTCTCGGAACAACTTTAGAGTTCTGTCGCCCCGGAACGTTTGCGCCTATTAACGATATGATTGGCGGTGGCCCGTTTCAACTGCAACCGGGCGAGTGGACTGATGATACTTTGATGGCGCTTTGTTTGGCCCAAAGTTTGATTGAGAAACAAGGTTTCGATCCAGTCCATCAATTAGAAACATATCTGCGATGGAGTACAGACGGACATTTGAGCAGCACTGGTGAATGTTTTGATATTGGAAATACTGTGCAGCAAGCTCTTTGGAATTTTGAAGATACAAGAAAACCTTTCTGTGGTTCTACGGATGCTGGGACGGCTGGAAATGGTTCGATTATGCGCTTGGCTCCCGTGCCTTTGTTTTATGCTACAAATCCTTTAGAAGTAATAGAAAAATCTGGAGAAAGTTCTCGAACTACTCACGGTGCTGCTACTTGTGTGGATGCTTGCCGCTATTTTGGTAATTTAATTGCGGGGGCTGTGAATGGGGTTGCTAAAGATCTGTTGCTTTCGGAAAGATATTGTCCGATTTCTGGCTATTGGGCAGCAAATCCGCTAGTGGCAGAGATTGATGAGATTGCGGCGGGTTCTTTTAAATTGCGACAACCTCCTGAAATTAAAGGTACGGGTTATGTTGTCAAGTCTTTGGAGGCGGCACTTTGGGCGTTTTACAACAGTTCTTCTTTTGCTGAAGGCTGTTTGTTGGCTGTGAATTTGGGCGACGACGCGGATACAACTGGTGCGGTTTACGGACAGTTGGCGGGGGCTTTTTACGGAGAATCTGGTATACCGGAAAAATGGCGATCGCAATTAGTCGATCGCACTTTAATTGCATCTTTTGGCGATCGGCTTTTGACTTTATCTAGAACGCTCTGAATACTTGTATCAGTTTTCAACCTTCTTTGTTTTTACAATAACTAGCAACTTGAGTTAACATAGATCAATTTACACACACATTTCTGGTTGAGAGTTAATACAATGGTACTCGAAGCCCCGTCTATCAAACCCAAACTAACTGTCACTTGGGAACCCCTACCAGCTAACTTCGTATTACCCGACGATCCGGTGGAAAATATTCAACAACCTTCTCTCGCGGCTGGTCTCACCGATGCACTGGGAGCCGCAGGATGTATCCAGCCAGAAATGCTGATTGCCTCTAATTTGGGGTTAGTCGCCACAGTCAATAAAAAGATTGTTGTCAAAGCTCCAGACTGGTTTTATGTGCCGCAAGTGCATCCTCTAGCAGATGGGGTAATTCGCCGTAGTTATACTCCTCATACTGATGGTGCTAATGTGGCGATCGTGATGGAGTTTCTCTCGGAAGCAGAGGGAGGAGAACTATCGGTCAGAGCAACTCCGCCCTATGAAAAACTCCACTTTTACATTCAGCCAATGAGCAGGGGCGGGTGTGGATTCCACAACTGGAACTATATCTGGGGATTTGGTCGGGGGAAAGGTTGGGACAAACCATGAACTGGCTGCGCTGGTGGGATAATTTAGGTAATTTGTTGCTGTGGAGTTCAGAACAAGCTGAGCAAGAAAGGCCAAGGGCTGACCAGGAAAGCCAAAGGGCTGAGCAAGAAAGCCAAAGGCTGAGCAAGAAAGGCAAAGGGCTGACCAGGAAAGGCAAAGGGCACAACGATTGGCGGCTAAGTTGCGCGAATTGGGAGTTGAGCCAGATTGAACGCTGATTGAAAGCTAATTTGCGATCGCCCTTAATACACAGAACTTACCCAACCATCTACCAGAATAGGCGCAATCTGCCTGCGGTTGCGCCTACAAAACGCTATATTTTTTTGTGCGTAAGTCCTGAATCGAAAATCAAAAATCGAAAATTAATTGACGTATGTAGCAATTAGTGATACTATATACCGCATTTGTCTCGATATAAAAAATATTTATGAATAAATCTTAAGTTTTAATTAAATTTAGTATTATAATTTTGGTAACTTCCAACTAAGTATTTATTCTCACTATGATAGCGGATCAATTTCCTTGGCTGACCGCAATTGTCATCCTACCCCTGCTAGCTTCCCTCGCGATCCCTTTTCTGCCCGATACAGACGGCAAAACCGTCCGCTGGTATGCGCTAGGCGTAGGTATTGCAGATTTTGTATTAATGTGCTGGGTGTTTTGGACTCATTACGATCCGAGTATCTCTAGTTTCCAAATCGTAGAACAATATTCCTGGATACCTTCTTTAGGCTTCAACTGGTCTGTTTCCGTTGACGGACTGTCAGTTCCGCTGGTACTGTTGGCGGGATTGGTGACGACACTATCAATCTTTGCAGCCTGGGAAGTCGATCGCAAGCCACGACTCTTCTACTTCCTAATGCTGGTGATGTACTCCGCACAAATAGGAGTTTTCGTCGCCCAAGACATCATGCTGCTGTTCATTGTCTGGGAACTAGAACTAATTCCGGTGTACCTGCTAATCTCGATTTGGGGCGGACAAAACCGCCGCTACGCAGCTACCAAATTCTTGATTTACACCGCAGGCGCTTCCATCTTTATTTTGATAGCTGCCTTAGCAATGGCATTCTACGGCGGAGGCACCCCCACCTTCGATATGGTAGAACTAGGCTTGAAGGACTACCCACTGGGTTTAGAATTACTGCTTTATGCGGGATTGCTGATTGCCTTCGGTGTGAAACTGGCGATTTTCCCCTTCCACACTTGGCTACCTGATGCCCACGGCGAAGCATCTTCTCCCGTGTCGATGATTCTGGCCGGCGTATTGCTGAAAATGGGCGGATACGGACTGATTCGACTGAATTTGGAACTTCTTCCCCAAGCACACGTTTACTTTGCACCGATTATGGCGGTGCTCGGCGTAGTCAACATTATCTACGGGGCGCTGAATTCCTTCGGCCAATCGAACATGAAGCGCCGCCTAGCGAATTCGTCAATTTCTCACATGGGATTCGTGTTGTTGGGTATTGCTTCCTTCACGGATTTGGGAATCAACGGGGCGCTGTTGCAAATGATTTCCCACGGTTTAATCGCCTCAGTATTGTTTTTCCTGGCTGGCGTTACTTACGATCGCACCCATACAATGATCATGGACGAGATGGGCGAGATTGGAAAAGTCATGCCGAAAGTGTTTGCCTTGTTTACCGCAGGCGCGATGGCATCTTTGGCACTCCCCGGAATGAGCGGTTTTGCTAGCGAATTGTCAGTGTTTGTGGGCGTCGCAACTAGCGATATGTACAGCGGTTCTTTCCGCGCGGTGACAGTGTTCCTGGCGGCAGTGGGGCTGATTTTGACGCCGATTTATTTGCTCTCGATGCTGCGACAGTTATTTTACAACTGTGGGACACTGGCGGCTTGCGACCTTGAGGATCTAAATTTGCAGAATCAGAGAAACAATCTGGATGAAGCGGTTTGTTTTGGTAATAGTTGCGTTTTGCCTGGTGATGCACCGTTTATTGATGCTAAACCTCGGGAAGTGGCGATCGCATTTTGCTTTTTGATACCGATTGTCGGCATTGGTTTTTATCCCAAGATGGCGATGCAAGTCTACGACGCCAAGACTGTCGCAGTCAACGCAGAAGTCCGCCAATCTTACATCCAAATTGCTCAAGAAAATCCTCGGATTTATGCGAATCAACTTTTGGTTCCCAAAATTGCCCAAGCTCAAAAAGCGCCGGCTTTGGGCAAAATTACAGGGTCTGAATCTGCATCGGTTTTTGGCATGGTCAAATAATTTGATCGAAGTCTGTTTGTGTTGAAAATTGGGCGATCGCTTGTAAAATTGGGCGATCGCTTTGTCATATCATGCCAGAGCGAGTGACTGGGATTAAAAGGGCGGGTTTATGAGATTGTCAATTATTGGCAGATATTTTTCGTGAACTCGCCCCAACCGTATTAGGGATAATCGACCGGACATAATATCAAAGGGCGATCGCCTTTTTCTTAGCGCTGAATTTCTGAAATAATCTGCGCCAGATTCTCCCTAGCATATCCCACCTCAAGAATCGATTTATCATCGAGATCGGAGGCCACTTTCTTCAAGATATTTAGCGGTTCTTCCAAGCCTGTCGTCTTCACAAACAAAACTTGCAGCCGATTTTTTACTGATTCTAAAATAGAGCTAATTGGCTCGTCTTTATTGCCTTTCCTTGTAGCAAGGTTGATGCTCAATTTGTGAGTTTTCAACAGCCCCATGCTTTCTATTCCTTGGGTCTTAACCGTCTCCAAAACCTCGGCTCGAATCCGATCGACTAATCTGTCGGTCACATATTGCACGATCAAAGGCTGAAGCATAAAAACAGTTTCCCCGCCCTCACTGAGTTTGTCAATCAGCGAGCGACGTCCCAGAGAATCGAGATTTTTTAGCAAATCTGAAAGCGATGAATTGACCAACATCTCCTCTCGTAAAGTCGCCAGGGAAATCGGGCTTTGAGCAATAGCAATCCAGTAGGCAATCTCTTGTTCAGAACTCGACATTCGATCGAACTGCTGCGCGAGCAAATTGCTGATATGTTCTTCAATAAATAAAGCCGTTGCTTCCAAAAGCTTTAAAACATTCCCCTCGAAAAACTCGTTAATTGTTGTCGCTACAATCTTTAATGCTAACAGATTGCCTCCGTACCGGGATAACAAGATTTCCCACTCTCGCTCTTGAGCCGACAAACCTTTTTCTTGGAAAATTTCCCGCGCTATTTCCTCGGAAATAGCAGGTTTTAAAGACCGCACTTTTTCTCCCGCCAGCAAAGCCAGTTCCGTAGGCTCTTCCGAACTAACTAGCAGTAAACAGCTATTGTGATTGACCTCACACAGCCGCACGATTAAATCTCGATATCCTTCATAGCCTTCCCGGTAGTGTCCGGCTAATTCTGCTGGTCTGAGAACCGCTTCAAAATCGTCTAAAATTACCAGACAGCGGTGTTTTCGCAGATACTCGACCAAGCGAGAAATTTTGCTGTTGAGGTCGATCCTCTTCGTTGGCGTAGCCCCCGTAGGGGCGGGTTCCCCTAACGGCACATCGGGTTTTTGTTGGTTAGAAAAAAGTTGAATTAAGCTTCCTAGGAAGTCCGATGGTGCGGGTGTCGATCGCAGCGATCGCCAAATCACAAAATCAAACTCATTCTGTACCTGTTTTGCCAACTGCACCGACAGAGTTGTTTTGCCGCTACCAGCCAAACCCAGCAGCGCTACCAGGCGACAATTATCTGATACAATCCACTGCTTTAAAGTAGTTAATTCTTCAGTCCGTCCGTAAAAAACCGAAACATCCGGTGCTTGGCCCCAATCTTCCTGTCGGTGTCCGATGGCCATCTTCAATAAAGAGCCTTTACCTCGACTAAAATCGCTCGTTCCCCGATCGGTGTGGTATGAAAACAGCAACTGATGCCTCAATTCCGAAAGCTTTCCAGGGCCGTTCCCCCCGATCTGAAACTTTTTGTAAACTTCGCCTAGTCTTTTGCGAACGGCGATGTCGCTAATGCCAAGCTTTGTGGCGATCGTCGCTGTAGATTGACCGTCGAGAGCCATAAACACAGTTTCTAACTCGGCATCTGTGACACCGCGCTGTTTGGCGATCGTTTGCACAAAGTTTTGAGGAATCGGAGTAGTCAAGGTAGGAATCTCGCCTCTACTAAAAATCTATCTTCTATTATATTGTGTGAGTTCTCGCAGGCGAGCAATTGAATCGAATCTACAAACGTTCAGCTTGCTTTTAGTTATTTGGGCATTTTTAGATATTTATACCCTATTATCGATTGTGATATAAGTAAAAAAAATGCAACTGTAGGCCCGTGCTCCAAACCAATACACAATCAGCCATTCCCAATTCTTCAATTCTTCAATTCTTCAATTCTTTAATTCTTTAATCTAAGATGGTATGAGGAACGGGGAGTTGAGCGGCATTAATTGTTGCTATTTCCCTACCCGTAAAACCTATTGTAGAGTGGAGGCGCGGCGCTTAATTTATAGCACCAAACCATAAATCTCCAACCGCACCACAACCCACCGCGAACCAAAAACCGGGTAAATTTAGAACTTTTGAAAGCAGCGCTGTATCAGCCAAAAATTGTCGCACTAGCACGGTATTCTTGGGCCGAAAGCAGCCGCCAACTCCCGTCGCCCACAAGTTCCAAAACCTGCTGGTGATATTTTACTAAACTCAATCGGTGGCCGACACTCACAAACGTAGTTTTAGTGGCTTGCAACTGCTCGTATAAATGTTGCTCGTTCTTCAAATCCAAAGCACTTGTCGCCTCATCCAAAATAGCGTATTTCGGTTCCGTCAACAACAATCTAGCAAAAGCTAAACGTTGCTGTTCTCCCAGAGACAAAATCTCAGCCCAATCTAAATCCGCATCAAAACCGCCCAATCTGTCCGGCAAATCTGCTAAATTTACTGATGCCAAAACGCGGCGCAATTTTTCCTCATCAACCTCGCTGCTGGTATTCGGATACAAAAGTTGCGATCGCAAACTACCCAAAATCATATAAGGACGCTGCGGCAAAAACAGCATTTCCTCCAATTTCGGCCGTGCCAAACGCCCCGTTCCCGATTCCCACAAACCCGCAATTGCCCGCAGCAAAGAACTCTTCCCAGTACCGCTTTGCCCGACAATTAAAAGTCCTTCCCCGGGCGACACAGCTACCGACAAATCCCTAATCAAAGTGTTTTGATACTTCGGAGTATCTAAGGTAACGTGTTCCAGCGTCAACTGCGAATTTATAACTGTATCGATTGTTCTGAATTCGACGAGTTGAATAGCTTTTTTTTCATTTCTTAAAGACTCATTAAACGTGGCGAGACGATTAATACCCGCTGCAAAAGCACTCAAGCTTTCAATATTATATACAACCAAAGAAAATGCTTCTAAAACCTGACGAAAAGCAAATTCAGCTTGAGTAATATCGCCATATTTTATCTGACCGGCAAAGTAGATAGAAGCCAGAAACAAAGATGGAATAATATAAGTCGCATATCTATAGCTAAGTGTAAAATATTGCAGATTCCGCTGCCAGCCAATTAACAAATTAAAGTTCCGAACTGCTGCTAAAAATCGGTCTTTTACTTGAACAGATTCCTGTGCTTCTCCCCGATAAAAAGCAATTGATTCTGAATTGTCCCTAATGTGAACTAAGCCATAGCGAAAGTCAGCTTCTTTGCGGAGCTGATTGAAGTTCAAAACTATCAATTTTTTGCCAATAATTACCATTACTGCCGTCCCAAAGACAGCATAAATGATTAGTCCGATCGAAAGACCTTTAGAAATAGACCACAAAATACCTGTAAAAGAAATAACATCAATAATCGCTCCCAAAATCAGTAGCAAAAAATCCAAACTCGTGCTAGTGAAAGATTTGATATCTTCAGCGATTCGTTGGTCAGGATTGTCGATTTCCTTTTGAGAATTTATTTCGTAATGAGCGCGGTTTTCAAAATATCTATCCAGGAAACTATCAGTCATCCACTCTCGCCAATACAGTCCCAGTTTATCTTGGGTATAGCGGTAAATCACCACTATCGGAGTACCGATGATGAAAACTCCAGCATAGACCCACATAAACCGCCAAAAAGTAGTCTGATCTTTTTCAGCAAGTGCTGTCGTGAAAAAGTTACCAATGTAGCTAATTACTACGTTAATCCCGCTAACTGACAGCGACAAAAATAGCAGCAGAGCTAACATTATCCACTGCTTCCAGCGCGGTATCAACTTGCCTCTGAAAAAGACAAAAGCAGCCATCGGGAGGATTAGCATTAAACCAACGATCGCAATTGTCGGTGAGTAGATAATTCCTTTGACCAAAGTAGCTAAGCCAGCCGCAACCGCGTTAAAAGCCTCTGGAAAAAAGACTTGAGCACCCAAACATACAGCGCTGACGAGCACAAACATCGCAGCGAACAGAAATATCAACAACAGCGCCACTAATCCTAAAAAGATTCTGCCGCCCCCAGGCTCTAAAGGATAAAAGTAAGGTTGAGCGATCCCAATAAACCTCTGCCACAACTGACGGTCAAATCGATTCATCTTTGCTGTTTACAAAACTACTTCGACTCTTCTAACATATCAAGTCTTGTGACAAAATGCGGCAGTAATTTATTTGGGAGTTTCGCGAAAAAATTCATCTCACCCACAGACGGAAACGTGTTTTCCTACTTAAGTGGTGGAGAGAAAAAAAGTTAGGAGGTTAGTTCAAGTTCTTAGATTCATCTGTGGAGTCAATTCTTGAATCTCAAATCTAAAATCTCAAATCGATGGCATCAGAAGAAGTCGCGCTTTCGCCGGACAACTCCGACTGCAATTTACTGCTGTAAAATCGCTGGCTAATTCCTAAAATTACTTGTTTCATTACCCAATACAAAACAGCAATTACTACAAAAGTTACAGCCATTACTAAAACCGGACGCTTGCCAATCAAATCGTTCATGACGGTGTTAACCAGGGCATCGGGGTTAGTAAGAATGTCCCAACTGTTGAAGCGGATAAATCGCCCTAAATAAATGCCAAGCGCCGAAAGTGCGTGTATTGTCATTTCCGTTGCCAGGATAAATCTACTCCAACCCTGTTGCTTCAAATAGTAACCCAAATTCATCACCGACAGGACGTAAGCCCCAAACCCGACCAGCATAAACACCAAATACTGCGGGATCAAAGCTAGAGCCACAGTCCACACCGAGTTCCCTTCTTTAATCTGCTCTATCAGGTGAATGATATCAGTTAAAACGTAGGGCGCATTAGGCAAAAAGGCGATCAACCAGAAAAAACCGCCCCACCAGCGGAGAGAGCGAACTCCGCGCTGCCGCAGTACCCAGATGTCTAAAGCCATCAGTGCCAGTGTAATCGCGATCGCCCCCAAAACGTAAGTTTTGCCCACATCTTGCACAATATGCTTCAGATAGCCTAAAACATGGCGCGTACTGGGCAAAAAAGTAGCGCCCAGGAGAATGCCCGTACCCCACAGCAGCCAGCGCGATCGAGGTTTGCGGAACAGCCAAAAACTCAGGCCCAGCGGTACTAAAGCCAAAAACAAATTCCAAGACATCCAGCGGACATTGTGTCCCATTGCTTGCAGCGCTTCCAGGATTAATCCCATCATGTCAATTTTTATACAATTAAAGGTTTGATGCAGCACCGCTTCCTTAGCAGCTTCCGTCTATTTTAGTCTTTAACTTGTAGGGTGAGTCAGCATCTGGCTCCGGGCGCTGCGCCTGAAAATCAAGAACTGCTAATGCACCATACCACTGTGGAGTCAATCTAAAATCTAAAATCGACTGAGGCACCATACCACTGCAGAGTCAATCTAAAATCTAAAATCTAAAATCTAAAATCTAAAATCTAAAATCTAAAATCTAAAATCTAAAATCTAAAATCTAAAATCTAAAATCTAAAATCTAAAATCTAAAATCTAAAATCTAAAATC
>Ga0164305_10000800_pt1 | contig 12416 bp, 13 predicted proteins | sample Whisoiple_237_MG_FD_110215 | JGI IMG/M metagenome (GOLD analysis project Ga0164305, IMG submission 110215) | Soil microbial communities amended with pyrogenic organic matter from upstate New York, USA - Whitman soil sample_237_MG | ecosystem: Environmental > Terrestrial > Soil > Agricultural... | reverse complement strand
GTCGGCGGCGGGACCGAAGCCGCTGCGCAGCCACTCGGCCCAGGCCAGGTGCAGGCCGAGGTCGTTGTTGAAGCCGACGCCGAGCAGCCCCCAGTGGCCGCTGACCGCGAACGGGATCGAGAGCATCAGGACGATCACGGCCGCCACCGGCAGCCCCTCACGCCAGGCTCCGGGCGCTCGGTAGTCCCGTCGCCAGACCACCAGCGCCGCGACTACCACCAGCGCCGCGGCGCCGAGCGTCGCCGAGGTCCCGTGCCCCGGCGCCCGCGCCAGCAGCCCGGTCACGGCCAGCACCGCGCCGAGCCCGACCGCGGGCTCCAGCCACGACCAATCGCGCCTGCCGGCGAGCGAGAGCACCGCGCGGCCGACCAGTAGCGAGACGGCGCAGATCAGCGCCGCCGAGGCGTAGGTCGCAATCATCAGGCGCTGGAACTTAAGGCAGGAGGCGGTTTCAGTACTTCTCGGCCGCCCGTTCGAGCGTCTCTCGCAGGTTCTCGCCCCGCAGCGGATGCTCGTGGCCGGGGCAGACGACGCGCGGTTCCAGCGCCGCCAGGCGCCGCACCGACTCCTTCGCCTTGGCGTGGTTCCAGGCCCAGGCGGGGTGAGGCACGCTGGCCTCGCCCTCGGGCAGCGGTTTCAGCCGCGCCGAGTCGACCAGGTAGACGACGTCGCTGACGATCGCCACCCGGTCGCTCTCGCGCCAGAGGCCGATCAGCCCTGGTGCGTGCCCGGGGAAGTGGATGACCTTGAAGCCGGCGACCTCGTCGCCCTCGATCACCGTGTCGGCGATCCTCACCGCGCCGCCGTCCCAGTGCGGGAGCAGGAACCGGTAGAGCCAGCGCACCCAGGCCACCGGCAGCTGCGAGAGGTCCATGTAGGGGGCGATCGAGGCGTCGCTTTCGGCGTCCGCCTGGTCGTCCGGGTGGCAGAGGACCGGGACCCCCATGTAGGGCGCGGTGCCGCGATGGTCGGCGTGGGCGTGGCCGAGCACCACCCGCTTCAGCCCTCCCAGCTCCTCGGCGGCGGCTTTCGCCTTCTTCCGCATCGCCTTGGTGCCGGCGTCGAACTGGACCACCCCGTCGCCGTCCTCGAGGAAGTAGATGTTCATCGCCCCGCGGAAGTCCCCCCGCAGCAGCCAGACCCCGTCTGCAACTTTCTCCAGTGCCATCGCCCCAGCCTAACGCCGATGGCTAGGGTTCCCGCGTGCCTTGGATCTGGAAAGCGGGGATGATCGTCCTCGTCCTCTGCCTGGCGATCTCGATGGGAATCGCGATCTACCGGCTGACCACCACGCCGACCGAAATCCTCGGCGACGGATACCGCGGCCTCCCGGCGAAGCAGCGGTAGGCATCGGCGTTAGTATCGGGCGCGTTCAGCGACCGAAGGAGGCGGCGTGTTCAATCGCATCGTGGTTGGGACCGATGGGTCAGAGACGGCCGCCGCAGCGGTGGGCCAGGCAATGGAGCTGGCCAAGATGACCGGCGCGACGCTCAGCATCGTCAGCGCCTACTCGCCGGCGTCGAGCCGGCGCGCCCAGGCAGGGCAGTCCGAAGCCCCGGCCGACGTCCAGTACGAGGTCGGACCGCGCGAGGACGTGATCCTGGTGCTCGACGCCGCCGCCGCCGAGGCGAAAGGAGCGGGGATCGAAGTCCAGACCCATCCGGTCGAGGGCGACCCCGCCGACGCGATCCTCAACGTCGCCGAAGAGGTCAAGGCCGACCTGATCGTCGTCGGCAACAAGGGGATGACCGGGGCCCGGCGCTACCTGCTCGGCAGCGTCCCCAACAACGTCTCCCACCACGCTCCCTGCTCGGTCCTGATCGCCAGGACCACCTGAGCTTCTAGCCCGGCGACTTGCCGGTCGGGAAGAATTTAGGGAAGACCCCGGTGGCCGCGGCGGCGTCGACCAGCCCGGCTCCCTGCTCGGTGCGGGGCAGGCCGAGGTCGCGGGCGGTCTGACGCAGGCGCTTGGCGACCGCGTCGACACGCTTCTTGCCCCGGATCACCGGGTTGATCGTGCGGCTGGCGAGGACCATCGCGGCGACGCCCGAGACGTGGGCGGCGGCCATCGAGGTGCCGACGTAGTCGACGGGGATCCCGAATTCCCTGGTGCTGCCGGGCCGCAGGGTCACCTGGTAGATCGGTCGCGCCGCGACCGAGGGGCAGCGGCTCTGGGGCACGCCGCCGCCGGGGGCGACGAGGTCGATTTCCTTGCCGGACAGCGAGTAGTTGCCGAGGCAGGCGCCCTCGGTGGTGCCGCCGACGCCGATCACGCGCGGGCCGGTCGCCGGCGCCGAGACGCAGGTCTCCGAACCGAGGTTGCCGGCGGAGGCGACCGTGACGACCCCCTGCTCGTAGGCTTCCCGCAGCGCTTCGTCAACCATCGGGACCCGCTTGCCGCAGGGGAAGTTGAAGCTCATGTTGATCACCTGGGCGCCGTGGGAAACCGCGAATTTGATCCCCTTGGCGATGTTCAGGGCGTTGCCGAACCCTTCCCGGTCCAGCACCCTGACCGGCATCAGCTTCGCCCGGTAGGCGAGGCCGGTCACCCCGATCCCGTTGTCGGTCCGCTCGGCGATCGTCCCGGCGACGTGCGTCCCGTGGCCGCTTTCGTCCAGCGGCAGGGGGTCGTCGCCGACGAAGTCGTAGCCGGGGGCGAACTGCTTGGCGCCGAAGTCGGGGCTGGGCCGGAACCGCGTCCCGTAGGAGCGATAGGCGATGCCGCTGTCGAGCACCGCGACGACGATGCCCGAGGCTCCCGGGCGGCCGACTTCGAGCAGGTTGCTCCAGGCGCCGACGGCGTCGATGCCGCCGGGGGAGACCGGCAGGCTGGAGTTGCCGTCGGGTTCCGGGGAGAGGAAGTTCCATTGCTTGAAGGCCCAGCCGCCCGCCGCGGAGGAGGTGCCGGCGCCTTCTTCCAGGGCGCCCGAGTCGTCGGGGTCGAACGGTTCGGGGTCGGCGGCCGACGCCGAGGCCAGGTAGTTCGGCTCGGCGTAGACGACTGAGGGGCTCTGCCGCAGCGCCCGGGCCGTCTCGCGCACGCCGCTCCCGCGCGGCAGCGCGATGGCCTCGCCTCGCCGCTCGCCCTCGAACTTGACCAGCAGCTGGCGGGGCGCGAACTCGCGCGCCGGCGAGATCGCCGTCGCGGCCGCGGCCGGGGAGGCGGCAAGGGCCAGGGCCCCGATCGCCCCCAGCAACGGCAGAAGGGTGGGTAGAAGTCGTCTCATCTGTTCTCGAGTGCGGCCGGAATCCCCGGATCCGACCTTTCCAGCAACACCGCAAGGCCGCGGAAGTTGCCGCCGGGACATACTCCCGGATCGTGGACGCGAGCAGCCTGGATGCCGGGATGGAGGTCGCGATCGAGGAGGCCCGCAAGGCCGAGGCTCACGGCGACGTGCCGATCGGCGCCGCCGTCTTCCGTGACGGCGAGCTGCTGGCACGGGCGGGCAACGAGCGCGAGCTGCGCCGCGACCCGACCGCCCACGCTGAGGTGCTGGCGATCCGCGCCGCGGCCTCAAAGCTCGGCGGCTGGCGGCTGCCGGGCACGACGCTGTTCGTCACCCTCGAGCCCTGCGCGATGTGCGCCGGCGCGATCGTCCTCGCCCGCGTGCCGCTGGTGGTGTTCGGCACCCGCGACCCCAAGGCGGGCGCCGCCGGCAGCGTCCTCGACGTACTCGGCGAGCCGGCGCTCAACCACCGGCCCGAGCTGATCGGCGGCGTCCGCGAAGCCGAGTGCGCCGGTCTCTTGCGGGACTTCTTCGCCAATCGCCGAGGCTGACCGGTCCAATACCCTGTGTCGACCCGGAGAGGTGTCCGAGCGGCTTAAGGAGCGCGATTGGAAATCGCGTGGGCGGGGTTAACCCGCCTCGTGGGTTCGAATCCCACCCTCTCCGTTACCGCAAGGAGCGAGCGCGCTCGCTCAAGCATTACCCGAGTAATTGAGGCCGACTCTATACTCAGACAAGTAATGGAGCGTCTCTTGGTGCTTCGTTGCAAAGCCGAGAGGGCCGGCATTTCTTGGCCGATAGTGCCGGTCCTCTCCCTTTCCCCTAGAGCGGAATACAAGAAACCGCTCTAGCAATCAGGTTAGCGGCTCAGGCTTGCCGCAGGGCGGGAATCGACGGGTGTACCGGAATCGGTCCCCGATCGCGGTAGTCGTCGAGTGCCACCACGATCGCCTCGGACTCGGGAAGGGGCGCCGCCGGCCGGTGGCCGCGCAGCCGCTCGTGGCTGCAGACCACATAGCACCACTCCATCAGCTGTAGGCGGGCGTCGGGGTCGATTTCGAGGATCGTGGCGCCGATCAGGAAGCTCTCATCTGCTTGGCGGCAGGTGCGGACTTCGACCTTGGCGGCGATCTCGTGCGGCTCGCCGGCAGCGTCGGTCAGGCCGAGCAGGACCGCAGGCCGGCTGCCGATCTCCAGCGGCGCGGCGGCGACCATCCCCAGCCCCGCGGCGGAGGCATCGACGAGGCGGGCGGGAGTGTGGGCGGCCGGGCTGTAGACGTCGGCTTCGGCGTCGCCCTCGAAGCGGTAGACGAGGCGCCGCTGGCGCCGGCGGCTGACCGCCTGGATCGTCGCCAGTAGCCGCCGCAGCTCGAAGAGGCCGAGCAGGGGGACGACAACGGCGGCGATCCCGGGCAGGTCCGGCAGCGGCCCGACGCCGGCCAGGTCGAGCAGCCGCATCAGCGTTCCGAGCGCCAGCAGGGCGGTGCAGAAGAGGACCAGGTGGAGCTTGCGCAGCGCCTGCAGGCCGCCGCCGTCGCGTCCCTGCTTCGGCGTCACCTTGAAGGCGGTCCGGCCGGGGACGATCGCGCAGCGCAGGGCGCGGGTGTAGATCTCCATCGTCAGCAGCTCGTAATGGGCGGTCTCGGGGATCCGCATGTAGCCGCGCGCCAGGGCGGCGCCGGCGCTGAGGTTGAGCAGTAGCGACGGCACCCAGAGTGCAGCCAGGGCGGCGACGCTGATCTTCATCGGCAGCTCGCCGGTCCAGAGCACGAGACCAAGGGTCAGGAGCAGCAGCAGCCGCATCGGCGGCGCCAGGTAGGCGAGCAGGCTGGCGAGGAAGGAGAGCCGCTGCAGCGGGCTCAGGGTCCGGGCCCGCAGCGGCGACTCCGGCAGCCGGAAGACGGCGAGGTTGCCCCGCGCCCAGCGGTCGCGCTGCAGCAGGTAGCCGTCGAGGTCGTGCGGGGCGAGCCCCTGGACCAGGACCTCGTCGTGGTAGCGGGTGCGCCAGCCGTGGCGGATCAGCCGGATCGTGGTGTGGAAGTCCTCGGCGATCGTCTCGGTCGCGACGCCGCCGATCGCCAGCAGCGCGGGGCGGCTGATCAGCGCCGCCGAGCCGCACCAGTAGGCGGCATGGTGGCGGTCCTTGCCGGGGCAGACCACCCGGTAGAAGAGCGACTGCTCGTGGCGGCCGACGACGTAGTGCTGGACCGAGTCGTGGTTGAAGAAGTCATGCGGGGTCTGGACGATCGCCATCCGCTCGTCGTCGAAGTAGCCAACCAGGGCGTCGAGGGCGTCCGGCATCGGCACGTGGTCGGCGTCGAGGACGAAGACCAGGTCGCCCCCGGTCCGCGGCAGGGCGGCGTTGATGTTGCCCGCCTTGGCGTGGGAGTTGTCCGGCCGGGTCAGGTAGCGGGCCCCGGCCAGCTCGGCGAGCTCCCGCATCTCCTGCCGCCGGCCGTCGTCGAGCAGGTAGGTGGTGTGGGGATAGGTGAGCGCGCGACAGCCCGCCAGCGTCGCCATCACCACCTCGACCGGCTCGTCGTAGGTGCAGACGTAGACGTCGACCTTGCGGCCGGGGGTGGCCTCGGGGCGCTGGGCGGGGCGGCGCGACCAGGAGAACCAGGTCAGCACGGCGAGGGCGTAGAGGCCGTAGACCTCGGTCACCAGCAGCATCGCGAAGGCAACCGGGTTGGCTCCCTGGCCGCTCCAGCCGACGCGCCAGGTGAGGTAGCCCAGTCCCCAGATCAGCGCCAGCAGCGCCAGCGTCCGCAGCAGGCGTGGATGCCGATCGAAGAATCGCCCGACCCTGGTCTGCTCGCCGTCGGCCACATCATTTCTTCGACAGACGCCGGTGTCTTCTTAAGCGATGAAACGAGAAGCGGAGGGGGTGGGATTCGAACCCACGAGCGCCTTGCGACGCCAACAGTTTTCGAGACTGCCCCGTTCAACCACTCCGGCACCCCTCCGGGAACCACGGAGTCAGTGATTCTAGGCTCGCTCGCCTCCCGGCGACGGCCCCTCGGGCCGGCAGGCCCAGAGGGCGGCCAGGGCGGGGAGGAGCAGCAGCGCCAGCGAGGCGATCTCGGCGATCGCATCGGCCGTCCCGAAGCCCTCGAGGTGGCTGGCGTGGAAGATCAGATGGATGCCGGCGGCAACCAGCCAGGCGACGCAGAGCGGGCGGACCAGCGGCCGCTCGAAGGTCCAGGCAGCCCAGGCGAAGAGGACCGCGAAGCCCAGGTAGAGCCCGCCGACGTCGGTAACGAGGTGTTCGTTGTAAGGCGGTAGAAGCTCGACCCAATGGGTAAGAAAGGGAAAGTCGTCGTAAAACACGCGCGGCAAGGCGGCAGCCGTGAGGCCGATTGACAGCGCTGAGACGAAGAGCACCGCGAGCGCCAGCCGACCGATTTGATCTCTCTCCACGATCTCGACACTAAGCGATGCAACCGCTAAAAGGTCTGTACTTAATGTCCAATTTTAGTACTCTGGATCTAGTTGACCGCGAACGCCTCACCAGCTGCCTCATGACCCTCGTAGGGAAGAACCACGAAGTACATCAGCGAGGGCAAAAGCGCTTCCAGCTGGTCGTACTCCTGCTTGCAGAGTCGCGAATAGAGCAAAGATTCGACTCCGCCGACGATGCCGGACGCGGTCAGCGGGGTCGAGGTGCTGCCGCCGGGAAGCAGCTCGCGGACCTGCGATTCGAGGCAGTTTGCGAACTCGTCCATAAGCTCGACACGGCGCCTAACCGCAGCGGCGCTGGCAGCCCGGGCCTCGACCACCATCGTGCGGGCGGTATCGGGCTCGCGGCTGGCGAAACGGAGCAGGGCTTCGAGCGAGTAGCGGACCCGATCGCGCCAGATGTCACCACCTTTGCGGGCGGCGCTCTCGACCTTCTTGCGCAGGCGCACGGCACTGGTGTCGAAGGCGGCGAGGAAGCAGTCTTCTTTGTTGGAGAAGTGCTCGTAGAACGTCGGGCGGGAGACACCGGCCCGGTCGATCACGTCCTGGACGTTGGTTTCGAGGTAGCCGAGTTCGGCTGCTGCGTTGAGCATCGCGACGATCAGCCGCTCCCGCTGGATCGCGCGAACCAGGTCAGGGGGGAGCTTGCGGACTCCGGAAGGGAATTTGCCGCTGCTGTTGGCGAGCAGTTCGAGGGCGACCTCGACCTGCTCGGGAGGCCAGTCATCACCGATCGCAGCGAGGAGGGTCTCTTGGCTCAGCTGGATTCGATTGACAGGCACCGAAGAACTCACAAGTTTCCATTAAAAACAATGCAAGTTTTCTCACGGTACCAAAACATTGGCCGCTCGCGCGTGTCATCGGGCACCGCGGGAGCTTCTCGACCAGTCTCTGAGGAACAGGGTGGGGGGTCCAGATGAGCAGCACGATGCGCCCAGAGCTGCCGCGCGAGTTCGTCGCCAGCCATAAGCGGCGACGGATGATGGATGCGGTCGCCGAACTGACCGCGGAGAACGGCTACGAGGCGACGAAGATCGCCGACATCGTTCGCCGCGCCGCGGTGGCCCGCAAGACGCTCTACGACAATTTCGACGGCAAGGAGGACCTCTTTCTCTCCGCCGTCAACGCGACGCTGATGGAAATGCGGGAGGCGATCGAAGCCGGCTGCGCAGAGGCGGACAGCTCGCCAGAGGCGGCGATCGTCGCCGGCCTCGAGGCGTTGCTCGAGTTCATCGCCGAGCATCCGGCGGCGTCGAAGATGTGCATGCTCGAGGCGATCTCGGCCACGCCGAGCTCGGCCCGGCTCTACGACGCGGGGATGCGCGACTGCGTTCACCTGCTCCGCACTCACGCTCCCGCCGACGCGAGCCTGCCGGCGACGATCGAGGAATCGCTGGTCGGCGGCGTCGCCTGGATCCTGCAGCTGAAGATCCGCAGGGGCGAGGCGGAGGATGCTCCGGTGCTGCTCCCCGAACTCTCCCAATTCGTCCTATCGCCGTACCTCGGCGTAGGAAAGGTGGTGGACACCGGGAGGCGAAAGTGACAGTACGGTGGCAGACTCCAATGTCGGAATGGACCGATTACCGCGGGGACGCCACGGGCTTTCGCCTGAGTTTGTCGCGCGAAACCAGCGCGAACGGTTGATCGCGGGCCTCACCGAGGCGCTCTACGAGGGTGGGTATCAGAAAACCACGGTCTCGATGATCGGCCAGCGGGCGGCCGTCTCCAAGAGCGATTTCTACAAGCACTTCGAGAGCAAGGACGAGTGCTTCATCGCCGCCTATGACGCGGCGGTCAAGAGGATCAGGGAATGCGTGACCTCAGCCTGCGAGGAAAACCAGGGCGAGGCATGGCCGCGGCGGGTGGGGGCGGCGATCGACGCCCTCCTGAAGCAGCTGTCGAGCAGTCCGGCGCTGGCGAGCATCACCCTGGTCGAAGGGCTGCGGGCGGGACGCGAGGTCTACGATCGTTACCAGGCGGCGCTGGAGTCCTTCGTCAGTCTGCTGCATGAGGGTGCCCCGGCGGCGCCGCAGGGTAAGAAGGCGCCCGAAGCGACCGGCGAGGCGGTCGTGGGTGGAATCGCCTCGCTGCTGGGCCGGCGCGTCCTGGCCGGCGAAGCCGAGCAGCTGAGTGAGCTTTTTCCGCAGATCCTCGAGTTCACCCTCTCCGCCTACCTGGGCGCGGAGCAGGCGCGGCGAATAGTCTCCGCGGAATGAGCGAGCCGAGAAGCGGCGTCTTCCCCTCGCAGGCGTTGAACGAGGCGATCGAGGCGGAGTGGATCAGCTCCGGCGACTACCGGATCCGCCCCGACGCGGTGCAGCCCGCCAGCGTCGACCTGCGGCTGGGCGACTTCGCCTGGGCTCTGCGCTGCTCCTTCCTTCCCGACGTCGACTCGACCGTCGAGGAGAAGGTCGACGACCTCGCCTTCCAGCGGGTCGACCTCCGCGACGGCGCGGTGCTCGAGCGCGACCGCCCTTACCTCGTGCCGCTGATCGAGGAGCTGAACCTCCCCGACGACGTGCGGGCGAAGGCGAACCCGAAGAGCTCGACCGGCCGGCTCGACGTCTTCACCCGGGTGATCACCGACCGCCACCACCGCTTCGACGACATCCGCGCGGGTTACCGCGGCAAGCTGTACCTGGAGATCGTCCCGCGCTCGTTCGCGATCCAGGTGAAATCCGGGCTCTCGCTGAACCAGCTGCGCCTCGCCCGTGGCGACGTACGGCTCTCGGATGACGACATCCGCGGCCTGCAGGACGAGTTCCCGCTCCTGTACCTGGACTCGCACGCCCTGCGTCAATCCGAGATGGCGGTCTCCGACGGCCTCTTCCTCAGCCTCGATCTCTCCGGCCCGCCCGACCGCGTGGTCGGCTACCGGGCGAAGAAGAACAGCCTGCCGGTCGACCTCTCCCGCATCCGCGCCTACCGCTGGACCGACTACTGGGACCCGGTCTACCCCGAGCCCGGCGGTCGCGTCGTCCTCGAGCCGGAGATCTTCTACCTGCTGCTCTCCGCCGAGGGCGTCTGCATCCCGCCGCAGATCGCGGCCGAGATGATGGCCTACGACCCAACCGCCGGCGAGCTGCGCACCCACTACGCCGGCTTCTTCGACCCGGGCTTCGGCTACGACCCCGAGGGCGGCCGCCACGGCAGCCGCGCCGCGCTCGAGGTCCGCGCCCGCGACGTCTCCTTCATGGTCGAGCACCGCCAGCCGGTCTGCAAGCTGGGCCTGGAGTGGATGTCCTCCCCCGCCGAGCGCCTCTACGGCTCCGACCTCGGCTCCAATTACCAGGGCCAAGTAACGATGCTCAGCAAGCACTTCGAGGAGCAGACCGCCGGCGCCGCAGTTCCAGCTGACGCCTGATCGGCGAAACCGCGAGAAGCGTCGCTATTCGACGCCGGTTGCGGTCTCGGTCTCGAGCTCACGCAGGAGCATCTTGACTCGCTTCCGTCGCCCCACCAGCTCCTCTTCCAGCTTCTTGATCTCGTCTCGCTTGCGGCGGACCAGGTCGAGTTGGCGGGCGGTGTAGGTGAGGGACTGGTCGAGGATCTGGCGGCGGCGGACGGGGTCGTCTACTCCGCTCTGCCACTCGCGCCGCAGCTCGGCCCGGGCGCCCTCGGCCTCGACCAGCTCCTTCAGCTCCTCGAGCGAGAGGCCGAGCAGGTCCTTGAGGCGCAGCAGCTCGGTGAGGCGCTCGACGTCGGCCTCGGCGTAGGTGCGGTGGGCGCCGGGCTGGCGGCCGCTGGCGCTGGGCAGGAGGCCGATCTCCTCGTAGTAGCGGATCGTCCGCGGGGTGGTGCCGGCCAGCTTGGCGACCTCGCCGATCCTCAGCTCCTCGCTCATGGGGCCGCTCGCACCTCGGCGGCGAGTGCCTCCTCGATCGCCTCGGCCGGCGGGCACGGCTCCTCGGCGAGGGTGACGTGCTTGGGCCGCAGCAGGGAGACGCCGGCGCCGATGACCGAGGTCGCGGCGAGCACCCACAGCGCCTCGTGCATGTTGTGGATGAAGGGGTCGAGCTGCGCCGCGGAGAGGCCTGAGGCGAGGCCGGAGAAGATCGCGAAAAGGACCTCTTTGGGGATCGAGTTGGTGACAATCGCCAGCACGAAGGCGATCGAGATCACCGCGCCGGTGTTCTGCAGCATCGTCCGCGCCCCCGCGGCGATCCCGCGCCGCTCGACCGGCACCGTGCCCATCATCGCCGCGGTGTTGGGCGAGTTGAACATCCCCGAGCCGATCCCGACCAGCAGCAGCCAGAGACCCCCCTGCCAGTAGGGGGAGCCGGCCTCCAGGGTCGTCATCAGGCCCAGGCCGAGGGCGGTGACCAGCATCCCGGCGGCGGCCAGGGTGCGGGAGCCGTGTCGGTCGGCCCAGATGCCGGCGAGCGGCGAGGAGACGAGCATCCCGATCGCCATCGGCGCCAGCTTGATCCCCGCGGTGATCGGGTCGTCCCCCTGTGCCCCCTGGTAGTAGAAGACGAAGATGAACATCAGCGCGAAGCGGGAGAGGCCGTTGATGAAAGCGGCGCCGGTGGCGGCGGCGAAGAGCCGGTTCTGGAAGATCGAGAGGTCGAGCATCGGCGCCGAGCCGCGGTGCTCAATCCAGACGAAGAGTGGGAGCAGGACGGCGGCGGCGACCAGCGAGCTGATCACCAGCGAGTCGTTCCAGCCGGAGATGCCGCCGCGGGAGATCCCGTAGACGAGGCCGGTGAGGCCGACGACGAAGGTCAGCGTGCCGGCGATGTCGAAGCCGCGGACGCTGTCCGGGCGGGCCAGCTCGCGCAGGACTAGGGCGCCCCAGAGGCCGCCGGCGAGGGCCAACGGCACGTTGAACCAGAAGACCCAGTGCCAGGAGATGGCGACCAGGGCGCCGCCCAGGACCGGCCCGATCACCAGCCCGATCGCCGCCACCATCGTGTTCGTCCCCATCGCCAGGCCGAGCTGATCGCGGGGGAAGGCATCGGTGACGAGTGCCGGGCCGTTGGCGAAGATGAAGGCGCCGCCGATCCCCTGCACGATCCGCCAGAGGATCAGCTGGGTGCCGTCGGCGGCGAAGCCGGCGCCGAGCGAGGCGAGGCCGAAGATCGCGAAGGCGCCGACGAAGGCGGTCTTGCGGCCGAAGAGGTCGGAGAGGCGGCCGGCGGTGAGGACCAGCACGGTCGAGGAGATCATGTAGGCGAGGATCACCCAGACCAGTTCCAGCAGGCTAGTCCCCAGCGCCCGCTCGAGGTCCGGCAGGGCGATGATCAGCGTCCCCGAGTTGGTCGCCACCAGCAGCATGCCGAGGCTGGTGCAGGAGAGGGCCCACCACTTGTAGTGCTCGTGGTCGGCGTCGACCCCGGCGCGCCCAAATCGATTCCTTACGTTCACGTCAACTAGCGTACAGCACCGTTGACTTCGCCTTTTAGGGTGGGTATGCGTCCCAAACGACAAAGTCAGCCAGGGGGCGCGGCTGGCTACGATGCTGCGATGGCGGGGCGGACCTGGAGCGTCTATCTCTCGGGGGAGATCCACTCGGATTGGCGGGAGCGGATCGAAGGCGGTGCTCGCGGGGCTGGGCTGCCGGTGGAGTTCTCGGCACCGGTCACGGACCACGCCGCTTCCGATGGCGCCGGGACCGGGACGCTGGGCGAGGAGAGCACGCCGTTCTGGCGCGACCACATGGGCGCTGGCGTCAACGCGATCCGCACGCAGACCTTGATTCGCGCCGCCGATGTGGTCGTTGTCCGCTTC
>Ga0164305_10000798_pt1 | contig 12424 bp, 10 predicted proteins | sample Whisoiple_237_MG_FD_110215 | JGI IMG/M metagenome (GOLD analysis project Ga0164305, IMG submission 110215) | Soil microbial communities amended with pyrogenic organic matter from upstate New York, USA - Whitman soil sample_237_MG | ecosystem: Environmental > Terrestrial > Soil > Agricultural... | reverse complement strand
GTCCGGAGTTGCCGGCCCCGACGGCGGCCGGGACGACGTACGCGTACCTTGACTCCCGGGACCTGCTGGAGGCGATGATCATCGCCGGGCTGGCCGGCATCGCACTGGCCGGCCTCGTGGGATGGCTCAGCGCCCGCAGCGCCATCCGGCCGCTGGGCGAGGCGCTGGCCCTGCAGCGCCGGTTCGTCCAGGATGCCAGCCATGAACTCCGCACTCCGCTGGCCATCCTGGACACCCGGATCCAGCTCGCGCAGCGCAGCGCCGAGCCTGATTCCACGCAGGGACGGGAGCTGGCCCGGATCCGCGAGGACGCCGCCACGCTCACCGGCATCGTCAACGAACTGCTGCTGGCCGCCACTACGGAGGCCCCGGACCCCGCGGCCGAGCCTGTCGATCTGGCCGACGTCGCCGGCGCCGTTACCCAAAGCCTCGAACAGCTGGCGGCGGCCAACGACGTCCGCCTGGCATTCTCCGCCGCCGGCCGCCCGCTTGCCAGGATCGACCGTAATGCCCTCCGGCGCGCGATCCTGGCACTGGCGGACAACGCACTGGCCCACACCCCGCCCGGCGGGCTCGTCACTATTTCAACCGCCGCCGAGCAGCACCATGCGGTGATCACGGTGGCGGACACGGGTGCCGGGATTACCGGCGTCGACCAGAACAGGATTTTCGACCGTTTCGTCAGGACCGCCGGCCCCGACGGGAGACGCGGGCAGCGCAGCTACGGCATTGGCCTGTCCCTGGTCCGCGAAATCGCCATGGCGGCCGGCGGCACCGTTGAGGTGGCCCGGACCGGCCCGGAAGGCACGGTCATGCGGATCGTCCTCCCCGCCACCGGCCACTGAGGCCGCGGCGGGCTCAGTTGGCGGACGCCGCCCGGGAGCCGGCCGGCTCGTTGACCGCGGCGCCCGCCGGCTCCACATTGGTCCTGGCCAGCAGTGCGGCCACCACTTCCGCCACAATGTCTTCCTTCTCCCGCTTCTTCGCGTCCTCCATCTGGGCCACTTCGACGCGGGCCGCCTGCCAGGCGGACCAGTGGCCGGAGACGAGGGCCCAGAGTGAGAGGGCCGACACATACACCACCGAATCCAGCCAGCCCATCGTCAACGAAATCGGGATCATGACGATCCACAGGATCGCCAGCCAGCCGTTGACCCGCCGCATGAAGACGGGATCCCCCTGAACCATCGCCCACAGACTCTTTACCGGGCCCACGCATTCTCCTCACATCAACGGCCGGACGGTCCTGCCGACGGGGACTGTATCCGCGGACTCTGTGAATAAGCTGAAAGGCGCAGGAGTAACCCCGGCGCCTCCACCGCGCGTCAAGAACAGTCAGGGCACGTCGGCACGGGTGTCGGGCCCGGGTGGGACTAGTCTCATTCCATGGCGAGAGAACATGGGACGACGGCGCGCGCCGCCGCCAGCGCGCGGTGACCTTTCTGTCCCTGGCGCTGATCGCCGTCGTCGCCCTGGCCGGCCCCCTGCTCGCGCTGCCGGTCCGCTGGAGCTTACCGGTGGTCCTGGGCGAATTGCTGGCCGGCGTCCTGATCGGGCGCACGGGACTGGCGCTGGTGGACCCGGCGGACCCCACCTTCAGCCTGCTGGCCAACATCGGCTTCGCGCTGATGATGTTCGTGGCCGGAACGCACGTGCCGGTGCGCGATCCCGCGATCCGCTCGGCCCTGGGCCAGGGGGCACGCCGCGCCGTCCTGGCGGCCGCCGCGGCTGCTCTCCTCGGGACCGCCCTCGGCCTGGCCTTCGGCACCGGGCACGCACCGCTCTACGTGGTGCTGCTGGCCTCTTCCTCGGCCGCGCTGGTGCTGCCGATTGTCGACTCGCTCCGCCTCGGCGGACCGCAGGTGGTGGCCATGACGGCCCAGGTGGCGATCGCTGACATCGCCTGCATACTCGCCCTGCCGCTGGCGGTAGACCCGCCCAATGCAGTCCGCACCGCCCTCGGGGCGCTCGCGGTGGGTATCTGCGCCGCCGCTCTCTTCTTCGCGCTGCGTTCGCTGGAACGCAGCGGCACCCGCCAGCGCATGCATCGCCTCTCTGAGGACCGCAAGTTTGCCCTCGAACTCCGCATCCAGCTGGCGCTGCTGTTTGCCCTGGCCGGAGTGGCAAACTTCGGCGGCGTCTCCGTAATGCTGGCCGGCTTCTCCTTCGGCCTGGTGGTGGCAGCCGTCGGCGAACCACGACGCCTGGCCCGGCAGCTCTTCGCCGTCAGCGACGGATTTCTCGGCCCGATCTTCTTTGTCTGGCTGGGTGCTTCCCTGAATCTGCGCGACCTGGCCGGCCATCCGGAGATGGCGGCGCTGGGCCTTTCGCTGGGAGTCGGTACGGTACTGCTGCACGCCGGCCTGAGGGCGTCCGGCCTGCCGCTGCCGCTGGGTGTGCTCTCCGCAGCCCAGCTGGGGATCCCCGTCGCGGCCGCCAGTATCGGGACGCAGCTCCACGTGCTGCAACCCGGAGAGGATGCCGCGTTGCTCCTCGGCGCGCTCGTCACCATCGCGGCAAGCTCGCTTGGTGGAGCACGTGCCGCCCGGTCCTTCGCCATGCCTCTCAAGGCCTGATGCACGGCCGCCCGCCGGCGGTGGGGCCGATACCGCCCCCACGGGGCCAAAAATGAACATTCGTGCAGTCGCCGATGCCTCATTACCCGCCAGTAGCCTTCGGGTGGAAGAAAACGCTGCACAAACGTGCAGAACTGTCTGCACGCGCGGGCCCCATTCCTACGCTGGAACAGTGGACGTGAGCCGGATCACAGTGGGGACGGATCCCTAACTCACCTCCACCTCCACCGACCCCTCGCCGATGAGGGGTCCAAGCGAAGAGGTATTTCTGTGTCCCACCCAAGCAAATCTGTCCGCACCAACCGCACCAGGGCCAAGGCCGCAGCACTGGGCGCAATGGCCCTGCTGTGCGGGTCCATGGCCGTCTCCCCCGCAGCCAGCGCCGATACCGTGGATGTCTCTCCTCCCGGCGCAAACGACTGGTCGTGCAAGCCCACCGCGGCGCACCCCAATCCGGTGATTCTCGTCCCCGGAACCTTCGAGAACATGGCGAAGAACTGGGCCACGATGGCGCCGGCCCTCAAGAGCGAGGGTTACTGCGTGTATGCCCTGAACTACGGGGCAACCAACGGCGTCGACGCCACCGGCCCGATCGCCGACTCCGCCGCGCAGCTGGCCCCGTTCGTCGATGCCGTGCTGGCCTCGACCGGGGCAAAGAAGGTCGACCTGGTGGGTCACAGCCAGGGCGGCATGATGCCGCGCTACTACATGGGATTCCTGAACGGCGCGAAGAAGGTCAACCAGCTGGTCGGCATCGCCCCGTCCAACCACGGCACCCAGGGGCTCATCACTCCCACTCCGGGTTCCGTGCCGCCGGCCACCTCCCTGGGCGGCTCCAACTGCCAGGCCTGCGCGGACCAGCAGGCGGGCTCACCGTTCTTGACCAAGCTCAATTCCATCGGGGATACGGTGGCCGGCCCGGCGTACACGGTCATCTCGACAACCCATGACGAGGTGGTGACGCCTTACCAGAGCCAGTTCCTGGCTGGGCCGGCCCAGAAAGTCACCAACATCACCATCCAGGACAAGTGCCCCGCAGATGTGATTGAGCACGACCAGACGCCCAATGACCCCGTGGTCCAGCGTCTTGTTTCCAACGCGCTGGGGCGGCCCGCCGGTGAACCGGCGGACCCGGCGTACCAGCCCAGCTGCATCTAGGCGCAATATCCGGGCACTCCCGGCCCGGCGGAGGCGGGCGGACGTAGAATCGAACATGAATCTCGCCAGCCCGCCTTCCGCCCGGAACTGAGCCGCGCCGCCGTGCGCCGCCGTTGGATCCGCAGGGCCCCGCCCGGCCTCAAGATTGTCCTGGACTACCGGCGGGCCTGGCTGAAGTCCGACCTTGCCGCGGGAGCGGCCCTCAGCGCCGCCCTGATCCCGGCGGGCATGGCCTACGCGGAAGCTGCCGGACTGCCCGCCGTCACGGGTCTCTACGCCTCGGTGATTCCGCTGCTGGCCTACGCCGTCTTCGGTCCCTCGAGGGTGCTGATCGTGGGGCCGGATTCATCTTTGGTTCCGATGATCGCCGCCGCGGTCCTGCCCCTGGCGGCCGCGAAGTCCGGGCATGCCGTGGCCCTGGCGGGAGTGCTGTCCCTCCTGATCGGCCTGATGCTGATCATGGGCAGGTTCCTCAAGCTCGGGTTTGTTACCGGCCTGCTCTCCAAGCCCATCCGCGTTGGTTACCTCAACGGAATCGCCCTCGTCGTGATCGCCAGCCAGCTGCCCAAGCTGTTCGGCATCCCGGCCGCCGGTGGCTCGCTCGCCGATAGCCTCGCCGCTACGGCCAGGGAACTGGCGCAGGGCGCGGCCCAACCGCTGGCCTTGCTGTTCGGGGTCGGCACCATCGCGGTCATCCTCGGTTGCCGCACGCTGCCCTGGCGGGTTCCCGGTGTGCTGCTCGCGGTGCTGGCGTCCATGGCCGTCGCAGCGGCGGCCGGTCTCGGGTCCGCCGTGCCGGTGGTGGGCGAACTTCCGACGGGCCCGACCCCCACGGACCTGGGAAGCGTCCGCCCGGCGGAGGTGCTTGCGCTGCTCGGTCCGGCGGCCGGCATCGCCTTGATCGCCTTCGCCGACACCTCGGTGCTCTCCAAAAGCCTCGCCCGCCGCCGCGGCGACCACGTCAACGGGAACCAGGAGATGGGCGCCCTCGGCCTGGTGAACGCCGCCTGCGGGCTGTTTGGCGGATTTCCGGTCTCCGGAAGCGCCTCCCGCACCCCGATCGCGCTCGAGGCGGGCGCCCGGAGTCCGCTCAGCGGCGTGATTGCTGCGGCTCTCGTCGTGCTGTTCATGACCGCGGCGCCCGGGGTCACCGCGTTCCTGCCCTCCAGCACCCTGGCCGGCGTCGTGATCGTTGCTGCCGCCTCGGTCATCGACCTGAAGACGCTCGCGCGGCTGGTCAGGATGAGCCGGACCGAAGCCGCGCTGCTGCTCGCAACGTTCCTCGGTGTTGCCTTCGTGGGCGTCCTCGAAGGCATTGTGGTCGCGATTGCCCTGTCCCTGATCGCGTTTGTCCTGCGCGCCTGGGATCCCTACCGGACGGAGCTGGCCAGCGTCGAAGACATACCGGGCTACCATGACCTCAACCGGCACCCGGAAGGCGAGCGTGTGCCGGGCCTGGTGATCGCGCGCTTTGATGCTCCGTTGTTTTTCGCGAACGGCGCGGTGTTTGCCGAACACATCCGGACGCTCGTGGCGCGTGCCCCCGCTCCGGTGCGCTGGGTGGTGGTCGCGTCGGAGGCCATCACGGACCTCGACACCACCGCCCTGGACGATGTGGTGGAACTGGACGACGAGCTCGCGCAGAAGGGCATCAGCCTGGTGTTCGCGGAGATGAAGGGTCCGATCAAGGACCGGCTGATCCGCTTCGGCGTGAGCAGCCGGTTCGGCCCGGACCACTTCTTCCCCACGGTGCATAACGCTGTCCGCAGCTACCGCAGGGAATTCGGTCTTCCGTGATCCGGGCCGGTCGCCGCTACCCCTAGCCGGTGACCCCGGTGATGCTGCCCGCGGGCTCTTCGGTGAGATCGACGACGTCGGCCCCAGCGTTTTTCTTGACGGACTCCACGCCGCCCATCGCGCTTGCCTTGGACTTATAGCTTTGCGAGGAGGCAACCACCTCGCCGTTGGCGGCCTTGAGACGGAACCTGAAACCACCGGATTTGTCCTTGTAGACCTCGAATTTTCCAGCCACTTCGCACCCCTGACGTCGACGTCGATGATCCGGCCGGACGGCCGATAATCCACAGGCTACTGCGGAGCCCGCCTTCCGGCCAGCGACCCGCCGGAGGACCCGCCGGGCCGGCGCGGGCAGGCTCAGCCACGCAGCGGTATGACGTCCACGCCGCCGTCGGGTCCGGCGATCACGAGCACCCGTTTGGCGCTGACCCCGGCCAAGGCCTCGGCCAGGCGGTCGGCGGACGGCCCGTGTGGCGCTCCGCCACCGGCGGCCGGCACCGGCTCGGCCGCCGCGGACGCAGCCGCCAGCGCCGGCACGCCGACGTCGGCCCTGCTCCAGAGCGTGACCCCGGCCCCGGTCAGCTCCTCGACGGCGCGGCGCAGCGGCTCCGGGTCGGATCCTGCCACCAGGATCACGTGCCCGATCGTGCGTTTCCGGCCGGTCCCCGCCGCCGCCTGCCGGGACCTGTCCTGCCGCCAGACGGCAAAGTGGTAACCAGAGGCCAGGGCTGCGGCGACCAGCAGCCCGAGCGGCGCGCGGATCCGGTCCACCAGGCTGCCGCCCGTGACCTCGGCCAGGAAGAACTCGAAGAGCCGGTACCCGATGACCAGCAGGGCCACCAGGGCCACCACGGCGCTAAGTCCGAACACGGCGACGAGGTAGACACGCCGCCCCATCGTCACCGCGTCGGCCTGCCGGTGCTGCCGCGCCGGCCGCCACGCCAGCCACCAGACGCAGCCGCCCACGGCGAGGGAACTGATCCCGCCCAGCAGCAGGGTCCGGGCATTGCCGCCGGCCAGCGGTGACACCGCGATGGACAGTGCCGCGTTCACGATCACGCCGACGCCGGTGGCTGCCGCCGCCAGGGCCACGCCCGAAGTCACCAGCACCCCCGCCTGCCGGGTCCGTTCGGCCCGGCCGGCGGCCGCGGTCCGGTAATAGCGCCAGACCAGGGAGCCAACGGCGGCCGACGCGATCGCCGGCCCCAGGGGGGCGAGCAGTTCCAGCAGGGAACCCTGCCGGTCGAATGCCAGCCGCAACAACACAAAGAGCACGGTGCCGGCGCCGCCCAGCGCCAGCAACCCGGCCGCCAGCACGCCGACGACGATCAGCCCCACGTCGGCGAACCCGCCCCGCAGCCGGCGCGCGCCGCCCCGGATCCAGTGCCACCACCAGACCAACGCTCCCCCGGCCGCCCAGATCAGGTCCCGGAGGATGGATTGCCACCACGGGTCGGCGGTCGAGGTGAGGTCCATGGACCCGCGGACGGCGACGTCCAGCAGGCCGCCGAGGGCCGTCACCGCCGCTCCGACAGCCAGGCCCAGCCCGAAGTAGGTGCCGATCACGGCGGGGACGGTCGCGAGCTCGAGCGGACCCCGGGCAGGGTGCCGCCACATCCAGCGGTGCCACCCCCAGACCAGGGCCCAGACCAGCCCGACGGACAGCGGCGACCGCCAGTCCGGATTGTCGGCGCCGATGAAGGAGGCGGCCATCGCCAGCAGGGACGTCACGAACAGCACCAGGGACATCGTGTAAAGCGCCGCGACGTAGAGGCCCCACGACGGCGCGGACCGCTCCGCGTCCTCGGGCAGCCGGCGCCAGACGAGCCACCAGAGCAGGGCGGCCAGCGGACCGCCGATCAGGGTGAACGCCAGCGATAACGCCAGCCCCTCAACGCCCTGTCCGGCCAGCACCTGACCGGAGCGCAGCAGCCGCTCCAGCAGCCCGCCGAGACCGTTGGCTGCGATGACCACGAGGGCGAACAGCAGCACGAAGACCACCAGGCGGCGCACCTTCGCCTGGGCCGAGCCCGTCGCCGGGCCGGCATGCACCCGCGTGTCGCTCATTTCTTCAGCACCCCGCCCGCGCAGGTCTGGAGGCTGTAGGGCAGTTCGTTGATCCTCCACGCGCCCGCCACTTTGACCAGCCCAATGACGCCTTCCTCGGCGTACTCCGAAGGGCCGAATGGACCGTCCGGGGAAGAGTGCACAATCGAGACCTTCACCGTCGCTGTTTCGCCCCGTTCGGTGGTGGTGATCAGCACAACCCGGCTTGCCTGGGCGCTGCCATAGTAGTTGGCGCACCGGGACCGGGCGTTGTCGGTGAGGTAGGCGTTGGCTGCAGCGGAATCGGCGTCGATGACGGCCTTGCTGTAGCGCTGCACGACTCCCGCCGGGGACGATTCGTCCAGCGGCTGCGGTTCGCCGCGAAGAAACACCACGGCCAGTGCCACCACCACCAGAACGGCGATCGCCGCCACAATGCCCAGCAGGACCCTGTCGGGCCGGCGGTGTCCGGGAGCCGGCTCCGGGTCCGGAACCTTCGCTGCGTCGTCGTGTGCCGCTGCCGGCGGTCCGGGGTCATACGGCGGTTGACTCATGCCGTCAGTATGGATGGCCGTCACAGCACCGTCATGGTGTCTTTAGGCCCTTTCAGTGATGCCGCGGGTCGGCAACGCTGGCAGCAAACACTACGCTCATACGGGGAACCATGCGGAAAATCTTCGGCCCGAAACTCGCGGGCTACCTGCTGCTGCTCGTCGGACTGACGGGCATCATGCTGGGCGCCGTGCCGGCTGCGCTCGCGGTCCCGCCCGCCGACGTCGTGGTGGCGGACCGGGCGGGTGTCCTCGACAGCAACACCCTGCTGCCGGCCCTGCGAAAGATCGATTTCTACCAACCCACCAAGGTGGCCGTGTACACGTACAACGGCAGCGCCGCGGACAACCTCAACGAAGAGGTGCTGCGCTTCGCCCGTGCCGAGCACCCGGACTGGATCAGCCAGGACGGGCAGAAGTGGGCCGACGGCCTCTTCATCTTCGCGCTGGATCCGGTGGGCCGGCACGTCGGAACCTACATGGGCGAGGACCGGAAGGTGTCCCTCGAGCAGCGCGATGACATCCAGAACGCCTCCAAGGACCTGTTCCGCGATGCGCAGTGGACCGAGGGAACCATTGCCGGCATCCGCCGCGGCGCAGAGCTGATCAACCAACCCTGGTACCGCTCCACCGCCTTCCTCGTCACGGCCTGGAGCACCGCTGGGGCCGTGGTGGCCGGCGCAGGCACGTGGCTGCTGGTGCGCTGGCGGACAAGGGTGGGCAGCCGCCGGGAGATAGCCCGCGGGGACGCGAACTACGCCAACGTGAGCATGGACCTGCAGGTTACCGAGCTCAACGCCGGCACCATCCCGGAGTCCTCGCGCTACGGCAGCACGGTGCTGGAAAAACACCGCACCTTCCTGAGCCGGTACGCCGCCGCCACCGGCCTTTCCAACCAGGTGCACGCGCTGACGCGGCGCCAATTGGGGCGCCGGGCGAGCCTGTCGCTGGCCCGGCAGTATGCGGATGCGGCGGCCGAACTCGATGCCTTGGACGACGTCATCTCCGACACCAATGCCCTGCTGAACCGCGGGTCCATCTGGGCGACGGCCTGGGACCGGCAGCTCGCCCCCTTCCGCAGCGACCTGGCCGGCATCGAAGGCCTGCTGGCGAAAAGCCATGGCGAGGGCGGGTCGGCGACAGCCGCCTCGCTTCGATCGCTCCGGGACCGCAGCCAGCGTGACATCGAGCGTTGGACGGCCGAGCTGTCCGACGGCAGCATCAGCCCGGAGACCGCGCTGGACCGGCTGCGCGACGCCCGGACCGAACTCTCGGAGCTGCTGCGGAGCCATGCGGAGACGGTGATCGCCGGCTACGCCCGCAACGACCGCGAGGCCAGGCTCATGCGCAAGGAAATGGAGGAGGCCCAGGCCGGGACCGGCAAGAAGCAGCGGCCCCGCTACGAGCCCAGCATCCTGGGCACTGTCTACCCGTCCTACTACTTCTTCTCGGTCCCCACGTTCAACACCGGCCTCAGCACCGGCGTCAGTAGCGTCAGCACGGCCCGCGGCGGCACCACCACGGGATACGGCGGCAGCGGCGGCAGCTTCTCCGGCTCCGGCAGTTCGTCCGGCTTCTAGGAAATTCTTATCGACAACGGGCGGCCAAGCGAGGATTCTAGGCCCCGTAAGCAGTTCATTTCCTTGATCGAAAAGAGGGAGTGCAATGTCCGCAAACGTTGTTACTCAGCTGCAAGTGAAGTCCCACAATTCCCCCGATGAGAAGCGCCGGCCCGACAAGAGCGAGATCGATATCGTGTCGGTCGGCGACTACACCATCGGCCGGTTCAGTTTCGAGCCGGGGTGGCGCTGGTCCGAATGCATCAAGCCCGTGGTGCACACGGATTCCTGCCAGAACAGCCACGTCGGTTTTTGTGTCTCCGGCAAGCTGACCGTCGAAACGACCGACGGCGGCCGGATCGACATCGGCGCCGGCGATTCCTACACCATCCCGCCGGGCCACGACGCCTGGGTGGAAGGCGGGGAACCGTTTGTCGGCGTGGAATTCCTGAGCGCGGCCTCCTTTGCCAAGGGTGCGGAATAGCGGGCCAGCCCGCATAAGAACGGCAGCCAGGTAGAGGGTCAGCCAGGGAAAAGCTCGGCCGTGACCGCCCGGGTCAGCAGGTGGATGACCCGGGTGCGGCTCGTCATTTCCGCGGGACTCCGGCCCAAGGTGTACACCACAAACACATATGCCTTCCCGCCCCGGACCAGGATGCTGGCGTCATGGAGGTTGCCGTATAGCAGTCCGTATTTGTGGAACACCACGACGTCGGGCGGCAGGGCCGCCGGGATCAGCGTTTCCAGGTTGGTGTTCTGCATGTAGGACAGCAACTCGGCGGTATCCGGCGCGCTGAGCAACTGGCCGCTGTAGAGCAGGGACAGGGTCCGGGCCATCTCGGCCGGCGTTAGCGTGTTGTAGCTGCGGTCGTAGGTGATGCCGATCGATTCCGCATAGTCGGCCAGGCGCTGGTCTCCGATCGCTGCGAGGATCAAGGCCCAGGAGTCGTTGTCGCTCTGCTGGATCATCTGGCGGATCTGCAAGCCCGCGGTACTCGTGCCCATCGGCTCGGTCAGCGACAGCTCCCCGGTTTCGGCGAGCCGGTAGTAGGCGGCCGCGGCGAGGATCTTGCCGGTGCTGGCCGCCGTGAATTTGCCGCGCGCACCGTATTCGTGCACTGCGCCGTCCGACAGATCGATCAGTGCCACCCCCAACTGGTAGCCCGAGTATGTCCGGATGATGCCGTTCAGTCGTGCGTCGAGCCCCGGTCCGATGGACGGCGGCGGCGGCGCGGCGGCGGCCGCCGCCAGCGGCGCACCTTGGTTCCCGGGGCTTTCCGCCGGGAGAGGCAGAGCGGCGGCCGTTGACGAGGGCGGCGCGGCGGCGGCTTCCGGTGGGGCAGGCGGGAGGGCGGTCGACGTCGGCGGCTCCGGGGCCGCCGTCGGTACCGCCGGCTGCACGGCGACAGTCGTCGGGCCGACCGGCGCCGCGGAAGTCCCGGTCATCGCAACCGCCGGCGGGAGGGCGGAGAACGCCGCGCCGGACGGGACGTCCGTCTGGCCCACGGCATAAACGGTGGTAGCCAGCACCAGCGAGAGGATGGCGCCGATTCCGGACAGGGTTTCAGCGCTGGGCCGCGCGGACCGCTCCGGCCCCGGATGTCGCATCCTGTGCCGGCCTAAGCCGCCCTGCCGTGCGAAACCCACTGGCCATCATCCCCGGCCGGTCGAGTAGATTCGCTGGCCGGTGCCAACGGACGCGGATACAGGCATGCAATTCCTCCAGGCCAAGGCACTTGAACAACCGAGGGACTTCAAAGTCCCTGAATTTTGCCCGCCGGAGGGCGGCGTAGCAAGGCCCGGACCTTGAGAAATCCTTGGCTCAGGAGCCCAGTTCCTGACGCCTGAACCGCAACTCGCGCTGGGCGCCGCGCAGTGGGGAGCCGCCAAAGGGCAGTTCCTCCAGGCGGATGGCCGCCGCGGCCGCGAGCGCGGTGCGGTTGGCCCCCGCTACGGCCCGTTGCGGCAGCCCCAGCGTGTCCGCGAACTCTGCCCAGTGCCTGGCCTTCAGGTTTTTGGTTTTGCCGGAGACGGGGAGCGCCAGGGTCTCGTCCCCGTACAGCAAGGTGCACGGCACGTCGTACACGGGGGCCATGACGAAGCCGCCGGGACCGCCCAGGACCGCCACGTTCTTCGCGTGGAGGTCGCCGTTTCCGGTCAGCCACGCGAACAGGAACTGTAGGTACAGGTTGCGGCTGGCAACCAGCGGCGCCTTGCAGATGCCGGACAGGGCGGCAGCCACCTGCTCGGAGCTCACACCGTACTTGGAGGCCGGGGGAAGGCCCAGGACCTGCGTGCCGTCCTCCAGCGGCAACCGGTGCCACACGCCGTCGGCAGTCCTGACGCGGTCGAACCGTTCCACGAGAAGCCCGGGCAGGCCATTCCGGTCCGCGATGACGGAGCTTTTCGCGACCGGGATCTTCAGCGCCTTCGCGCCTTTCAGATGGGCCGCCTCGTTTTCCACCAGATGGGGATGTTCCGGCGGATCCAGCTTCAGCAGGTAGCGGTGCCCGCGCAGGGCCAGCGGCGTCGTCAGCATGGAGGCGCTCGTCTTGCGCTGCACGCCGGGGATGCCGTGCAGGTCGACGGTGTTGGCGAGGAAGGAGAAATCCAGTTCCTCAGGCCGTGAGGTGTCGGCCAGCGCCGCCGGCTCCGCCGGAGGTTCGCCGGCGGGCACCACCTGGACGTCGCCGGGCACGTCGGACCCGACGGCGAGCAACAGGGTCAACTCGTCGTC
>Ga0164305_10000797_pt1 | contig 12431 bp, 15 predicted proteins | sample Whisoiple_237_MG_FD_110215 | JGI IMG/M metagenome (GOLD analysis project Ga0164305, IMG submission 110215) | Soil microbial communities amended with pyrogenic organic matter from upstate New York, USA - Whitman soil sample_237_MG | ecosystem: Environmental > Terrestrial > Soil > Agricultural... | reverse complement strand
TTGAGGCGGAAAACTCAACAATCTATGCGATCGCCTGCTTCAACTCCCACTTTACCCAAAAACCACTGCACATCTGATTAATGTCTTATCTGCCGTTTCGGTCGTATCTATAATTTCTGTCATAGTTACCAGTTCTACCATTTCGGTAATTCCGGTCACTACGGTTATATCTACTATTGCGGTCATTGCGATCGTATCTACCATTACGATCGTTTCGGTCATTGCGATCATCACGATCGTATCTACCATTACGGTCATTGCGATCATATCTACCGTTGCGGTCATTGCGATCGCCTACTGCAAACTGAGCGCGGCAACCGTCTTTTACCCAAATGCGATTGGCGTTATAGCCCCAATTTCCGGCACAACTGGCGCTGGATAATTGTCTAACAAGCCTGATTCTCCCACCCGTAGATATCGAACACGACCTGGTTCGATTATTCTGACTTTCACAAGTTATTATCTCCTGCGCTGAAGCGGGAGCCGTCATGCTGAAAAGCGCACTGATACTCAGAATGGCAACCATACAAGTACTAGCGATTGCTGGAAGGCGGTTCAACATATTAAAGAATTTAAAAATTAATTGCTATTACTATAATAATCAATATTTTGCAAGAGAAAATTTACGGCAAATAAGCATCAATTTTGTAAATTGCGTTACTGCTGGCGTAACGCATTAATTAATTTAATCAGTTTAGGCTTGTTTCAATTGCTGGACACGTTGCGGTTCCTCACCCAGCCAACTTGGATTTAGGGCAGTACCGTCGTAAATTGATGAAGTTTTGAAGGGTTCAAACTCGCCGCGTGAGGCTGCTTTTTCCGTTTTTGCTAAGAGCGATCGCACTTCCTCCTCATTCATTGGCTGGAAGGTTCGCACAGCTTCAAATGCTTGCTCCAAAATCTCCAGACTATCCATTCCCGTAATCACAACCGATGTGGGCAAATTCAGCGCATAGTGCAAACATTCAATTGGCGTTACCGTATTTGACCGTAAAACTACACCATTTGCCATACTTTTCATTCCCAGAATGCCAATCTTTTGTTCAACCAGTTCTGGTACAACCAACTTCGCAAAACTGCGGTAGTGGGCATCCATCACATTGAGTGGCATCTGCACCGCATCAAACTTAAACCCATTAGCTGCCGCAACTTCTAGCATATACAGATGCACATGGGGATCTTTGTGCCCAGTGAAGCCAATATATCGAAGTTTTCCAGCTTCCCGCGCCTCAATTAAGGCAGCATTTGCTCCTTCTTCATCAAAAACTCGATTCGGATCTTCGTAGCGAATGATTTCGTGATGCTGAACGAGATCAATGCAATCAACTTGCAGGCGTTTCAAGGACTCATCTAGCTGTTTGGTAGCTTCTTTTTTGGAGCGACCATCAATTTTCGTCATCAGGAAAACTTGATCCCGGTAGCCATCTTGGAGTGCCTTTCCCATACGAATTTCGCTGACACCATCGTTGTAATCCCAACTGTTATCCATAAAAGTGATGCCGCGATCAATTGCCGTTCGCACAATTCGCAGACTTAGTTGTTCATCAACGTGCGGTAAGCTGAGGTGCCAACCCCCCAATCCAATCGCAGAAACCCTTTCTCCTGTACTACCGAGAACCCGGTATAGCATTTCTGAATTTGATCCCTTTCCCGACATCTTGGCTCCTTATTTGCTAGCGATCGCTAATTACAAACAGCGTTGAGCCAATTCAAACACAAGCAAAAGTTCGCAGAATCTTCCTAAGGGCACACTAGCTAGGGCGAGATTATCTATCTCTAAAGATTCAATACTTGATTAAACTTTCTTCCACTCTGAGTGCTTTCGTCATACTTATAGGATGCGTTAACTTTTACATAACGCATTCATCTACTTGAGCAATAACCTATTGCTAATAATAAATCTCTGAAGTTATGCAAATTAAAGATAGTATCGTCATTGTTACAGGGGCTTCCTCAGGGATCGGACTCTCAACGGCTCGGCTACTGACTCAACAGGGGGCTAAAGTTGTTTTGGCGGCTCGTTCAGTTGAAAAATTAACCGAGATTTCTCGTGAATTACCCGATAGTTTGGTTATTCCCACCGACATGACCGATTTCCAGGCTATCAAAGACATGGTGCGGCAGTCAGACACACACTATGGTCGAGTAGATGCTTTGGTAAATAATGCTGGAAGAGGTTATGAAGCGACTATCGAAGAGATCGATCCAGAAACCTTTGAAATGCTTTATAGGCTGAATGTACTGGGACCTGTAATTGCTATGCAACAGGTAATTCCGATCATGCGGAGGCAAGGAGGTGGCGCGATCGTTAATATTAGTTCTGGTACCTCTTTAATGAGAATTCCTGCCTATGGTGCTTACTCATCGTCCAAACGCGCCTTAAACGGTTTGAGTTTGACGGCGACCGAAGAATTAGGAGCAGATAATATTCAGGTAAGCCTTGTCTATCCAGGATTAACAGCCACTAACTTCGGTGCAAATAAGATTTTACCCAGTTCTAAGGAACGACAGCACTTCCCAAATAAGCCAGCAACTGACTATTCTTCCGGTGACACGCCAGACTATATTGCTGAAATCATTTTGAAAGCTCTATTAGAAGGAGACGCTGAATATTTTGCTCATGAACGGATGAGACAATTAGGTAAGTAAATAGCTAATCTCAACTAATTGAGCCTTGTTATAAGGCATTTGGTTTAGGGGTTTGTAGAATAGATAGCAAAGCCAGTCCACAGTCACAGATAATGCCGCAAGCACTTCTCAACCAAATTCTTAATCAGTTGCAGGCACTGGAGCCATCTGAGCTACAGCAGCTTAGCCAGGTAATCCAAAGATATTTGAAAGACGACGAAGCATCTGCAAAGCGAGCAGCATTCCATCAAGCATTAGTAGGATCTGGTTTGGTTCGGCAGATTAAGAACCCAAATTTTGAAGGGAGAACGCATCAACGTCTTATCCAGGTTCAAGGTGAACCTATTTCTCAGACAATCGTTGGAGAACGCCCATAGAGCAGACGAAGAATTAAACCTAGCCGCTGTTAACGAGGGGCTATTGATTGAAAATCCAAACCACTATCCGTAGCGCGTCACAACATTCCCAATCAGCGGACAATTGAGAGCCGCTGATTGGGAATGTTAAAACGCACTAATGTCCCCAAATAGCTCATGATGCAAAACTATGAGGAGAAGCGAATATTGCTTGCTGAAATAGCTCTTCGTGAAGGAAGACAGGAGCTACAAGGAGACAAAAATAAGGCAGGGTTAGAGATTGAGAAGTATCTCTGTACATTCCGAGATGCTTTTAACATAATCGATAACACAACAAAATATTCTGATAGAACGGTTGGATTCGATTGGTGCTGTGCATTTGTTTATTATTGTTGTCTTCAAGCAGGGTTTACATTTCCTGTAAAACCTATAGAATCACACCGCTCAACTTTAGGGGTTGTTAAAGTCTGGTGTGATTGGGCAGACTTATGTGAAAATCGGTTTTATCATGCAGCTGATGCGGTTGAGTTTATACCAGAAGTAGGTGACATTGTTCTCTTCGATCGATTACTTGAGAATGTGGAGCTAGATCATATTGGTATTGTCGTAGGAATTGAACAAGAAGGGTTAGTCACAGCCGAAGGTAACGTTACGAACAAGTCTGGTGTGTTTTATCGACCTTTCAATGAACAAATAAATGGTTATATTCGGTTGGATAGGTTCTAACAATGCCCATGCACACCTTTGGTATGGTTAATGGTATTGGTGATCGTAACTGAACCCGTACTATTGAAAATGGTTGCTGATGGTGTTGTTCGAGTAAAGTTTTCTAGAGTTAAAAATTTTTACCAAATTCCTAAGCAATACCTTAAGTGGCGGGGCTACTCATATTACCGAAAAATGAGCCAAACCTATCAATTACCCCTACTTGGCTATCTTTCTCCCAAAGAATATTTGAACACTCTGAACTTTCAGATTTTAGATTCCTTATCTCTAAAACCTTTATGAAGCTGGGTTTATAAAAGTAGAATTACCTAAGAAGATGAGGGGTGCAAATCTTAGATAAAATAAGATTATCACATAGTTTCTAACTGGAAGCAGGGGGTTGTAGCACTTCTACCTTTTCTTCTAACTTTATTTCGGGTAATGGAGTTGCTACTGCAACACTAGGCATCGGCACTTCCTCAACCTCAGCCAACTTCTCTAAAGCTAACCGTGAAGATGGAGTAGCCCCCGATAAACGCTTTAATAGTTGTGGTCGAGGATCATGTAATAAGTAAATCACCTGATCACCAGGCTGCAAATCTTCTGACGCTGGGACAATTTGAAAACGAGTCTCTCGTTCTACCAGTAAAGGCACTAATTCTCCTGCACGAATTAACGCTTGCAGATGGGATTGTTGAAAAGAAAATCCAGGTTCTTTAAGAACTGTTTTACCCAGCTTGACTTGTCCATCGCTGAGGTACTGATTCCAAGTTTTAATCGGTAACTGAGGCATGAATGCCTGTTGCACTTTAGAATTAGGCGTTTGCGTACTAGCTTCGGGGTCACGCGGAAAAACTGCCAAAACTCGCGGGGGACGGAACTCTTCGGCAGCACGTTGCGCCAACACGACATTCACTTCACCATTACTGGTCATGGCTAGGAAGGTTCCCATAGAATCCAGTCCCGCCTCTTCGAGAACTTCCGTATCCAAACCACTACTCAAAAACACCCGCAGATTTTCCTCTTCTGCTTTCCGGCAAGCTTCTGGGTCAGTCTCAATCAGCACGACGGATTCTCCCTGTTCTTGAAACAGGCGGGCAATTAAGCGACTTAAGGGATTACAACCAATGATAACTGCTCCCGTTGCTTCATGAGATGTAATTTGTAGCCAACTTGCCACCCAGCGCGCTGTGAGTCCTTGTACAAACACCGTCATCATGATGGTCAGAAAAACCAGCGCTTTGATCGCATCTCCCCCATTGATGCCCCGTTGAGTCAAGAAAATAGCAAACAACGAAGCTACTGAGGCCGAAACAATTCCTCTAGGCGCAATCCAGCATAAAAATAACTTTTGTCGCCAATTGAGATCACTATTCCAGGTACATAGCCAGATATTTAAAGGACGCACAATAAACATCAGCGCCAGTACGGTAAAGACGCTACCCCATCCCAAAGCAAATAAACTGGCAATTGATAAATCAGCCGAGAGCAGAATAAATAAGACCGAAACACCCAGGATGGTGAGTTGTCCTTTAAAGCGCCGCAACAAGCGCTCATCGGGTACTGAGGAAGCCCGTAGCACAATCCCTGCCATGACAGTGGCCATCAATCCCGACTCGCTGCGGATCGTTTGTGCCAGACCAAATAAGCCCCACAATCCGGCTAAAACGACTAGATTTTTTAAGTCTTCTGAGAGAAACTTAGCGCGTTTGAGAATCCAGCCCATCAACCAGCCGCCTGTAACGCCAATGCCGCCACCAATACCCAAACGCAAGATCAGACCGATAAACGCTTCCAGGGGATCAGTATCTGCGTTTAAAATCGTATTCAGGACAACGACTGCTAGAATAGCCCCTACTGGGTCAATCAAGACCCCTTCCCCTTCTAATAGGGTTGCTACCTGCCTGTCTACTTTTACCTGCTTTAGCAAAGGGCTAATGACGGTAGGGCCAGTAACGACTACTAGAGAGGCATAGAGAAAAGCAATCGACCAGGGAAACTCACCCAACCAATGAGCTGCCATACCGCCGCCTACCAAGGTCATTAAAGTTCCTATCGTCACCAAATTTCGGAGACTTCCAGAAACTTTGCCTAATTCTCGCAGTTCTAGGTTCAGTCCGCCTTCAAACAAAATTACTGCCACTGTCAGGGCAACAATTACTTCTAAACCATCGCCTAGCTGGTGAGGATGTAAGAGGTGCAAACCATCTGAACCCAGCAGCAGACCTAGTAACAGCAAGAAGACGATACTAGGAACTTTTAGGAATTCTGCCAAGACTTGGGCACTGATACCTGCGATGACGGCAATCACCATTTGCAAGGTCAGTTCAAGGGATGCTTCCATAGGCGTGGTTATCGCAGGCTAGCAGCTGGGGGTAAACGTTTGGTTCTGAAGACTGAAAAGCGTTTTTAGACCAGCTAAATCATAAGTAGATAGACGTTGGGGTTATACGCCTTGTAGATAGATTAAAACTTTAGCATAGTGGGCAAGGGGAGGCAGGGGAAGCGGAGGAAGCAGAGGGGGACAAGGGGAACGAGGGGGACAAGGGATAAAAATTTGTAAGATCGCCTGCAAAAATTAAATTGGTTACAGGCGATCTTTTTGTCGATGGTATTTGGGCTTTGTGATCAGAAGTTACTCTTTGAGTAGCAGATAATACAATTGTCCTGCGCCTCCGGTGACCCCAGCGCGATCGCCTGCCACTTTTCCAGTCCCCATATAATAATCCACTCGACCAGGCCCTTTGATTGCACTCCCCGTGTCTTGGTCTAACACATAGCGGCTCACCAGACGCTGCTGCATCTGACCACTAGCCGTCGGAAAAGGCAGTTGCATCTGCACTAATGCTAAAGCTCCTGGCGGCATCAGCGATTTATCCGTAGCAATTGAGCGCTCTGGTGTTACAGGCACTAGAATGCTTCCCATAGCTGGGGCACCATGAGTTTCTTGGAAAAAGACAAAACCGCGATTACGCGGCAGGTAGTTATCGAGTTCCGAGGGATTTTGACTGAAATATTGCTCCATGATCGGCATTGTTAAACCACTCAGAGGCAATTTGCCATCCTTAGCGAGTTCTTTACCAATACTGGTATATGGATAATCAGTCTTGCCTGCATAGCCGACCGTCATTTCAGTCCCATCTGTCATCTGAAGCCGAGCCGACCCTTCAATTTGTACTAGAAAGGCTTCTAGGCGATCACGCAGCCAGACTAACTCTAGCCCTTTTAACCGACTTTGCGAACCTTTTAGTCCATCGGCTCCCTCTAGTTCAGCCCTTGTTGGGTAAGGTTTCCGCCAGCTACTAAAGTCTGGTGGTAACCGATAGAGAGGATAACGATACTCAGTCGTTGGTATCCGGCTAGCCGTATAGGTAGGTTCGTAGTAAGCCGTGAAAGTGACGGTTCCTTTGCCATCTTTGCCTACAGACTGATAAAAAACAAACTCACGCTGGACAGCTGCTTGTAATTCTTCAGGAGAACGAGAAAAAACTACAAGCTGGCGGAAACGTTCCAGAGAACGGAGAACGCGATCGCGAGTGATTCCTGGTACAGCATATCGTTGGTAGGCGGTCGCTGCTGCCTTTGTCTGTAGATAACGCAAACTGTGATCAATCGACGTTAGCAACGCCTCTTTGTCACCTGACTGAGTTCCTGATCCCCAGATTTGCTCATCGAAGCCAAGTATTGACTGGCAACAAGAAGCATTCAGCTTGTTCTGATTGACTGAATAGAGCGGAGTTTTAGCAAGTGTTATTTGGCTAGAACTTCCTAGCACCACTCCTAAACTAAGGCATAGCAAAGCAAGAGTCTTTCGCATACTCATCAACAGGGAAATCGAGTGTTAATAATCTCTTTCGACACTTCCAGCGAATACAGGTTCCACACGAATAGCTTTAATGCTAGAGGGCCGCACGACCATGTACTCGCCTTGGATATTTTTAATCGGCACACTGATAAATTCCGTAGAAGAGGCTTTAGGCATTAGCTCACCGCTATACCACTTTTGAAAATCTTGGATAGTGGCAAAACGTATTTCTTCCCGATGACCACCTTCCATCATCAGGTGTACAGCATATTCTGTGGGAGTTCTTGGCATATCAAAGAATAATCCAATCTATCCTGATTATTATGGGCTGAGTCAGGTCTAAAATCACCGAATCCTACTAAAAACTATGGTCAACATCCTCTCTAAAATAAGTTAAATCGCTGCAACAGGGTTTCTACAACCTGCGGCAGCATTTGACTCAGTTCGGTGGAGTGACTAAATAACAGCTGTTGATGAGTGGGTAAATCAAAGGGAAACTGCCCTGAAAAGTCGGATCGCTCCATCTGTACTAACAAAATTTGTTCGCTTCGCTTACTTTGTAGCGCATAACCCACTTCTACACAAACATTCGGACTAGGAAGGAGTTGCTGACTATCTTTCCCCTCAATTTGAGCAATCGGAGTTCCATCAGCAATAAACAGCAAGCTTTTAGCGATTTTTCGCATTTGCGTGCTGTTGAGACGTATGGGCGCGACAGGGGGACGTTTGGCGACTTCTAGTGTTAAGGGGACACGCGATCGCAAATTGAGGCTGGCGAGTGTCTCCGTTAAAGCATCTTGCAAAGCTTGGCTAGAAGCCTCGTACTCAGTTTGATAGCAGAGGAAGATCGATGGATCTAATTGCGCCATCACCTCTTGCTTGGTGAAATATATCTCATGACTAATCAAGTCAATATTGGAAATTCTGTAGCCGCCACTGCCTTCGATATAAAACTCAACGCTTTCACCTGCTAGGTATCGCTGAAACCAAGTTGAGCGCTTCACCTCTTGGCTGTCTTCTAAAAAATCGGCTCTTAAACCTGACTTCAGTAAGCTGTTTTTGCTTAGGCGTAAGTCGTGGGGGCGTTTCTCTAGTTCTTGAATCGGCTCATACTGCTCAAGATACCAGGCTTTCAGGGCAATAATGGCCATGATGTTTAATCAATCTTCAGGTTTCTCAATGCCTCGAATCGAGAGGCCAGACCTGAATTTTAGCAGTAAGCGGTAATATCTTCACCACACACATCAGCTAGATAGCATAATGCTCGAAAACGTAAACCAACAACTTGTTCGTATAGGGGGTTCAGTTTACACATGGGGGGAATGTGAAACAGAGTGCGACCAAACAGCTTAACATCGCGTTCAAAGGGACATTGAGAAGGAATCATCTTGCAGAGGCGGTGAGCCAATGCTGGATCGTTAACTTCCATACAATCTAGCCATTGACGCAAAGGTTGAAGCCAATCAGATTTTGTAGCGGCAGGTTGAGAGATTGTTCCAACACTCGAAGTAGTTTCTGATTGGGGCATCCAAACCCAACTTGCTACGGCGATGTGTGATGTGGTATACTCAGATACATTCATTTTCTTTCTCCTGTGATTCAGGACGGGTTCTTGACTACCTTGTCTTTTATCTACAACGGCTCAGTTAGTTTTACCGGATCTAGAGGGTCAGGATTTATTAAACTGAGTTTTCTCTCTGTTCTTATAGTGCCTGACTGCCTACTCATTTGGCGTGAGCGATATCACCGAAAATTTGTGCTTGTACCTCCGCTATCTCAGTGAGTTTACTCAGATTTAGAAGTGAGGGAAATCAGCACTCAGGTCTGGTAGGTAAACAACAGACGTGCTTTTTGCTGTCTCTATTCAAGGGACTGCCTTGAGTCGGACTAATGTTCCCAAAAACTAGAAGATAGTTCTTGGGTGTTTTGGCTATCCTTTGGCGGGTTTAGCCTTGATACTTATAGCACTCCCCTATTGGATATGCAACCGAGAGGGTTTGAAGGGGGTTAGTTACTAACGCCATTTTTCCTAAATCTGATACCCTAAAAGCTTTACAACCGAGTAGAAGCTCGAATACAGAGCATGGGTTTGGTAGGATTTAGGACTAAACCATGAAAGATATCGAAGTAATTGACAAGTTCAAGCAGCAAATTTCGTGGGGGGATGAAGCTGAACTTTTGCAGTTTGGCGATCGCCTATTTTTAACCACTCACCAAAGTGTCTATGTACCAACGCTTTGGAGTGAGATCAGCATTGTTGAACTACTGATGATTAGGGAAACCCTCAACAAACGGGTTGTGGCGATCGTTTGGGGAGATCTGAGTGAAGATATAGCCTTGCAAATTTGTTGGCGTTGCGCCTATGCAGATTTGAGCGCTCAATTTATTGATGTAGTTGGGCGTATTGCTTGGTTGCAATGGCTTACCCATGCATTAGACGGGATTAACTGGAATCAGTCGTTGATGAGCATTGCGAAAAACAATCGCTACCCAAAGCCAGTGTATGAGTGGGATGAATAGAGCTATGAGGCAACTGATATTGAAGGTGCCTAAAATAAGATTACCAACTCTTGAAAATCACAAACTCTTACAGAGACAGGGATGTCAACCACCGAGTATTCGTGAATCCCTATGGAAACTGTTACGGTAAACTTCAACTCGATTATCCACCTGACAGACAACCAATTTTATCAACTTTGTCAGGAAAACCCAGAGGTTAAATTTGAACGGAATGCCAAAGGGGAATTGCTCATTATGCCACCCACGGGCGGAGAAACGGGGAACCAGAATGCTGAAATTTCAGCAGATTTTGTTATCTGGAATCGTCAAACACTCCTGGGCAAAGTTTTTGATTCTTCTACTTGTTTCAAGCTTCCCAATGGTGCAAATCGTTCTCCTGATGTAGCTTGGGTTAAAAATGAGAGATGGGATAGCCTCTCTTTGGAAGAAAAAGCTAAGTTTCCTCCAATTGCTCCTGATTTTGTCTTGGAGTTGATGTCTCCAACCGATAGCTTAAAAGTTGCCCAAGATAAAATGCAGGAATATCAAGAAAACGGAGTGAGACTAGGGTGGTTAATTAACTCGAAAACACGCCGAGTTGAAATATATCGAGTTGAACAAACCGTAGAGGTATTACAATCCCCTGGAATGATATCTGGGGAAGATGTCTTACCGGGTTTTGTGCTTAACTTACAAATTTTTTGGAGTTCAGAAAGGAAATCTGTTAATTAAACAGGATAGAAAGCGGCTATTAAAAGTCACTTAAATGAACTTTAAAAGTTTGTTGACCAACTTTGACCAGATCCCCCGATATCAATTTACGCCCACGCCTGGTTTCTAGGGTGTCATTGACCATAACATCCCCATCTTGAATCATTAACTTTGCTTGTCCGCCTGTGGAAGCGATACCGATAAACTTCAAAAACTGATCAAGCTTGATTGTATTGTTCAGGGTCATAGCAAGGGTTGAATCAATGAGCGATCGCCTATTTCAGTTTTGAGGGATAGACTCGCAGCAGCGTCTTTAATCGGTTCCAGCAAGTCTAAGGATAAGTGCAACATATTTAACTGGCTAGATTCTATGCCACTAGCAGCAGGTCCGTGATAATCGCTGCCCCCGGTCATCAGTAAGCCGTACTCAGTACAGAGTCGCTTTAAATTTTCTGTTTGTGAGCGATTCTGAGTCGGATGATAAACCTCAACTCCCATTAAACCAGCTTCTACCAGTTCTTTGAGTACAGTTTCAACTGCCCCACCTCGAAACAAATAAGGATGCGCCCAAACAGGTACTGCACCGCAGGAACGTAATAAGTTAATGCCATCGGTAATCGAAAACTTTTCGTAATGAGCGTAAGCAGGTTTATCATCCCCTAGCCAACGCTCAAAGGCTTCTTGAGGAGATTTGACATAACCTGCTTTCCACAAAGCCGTGGCAATATGCGGCCGTCCTGGTGCCATACCTTCACCTAGGCTGGGTAATTCAATTGGATACCCTAGCTTGGCTAAGTTCTCTACCATCGCAGTAGCACGGCGTTTACGCCCTTGCAAACGTTCTTGCAAAGGAATACGTAGTTGATCGGCATCAGGATAAAAGCCCAGGATATGCAAAGAGCGGTTGTTGTGAACCGTACTCAGTTCAATTCCCGGAACAATTTCTAGGGCGTGGGGTTGGGCGGCAGTTAAGGCTTCATCCCAGCCAGAGATGGTATCGTGATCGGTGATCGCCAGAGCTTGAACTCCCGCTTTCACCGCAGCAGCAACTAGTTTCTCTGGACTGAGAGTCCCGTCAGAATAAGTGGTGTGACAATGCAATTCGAGCATTCTTTTATTATCCTTCCACCACTTCTTCCTTTTCAAGTTTTGGTGAATATTTAAGCTGTTTTGAGTTCTAGAGTGGGGTAGTCGATATATCCCTGTTCAGTACCGCCATAAAAAGTAGAGCGATCGTAGGGATTTAAGGGTGCATTCTGAGCAAATCGTTCTGGGAGATCAGGATTAGAAATGAACAACCTGCCATAAGCAATCAAATCGGCATCTCCCGCCGCTAGCGCTGCATTACCCAGTTCGCGATCATAGCCACCTGCGGCGATGATGGTGCCTTGAAAGATAGAACGGAAGTATCGGGAGGTTAAGGCTTGTTGCTCTGGATTGGCTTGTTCATTGGCTCTGGGTTCAACGAGATGCAGGTAAGCCAAACCAAAGCGATTTAAGGCATTGACAACGTAAGTAAACAATGCTTTCGGATTGGAATCCGACATACTGTTGAAGACTCCACTAGGGGAGAGGCGGATGCCGACACGATTAGCTCCCCAAACCTGAGTGACGGCTTCCGTTACTTCCATGAGCAAGCGGGCACGATTTTCGATAGAACCTCCATACTCATCAGTACGGTGGTTGGTACCATCTTGGAGAAACTGATCTAATAAGTAGCCGTTAGC
>Ga0164305_10000796_pt1 | contig 12436 bp, 14 predicted proteins | sample Whisoiple_237_MG_FD_110215 | JGI IMG/M metagenome (GOLD analysis project Ga0164305, IMG submission 110215) | Soil microbial communities amended with pyrogenic organic matter from upstate New York, USA - Whitman soil sample_237_MG | ecosystem: Environmental > Terrestrial > Soil > Agricultural... | reverse complement strand
CCCGCACCGCCCATCCGATCGGCCCTTCGGTCGCGATATGAATGGCGTCTGGCGATACCGCCTCGATCCTGGCGGCAATCTCGCGCCGGTTCGGCCAGGCTATCCGCAAGCCCGGATAGGTCGGAACGCCGAAGGATGGAAACCCGTCGGGGGTCAGAAAGTTGATTTCGGCGCCAAGCGCCGAGGCGCTGCGGGCCAACGAGGTTAACGTGCGAACCACGCCGTTCACCTGCGGATGCCACGCGTCTGTCGCAATCAATATCCGCATTTCGGGAACCCGGGAGATTGCTGATTCTCAATTCCCGACGTTCGGCCAAGGATATTTCAAACGTGTGACGCATTCGATGCTGAGAGCATCCTTTTACGGGTCGTTTGAAGGTTTTTCGTGTAACATTGCAGAACAATGACTTCATCGGACCTCAACGAACACCCCCAAATCTCCCGCAACAGGCGGATGCGGAGGAGCTATTCGCTGTTGATTCTGGCGGCCGGCATTTTCCTTTTCGGCGCGACGGCGGGCGCGCTGTACCTGGTCTTGCGGCCGGTCACCTTGCGGATTGCGGTCGGCCCTCCCGGAAGCGACGACCAGAAGCTGGTCCAGGCGCTGGCGCAAACCTTCGCCCGCGACCGAAGTCCGGTTCGGCTCTCCCCGATCACCACCGAAGGAGCGACCGAGGCCATTGCGCTGTTCGCAGCCTCAAAAACCGACCTGGCCGTTGCGCGGGGCGACCTAAACCTGCCCGCCAATGCCGAAGCCGTTGCCATCCTGCGCAAGAATGTCGCGGTGGTGTGGGCACCTTCAGGCCTGCCGGCCAAAGGCGCCAAGAAAAAACCGGTCCCAAAAATCAAGGGGATCGATGATCTCGCCGGACATCGCGTCGGCGTCATCGGCCGAACCGAGGCCAACGTCACGCTGCTGCGTGTGATCCTGACCGAATCCGGCGTCAATCCCGAGCAGGTGACGGTTACCCAATTCCGCACCGATCAGATTGCCGAATTGGCCCGCGATCCAGCCATCGATGCGTTCATGGCGGTCGGACCGCTGGACAGCAAGATCACCACCGAGGCCATTGCCGCCACCGCCGCTACCAGGGGCGAGCCGAAATTTCTCCCGGTCGAGGTTTCAGAGGCGATTGCCAACAAACACCCGCTCTACGAATCCGAGGAAATTGCAGGCAGCACCTTCAGCGCTTCGCCGGCAAGACCCGAGGACAAGGTCGAGACGGTCAGCGTCAATCACCTGATTATCGCGCCGAAGTCCTTGTCCGACACCACGGTCGGTACGTTCGTCCGGCAACTATTTGCGGTTCGACAGCAACTCGCCAGGGAAGTGCCCAGCGCGGGGAAAATCGAGAAACCTGACACCGACAAGGATGCCGCGCTACCCGCACACGCCGGAGCGGCGGCCTATATCGACGGCACCGAACGCACCTTCCTCGAGAGGTACAGCGACTATTTCTGGGCCGCCATCCTGGTTCTCTCCGGACTCGGATCCGTCGGCGCCTGGTTGCGTCACTCCTGGAAGCGGAATGAACGAGAACAATACACATTGCATCGCGACCATCTGCTGGACCTGATTTCCAAGGCGCGCCAGGCGGAGACTGCGGAAGAACTGGCGACGATGCAGGGCGAGGCGGACGGCATCTTGCGAGAAGCGCTCGACTGCTACGATGACGGCGCCATCGAGGAAGGCGATCTGTCGGTGATCGGTCTGGCGCTTGAGCAGTTTCATCATGCCGTCGCCGACCGGCGCGTCACCGTCGGCGTTTCCGCGCCCGATCAGTTGCGCCGGCGCGCGCTTTAGGCGTGAGGCATAATCATTATTTCGCGGCCCCGATGGGGGCCTGAACCAGTCCGCCGACGTGCCCGCACGGTAAATGATCCTTTGGCAATCCGGCTACAAACGATTGAGATCAATTAAGAAAAATCCCCTGGGGAATTTGGCCTGCCCTCATGGAAGAGGGAAAAATACCGCGTCGCCGGTTTAAGATTTTCTTCTTCGCGACACCGCGACGAAACAATTCCTTACCCGACGAAGTCATTTTGCGCCTTTGACGCAAACTTCCTGAAACCCTTGTCCGATAATGAACCAACCAACGCGCCGAAAACTGGCGCATGGGCGGTCAAACAGGGGACGTATCATGCTCAATCTGGATGCATTCAAGCCGAATTGGCGCGGTGTGGCCGCCGCCTTCGGCGCGCTGGCAATCGGCACCATCGCATTTTCCGGGTCCGCCGCGGCGACGGCGCTGCAGTTGTTTCCTTTCATCATGGCGCCGCCTGCCCAATGGGCGCCGCCGCCGGTGCAATCGGCGCCGTCCGAAGACGAAGGCCCCGTCGTCGGGATGCCGGCGCGGTTCAAGCGGCAGATCGTCGGCTACACCACGCGCGAAGCGCCCGGCACCATCATCATCGATACTCCTCACACCTATCTCTATTATGTGCTCGGCGGCGGCCAAGCGATCCGCTACGGTATCGGCGTCGGCCGCGACGGCTTCACCTGGTCGGGCGTCCAGTCGGTTAGCCGGAAGGCCGAGTGGCCGGATTGGACCCCGCCTCCGGAAATGATCGCGCGCCAGCCCTATCTGCCGCGCCAGATGGCCGGCGGCCCCGGCAATCCGCTTGGCGCTCGCGCGATGTATCTCGGCGGCACGATCTACCGCATCCACGGCACCAACGCGCCGCAGACCATCGGCACCCAGGTTTCGTCCGGTTGCATCCGTCTCACCAATGAGGACGTCACCGATCTCTATTCGCGGGTCAAGGTCGGCACCAAGGTGATCGTGCTGCCGATGGACCGCCGCGCCGACAATGCGGACGGCAAGCGCGGGTAATTCACCTGGCACCAGAGGACAGCACTCGAGAAATGGCGCGGTTTTCGCGCCATTTTTGATTTTACTCATCGTCGTCCCGGCGAACGCCGGGACCGATAACCACCGGCGTCGATGCTTGTGGAAGGTGTCTACCCCGCGTGCGCAAATGCGCCATCACGCGGTATGGGTCCCGGCGTTCGCCGGGACGACGCAAGTAACAACGTCCCCGATTTCCTTCAATTAACTGGCATGGGCTCACTCTGGCGCCGCTACTACACGCCCGGTAGACTCTCGCACTGATTCAATCCGGGGAAACGATGCCTCCAGCGGTCAACCTCAAAACGATCCTGCTCTGGATCGCGGTAGTGACGATCTCGTTTTTCGTCAGCTTGAAGACCATGGACTGGCTGTGGCCGCGCGCGGCAGTCATGGCGCCCGCGCTTGTCGAATTGCCGCCGCTGCCGTCCGCGGCGCGCAGTTCGAGCGTCCTTGCGGAGGTTGCGATTGCGCTCAGCGCCATTCGCGACGCCGCCGATCGCGGCGCGCCGCGCAGCTTCGCCGGCAAGGCCGACAATCCGGTGTCGCAGATTCTGCAGAACGCCGATATCGGCTGGACCGCCTCGCGCGGGCCGATCACCGCGACCGGCGCCCAGGATCTACTTTCGCTGGCAACCCCGCTGACGGGGACGCTGAACGTGACGGGTTCGCTGACGTCAAAGGCAACCGGCGCGCTCGGGGACGCGCTCGGCGGACTACTCGGCAACAAAGATGTCGCCAAGCAAATCGGCGGCGTGAACATCAAAGCGCTGAACGCCAACGCGGAGATCAAGGGCAACGTCACAATCACCGCGCGCCCGAAAATCGCCGCGTCCTGGCACATCGAGCCGAATCTGGCCGGCCAGGTCGATCTGGGCGACACCAGCCTTTCGCTGGCAGGCGCCCGCGTCAATGTGCCGTCGCAGGTCAAGCCGCTGATCGACAAGACCGTTGCCGATCAGATCACCGCACTGCAGGAGCGGATCCGCAACGATCCCTCGCTCGAGCGCAACGCGCGGGCGCAATGGGCCAGGGCCTGCCGTTCGATTCCACTGCAAGGTACCGGCACGGCATCGTCGTTGCCGGCGCTTTGGCTGGAGCTGCGCCCGACCCGCGCGATCGCGGCGCAGCCGCGCGTCGATGCTTCCGCCGTCACGCTGACGCTCGGCATCGAGGCGGAGACGCGCGTCACCTCGGTGCAGACCAGCCCCGACTGCCCGTTTCCCGCCAAGATCGTCATCATCCCGCCCAACCCCGGCGGGGTCCGCATCGGCGTGCCGATCGACCTGCCGTTCACCGACATCAACAAGATCGTGGCGGCACAGTTCGCCGGCCGGACTTTTCCCGAAGATGGCTCCGGATCGGTCGATGTCAGCGTGAAGCGCGCGAGCGTTGCGGCATCGGGCGACCGACTGCTTATCTCGCTGCTGGTAAACGCCAGGGAGAAAAAGAGCTTCTTCGGACTGGGCGGCGAAGCCAATGTTCATATCTGGGGCAAGCCGGTGATCGACGAGGCGCAGCAGACGCTGCGGCTGACCAACATCCAGCTTGCCGTCGAATCGGAAGCCGCGTTCGGACTGCTTGGGGCCGCGGCGCGCGCCGCCATGCCGCACCTGCAGAAGGTTCTTGCCGACAACGCCACCGTCGACCTCAAGCCGTTTGCCTCGAACGCGCAAAAAAAGATCGCGGCCGCGATCTCCGATTTTCAGAAGAACGAGGAGGGTGTGCGGGTGGCGGCGGAAATCACCGGCCTGCGTCTCGCCGACATCGCCTTCGATTCCAAAACGCTGCGCGTGATCGCGGAAGCGGCGGGCGCGATCAATGTCTCCGTCACCTCGCTGCCGGGGCTGTAATCCGTTCTTCCTCTCCCCGCTCGATGCGGGGAGAGGAAAAAGCGTGCGTCACACGCCTTCGAGTCGCTTCACGAACCTTCGAATTTGAACGAGACGTTGAGCTTGGCGCGATAGGCTTCAATCTTGCCCTTGGCGTCCAATTGCAGATCGAGCTGCACGACTTCGGCGACGCGAAGATCCCGGAGAGATTTGCTGGCTCTGTTGACGGCCACCGCGGCCGCCTTTTCCCAGGAATCCTTGCTGGTACCAATCAGCTCAATCACCTTGTAGACGCTGTCAGCCATGTCGTCCTCCCGTTCGATGTCAGGCAGGACACAGGTGCGCCTGCCGCCGGGAACCCTAACATCGGGAAATCGGGGCTGAAAGGATGCGGCGCACCATCGGTCCGGCCGGACGGAGGACGCCGAAGGGCCGGCCGTGCCGGAATCGAAATGGCCGGGCGGCAGATGCCGTCCGGCCATTTTTGGATCAGGTCTCAATACGTTAGAGCGAGCCTGGCGCGTCAGGTCGAGTATTTGAACTCAGGCATCGCCTTCAACTCATCCTTGGTCGCGTTGAACACGGCATGGTCCGGATACCACGGATTGGGTTTTGACGTGGCCGTGGCCGGCGCGGTGTTCGTATTCGCGGCGCCCGTGGTCGTCGACGTCGCGGGCCGGCTGCCCGCAGCCGGCGGGTTTGCGCTCGCGCCGGTGTAGGCGACCGGCTCGCTGACGAACTTGACCTTCTCGAACGGAATGGCGACCAGGTGTTCGCCGACGCCGAGGAAGCCGCCGACACCGATCACCACCGCTTTGATCTTGCCCTCCTTGTCGGTGAGCATATCGTTGATCGAGCCAATACTCTCGTTCTTGTCATTGTAGACGCTGAGGCCGACCATCTTCGACGCGCGCCAGTTGCCCTGGAACGAGGAGTCCGATACCGCCGCCGGCGCCGCGGTGGCGCGGTCATTCGGGGTTGCCGGCGATTGCGCGAACGCGACCGTCGCCAGCAAGGCTGACCCGACCAGACCAGCCGTCATAAATTTTGCAAACATGTGGTTTCTCCCTGGATATGAAATCGTAAGGAGAAAACCCGTTGCTCCCCCGGCTGTTCCCCATTACCGGGCAGATTTTCAGCGTCGTGCGGTTCCGTAACGATGCCGATCAGAAACCGCCCCAATAGGGCGGTATCCCATAGTAGCGGTGCAGCTCCGCTTCCTGCGTTCGATCGCCCCAGTCGAAGTCCTTGTCGGCGCGGAATGACGGCGCGCGCCTCAGCTCCTCATCGTCGATGTCGAGCTGATAGGCCTCGAATTTGGTGTTGTAGTTGAGACGGCCCCACGGCAACGGAAGCAGGTTGGTTCCCATGCCAAGGAACCCGCCGAAACTGAGCACCGCGTAGGATACTTTTCCGGTGATCTTGTCGATCATCAGCCGCTCGATGTGGCCGATCCGCTCGCCGTTCGGCCTTCGCACCGCGCAACCCTCGACACGGTCGCTCGCGATCAGCTGGTGCGGTTTGGTCATGACGTCAGTCATCATCACCCTCCCTTGCGGGTCGATGAAGCGGATCAACGCTATGCCGTTGAACGAGTTCCCTCAGGCGGCCAAGGGTTCGATATCTGCCTGGGACTTGTCGTAAAAGGCCACCGCCTCGAAGCGGTAATGGCATGCCCGGCAGTTCCAGAGATAGGAAATGCGGCGCGGGCCGTTTTCAATCCATTCGGGCGCGGCGATCGGCTTGCCGCATTGCGCGCAGGGATTTTGTTTGGGCAAATAGCCGAGATCGTTTCTGGCCATGGCGCATCTCCCTTTGCTTTTGTGTTTTCGCTGGCTGCTGGAAGCGAATTGGACAGGATTGTTGCCGGATAGGATGCCCCTCTCCGTCTCTCTATAACTCTCCGCCAGCAATTTGTCTTTTGAACGGCAGAACCATCACTACGCACGATGTCGATCTGCATAATTTTATTTAAAACCTACTTCGTCTTCGCGTCAACCGGCGGTTCGAAATGACACACCGATGCATAGACCAGAGTACCCATCGCGCGCGCGATCACGACGCCTGCAACCAGCGCGCCGCGCAATGGCGGTGCGCGGCGCTGCGAGGAAAAGCGGCGCAAGCAAAAGCATAATTTTTGATAAATCCCCGCCGGCGGCAAGCGCCGAGAAAGCCGGGATTTGGCCACATCCTCGCCCGGCGATTGCAACAATCGGGGTGTGAAGCGGGTGACGGCAGGTTCACCTCCGCCCCCGAGGTCTCCGATGAAACGACTGGTATCAATCGCATCGCTCTTGATCGTGGCCGCGCTGCCGTTCTCGCAAGCCGCGCACGCCCAGAATGCCGAATACAATGCGCTGGTTGCTGCGCATGCACAGGCCAACGGCGTGCCGGAAGTTTTGGTGCATCGCGTGATCGTGCGTGAAAGCCGTTATCGTCCTGCGCTGATCGGTCGCGGCGGCACCATCGGCCTGATGCAGATCAAGCTCGCGACCGCGCGCGGCCTCGGCTACACCGGCGACGCCGCCGGACTGCGCGATCCCAACACCAACCTCACCTACGCGGTGAAATATCTCGCCGGCGCCTACCGCGCTGCAAACGGCGACCACAGGCGCGCCATGGCCTATTATGCCAGCGGCTATTACCACGCCGCCAAGCGCCAGCGGCTCGAACGCGTCGGGTATACTCAACCGGTGCTCGCCGGCGCGCCCACGGGAACGGTGGTCAGAAATGCCGCCGATGCCAACGCGCTGCAGGTTCCCCCCAGATAACTCGATATGTCCGGCACAAGGCGGCCGGGCATGATGAGCCTGTGTCCGTTGACACCCCGCCGCATCGGCCTACATTAGCCCTGTTCCGAGGGGAGCTCCGATGAGGAGCTGAGAGACCGCACGCTCAAGACCCTGATTGATGGGTCAAGAGACCGCGGTGACCCTTTGAACCTGATCCGGGTCATGCCGGCGAAGGGACAGGGATGTACCAGAATACGCTATCTTCACGGGGGGATTCCCCTGTTTCCGTCATCGGCGCAGGCATTGCCGGGGCGTGGCAGGCGCTGCTGTTCGCGCAGGCCGGCCATGCGGTGACGCTGCACGAGCGCAGCGACGGTGCGATGACGCAGTCGACCAGCTACTGGGCCGGCGGCATGCTCGCGCCCTGGTGCGAGGCCGAGACCTCGGAGCCGCTGATCAGCCGGCTCGGCATCCGCTCGCTAGAACTTTGGCGCGAGCATTTTCCGGACACGCCGTTCAACGGCTCGCTGGTGGTGGCGCATCCGCGCGACCGCGCCGACTTCGAACGCTTTGCCAAACTCACGACCGGACACAGGCGGCTCGACGCGGGCGCGTTGAACGAACTCGAGCCATCGCTGGAGGGCCGTTTCCGCGAGGGCCTGTTCTATGCAGATGAAGGCCATGTCGAGCCGCGCCGGGTGCTGCCGGAATTGCACGCGCGCTTTGCCGCCGCCGGCGGCACCATCAAGTTCAACAGCGATCCGACGGAGGATGATCTCGACGGCGTCCTGATCGACTGTCGCGGCATTTTTGCGCGCGACAGGCAGAACGACCTGCGCGGCGTCAAGGGCGAGATCATCCTGATCGAGACCGACGAGATCAAACTGTCGCGCCCCGTGCGCCTGATCCATCCGCGCTGGCCGCTTTATGTGATTCCGCGCGGCGGCAACCGCTTCATGCTGGGCGCGACCTCGATCGAGGCCGAGGACAACGGCGTCAGCGTCCGCTCCGCGCTGGAACTATTGGGCGCCGCCTACGCCGTGCATCCGGCGTTCGCCGAGGGGCGCATCGTCGAATTCGGCTCCGGGCTGCGGCCGGCCTTTCCCGACAATCTGCCGCGCATTTCGATCGACAACCACAAGATCGCGGTGAACGGGCTCTATCGTCACGGCTTCCTGCTGGCGCCGGCGCTGGCCGAACTGACGCTCGGCTATGTGCAGCGCGGCGTGATCGACAACGAGGTGATGCAATGCGCGTGACCGTCAACGGCGAGCCGCGCGAGATCGCTTCAAGGAGCGTCGAGGCGCTGTTGAGCGAGCTCGAATATGAAGGCACGCATTTTGCGATCGCCGTGAATTACGACGTGCTGCCGAAGAGCCGGTGGTCGCAGACGCAGCTCAACACCGGCGACGAGATCGAGATCATCACGCCGCGGCAGGGAGGGTGAGATGATGCAGATTGACACCGTTCGGCGCGTGGGGCGCCTTCTTCACCCCTCCCCCTTGCGGGGTCGAGACGAGCGAAGCTCGCTCTTAGGGGTTGGGGGTGGGGGTTTCACGGGCAGAGCTCGCTTGTGGCTACCCCCCTCCCCGACCCTCCCCCGCAAGGGGGGAGGGAGCCGCGCGAGGAGATGTTCATGCTGAACTTCTACGGCAAATCCTTCACCTCGCGCCTCTTGGTCGGCAGCGCGCTGTATCCCTCGCCGGCGATCATGCAAGGGGCGATCCGGGCCTCGGGCGCCGAGATCGTCACGGTGTCGCTGCGGCGGGAGGCCGCCGGCGGCAAGACCGGGGACGCGTTCTGGTCGCTGATCCGCGAGCTCGACGTGACCGTGCTGCCGAACACCGCCGGCTGCCGCAGCGTGCGCGAGGCCGTGACCACCGCAAAGCTCGCGCGCGAACTGTTCGGCACCTCCTGGATCAAGCTCGAGGTGATCGCCGACAACGACACGCTGCAGCCCGACGCGGTCGGGCTGGTGGAGGCCGCCGGCATCCTGGTCAAGGACGGCTTTGAGGTGTTCCCCTATTGCACCGAAGACCTGAGCGTCGCGATGCGGCTGGTGGATGCCGGCTGCAAGGTGGTGATGCCGTGGGCGGCGCCGATCGGCAGCGCCAGGGGCATCATCAACCGCGATGCGCTGAAACTGTTGCGCGAGCGCCTGCCCGGGATCGCGCTGGTGGTCGATGCCGGCCTCGGCGCGCCCTCGCACGCGGCAGAAGCGCTCGAACTCGGCTACGACGCCGTGCTGTTGAACACCGCGATCGCCAAGGCCGCCGACCCCGTCGCGATGGCGGGCGCATTTCGCGCCGGCGTCGAGGCCGGGCGCGCGGCCTATGAGGCCGGGCTGATGGAGGCCCGCGATTTCGCCTCTCCTTCCACTCCGGTCGTTGGGACACCTTTCTGGCATGCCGTATCCTGATCGCTTTTATCCTGTCGTCGACAGCGTCGCGTGGGTCGCGCGGCTGGCTGCGCTCGGCGTCGGCACGGTGCAATTGCGCGCCAAGAACCTCAACGACTCCGAGGCGCTGCAGATCGTCAGCGATGCGCTCGAAGTGACAAAAGGCACAGCGACAAAGCTCGTGGTCAATGATTACTGGCGAGCGGCAGTGGTCGCCGGGGCAAAACACCTGCATCTCGGCCAGGAAGACCTTGCCGACGCCGACCTCAACGCGATCCGCGACGCCGGCCTGACGCTCGGGCTGTCCACCCATGACGACGCCGAGCTCGAAACCGCGCTGCGCGCCAAGCCCGACTACATCGCGCTGGGTCCGATCTTTCCGACCACGCTGAAATCGATGCGGTTCGCGCCGCAGGGCATCCCGAAAATCACTGAATGGAAGAAGCGCGTCGGCTCACTGCCGCTGGTCGCGATCGGCGGCATCAAGCTCGAACAGGCGCGCGAGATTTTCTCAGCCGGCGCCGATTCGATCGCTGTTGTCAGCGACGTCACCCAGAACGCCGACCCCGGCGCGCGGGTCCGCGCCTGGCTCGGGCTGAACGCGGAGGCCGCGTGAGATGAAAGCGAAACCACCAGCCGTCATTGCCTGCGACAAACGCGAAGCGTTTGCGCAAGGGAGCGCCAGCGACGAAGCAATCCATTTCTCCGTTTGCGGAACCATGGATTGCTTCGCTGCGCTCGCAATGACGCAAACAACTATCGACTATCAACTTGAAACGTTCGCTGAGCCGGCATGAAAGGGATGACCGATGTCAACATCCGTCTTTCTCGCACGGCTGATCGGGCCCGTGATGCTGGTGATCGGGCTCGCCGTGTTTGCCAACCCGCGCGGATTCCGCGAGATGGCCGAGGAATTCATGGCAAGCCGGGCGCTGATGTTTCTCAGCGGTTTCCTGATCATGCCGGCCGGCCTCGCGATCGTGCTGACGCACAACGTCTGGACCGCGGACTGGCGCGTGCTGATCACCATCTTCGGCTGGCTCAACGTGATCGGCGGCGCGCTGCGCCTGTTTGGACCGCTGTTTGTCGTGAAGGCCGGCCACGCCATGCTGAACAAGCCGTATTTCACTTTGGTCGCCGCCGCGATCTGGGTCGTGCTCGGATCGCTGTTTTGCTTTTTTGGATATTTGCGCTGACAAAACTTGATCTCCGGAAGGGAGCAACACCATGAACAAACCCATCGCCACAGCCGAACTGAAGCCCGCCGTCACGACGGGTCCGCTGCCGTCGTCGCGCAAGATCTTTGTCACGCCGGACGAGGCGCCGGATGTGCGGGTGCCCTTGCGCGAGATCATGTTGAGCGAAGGCGCCGGCGAGCCGAATCTGTCGGTGTATGACACTTCCGGCCCCTACACCGATCCGGCCGTGACCATCGACGTCAACAAGGGCTTGCCGCGCAACCGCACCGCCTGGGTTCTGGAACGCGGCGGCGTCGAGCAGTACGAAGGCCGCGCCGTCAAGCCGGTCGACAACGGCAATGTCTCCGGCGATCACGCCGCGAAGGCGTTCGACGCATTTCACAGGCCGCTGCGTGGGCTCGACGGCTACATGATCACGCAGCTCGAATTCGCTCGCGCCGGGATCATCACCAAGGAGATGATCTACGTCGCGATGCGGGAAAACCTCGGGCGAAAACAACAGCACGAGCGCGCGGAGGCCGCGCTGGCCGACGGCGAAAGTTTTGGCGCCAGCATCCCCGCCTTCATCACGCCGGAATTCGTGCGCTCGGAAATCGCGCGGGGACGCGCCATCATCCCGTGCAACATCAACCACGGCGAGCTCGAGCCGATGATCATCGGCCGCAACTTCCTGACCAAGATCAACGCCAATATCGGCAACTCCGCGGTGACCTCGTCGGTGGAGGAGGAGGTCGACAAGATGGTGTGGGCGATCCGCTGGGGCGCCGACACCGTGATGGACCTTTCCACCGGGCGCAACATCCACACCACCCGCGAATGGATTCTGCGCAACGCGCCGATTCCGATCGGCACCGTGCCGATCTACCAGGCGCTGGAGAAGGTCAACGGCGATCCGGTAAAGCTCGACTGGGAAGTCTACAAGGACACGCTGATCGAGCAGTGCGAGCAGGGCGTCGACTATTTCACCATTCATGCCGGCGTGCGGCTGCCCTACATCCATCTCACCGCCAACCGCGTCACCGGCATCGTCAGCAGAGGCGGCTCGATCATGGCGAAGTGGTGCCTGGCGCACCACAAGGAGAGTTTCCTCTACACCCGCTTCGACGAGATCTGCGACCTGATGCGCAAATATGACGTGTCGTTCTCGCTCGGCGACGGCCTCCGTCCGGGCTCGATTGCGGACGCCAACGACCGCGCGCAATTCGCCGAGCTGGAGACGCTCGGGGAGTTGACGAAGATCGCGTGGGACAAGGGCTGCCAGGTGATGATCGAAGGCCCCGGCCATGTGCCGATGCACAAGATCAAGATCAACATGGACAAGCAGCTCCAGGAGTGCGGCGAGGCGCCGTTCTATACGCTGGGCCCGCTGACCACCGACATCGCGCCCGGCTATGACCACATCACCTCAGGCATAGGCGCCGCCATG
>Ga0164305_10000795_pt1 | contig 12436 bp, 9 predicted proteins | sample Whisoiple_237_MG_FD_110215 | JGI IMG/M metagenome (GOLD analysis project Ga0164305, IMG submission 110215) | Soil microbial communities amended with pyrogenic organic matter from upstate New York, USA - Whitman soil sample_237_MG | ecosystem: Environmental > Terrestrial > Soil > Agricultural... | reverse complement strand
CTCACCCGTGACGAGCACCGTCGCGCCATGCGGCTCGGGAAGGTTGCGAATCGCGTTCACCGTGTCCTTGCTCTGAGCGGTCATGAACGAGCTCTTCGAGATCGCGTCGACCTCCGTCACTCCGCCCTCAAGGCGCCGCGGCGACTCCACCGCGGCGATTCCCGGCTCGCGCTTGACCTCGGAGACGAAGTGGTTGACCTCGCCGCGGCTGGCGCCCTGCATCACGAGCTGGACCGGGCTGTCGCGGAACGGGGGGAAGTCCGCGCGCATCACGTCGTCCACCTGACGCGCGCTCGCGCTCTCCGGCAGCACCTGCGCGTCGACAGAGGTGAACTTGAGGCTCAGGAAGGGGATCCCGAGCGCGATCAGGAACGTCGCGCTCATGACGGCGATCGGGATTGGCCGCTTCATGACGAAGCGAGAGAGCCGGTACCAGAAGCCGCTGTGGCCGGGCGTGGCGTCGCGCTCCGCGCGCCGCTGGAGAAAGCGCGGCGCGAGCGAGTTGACCCTGGTCCCGAGGATGCTCAGGATGGCGGGGAGGATCACCAGAGCCACCCCCGCCGCAAACAGCGCGACGAGCGAGCCGCCGATCCCCATCGAGTACAGGAACCGCTGCGGGAAGACGATCAGCGACGCGAGCGCTGCGGCGACGGTGAGTGACGAGAACAGCACCGTCCGGCCCGCGGTTCGCATGGTCGCGCGCAGCGCCTCCCAGCGCTCCGTGCGCCCGCCGTTCCCAGGCGAGTCGACTCCCCGCCTGGCGAGCTCCTCTCGGTAGCGGGAGACGATGAACAGGCTGTAGTCGATCGCCAGGCCGAGGCCGAGACCGGTGGTCAGGTTGAGCGCGAAGATCGAGATCGAGCCGACCTCGCTCGCGATTCTCAGGATCAGGAAGGTGCCGACGATCGCGAGGCCGCCGACGAGCAACGGCAGGAGCGAGGCGACCAGGCTGCGGAAGAACAGCAGCGACAGCAGGAACAGCAGCGGGAACGCGAGCAGCTCGGCGCGGCGCAGGTCGGACTCGGTCTGCTTGTTGACCTGCTCCTGGGCCAGCGCGCCGCCGCCGACCGTGACGCCGGGCTTGCCGTTGAGCCGGTCCTCGATGCTGGAGGCCGCATCCTGGCGCGCCTTGTCGTCGGTAGGCCGCAGTGCCACGGCGAGGTAGGTCGCGTCGCGGTCGTGCGAGACGAAGTCGGTCGAGCGCGTGTCGTAGTAGCCCGTGACGCGAGCTACGTCGCCGCGGGCGCGGAGCCCATGCTCGACCGCCTCCACCCGGGACTTTGTCTGGGCGCTGGCGACGGGTGCGTGCTGGAACAGCACGATCACGTCGGTGGGCCGGTAACCGTGGTCCGTGAGGAGGTTGTCGGCCTTGACGCTGTCGGTCGCCGGGTCGTCGGCGCCGTAGGGATCCAGGTGTGATGCCACACCGCTGCCGAACCCGGCGGCGACGACCAAGAACACGACGGCGCCGACCGCGACGAAGCGACGACGGCGGTAGACGAATCTGGCGAGTGAGTCGAGCATCAGGCGCTCCTCCGGCTCTCGGCGTCCAGCTCCTTCTCCAGCTCGCGCATCGTGCGCTCGCACCACTCCGCCTGCCAGCGGTTGCATTCGATTCCGTAGCGCAGTACCTGGTATGCGAATCCATCAGGCCGTCCCGTGGCCTCCATCTCCTCGAGGCGGCCGAGCACCCGCTCGTGATCGCGGCGCTTTGCGTCGAGCGCCTTGATCGCGGCCTCGCTACCGCCCGCCTCCGCAAAGAACAGCTTCAGGAGGCCCTCGTCGCGGAGCTCGAACGTCTCCGCGTCGACGGAGAGCCACGCCTCGAGCTCCCGCCGGCCGGCGGGGGTGAGGCGGTAAACGTTGCGTCGCCGCCCGCCTCGGGGCTCGGCCTTGCCCTCGATCAGGCCGGCCGCCGAGAGCTTGCGGAGCTCCGGGTAGATCTGGCCGTAGCTGGCTGCCCAGAAGAAACGGGTGGACTTGTCGACGAGCGCCTTGATCTCGTAGCCGCTCATCGGCCGCCAGCTCAACATGCCGAGGATCACGTGGGCGGTGCTCGAGAGCTCCATGTATCGGGGAGATATATCGCTCGGAAGCGGCCCTGTATGTGCATGCGGTCACAGAGGGCCAAAAACGGCGGCAGCGAGGGGAGGCGTAACGGTCCTCAGGGGCGGTTCGGGGAACGATGCTGATGAAGCGGCCGCATCGCCCTCCCTCGGTGCCGTCGTTCGCATGTCCTTATCCTCAACCGGCCATGGCAACGACGACGAGTGAGATCGTGGTGATGAAGTTCGGCGGGACCTCCGTTGCGGAGCCCGACGACATCCGGCGCGCGGCAGGGAGGATCGTCGCCGCTCGGCAGGCGGGCAAGCGCGTGGTCGCGGTCCTCTCGGCGCGCGGCAAGACCACGGACGAGCTCGTGCACATGGCCCATGAGGTCTCCGACACGCCGGCGGCGCGGGAGATGGACATGCTCCTCTCAACCGGGGAGCGGATCTCTTGTGCACTCTGCGCGATGGCCATTCACGACCTCGGCCACAACGCGATCTCGCTGACCGGGTCGCAGGCAGGGATCGTCACCGACTCCTCGCACACCAAGGCGCGGATCCTGGACGTGCGGGCCGACCGCATTCGCGACGCGCTCGACGAGGACAGGATCGTGCTCGTCGCTGGGTTCCAGGGCGTCTCCGGCGACAGCCGCGACGTCACGACGCTCGGCCGGGGCGGCTCGGACACGACGGCGGTGGCGATCGCCGCCGCGCTGGGCGCCGAGGTCTGCCAGATCTACACCGACGTCCGGGGGGTGTTCAGCGCCGATCCGCGGCTCGTCGAAGATGCCCGGCTGCTGCCGTACGTCTCCTTCGAGGAGATGCTGGAGATGGCCGCCTCCGGCGCTCGGGTGCTGCAGCTCCGGTCGGTCGAGTACGCCAGGAACCACAACATCCGCATGGAATGCCGGAGCTCGTTCGAGGACGGCCCAGGTACTCTCGTCCTCTCCGAGCAGGACACCATGGAACGACCTTCAGTGACAGCCGTGACGCACGCCGAGGAGGCGCGGGTGACGCTCAGCGGCCTCCGCGACGAGCCCGGGATCGCGGGTCGGGTCTTCGGCGCGCTCGCCGACGCGAACGTGAACGTCGACATGATCATCCAGAACGAGCCGGTCTCCACCGACGACAAGGCCGACCTCTCGTTCACGGTCGACGCGGATGACCTGCAGGCGGCGGCCGAGGCGCTCGGCGGGCTCGAGATCTCCGAGACGCTGCAGACCGACGACCGCGTCGGCAAGGTCTCGGTGGTGGGGGCGGGGATGCGAAGCCACCCAGGCGTCGCCGCCAAGGTCTTCCGGACCCTGGGCGAGAACGGGATCAACATCGAGATGATCGCCACCTCGCCGATCAAGATCTCGTGCGTGATCGCCGCCGATGACATCGCGCAGGCCGTGCGGTCTCTCCACGAGGCTTTCGACCTCGGCTCCGATGCGGTGCTCCGCGAGGAGCCGACGGGCGCCGAGCACCGACCCCGCGTAACTCCCTAGCCATGGCCGGCGATGGCTACAGGGTCGGCGTCTTGGGCGCCACGGGCGCAGTGGGTAGCACGATCCTCGAGGTGCTCGGCGAGCGTGGCTTCCCGGCCACCGAGGTGATTCCCTTCAGCTCCGAGCGCTCGGCCGGGACCAAGCTCTCGTATGCCGGGCGAGAGATCGAGTGTCGCCCCCTGTCGGCGGACGCGATCGAGGGAATCGAGCTCGTGCTCTCCTCGGCGGGAGGATCGGTGAGCGAGGAGTGGGCTCCGCGCTTCGTCGAGGCGGGCGCCGTCGTGGTCGACAACACCAGCTTCTGGCGCATGCACGACGACGTCCCGCTCGTCGTGGCGGAGGTCAACCCCGAGGCCCTCGACGGCCATCGCGGGATCGTGGCCAACCCAAACTGCTCCGCGATGCAGATGCTGGTGGCGCTGGGACCCCTGTACCGCTCCGTCGGGCTCGAGCGCATCGTCGTGTCCACCTACCAGCCCGTCTCCGGCACGGGACGGCGAGCGATGCAGGAGCTCGAGGCGCAGACCGACGCCCTCCTCCACGGCTCCGAGGTGCCGCCAGCCCTGGTGTACCCCCACCGGATCGCCTTCAACATCCTCCCCCAGGTCGAGACGTTCAAGGGCGGCGACGACTACACCACCGAGGAGCGCAAGATGATGGCCGAGACGCGCAAGATCCTCGGCGCGGGCGAGGACGAGCTTGGCATCTCCGCCACCTGCGTTCGCGTGCCGGTCCTGAAGGGGGAGTCCGAGTCGGTGAACATCCAGACGCGCGAGCCCCTGTCGCCCGAGGACTGCCGCCGGACGCTGGCCGCTGCGCCCGGCGTCTTGGTCGTCGATGCACCCGGCGACGGGGTCTACCCGCTCGCCACCGAGGCCGCCGGCCGCGACGTGGTCCTGGTAGGGCGCATCCGCCGCGATCCCTCCCACGAGCGCTGCCTCAACATGTGGATCGTCGGCGACAACCTGCGCAAGGGCGCGGCGACGAACGCCGTCCAGGTTGCCGAGCTCCTCCACGAGCGCGGGCTCGTACGGGTGCCCGAGGGCGCCGCTATCGCAGGGTAGGTTGGGCGGGGCGGCGACGAAGTCGCTGCCCAACATCTCTGGCCCTCTAGCATCGCGACCCTTGTTGGGCGCCTACGCATCCGTCGCGCTCGTATGCGCGGGCTCGCTCGTCGTCGGCCAGGCGATCCTGTTCCTCTGCGGCCGGCGGGACTGGACGTGGCTTTCCGGCCCCGTCGGCCTCGCCGCGCTGCTGGTGGCGAGTGGCCTGGCGATCAAGCTCCCGGGCCACGGGACGGCGGTGGCGATCACGGTCGGCGTGATGCTCGCCGCCGCCGCGGTCCTGTTGGTCGTGCGGCGCGGGTCGATGGAAGGGGCGCCTGGGGGCGTGGCAGTCGGGGCGGCGGTGGCCGGAGCGCTGGCCCTCGTCGTCGCCTCGATCCCGTTCATCGCCAACCAGCGGATCGGCATCCTCGGGGTCGGGCTCGTCAACGACGACATGGCCTACCACCTGCTGATCGCCGACTGGCTCAACACCCGGGTCGGCGACATGCCCGTCCTCATCCACCAGGGCTATCCGGTGGGCCCGCACTCGCTGGTTGCCGGCCTCAGCGAGGGCCTCGGGACCGGCCTGGTCGAGGCGTTCGCGGGCCTCACGCTGGCGATCCCGGTGCTGACCGCTCTGGTGGCGTTCGAGGCGCTCCGCTACGTGCGCCCGCCGGCCCGGGTCGTGGCCGCCGTCCTCGTGGCCATCCCGTACCTCGTCGCGGCGTACCTGGCGCAGGAGGCATTCAAGGAGCCGATCGAGGCGCTGTTCCTGCTCTCGTTCGCGCTGCTGCTCCCGACGGTGACCTCGCCCCTGCGCGCGGTGCCGTTGGGGGTGATCGCCGCCGGTGCCACATACACGTACAGCTTCCCCGGCCTGTTCTGGCTCGCCGCGGCGGCCGTGATCTACGCCTTGATCGTGGCGGTCGCGCCGAGATGGAGGCCGCCAGCGCCGCGCTCGCCGGCGCTCCTGACCGTTGCCGTTGGGCTCGGCGTGCTGGCCTTGCTCACCGCGCCGGAATGGACGCGGATGATCGACTTCGGCGGCTTTCGAGCGTTCGGCACCTCCAACCTCAGTGGTGGCCTCGGCAACCTGCGCCACCAGCTCTCGCCGCTCGAGGCGCTGGGCATCTGGCCCACGAGTGAGTTCCGGCTGGCCGCGTCCGACTCGAGCCATCCAGCCGCGTTCTACCTGGGAGGGCTGATCGCGCTGGCGGCGCTGGCCGTCGGCCTCCCACGATGGCTGCGGCGGTACGGCCCGGCGGTGCCCGCTGCGCTCGCCGCCGCGATCCTGGGCTACCTCGGGGCACTCCTGTTCGGCACGGTCTACACCAGCGCCAAGGCCCTCTCGATCGCGGCCCCCATGGTCGCTCTCGTTGCAGTCGGGGGTCTCTTGTCCGGGGATCGCCACGAGCGGCGCGGGTGGGTGATGCCGGCCCTCGCAGCGGTTCTCGCGGTGGCCATGGCGCTGTCCAGCTTCCTGGTCCTTCGCCAGACGCCCGTCGCGCCGACCGACCACGCCGACCAGCTGGCGGAGCTGCGACCCCTCGTCCAGGGGCAGAAGGTGCTGTTCCTCGGGCGTGACAACTTCGTCGCGTACGAGCTCCGCGGCGCGCGGCCGTTCACCGCGGTCCGCAACTACTACGACCCCAACTACGTCAAGCCCGACCTGCGCCTGAGGGACGTCTTCCGAAAGTTCGACTTCGACTCAGTCACTCCGGCGACGCTGAGTCGCTTCCCCTACGTGATCACGACCCGGGCCGCCTACGCGAGCGGCCCGCCGCCCAACTTCGAGCCCGTCCGGAGGACTGAGGACTTCGTGTTGTGGAAGCGGACGGGCCCGGTCGGGCCGCGGCGCACCCTGCAGGAGGGCGCCAATCCAGGCGCCTCTCTCGAGTGTTCGTCCCAGGAGGCGACGAAGTTCCCAGCGAAGGGGAGCGCGACGGTCTTCGCCAGGCCGCCGGTGGTGGGCGGCAAGTGGTCGCCGAGCTCGACCGTGGAGGGCGGGTCTACGGTCACGCAGACGCTGGATCTCCCCCGGGGGCGCTGGGAGATCTCGCTGCAGTACGACGCAACCCAGCCGCTGCGCGTCTCCGCCCCCGGGTTCGCGGCGGCGCTGGCCGCCAACCTGGACTACCGGGGCTCGGTCCCTTACTACCCGGTGGGCGAGCTCACGGTCGACAAGAGCGGCCCGGTCCGCTTCACCGTCCAGGAGGACAGCCCGCCCACGCTCGGCCGCCTGCTCGGCACGAAGGCCGAGGCCCACCTGGGCACGATCGCAGCCAGCCCGGCGGGCGCCGGGGGGCCGATTCCAGGCGAGGCCGAGCGAGTGGTCCCGCTCCGGCACGCCTGCGGCCATTACCTCGACTGGTATCTGCCAACCGCCTCCCACTGAACCGAATATAAGCCTGGCATGAACCTGGGCTTCGGCGACGCGATCCTCGTGCTCGGCGTGCTGCTCGCCATCGCCGCGGCGCTCTCGGGCCTGATGCGCGGAACGGTCCTCTCGATCTCGGTCCTGTCCGTCGCGCTCGGCATCGGCCTCGCCGAGACCGGCGCGGTGACGGTCAGTGCGACCTCGCCCGGGGTCATCGACGTGATCGAGATCGCCCTGATCCTGACCCTGTTCTCGGACGGGCTGTTCGTGGAGCGGGAGCTGCTGCGCGTCCACTGGGGCCCGGTGACGAGGGCGATCGTGGTGGCGATGCCGATCACGCTCGGGATCCTGGCCCTGATCGGGCACAGCGTGTTTCCGAACCTGTCGTGGGCGGAGGCGTTCCTGCTGGCCGCGGTGCTGACGCCGACCGATCCCGTCGTCACCTCGGCCGTCGTCACGGCGCAGCGCGTGCCCGCGCTGGTGCGGCACACCCTGAACCTGGAGTCGGGGCTCAATGACGGGCTCGCGCTTCCCTTCGTCCTGTTCTTCCTGGCCCTCGCGCAGCCCGGCGGCGACGCCGGCGGCGAGGGGCTCAAGGTGCTGGGCGAGGCCGCATTCGGCGGGGTGGTGGGCGTGGCGGTGGGCGCTCTCGGAGGGCGTCTGCACCACCACCTGCCGGGAGGTGGGATCACCCGCCGCTACGAGGGGATCTACGCGATTGGATTCGGCCTCGCCGCCTTCGGGCTCGCGGACGTGACGATCGGCAACGGCCTGATCGCGGCCTTCGTCGCCGGAATCGCGATGGGCGCCGTGGATCACGACATCCCGGACACGTTCATCGAGTTCGCCGAGAACGTGAGCGCGGTCTCGCAGGTGATCACCTTCTTCATCTTCGGCGCGCTGATCGTCGCCACCGGCTATCACGGGGAGATCTGGCGCCTGGCGATCTTCGTGATCCTCGCGCTCCTCGTCGCGAGGCCCGTCGCGATCCTGCTCTCGCTGATCCGCAGCCGTTTACCCGGCCCGCAGAAGGCGTTCATCGCCTGGTTCGGGCCGAAGGGCGTCGCATCGATGCTGTTCGCCCTCTTCGTATTGAAGTCGGCCGTCGAAGAGGGCGAGCTCATCTTCGAAATCGCCGCGTTCACGATCCTGTGCTCGATCGTGGCCCACGGCCTGACCGACACGGTGGGCGCCGGGTGGATCGAGCGCAAGATGCGCCAGCGGGACGATGAAGAGGAGCCCGGTCCCCCCGAAGAGGTCCCGGGGCGAATCCTGGGCTAGATCTCCTCGGCGAGCTGGGCGACCAGCTTGCGGGCGGTCTCCTCGTCGATGTCCGTGTGGAGCACGTAGAGGCTGACGGCCTCGTCGATGTGCCCCAGGAGGACCGCCGACTCCACCTCCGGGGGTGGCTTGGGGACCTCGGGTGTCGCGCCGCTCGACTCCATCGTCAGGCGGGGACTCCGCCGGCGAGGCGGTTCTCCACCCATTCCGTGGAGGCGATGTGCTTCGACATGCCGAGCTTCTTCGGCTCGAATCCGAGCGCCAGCGCGACGAGCTGCGGCAGGTGGAGCACCGCGAGGCCGAGCTCGCGGCCAGTGACCTTCGCCGCCTCGGGCTGCTGCATGTCCAGGTTGAGGTGGCAGAGCGGGCAGGGGGTGACCAGGCAGTCCGCGCCGGCGTCGAGCGCATCGGCGATGTGGGTGCCCGCCTGGCGCAGCGACGTGTCGCGGTTCATCGTGATCACCGGGAAGCCGCAGCACTTGCGGGCGCCGTCGTACTCGACGGGTGTGCCGCCCAGCGTCTCGATCACCCGCTCCAGGTAGAGGTCGCGGTCGGGGTGCTCCTCGGAGCCGATCCGGTGCTTGGGCCGGATCACGTAGCAGCCGTAGAAGGGCCCGACGCGCAGCTCGGTCAGCGGGCGGGTGACCTTCTCCTTGAGACGATCGAGTCCGTAGTCCTCGACCAGCACCCAGAGGAAGTTCTTGTTGTTCCAGCCGTCCCTGCCCTTCTCGTACTCGAGCCCCTCGTCGGCGAGCGCCTCGTTGATGTGCGCCCGGTAGGCGGAGTCGGCGTCCAGCCGCTGCTGGCACTCGGACTGTGCTCCCTGGCAGGTCGAGCAGATGTTCATCATCGCCAGGCCCGTGCTCTGGGCGAGGGCAAAGGTGCGCGCGTTCAGCGTGTCCGCGAGCTCCTGGTTGTGTTCGGCGATGACGCCCGCCCCACAGCAGTTCGCGCGGTCGAGCTCGACCAGATCGATGCCGAGCCGCTCGGCGGCCAGCGCCATCGAGCCATGGAGCTCCGGCGTGAAGCCGCGTGAGACGCAGCCGGGCCAGTACGCGAGCTTCAGGTCGGCCATCAGGGGTCTCTTTTCTCGTCCGGCTCGGGCTCCACGAGGGCCTCGGGCGCGAGGTCGGCCTCGGGCTCGCCCTGATCATCGACCGTGGCCTCCGGAGGTGCTTCCACCAGGGCCTCCTCCTCGCCGGTGATGTAGAGGTTGAGCTCCTCGTGGTGCTCCTCGGCGTGCGCAAAGATGTTCTTCACGTACTTCTGGGAGTCGCCCGGGAGCTTCGGGTGCACTCCCGGGATGAGCTTCGAGAGCGAGCGCATCTTGCCGGTGCGGATCCCACGAACGGCCGTCGGCAGCGACCCGACGAGGCCCTTGATCGCCTCCGGGGTGGGAATCAGCTTCCCCTTGATGCCCTGGGCGTAGGACTCCTGCAAGAGCAGCGACTCGTCCAGCGTTCCCTTGCGCTCGATGATCTTGGTGAAGGCCAGCTCGTGACGGTGCCCGTTGTTGTCGTCGTCGATGTCGTATCCGTCGCCGGCGCGACGGCGGAGCCGCATGATCTGGTCCATCGGCGCGACGTCCTTCGGGCAGGCGTCGATGCACGAGAAGCAGTGCGTGCAGTCGTAGATGCCGTGCGGGTCCTGCGCGAGGTCGTAGAGCCTCTCCTTGGTCTGCGCGTCGCGCGGGTCGCCGACGAACCTGTAGGCCTTTGCCAGCGCCGCGGGGCCGATGAACTCCGGGTCGGCCTCCATCGACAGGCACGAAGAGACGCAGGCGCCGCACTGGATGCAGCCCACGGTCTGGGTGACGTCGATCATCGACTCCGGCGGGACCACGTACTCGCGCTCCGGTGGGTCGCCCTCGGGGAGGAGCCACGGAGTGACGCGGCGGATCTTCTCCCAGTGCGTCGACTCCATGTCGGTGACCAGGTCCTTGACCACGGGCATGTTCCCCATGGGCTCCACGACGATCGGCACCGACCCGTTGGTGGAGCGGCGATCGGCGTCCGCTTGGGCCTCGGAGATCTGGGTCTTGCAGGCGAGGCCGGACTGCCCGTTGATCTTGGTCCCGCACGAGCCGCAGATCGCGGCGCGGCACGAGCAACGGACCACGAGCGTGCCGTCCTGGCGGTCGCGCACCTGGAGCAGGCCGTCGAGGACTGACAGGTCCGGATCGAGCTCGACCTTGAACTCCTGCCAGTACGGGCCCTCGCCGGATTCCGGCTGGTAGCGACGGACCTTCAGCGTGTACTCAGGCATCGGAAAGCACCCTACTCAGTACGTCCGCTCCATCGGCTGCCACTGCGTGATCGTCACGGGGGAGTAGCTCACCTCGGGACCGTCCTCGGCCCGGGTCAGGTCGATGTGCTTGAGCCACTCCTCGTCGTTGCGCTCTGGGAAGTCGGTGCGGTACTGGGCGCCGCGGCTCTCGCTGCGGTGCAGGGCGCCGATGCAGACACACTCGGCCTGCTCGAGCATGAAGCCCAGTTCGATCGCGCCGAGCACGTCCTGGTTGAACACGGTGCCGGGGTCGTCGATGTGAGCGGTCGGGTACTCCTCCTGCAGCGCCTTCACCCGCTCGAGGGCGGTCTGGATCCCCTGTTCGTCGCGGAAGACGGCCACGAAGGTGTCCATCGTGTCCCCGAGCTCCTTGCGAAGCACGGAGACCCGCCGTCCCGTGCCATGGTCGCGGCCGATGAGCTCGGCGATCTCCCGCTCGGAGTCGGTGAGCGTCGACTCGGAGGTCCTGCCGTGGTCGACCTGCTTTGCGCGGGCCGCGGCGTGCTCGCCGGAGCGGCGGCCGAAGATGAGGGTGTCGAGCAGCGAGTTGGCGCCCAGCCGGTTGCCGCCGTGGACGGACACGCACGCCACCTCGCCGGCCGCATAGAGGCCGGGGATGGTCGTCGCGCCGTGGACGTCGGTCTTGACACCGCCCATCGTGTAGTGGTTGCCCGGCTTGATGTGGATCGGCTCGCGCGTGATGTCCACGCCGGCGAAGTCGCGGCCGACGAGCACGATCTCGCGCAGCGCCTCGTGGATCCGCTTTCGCGGCACGACGGTGATGTCCAGCGCGACGGTGCCGTCGTCGAACCCACGCCCCTCGTTGATCTCGGTCTGCTCGGCACGCGAGACGACGTCGCGCGAGGCGAGCTCCATCTTGTTGGGCGCGTAACGCTCCATGAACCGCTCACCCTTCGCGTTCAGCAGGTGGGCCCCCTCGCCGCGGGCGCCCTCCGTGATCAGGAAGCCCTTCTTGGCGAGCGTGGTGGGGTGGTACTGGATCATCTCCATGTCCATGAGCGGCGCACCGACCCGGTATGCCATGCCGATGCCGTCGCCGGTGCAGATGAGGGCGTTGGTCGTCGGCTGCCAGATCTGACCGTTGCCGCCGCTCGCGAGGATCACGTTCTTGGCCTCGAAGAGCTCCGTGGACGCGTCGGCGACGTTTCGCACCACCGCGCCCGCGCAGCGCCCCTCGTCGTCGAGCACGAGGCTCGTCGTGAAGTACTCCTCGTAGCGCGAGATCAGCTCCGAGTACTTCATCAGCTGCTCGTAGAGCACGTGCATGATCGCCTGACCGGTGATGTCGGCGACGTAGTAGGTCCGCGCCTGCGAGGCGCCGCCGAAGGCCCGGGTCCCGAGCAGCCCCTCGTCGTTGCGGTGGAAAGTCACGCCCAGATGCTCGAGGTGGAGGATCTCCTCGGGCGCCTCGCGGCACATGATCTCGATCGCGTCCTGGTCGCCGAGATAGTCGGAGCCCTTCACGGTGTCGAAGGCGTGCGATTCCCAGCTGTCGCCCTCCTGGAGGGCCGCGTTGATCCCGCCCTGGGCCGCGTTCGAGTGCGAGCGGACGGGGTGGACCTTCGAGACGATCCCGACCGAAACACCCTCCTCGGCCGCAGCCAGCGCCGCACGCTGCCCTGCGAGCCCGGCGCCGATGACCAGTACGTCGTGCTTGGGCATATCGACGCGCGATCCTATTAGTTGGTCCGGGAGGCAGGCACGGTGGCTCGGGGGGAAGGGCGACGCCTCGGCCGGACCGCGGGCTCGAGCGTTATCGAAAGAGCACCCAGTGCGCAGGGTCGGGCGGGATCGTTCGAAAGCGAGGGCCGGGAGCGCCCGGGCGGCTGCCCTGCGTGCCCGTTCGTTGGGCCCGAGGCGAGTCCGGAGTGACTAAACCGCCGGCGG
>Ga0164305_10000794_pt1 | contig 12440 bp, 10 predicted proteins | sample Whisoiple_237_MG_FD_110215 | JGI IMG/M metagenome (GOLD analysis project Ga0164305, IMG submission 110215) | Soil microbial communities amended with pyrogenic organic matter from upstate New York, USA - Whitman soil sample_237_MG | ecosystem: Environmental > Terrestrial > Soil > Agricultural... | reverse complement strand
GCGAGGCTGCTCCGCGAGCTCGGTTTGGATGTCGCCGAGCCTGCTGACGCGCCGCGGCCGCCGCTTCGCGCGAATTCGAGGAGGGTGAAACAATGGCAGCCGCTAAACTGAAGGCGGCTAAGGCCGGCGGCGTAAATGCTGGCGCTGTTCGCGCGCGGGCTCGAACTGCAGAAAGCGGGGAAGGAAAATTTCCGCGAGCCCGGCGCCTTCGAGTGCGAGTATTTGCACCACGTTTCGAGCCCTTTGCACCGGCTGCTCGGCTTGATGCCGTGGGAAATTCCGGTTCTGGACGTGAAGCCGCATACGCGCCCTGAGAAGTTGCCCTGCGCGTATGCTGAAAGCTTTGAGAAAGTCCGGGCGATCCGCCTGGCACTCGAAAAGGCCGCCCGGCTTCAGAAACGCGGTGGCGCCCCGCCGCTACGTTCTGCGCCGCCAGGCCTGTCTGGTAGCCAACGGCGGGCAAAACGCGCTGTAGCGGCCCTGAAAGCGAAACTCGTCCCACCATGAGCCCGGCCGAGAAGCAGCGGCGATACGGCAGCGCCAACGTCGCCGGCTCGTCATGCTGCGAGTGCCGGTGGCGCACGACAAGTTTGTGTGCGCGCTGCTTGACAGCACCCGGCTGTCGCCGACTGACGCGCTCGATCGCGGCAAGCTCGAAGCGGCTGACGCGGATCTGCTTGGCGAATGGACGAGGATCTGGCGAATAACGGCTTTGGTATCTTCGGCAGCGGCTGCACCTCCCGTTCGTAGCTAAACGAGGTCTCGCCCGAGCGCAGGATCTTGCGCACCGCCGGGGAATGTTCTCTCTGGACCTGCAATTACAACAATGGCGTCGATGTTGGCTTCTCTAGAGGTCTCTCGCGTGCAGAAGTGCGATCACAGTTTTCTATGAGTCATGGCCTCTCCCCGTTTGGAGATCTTGCAGAAAAGCCAGGCTTCAAAGCTTTCGCGTACGCGGAGCCAAATGCGCTAAAGAGGGGACGATCTCACAGGATGCCGGAGGTGTTCGCGCCCACCATTCTCCTAATCTTGTTTAGAGCACCTGAGTTTGGCGGTCCGCCTCTCATGCCATTCTGCATGAGTTCGTTCCGGCGCAGGCGCGGGGATAGGAAGTGCTTGGGCGGCGCGGGCCTGACTGCCCTAAAGGCCAATTGTGCGCCTGGAGCGGCAAGAATGAAAATGGTGATCAGGGGTTTCCCGGGCTCGGGTCTTGCTTTGAGAGGCTGCAACGGCACAGTTTGAACGGGGCCGGTTCATAGGTTTTCCGTCTTCCTCCGTCACTGAAAACGCCCCAGGTAATTTCGAATCGTTTTCCTTCAAATGATGGAGTTCCACATCCACTATGGCTCGCCCAGCAAGAGGCCCTGTGTATCGAACCTTAGTTCGGACCTATCGATGATCCAGTCGGCCAGGATTGGAATGCGAGGAACGAGGCGCCGATGATCCGTTTGCCAAATAATTGCCGCCCTACACGCCGAAGCATTCTCTCCGGACCTGCAATTACGATGGCGTCGCTGCTGGTTTCTAGAGGTCTCTCACGTGCAGAAGTCCGGCCACAATTTTCCACCAGCCATGGCCTCTCCGCTTTTGGAGACCTTGCAGAAAAACCCGGCTTCAAAGCTTTCGCCTATGTCCAGCCGAACGCCCCTAAAGGCGGGACGATCTCACAGGACGTCTACGGCACGTTCAATTCGCTCAATCCATATATTCTTAGGGGTGACCCCGCAAGCGGCATAGGCCTCATTTTCGATAGCCTAATGGCCCCGAGCTTCGACGAGCGTGATTCATTGTATGGTCTCATTGCCCAAAGTGTGTGCATGTCACCAGATAAGCGCGAGCTGTGTTTCGAACTCAGAAAGGAGGCTCGGTTTAACGACCACACGCCGCTCACTGCGCACGACGTGGTTTTTTCACTCAATATTCTCAAAGAAAAGGGCAACCCAACTATCAGTCAAGGTTTGCAGGGAATTCAGCTCATTCAGGCGAAGACCGATCATGAGGTCGTCGCGATTCTAGCCTCCGGGCTCAACCGCGAATTGCCGCTTACAATCGCAAGCCAACCCGTCTTCTCAGCTTCGTACTACGCAACGCATCCGTTTGATGAGACAACGCTCGATCCACCGCTCGGCTCAGGACCATATAGGGTCGGAGCGTTCGAACAAGGGCGTTACATCTCTTACGAACGTGTATCAGATTACTGGGCTGCCGACTTGCCTGTGAATGTGGGACAGAACAATTTCGACGTGGTACGGTACGAATATTTCCCAGATCGCCCGGTAGCCTTCGAAGCTTTCAAGGCCAGAGCGTATACACTTCATGAGGAGTTCACTGCCGCGACTTGGGTAAGGGGATATGACTTTCCCGCCGTTGAAGACGGACGCGTGGTTCGCGAGGAGATCCCCGATGCCAACATTTCAGGGATCCAGGGTTGGTTCTTCAACACTCGCCGTGAGGCCCTGAAGGACCCACGCATACGCGAAGCAATTGGTAATGCGTTCGACTTCGACTGGACGAATAAGAATTTGATGTATGGGGCTTATCAACGAACTCAGTCCTACTTCGAAAATTCTGACCTGGCCGCGCGGGGCTTGCCGGATGGCGCTGTGCTTGCATTACTGGAGCGATTGCGGGGCAAAATCCCTGATGAGGTGTTCGGCGAGCCCTACATGTCTCCTAACTCCAACGGCTCGGGACAAGACCGATCGTTGTTACGCGGCGCGAGTGATCTTCTGTCCGCAGCGGGCTGCACGCGTGACGACAGCACGTTGATTGGTCCGCATGGCAGGCCCTTGACAATAGAGTTCCTTGACTTTTCCACGGCCTTCACCCGCGTTACTCAGCCTTTTATCAAAAACTTGCGTCTCCTCGGAATCGATGCCCAATTACGGATCGTTGATGCTGCTCAATATCGCAAGAGAGTTGAGGACTTTGATTTCGACATCACCACTCAGCGCCTTATAATGTCCTTCGCCCCCGGAGAAGAACTGCGCGCTTTATTCGGGTCCAAAGCCGCCGGAACAGTCGGCTCGCGCAATATCACCGGAATATCAGACTCAGCGATCGATTCCCTGATCTCCGAGGCTATCGCCGCGAGTAAGCGGGAGGAGGTCGTTGCGATATGCCGCAGCCTCGATCGGGTCCTGCGCGCGAAGCGCCTCTGGGTACCCCAGTGGTACAAAGCAAATCATTGGATCGCGCATTGGAATGTGTTTGGGCATCCGAGGCACACGCCGAAATACAACCCAGGCATCATCCGCACATGGTGGTCGACAACCAGCAAATAGGAGGAATGAAGGTTCACCGAACTGAATGGCCTCCTTTCGAGCGGCTAGGCTAGCTATTCCTTCCGTCGGAAGCAACTACGTACCGGCATGAGTGGCGGGAACTATCCGCAGTCCGGCAAAATTGTCGGACGATGTCTGCCGTCCCGACGACCATCCGCCACAGTACGCGATCGTGCATGACGCAATGGGCGGTGCAGCGCCCCGAACAGCGAACGCTCAGTTCGCTCGCCAAAACTGTCATCAATACCGCACGTGCTATCGCAAGTCGCTGACGACGATCAGATAAGCGACATCAAGAGCGGACCGGCTTGCTCGGTAGGCGAGAAAACCAGTCCTGCTTTACGGCGACTTGGCAATGCCCTTGACGTCTGACATGCCCGTTATGTCCTGCTCCGGTCTCAGGTTCGCGATCACAAGGCGAAAACGCCATTCGCCTCCGCTACGAGTGATCACTTGGGCGAAATAGCCGGTAATCTGCTTGCCTTCATTTTCCCCTGTACCGGAAATGCCGTATTCACCCGTCGCCCACACAGCCTCGCCAGCCGAATGGGCATCGGTTACCTTGACGATCTCTTTCGTCCAACCAGCTCTGATACGCGCCGCAATAGCTCTTTGGATACCCTGCCGATCCCAGCCGTAGAGCACCGTGCCTCCGGGCGTAAAATAATATGCATTGTCCACGAAAAGGTTAGATATAGACGCAACGTCTCCCGTGTTGTAAGCCGCCTCAAATTTCTTGGCCATCACCTCGGCGATCTGCCAAGCCTCCTGGTCGGAAGCAGCCGACATTTGAGCATGAGCGGGACCGACCGCGGTTTGCGCTAGCACACCGGCCAAAAACACGAGGGGTATTCCGCTTTTTCGTAACGTACTCCCTCCGGGCACAGGGTGAATTGATGGTGCTATAACGTTCGATTTTGGTCCTGCGACAACCATAACCTCTCGATATGCGCTCCTGCGCATGCGTGGGCTGTTCGATGGAGGTTTACCGAGCACGGGAGCAGTATTGAGTTCAGCCATGACCAGCTCCGTTGAAAGCAAGCACCTGGTAAGCTGAGCGTGTCCGATGAACCTACGAATTTCGGGCTCATTGAACAAGATGAGTGTGTGAAACCTCACAAGGCGAGCCAAAACTCCTCCGGAGGAGCGGGGTTTCATGCCCCGTGGCTGTGCGCGGCGACCTCGTCCACAGAGCGGTTGTGTTTCGCCAGAGAACCCCGGCAAATCGGCTGCGGCGCAGCTCATCGACGGTGTGGCGCGCCAGCCCATCGACGCCGGCGAGAAGGCACCCGGCACGGCCTCGTCTACTCTTCGGTTCCCAGGCGCCGCTCGGACAGAAAAGTAACGCGAGTACCGGGTCGGCAGCGCCGGAGAAAGTGACAACTCGAGCACCTGTAAGTGAAACCTGCAGTGCCGATAGCCACCGTCAGGCAATGAGACCGCGCGCGGCGGCGGCCTCGCCTCGCGCAGCCCGGAACGGACTGACCGCCAGGACCCGTCGCGCCCGCTCGAATAGCTGGAGCGCCTACTAGGTGCCAATCGGCGCGAAAGCGTGGACGTGCCGGAGAGCGCACCTCGACCGATGGCTTGGAGCTTATTGAGCTGCGGGTGTTTTCCATTGCGTCCGAATGGTCAATCAGGCTGCTCGTCTTCCGGCGAATGTTAAGCGGTGCTTGATCATCTAGCGGAGGTCGTGCTTCACCTTCCGCAACGCGGCCTTACAACCGGCGGCATCGTTGAGCTGATCACGGGTCCTCGCCAGCGACAGGTCATCCAATGCAAGTTGATATTTGCGACCCTCATTGAGGGCGGCTTCCGCCGCGGCGATCGATGCCGGGGTGGGCTGATGATCGAGCTGAGCCCCGGTGCTTTGCTTCGCCGTCTTGCCTCTTGCAGCTGCTGATTCGAGGCCAGCGTCGATTCGTGCCTGCATTCGGTCGATGGCGCGAGAGCAAGGGCTCGCACAGCTTGGTTCTACTTGAATCAGCAGCGCTATCCAAGAGAGGGTTAGGTGCGTTCGCATGATAGGCGGTACTCCTGCAAATGCGAAAAACGTTCGTTCCGACTTCCCCCTATAGTCGCAGTGCTATGGTCAACCACCGAGCATCATTCACCCCTCCTACATAAAGGGCTGCGTTTCTCTGCCCTCGCTGCTGCATCTCCTGGAGCCGTTGCTCCAGCTCTGCTCTCGAGTAGACATCATCCATAAGCACTTTTTTGATGACGTCGCCGTGCCGCAGCCCGGCTTGGCTTGCTGCAGTATTATCCGCCACCACAGTCACCACGGGCCCGGTCGTCTCACTCTTGAAGTGAAACCGGGCCTGAAGCTCATCCGTCAAGTCTGCTACCTCGAGAGACTTGCCACCTCCAGCGGACGTTGAGAATTGTCCTTAGGGGAACCCAAAAAACGAGCCGATAGACCCAAATACCAATCTAGACCCTGGTAAGAAGGGTCTGGGTTCCTGTTGGACCGGTCCGAAGTGCCCGATGCAAGTCCACATAAGCCCAGCGCGCGATGTTCCTAACGCACCCGGCAAAAAACGCTAACCAACTGAATTCAATCCACCGTGCTGGCTTTCCGGTTTTGAAGTCATAAGCCAGCACCCGCCCGTCCTGCGTGCCGCGAAACAGCACGATTGCACGCCGCGGCGGCAAAGCACGCCGAAGTCGAAGAGACATTGCAGAGGCTTGCGGCGCAATGGGAAAGGTTAGCGATGGAGCTTGATGCGACTGGCCAACAGGCGACTGGCCAGCAGGCTCAACAACCTCAGACCAAAAAGCGGTCATAACAGGCACATACACGCCTGGGGCGCTCGCCCGGTAAACGCGATGCCGTGGTGATGGCCTGGTCGGAAGGCAATGCCGCCTCAGGTGCTCAAACAGTCTGATCGCGCCGACACCGTTTCCTTCGCGGCCGAGTTTTCCCATCGTTTGGCAAGGTCAAGCCAAAACATCTTGCTGCTTCGATCTTCGGATTTCTGCGCCTTCGAACGGCAATCTTCCGCACGTCTGCGGAACTCTTTAGCCTTTGGGCTTGGCATGGCCGGTCCTCACTATTGCTAAACCTATAACGAAGACTCGCGTCCGAAGCCAACAATTCCCGAACTTCTCGCGTTACTTTGGCTCTTCACCCCGGCTCATTGCCATCTTGAACTCGACTCCGGCGACTTCGTCCATGCGACACCGAGATTCGCAATCTGAGCCGCAGCCGGTTTAAATGCTGGCCCTGTCGCGTTTCCCGCCCGATCCGGTCCCGTTCCAAGCCGCCCGGCTTCATCCTGCCTTGCCAGCCCGCGCTGGCCGAGAGGCCGCCGTCTGGCCCCGACTGGCTGCATGAGATCAAGTTCGATGGATACCGTGTGATCGCCCGCAAGGATAGCGAGCGGGTGCGCCTGTGGGCCCGCACCACGTCGGACTACAGCAACACGTTCACCCGCATTCGCCATGCCCTCGCGGCGCTGCCCGTCGATAGCGCAGTGCTCGACGGCGAGGCCATCGTTCTGCGCTCCGATACCACTTCCGATTTCGAGGCGCTAAGATCGCGCCAAGGGCAAGCAGAGGCGATCCTGGTCGCCTATGACATCATGGAGGCGGACGGCCAGGACGTGCGCGCCGAAGCCTCTGCGAGAGCGCAGGAAGCGATTGGCGAAGCTGCTATCTCGGAGCAACAAGGCACTGCGTAACGGGATCCAACTCAGCGAGGCAATCACCGGAGACGGGGCCACCATCTTTCGTCATGCGTGCTGGATGGACCTCGAAGGCATCGTCTCAAAGCGGATCGGCTCGCGGTACGTAAGTGGTCGAACACGGGCATGGCTGAAGACGAAGAATCCTAAGTTTGAACGCCGCTGAATTCACGATGATCTCGAATGCCGAACTTGATCGGCTCATTGCCGAACTCGGAAGGCATCCTCTCGCCGAAGGCGAGCTACGAGAGGTCAAAGAAGCTGTCTTCGTCTCTTTAAATCAATCGCAGCCGGAAGGAATCGAATACGCGTTCTGTCTCAGTTCGGGGGGACGAATGCACTTAATTTTTCAGGAAGGCAGGCTAACGATTCCATCTAATCCGCTGGCTCTGTCGAGAGACGGACTGCTTGCTTCCGCGCTTTATCAGCGATGTCTTTCAATTCTTTGTGGACGTGAGGCTGATATATCCACTCACTGGTTTTCAGGAAAGCCATTGGCTTTGAGCACGGCTTCGATCATTCCAGCCTGATGCCCCCGAGCGGCCAACTCGCGCGCCTGCTCTAGCATCAACGTTCTTCTCTGATCGTCTGTACGCATAGCCACGGGAATGGGTCCGCAACCCCGGTGCTAGAACTAGGAATCAGCCCTTCGGGTTCGAGCGGAAGCTTAGGCAACATACTGAAGGCGGAACGCGAAGGGTCCTCCGCCGCTCACGGTGTGAACGGCGGAGGAGTCGGCGTTTGCGGATGGGGACCGCGCGGACAACCTTCCAGACTGGGCGCGCAGGACGCGTTCGGACGGGACAACTTGCGGCAGGCACGCAGGTGATGGCCCGCTCTTTGGCGGTCCGAAAGGCAAACTGCCGGGGGTTCGATCTGAAACCTGCGAAATGTTGCCCTGAATGTTGCCCTGAGGTCAGAACGCGAATGATCCGCCGAGCTATCCCATTGATTTAGTGGCGCGCCTCGCAGGATTCGAACCCGCGACCTCCGGGTTCGAAGCCCGGCGCTCTATCCAGCTGAGCTAGAGGCGCATGCAGGCAAACATAGCTGTTCGTACCCGGGCGTGGAAGCCGCCTAGCGGCTGGCCGCGACTTCGAGCGCCGGCGGCTTGAACGGTGGCGGCAGAATGCGCGCTGCACCCGTTGCCATCAACGACCCTGAGACCGTTTGCGCCCGGCCGCAACCGAGCGGGCGCGCCGAGAACAGCAGATCTTCCGCGCCGATCGAGCGAATCGGCAACGCGATGCATGCGTCTTTTCCTGCGGGCTCTGGCGGAGGCTCGGCCGCTTTTGCTTGCGCGAATACGACCTTTTTCTTGCCCGACGGGACGACAACGACCTCCTGGCCGGCAAAGGCCAGCGCTTCCGGCCGGCTGACATCGCCAAGATCGGCGCCTTGTTTCGAAAGCGCAGCGAAGGCGGGATGCTGCCCGCCGTCGGAATAGGTCGTGCGGATCGCTGCGCTTCCGTCGCTGATCAGCGACGCGATCTTTTCCTCTTCTTCAGCGTGGAAGGTCTGCGCGGCTGCTTCCTTCTCAGGATCGCGCGATGGCGCAAACGTGTAGCGCCCATCGACAACCTTCACGATCGGTTCTTCGCCCGCGGCTTCGAACCTGTCCGAACCCTCTTTCAGCTGCCGCCAGAAATCGATATTCTTGTCGAGGCGATATCTGGCCATGTTCTGCGCGCTCACGCGGAATGGAAAGGCCTGGAATTGAAACGCCTGCTGACCGCCGGCGAACGCTTCGCGCGCGATCGCATAAATCTCGCCGATTTGCTTGTCGGTCATGGCGTAGCAGCCGGCCGACGAGCAGGTGCCGTGCACCATGAGATAGCCACCCGACGCGCCATGCGCCTTGTCGTACACGTTGGGAAAGCCGATATCGAACGATAGGTAATAATGCGAGTTCGGGTTCATCTGCCGGCGCGCAATAGAATAGAAGCCTTCCGGCACCTGACGGTCGCCTTGCGTCTGTTTCGGTCCGAGCTGGCCCGACCAGCGGCAGAGCGGAAACGTCTTGATGTGGACGTAGCGCCCGTCCTTCGCGAGCTTCCAAATTTCGAGCTCGGCTTCCTTCTTGTAAGTGCGGATGAGAACGGGCGCAGACGGGCTCGTATTCTTCGCCGCCATTAGAGCGAGCGTCGCGGACGGAATCGGCGCGTTCGCCTTGGCGTTCTCGGCAAAGGCCGTCGCACTCGAAACTGCCGTCAGAGCTATGGCGCCCGCGAGACCACGCCAACACGTAAACCTAACCTTGAGGAGCATTCGCCGTCCGCGCCCAAACCGTTCCAAAGGAACGCATTACCGCAAAGCAGGGTAAGCGGGCTCTTGCGTTGGCATTTGGGCAGAAAAGCGGTTCGGCGACGGCAGATCACGGCCGGGCGCCGGCACACGGACGGTTAACCCGAACCGCGCAAAATGCGGCTTCCGACGCTCGCACCTTCAGGACCGGCCGTGCAGCTGCGCCACCTTGCCCGACGCTCGCCCGCTTCGGGCGTCCCCGCGGCGACGCGTTCGGCGTATTCGACGGCTGACAAAACCGCCGGGCCCGATCCCAAAACAATCCTCAATTCGATCGGCGAAGTGGTTTACGATTGGGACATCGGCAGCGATCGCCTGACATGGGGGCCGAATGTCGCCCATGTGCTCGGCTTTGCCTCGCCTGAGGAGCTCGCAACCGGCCGCGGCTACGGCAATCTGCTCAGCGCCTCGAACACGGAATCACGCTACGACGCGATCGTTAAATCCCAAGGCATCGATCAGGGTTGCGGCGTTCCCTACCATGCGTGTTACGCGCTCATGGCGAGGAGGCCAGATGGGCGTACTTCGTCACATGGATCGAGGATAGCGGCAGATGGTTTGCCGACGCGAGCGGCAAGCCGGGGCGCGCGCACGGCCTCATACGCGTGGTCACGGCTCAACACGAGGCGGCCGAAAAGCTGCAGAAGCGCCCGCGTCTCGACCCGGCGACCGGCGCTCTCAATCGCGCCAGCCTCGGCGAACATATCAACGAGCTCCTGGAAGGCGCACGACGCCGTAGCACCGAAACCTTCGTGGTGCTGCTTGCGGCCATCGAGAACCTCTTCACGCTCAATCGCACCTACGGCTATGACGCTGCCGACCAAATCGTAGAGATGGTGTCGCGCCTGCGGCGCGAAATGCGCGGCAGCGACGTAATTGCCCGTTATGCCGGCAACAAGTTTGGGCTCGTCCTCGCCGGCTGCGACGCCGAACAGATGCAAGTCGCGGCGCGGCGCTTCATTGAAGCCATTGCGGCCGCACCATTTGAAACCGATGCCGGACCGGTATACGCCAGTCTGCGCATCGGCGGAGTGATCGCGCCGCGTCACGGACGTTCGGCACAAATCCTGTTCCAGCACGCAGAGGAAGCGGTCGATCTCGCACGGCAGGCCGGCGCGCCGCTTCGCGGCGTTCGAGCCTTTGCTCAGCGTATCCGATGCGAGGTTGCGGGCGCTCCGCACGGCTGACGACATTTTGGCCGGATTGAACCAGGGGCGCATCACGCTGGCGCTGCAGCCGGTCGTGCGCCTTGCCTCACGCACAATCGCGTTCGAGGAAGCGCTGCTCCGGCTTGTGCTGCCGGATGGGACGATCGTTGGACCCTCCGGCTTGCTGCCGGTTGCGGAAAAGGCGGGCCTCGTCAGCCTGCTCGATAATCGCGTCTTCGACCTCGCCCTTGCACGTCTGCGGCAGGACCCTGCCGCGCGTCTCTCGATAAACCTCTCGGCCGCCACGCTGCACGATCCGGATTGGCCGGACCGGCTGCGCCACGCCATTCAGCTCGCACCAGGCACCCCCGAGCGGCTGATCGTCGAGATCACCGAGACATCGGCGCTTGTCGATATCGAGGCGACTTGCGCCGTGATCGGCACGATGAAATCGCTTGGCATTCGCGTCGGCATGGACGATTTCAGCGCCGGGCATACCTCGTTCAAGAATCTGCGGCGGCTCGGCTTCGATCTGGTCAAGATCGACGGGGCGTTCATCTAGAACCTGGCGCGGTCGCCTGACGATCGCTTCTTCGTCCGCACGCTGCTCGATCTAGCGCGGCACCTCAATATCGAAGCGGTCGCCGAATGGGTCGAGGATCACGAGACGGCGGCTCTGCTGGCCGAATGGGGCGTCGATTACGCGCAAGGCAATTTCTTTGGCGAAGCTCGGCCCCTCGCGGCGCTGACGGCTTCGGCTGCCGCTTAGCTCCGAGAAGCTCAGTCCTTTTTGGTGAGGCCGTCGAGGCGAGCGCGCATCTCTTCGAGCTGGCGCCGCAGGTCCTCGATATCGGAGGGGCTGTTCTTCGAACCGCTCGGGTTCGGCTCGGGCGCCGTGGTGCCGGCGCCAAGCGCAAATGGGTTGAACATTGCCAAAGCCTGACGGAACATCTGCATGTTTTTGCGGGTCTGGTCTTCCAAGGACTGGAAAACTTGGCGTGTCGGCTCAGCGAGCGGCGTGCCGCCGAACGCATTGGTGATCTGGTCGCGGAATTTCTGCTGCTCACCTGTAAGCTTGTCGATCGAGAATTCCAGGTAGCTCGGCACCAGCATCTGCATGCTGTCGCCGTAGAAACGGATCAGCTGCCGCAAGAACGTGATCGGCAGCATGCTCTGGCCGACCTTGCTCTCCTGCTCGAAGATGATCTGGGTAAGTACCGAGCGGGTGATGTCCTCGCCGGTCTTGGCGTCATGGACGACAAAATCCTCGCCCTTCTTCACCATCTGAGCGAGGTCTTCGAGGGTAACGTAGGCGCTCGTCCCGGTATTGTAGAGCCGCCGGTTGGCATACTTCTTTATGGTTGTGGGTTGTTTGGCGTTTGTAGCTAGTTGCTCTTGGGCCATGTGCGCTCGCCTGCCTCGACCGATCGCGGAATCCCCCTTCCCGCAGCTGCGAAGATAGGCACTTTATCGCGCCGCGGGAAAGGTTTTTCTCAAGGTCCGGCTAAGGCTTGCCGCACCTGCGATGGCCGCAACGCTGCGCAGCGGAAGATTCGCTTGACGCCTCCGCGCCCATGGTCATCTAAGGAGAAGTCCAAGGCGGTGACGCGGGGCGGTTTTCCAGGACAACTACACAGGGAGAGTAAGATGACGGATGTGGTGATCGTTTCGGCCGCCCGCACCGCAGTCGGTTCGTTCAACGGCGCTTTCGCCAACACGCCGGCCCATGAGCTCGGCGCGACCGCAATCAAGGCGGCCATGGAGCGGGCGAAGATCGAGCCCGGCGAGGTCGACGAGGTCATCATGGGCCAGATCCTCACCGCCGGTCAGGGCCAGAATCCGGCGCGCCAGGCCGCGATGAAAGCCGGCGTGCCGCAGGAAAAGACCGCCTGGGCGCTCAATCAACTCTGCGGATCGGGGCTGCGCGCGGTAGCGATCGGCATGCAGCAGATCGCCAATGGCGATGCCGATATCATCGTGGCCGGCGGCCAGGAATCGATGTCGCAGGCGCCGCATGC
>Ga0164305_10000791_pt1 | contig 12464 bp, 13 predicted proteins | sample Whisoiple_237_MG_FD_110215 | JGI IMG/M metagenome (GOLD analysis project Ga0164305, IMG submission 110215) | Soil microbial communities amended with pyrogenic organic matter from upstate New York, USA - Whitman soil sample_237_MG | ecosystem: Environmental > Terrestrial > Soil > Agricultural... | reverse complement strand
CGATTCACCCGCAGCTGGAATAATTTTGACAAGCACTATCGTCTTTTGGCGGATGCCTGGAGCGTGTATGATAATTCGGCAGCTGTACCGCGGCTGTTGGAACAAGGACCATGAAACGCACTCGGGTAAAGAAAGAAACGAAGGAATTCTCCGCCGCCGTTGGACGTGCCTTGCGCCGCGCCGCCAGAGTCGCGCGAAAGACCGCCCGCATGCACGGCACGCCCATTTACATTTGGAAAGACGGCAAAGTCGTCGCCGAAAAACCCTAGGTCTCAACTCCCTCTGCGGGAACGTCGTTCCTCTCCACAGATCCCGTTAATCCGACGATCACAAAGCGGTGTTTCTCGGCCTCCCGTTCTCCTCACTCCTCTCTCTTCATGCGAATCGGTAGTGACTAACGGTTTGAACAGAGCGCAGCGGTTGAACGGCTTGAACGCCTGGAAGGGCCCGTGCTATTCGTTTCTTGACAAGACTATATTAAGCCGATATAAAGTCTTTATGAAAACTCTAACGATTACCGATGCGAAGAAAAACCTGGGCCGCTGGCTGGCGGCCGCGGTACGGGGTGAGGATATCGGCATTGTCTGTGGCGCCGATATCGTCGCGCTTCGGAAGGTCGACGTCGAGTCCACGGATTACGCCCAGCGGGAGTACGGCGCTATACCGGAGCAGGTGGCCGCCTTGGAAAAAGCCACAGAGCAACGCTATCGGCGCTTGAAGCAACGCAAAAAGGTTGCGTCGATCACTCCCCAAGAGCTTCGGAAGATGATTGAGTAAACTTCTTGTCATCGAGCCCGCGGTCATCCGCCGCCTGCGTCAACTGCGGAAAAACGAAAGGGTAGAGTATCTTCTTGCTCTTTGCGATCTGGTTGATGTTTTTGGTCAGCCCTACGTGCATAGCGGCCTTGGCATCCGCAAGTTAGGTATCAAGCTTTTCGAATGCCGCGGCAACCGCGATCTCCGATTCATCTTTCAAGACCGAGGCGCAGAGCTTTTCGTGTCGTTCCTCGGCAACCACGACGAGATCAGAACTCTTCTTCGCCGCGGCAACTATCGTTAAATGTTTGGGCGTTTTGAAAGTTGTCAAAACGTGCAAGTTCCCCGCTGCGTGAGTCTTACTTTGAACCTTGAACGTTGGAACTTTTGAACCCCCGCAAGGCATTGAACGGTTTGAACGACTTGAACCGCTACCGCCTCAAACACCCCGTCGAGGTGCGCAGCGTGATCGCCGCCCTGTCGCGATTCGTGAAGGTTGCAGCAGACCCAGGTCTGTGACAAGCGACGTTTACGTGTTTCCGGAATTCCGGAAACGTGGAAGTCATCCAGACGAGTTGAGATGGCATGCCTTCTATAAAGATGCTGAAACGGTTGTGGACGTATCATAGAAAACGGACTGAGGCCTCATTTCGAGGTTTCCGAGAATTCTCGAAACGTGAAGTTCCTCATCAGGAACACGTTTTTTTGGGCCACGACCCAGAACTACGCTCACGCCCAGTCACCATCACGAATAGCTTTTGCTCAGAGAGCCGCCGCCTAACTCCTTACCGGTTCACTCCTTACGTAATTAAATTCTTGTCACAAACCCGCCAGATCCATTAAGCTCCGGCAGAGTCGAACCGTAGCTTCAAATGACGCCGGACGAACTCCGAAACCGATTTAAGACCATTACGGTTTGGCGGCGCGGTGGTGGGAGGGCGCTGCAGAAGCCGCTGCTGCCGGTGTACGCGGTCGCGCGCCAATCTCCATCTCGCGGGTTGGGCTTCGGGTTCCGCTTCCGCGTAAAATTCCTAATTAGGAGACTATTTATGAAAATTCAAGCGAGTTTTGTAAAAGACGGTAAGTGGTAGGTGGCGTGGACGGACGATGTTCCGGGCGGACTGACACAAGGCGCGTCCTTGGAAGAGGCCCGCGAGAATCTGATCGATGCCGTCAAAATGATCCGAGAGCCGGTGGATCTGTCGAAACTTCCCAAGACTCAGGTCATCATCGAGCAACTCGAGGTATAGGTGAAGCGGCGAGAGCTCGTTCGCCATCCTGCGCGATTCGGATGTGTTCTTGCCGACGAAGGCGCAAAGCATAGCAAATACATCAACCTCGCCGACTCACGCCGTATTACAACGGTTCCACGTCACAGTTAGATCGCTGATTTCCTCGCTCGGAAAATTTGTCGCCAACTCGGTATTCCGGATCCCAAATAAGGAAATTATCTGTCCGTTTTCTGGCAATAGAATGACATCAGATTGCGGCAGTTGGAGAGAGATCGGCGCGGTAAAGCTATGACAAAGATCGAGTTCAAGAAGGCGTCCAGACCGCTTTCGGAATATTTCACCAAGGCAAGAAAGAGTCCGGTCGTCGTTTATAAAGCAGGACGACGTTTTGCGGCGGTCATTCCGATCCGCAATACCGATGAGGAGACGCTAGCGCTGAGCAGCAACCGGAAGTTTCTCAGGATCATAGAGAAGTCTAGAGATCGGGCCAAAAGGGAAGGGACCATTTCCGCCGCCGAGCTGCACCGCCTCTCGGGCTAGAGAAGTAAGGACCCTCGTTTCGATCTTTTGACAATTTCTCGCGAAACTTTCCTGTCACGAATTACGATCACGTTCGCGAATGAAGACGAACACGAATAAGGCCCGCTCGCGTTCAGATTCGATCACGAACCCAGCGTGCGCCGTTATCGTTTCGGCGCATTGAACCAATTCCCGGTTTGTACTACAATCCTGTATTACGGAGAGGACAACGCGATGGCTTTGAGCGTTCGATTAGATGCAAAAACAGAATCGCTGGTCGGGCGTTTGGCACGAAGGCGCCGGCAGAGTAAGTCCGACGTTATAAGGGATGCCATCGGGGTGCTTGCCAAGCAGGAGGAGAAAAGCGGGGGGAAAAAAAGGCCCTATGACTTGGTCGCTCATCTGATCGGCTGCGTCAAAGGCGGGCCCAGGAACCTTTCGGTAGACGCCGGTAAGAAATTCCATGACATGCTCGTCGAGCGAGCCCGCAAACGGCGATGATCCTCGTCGACGCGGGGCCGCTTATCGCCCTCATACATGAAGACGATAACGAACATGAACGTTGTCGAGATGCTTTTGCGACCATGGACGAGCCGCTCGGCACCGTGTGGCCCGTGCTTGCGGAAGCGATGCATCTGTTGAGTTTTTCTTGGCGGGCGCAAGAGGCACTGTGGGACATGATGGAAACCGGAGCCGTGGAGATCCTGGCCATAGGCATCGATGACGTTCCACGCATGAAGGAGTTGATGCGTAAGTATCGCGATCTGCCGATGGATCTGGCGGATGCGGCGTTGGTCCGCGTTGCCGAGCGCGAGCGGCTGCGCCAGATTTTCACACTCGATCGTCGGGACTTTCAGATTTATAAGCCATCTCGGATTAGCCGATTCACCATCTTCCCATCCCGGTAACCAACACGATAAAGGCAGGAGAAGTCGTATGGCCGAAAAAGTGAAGGTATGGTTTGATCCCGAAGGGGACTTTTTGGAAGTACGATTTAGCGATGCCCCCCGTTTCATGCGCGACCGCGTATGATGCGCTGATGGAACGCGTTGACGAACACGGTCAAGTGGTCGGCTTCAGCATTCTTGGTGTCAGTCGTTTTCGAAAGGAGCGGCCTTTAAAGGCCGAGCTAACCGCCGGCAAATGATCGGCGGCCAAGCCAGCAGCAATTGACCAAACAACTCACCGAAAAAGAGTTACGGCAACAGGCGCTGCGAGCACTAACCGAGAATTTAGGGCCAGTCCTAGCTCTGCGCTTTCTCGCCGTGGTTTCTCGCGAACCCTTCGATTATTAAGAATGGCGTCGCGAATACTTTTCGCAATACGACGTGGATGAATTGCTGATCGAGGTCCGAAAACACCGCGGTCACAAGGCATCCTGATCCCTGTCCCAAACTTCGCCAACCCGGTGCTTTCGCCATTTTGAAGTTTTGAGAATTCTCAAAACGTGGTCGTTCGCTACGACCACCGCACAGCCTTTTCCTAATCCTGCATACTCGTGCATCGGTTCCGGTCGGAACAGTAATATGCCTCTGACAAGAGATTTCAAAGAAACTATTAAGCAGCGCGCGCGCCGGGATGCGGGTTTCCGTGAAGCGCTCTTAAAAGAAGCGGTTGACGCGCTTCTTTCAGGAGATCTGGATAGCGGTAAAATCGTCCTGCGTGACTACATTAATGCGACCGTGGGTTTTGACAAATTGGGAAACGCCACCAAAAGATCACCCAAGAGCCTCATGCGAATGCTTGGACCCAAGGAAAACCCTCAGGCCCGTAACTTCTTTGAGATCGTAGCGTATCTTCAGAAAAGAAGGACTACGGCTCGAAGTGCACGCTGTTTAAAACCATCATCCTGCTCCGGACTCCCAGGCATATTGCTGGCTGATGCTTCCACGTTTCGGGAATTCTCGAAACGTGGAAGTTCCCCATCACGAGCACGATCACGAGCCACGAAGACGTCTTTTTCCCGGCCACGACCCAGAACTACGCTCGCGCCCAGTCACGCTCACGAACACGGGGTTTCTCGTCATCCCAATCCCCTCATGGCTCATGCCTCGTGCGTAGTCGCGGCTTACCGCCGTCCCATTTGGACGGCTGCAACGGTTGTTATATATTATGAACCGAAGCTGAGAACTGTTTTCGCGAGAGCTTTTATGACGAAACTTTCGGTGGTGCATAGCGACCCTGAGATATTGGGCGGAACTCCTGTTTTCAGGGGCGCGTTCCGCTGCGAAATTTATTTGATTACCTCGAGCGCGGGCATGACATTGATGAATTTCTCGACGCTTTTCCCTCGGTCTCTCGCGAGCAGGCGATCGCGGTGCTTGAGACTGCGCACGAGGCTTTGACAGCCGATACGCGTTCTGCTCGATGAGCAACTGCCCCGGCATCGGGTCAGGGAAATCCGCGGCCACGAGGTCAGCACGGTTCAACAGTGGGGTTGGGCCGGGCTTAAGAATGGTGAGTTGCTTCAGGTTGCCGCTGATACGGGTTTTCAAGTTCTCGTGACCGCTGACCGTAATCTACAGTTTCAACAAAACCTCTCCCGATCGCGAATCGGAATTATCCTGCTCATTGCGCCTAGCAACGCTCTTGAAGACCTTCTTCCGCTTGTGCCGAACCTGCTTGCAGCGATTCCTAAGACCCGTGCGGGCGAGTTGCTGCGCGTAGAGCGTTCATCCCCCTGATTGCGGTCGCGGTGTCGTCCAATCAAAGTAACTTCTTATTTCCCAATTTCTTAGAATTCTCAAAACTTGCGAGTTCCCGTAGGGAACGAAGACGAACCGCGAACGCGGGGCCGCTCACGCCCGGATCACGATCGCAAACACTGCGTTTAGCTCCACCCGATCTGCCGCCGCGCTTCACGCTGGACAACCCCTGACGGTTCCGTTACCCCTCCCGCCCCTCAAGCCGATTCCTCTCTGTTGCATCGCTGTCGTAGCAACGTCAAAGTGTCAGGTTAACAGCAACCTGAAAATGTCAAGCTGAGAGTTGGTTGTGTGACTTTGATAGCTCGGAAACATCCTGGCAGATACGTTTAATTGCCCACGATTAGTTCAGCGTGTATCGTTTTGTCATGACCATTTTGCTGCGTGTCGCTTTGAAGGTGGTCATTTCTTTCGTACTCCTCTGCGCATTTGTTGTCATCACGCTCTTTTTCACATTTCGCTCGGCAAAGTTTAAGGATTGGTTGGCAGGGGTGCTATCGGAGCGAAGTGGTTTTCACATCCAAATAGCGAATCTGGCTTTCCGTCCACCCTTTCACGTCGAGGCCGGCAAAGTGCAAGTCTCCAAGCCGGGAGCACTTGTTCTCAACGCAGCTCGGTTGAATATCACGATCCTGCCGTTTGATGTGCTATCGAACACGTTGCAAAAGCTCGATGTCGAAAAGCCGGTTCTGCAACTTGATTTAGAGGAAATGCTGAAATCAACGACCAAGGCTTCGGCCGCAGTCGCGCTGCGTCATCTGAATGTCCGAGAGGGAATCATCGTCTTAAAAAAGGGGGAAGCCACAGTCTTCGAGCTGCCAAAGATCAATCTGAGCGCGGATAATTTGAACCTGGGTCGACAGGCCGGCATCGATCTGCGTGCCGATCTGCCCCAGTTAAACGGTGAACTGCTACTCCATATGAGCGGCGAACCGCGCAATTTGGAAATGGAAATTGTGGTTCGACCGAAGCACGAGCAGAGCCCCTCGGTGCGGCAAAACGGCGCGGTGAACGAAATCCTGCGCGTGCACGCCGCGCTGCGCGCGCCGGAGAACGAAAGCGCCGAAGCGACAGTCGGAGCCAAGTTTCACGAGCTTGTGATTGGGAAGGGCCAGCTCAGCGGTGATCTAGCGAGCCGTATTGCCATTGACCGTGCGTGGACGACCGCCGCGTTGTCCGGTCGCGCCGTTTTAGTCGACTTCCCTAAAGCGATTTACCCCGCTGGCCAAAAACTTCCCAACGGAACAGCATCGGCAGATTTTACCGGTGCATTCGCGTTCTCGAGCAAGACACTTTCCGTGAAATCAGTGGAGATCACTTCACCGCTTGGAGCGGGCGCGGGCGAAGGTGAGATTCGCTTCGAGCCACAGGCGCGCATCGCGCGAGCGAAGCTGATCATCCGGGAAATTCCCTGGGACAGCGTCAAGACTGTATTTCCCGCGCCTTTCGATCGCTGGATCTATCAAGGCCGGAGCGAACTCGATCTAAATGTTAGCGGTGTGCTCGACGCCCTCGATGTTGAAGGCATCCTGCGCAGCGCCGCGCTTCGCATTCGCAGCGAAAATATGAACATCGGCAATCTGGCCGTCACGGCGCCGCTACGATGGCAGAACTCGGCTCTGCGGATCGACGATGCCAAACTAAGCGGCACGCAAGTCATCTATGGGGCAAAGGATCAGTGGCGGGCCTCGGCCGAACAGCTGCTGGTCAGCGCTTCCTTCGAGGTTGAGCGCGATGCCGGGTTCAAAATTAGCGGCGCATTCACAACCGGAGGTGGCAAATTTAGTTCTCCGGACAGTGCCAAGGCCGGTGAAAATATCAAGCTCGGCGGCCCCTTCGAAATCGCCTGGCTTCCGGGCAAAGCTTCGATCCATCTCAACGGCAACTGGCGCGCTGAGGCGGGGGAAATATTATGGGGTAAATTTTTTGCTGACCTTAAAACGCGCGCGCCAGCGCTCGAGGTCAACACGGAATATTTGAGCGACAATGATCGACTGGTTTGTCATCACTGCAGATTGAACCTCTTCAATATCGGCGCCATTGATCTAATCGGTTCCCTCGAGCATCTGACCGGCGCGCCCGCGCTGCGTCTGGAGGCCGAAAGCCAGAACTTTCTGCCCGGGGGATTTTTCGATTTTGCGCTGCGCGAGTCGTTCAACCGGCAGTATCCGCTGCTCGACAAAGTTTCACTACAGGGGCAAATGACTTTCCAGCTGAAACTTGCAGGCGCCCTCGATGCGCTCGTGGCAGAGGGTGACTGTACCCTTCGCAACGGCGCAATTCGAACCAAAGACATGGACTGGCAGATCGGGCCCATCGCGCTCGATTTGCCCTTCCAGGTGCGTTTCCCGATAGCCCAACAGCAACCGATGGGCAGTGTCAGGCGCGGCACGTTGTCGATCGAAAAGCTTTCATTTGGAACGCAATCTTTCGGGCCTGTCACGACAGCGGTTTCACTTGCCAATAACGCTCTGCAATTTTATGAGCCGCTCCATGCGACCGTATTCGGCGGCGAGGTCGAGGTTGCCAACCTGTCCTGGCCCGACATCATCAGTGCGCCTCAACGCGTGTCCTTCTCCGGTGATGTCCAGCGCTTGCAACTGCAGCAACTGACGGAGGCTTTGAGCTGGCATCCGTTTACAGGAACCTTGACCGGCTCCATCCCGCAAGTGCAATCCGAAGAAAATTTGCTTCGCACAAGCGGTGAAATTCAGGCGCAAGTTTTCGGCGGGAGGGCGCGCATTGGCAAGCTCGAAATCGAGAACCCATTCTCGTCGCTGCCATCGATCAAGCTCGATGCCAGTTTAGACGGTATCGAGCTGGAACAACTCTCAAAAACTTTTGAATTCGGCCGCATCTCAGGTATTCTGGAAGGCACTATCAATGATCTGGCGGTCACCGATAACCAGCCATCGCAATTTAGCGCCGAATTCCATTCCGTAGATCGCGGTACCGAGCAGCGCATAAGCGTGGAAGCACTCAATAAGATTACCGTGTTGAGCTCCGGCGAGAATGCCGGCTCGCTCTACGGAGGTCTCGCCGGTTTTTTTGACAGTTTTCGCTACAGCAAGCTCGGTTTTAAGGCTGATTTAAAAAATGACCGGCTCACGCTGCGAGGAGTCGAGACTCGCGGCGATCAAGAATTTCTCGTCGTCGGTAGCTTTCTGCCGCCCACCGTGAACATTATCAGTCATACGCAAGTCATCGCTTTTTCCGAGCTCCTGCGGCGGCTGCAGAGCATCAAATCGGATTCGAAATAAAGGGCGCAGCAAAAACAAGAAAAAAATCACCTCAAAAGAAAGCAACATGGAGGAACGATGCTGAAACGACTGATTTTTCTGATCGCTTTTATTGTGAGCGCGTGCGTCACCGTAAATATCTATTTTCCCGCAGCGGCGGTGGAACGCGCCGCCGACCAGATTGTCAAGGAAACCTGGGGCGAGTCGGGCGAACAGCCCAAACCCAAATCCGAGCCCCAGAGTCAAAACTTATTTTCGCCAGCGGGAATCGCTTCTGTGAGCTTCTTTGGCGAAGCCTACGCTCAGGATGCGGACATCAACGTATCCAATCCCGCGATCCGCGCATTGAAGGAATCGATCAGAGTGCGCAGCGACGCGATCAAACCGTACATGGATCGCGGTAATATCGGCATCGCTCAGGACGGGATGCTCGCGATCCGCAGTACGGACGGCCTGAGCCTCAAGGAGCGTGCCGACACCCAACAACTGGTCGCCGCGGAAAATCGCGATCGCGAAGCGCTCTATGCGGAAATTGCCAAAGCGAACAACATCGCCAAAGAAAGCATCCCCAGGATCAAGACGATCTTTGCCCAGAGCTGGATCGATCAGGCGCGGCCGGGGTGGTGGATTCAAGATAATCAAGGAAACTGGAAGAAGAAGTAGCGGCAATCCGAGTGGATCCGCCGATCCGGCCCTCCAATGCGCGGGACTCCGCCTGCTCAACATCGTTCATGCCAGATCATCTCGATGCCGTTGGCGCCCGTGCTGTTTTGCTGAAGTGCCGATCTTCCAATCGGATAAATACGTAAATCTTGCCGACCCCCGCCGAGTGACGACAATTCCCAGACATACAGAAATCGCCGATTTTCTCGCACGCAAGATTTGCCGCCAACTCGGTATCCCGGATCCAAAATAGCGCAGCCCACATCTTTACTGCCGAAATCCACAGTGAAAATTCCGAAGGTCGCGGCAGGCTTCTTTACGAGAAACTAAGGGGGAAGCGCTTGGCTTTCCCCTTAGTTTCTGTTTGACGGTTTGCGATGAATCAGTTCACGCTTATAGCGATCTGTCTTGGCTTGGCCTCATCGGCTTTGGGAACTTGTACCTCAAGTATTCCGTCCCGATAGGTTGCTTTGATGCCCTCGTGTTTCACGGTTTGCGGCAGGTAGAAGGATCGAGAAAACTTACCTGTAACCCGCTCGACCCGGTGGTACTCGACCCCACTGGCCGGCTCTTCAAACTTTCTCTCGCCACTGAGTGTCAATATCCCTTCGTTCACTTCCGTTTTGAGGTCCTCTTTTCTCATTCCGGGTAACTCGGCGCGAATGAGATACGAATCCTTACTTTCAAGAATGTCCACGGGAGGATACCAGACTCCAGCGGCAGCACTCTGTTGCGCCCGTGTCCGACCGAACGTGTCTTCGAATAGCTCGTTGATCCGGGACTGAATTCTGTTTACACCCTCAACTTGATCCCATCTTACTAGTTCCATAATTAGTTCTCCTTTTTTAAACCTTTTGTTTAGATGTAGAGAACTTAATCACCGCGTGTCACCGAGTCAAGGGAGGAAAGTAGGACATGTTAACTTAGCCCCGGTTTGACGGACGCTGGTTGGAGGTTAGATAACCCCTACACCGGGTACCAATCGTCAGCCGCGCGCTGCAAGAGAACAATGTGAGTTAGTAGAGTCAGGCAAGTCGACACGCAGAATCGCGCGTTGAACTTTGTACGGCGCGAGTCTGTAACGTTTTGAACGGAGCAGGGCGGTTGAACCCTTCGGTAGACTCAGGGCAGGCTAATTGAACGATTGGAACCGGCCGCAGTATTATCATCCTTTTATTAAACCGCCCCAGATTCTTTTCAAAATCGTCCAATATTAGACGGCAATGCGTTTCGAGCCTGCTTAACCTTTTATATATTAGTGCCAAAACTTTTTGTCAGGAGGTTTTACGCGGGCGAGACTCGGAGGCAAACATCGTGAGTGGGATCATCGACCATCTTGGGCGCTAACTTATATTTCGATGTTTCGAGAATTCTCGAAACGTGGGAGTTCCTTCACGAACACGGTCACGAGCCACGAACACGGCGTCTCACTCCCCAATCCCATCGCCTTACGCCTGACCCCCTGACGGATTTTTATCCTTCACTTTTTTTCGTCGATCCTTTTTACCCTCTCGCTCGCGGCTCACGCCTTTTGCCTCATTTGGTTGTCAGAAACCCGCCAAATCCAAATAAATTCCGGCAGAATCGAGTCGTGACGCCTTCCGGGCGAGTTGCTGTGCGTTAAACTTTAATGCCGTCTTGCGACTGCCGTTCGGAATCACGCGAACGAGCACGGTCGCTGTTATTCTTCAATGGCTGGCATTCCTTGCTCGACCCGGGCCATTACCGCGCCGGTGAGCGGCGCGCTGTTTGGCTCGACATCAGAGTGTTCATTCCACGTTTCCGGAATTCCGGAAACGTGATAAGGAAGCCCGGTACAAGAAAATAGTTATCGACAGTCGCGGCTGTGCCGTTTGCTCGGCAATCCTGTCGCATTCGCTATCGTTCAAGCGCTCGCGGATCATAAAGAGTTAAGTCCAAGCGAACTGGCGCAAGCGGTAGGGAGAAGTGTGCAACGGGTGAGCACAGTGCTCGGTGCTCTGCGCCTGGCCGACGTTGTGCGCTACGATACGGACGGAAAGCGCAACCGCTACCGTCTCAAACACCCCGTCGAGGTACGCAGCGTGATTGCGGCGCTGTCGCGATTCGTGAAGGTTGCCGCAGACCCAGGCCTGTAAGACGGGACTGTTTCCGGAATTCCGGAAACGCGGAAGTCATCCCATAGTTCAGTGAGATACTTGCTAAAGACGGATTGGGCTGGAACCAGGAACTCGCATACCCGAAACGATTTGAACCCTTCGGCTACGTTGAGACAGTCTCCGCGATGCAATTGACAGGGACTTAGGGCAGGCTCTTTGAACGATTTGAACGGCTCATTGCCTATTTTTCTTGTCACAAACCCGCCAGATCCATTAAACTCCGACCGAGTCGAACCGTAGCTTCAAATGACGCTCTGGAACATCGGTTGGTGCGTTCCAAGACATGACGGTGTCCGAACTGGTCACAGGACAAAAAGTTTGTCACGTCGGATCTATAACCAGCCGTACAGTTTTGCCGGGTTTCCACTCAAGATTTTTGTTCGCGCATGTTCCTCGGGCGCCGCCGCTAACAGAAAATTGAGCAGATCTCCGTCATTGGGAGTTGGCACGCTGATGCTCGGGTGCGGCCAGTTGCTGCCCCAGATGACGTGATCGGGCCGCACAGCGATGATCGCTTGAATGACTTCTACCATGTCGGCGTAATCGGGCGAGCCCGACTTTGACAGCTGGTAGAAGCTGTAGAGATTGATCCAGGCGTGCTCTTCGTTTTTTAAGATTGCCAGCAGCTCCGCGAATTCTTTCCTGCCGTGCTTATGCTGATCGGGCTCCGCGTGCGCAACGTGGTCGAAGACGTACGGCACTTTGAGCGAGCTTAGAAAAGCGGTGGTGGCGATCGCCTCTTGCAGCGATTGCACCATAAACTCCACGTGCCAGTCGAACTCTCGCGTTCGCTCGACCATCCGCTGCGTGTCTTTCAACAACGTGTAGCCTCGCCCGGAGGATTTGATGCGAAAGCCGCTAAAACCACCGGCTTTGAGTCTGTGCAGCTCGGCATCACTAACATCAGCACCCAACAAAGCGATGGCCTTGAAACTGCCATTCATGCGCGCCAATGTATCGAGCGTGATTTGGTTGTTCGTGCCGTTGGCGCTGCCGGTGACGATCACCGCCCGCTCCAATCCGAGCGTCCGATGCACCTTGAGATAGTCATCGAGAGTGCAGTCGGGAGCGGGATCATAGTGCCGGTCGGGTGAAAGCGGGTAGCGATCGAACGGTCCGTACACATGCAGGTGCGTGTCGCACGCTCCGGCGGGCAATTTGAATCGCGGCGGTCGCGTATTGCGATCTGGGGGTGTTGCGGTACGCATGATG
>Ga0164305_10000790_pt1 | contig 12469 bp, 14 predicted proteins | sample Whisoiple_237_MG_FD_110215 | JGI IMG/M metagenome (GOLD analysis project Ga0164305, IMG submission 110215) | Soil microbial communities amended with pyrogenic organic matter from upstate New York, USA - Whitman soil sample_237_MG | ecosystem: Environmental > Terrestrial > Soil > Agricultural... | reverse complement strand
TTGAACGTGAGGCACTCGTTGCTATGCCTTGCATGACATCTGACGAAACAGCAGCCTATCGACAGTTTTTACGCCAGTTGGTTTTAGAACGTACAGGGAAAGAACCTAGTGATCTTCCTGTTGATGATCATCCAGCTTGGATGGATGCAACTAGCGTTCCCGCAACAGTTGAGAAAAAGGCTGAAGAATTTGGGGTAAAAGTTACGGCTGAACAGTGGGCAAATCTGACTCCTGCACAGCGTTTTGCGTTAATTAAACTCAGTCGCCCTAGTCACGAAAATATGAACTTTTTACCCGCGCTGAAGGAATTTAATCTGGTTTGATGGGAAGTGAAATTGCCTACTCCAGAGCAATTTTTAGAGGATTTTTACCACAGATATCTACAGATAGTTTAACTGTCTATCGTATGGGTAGCTTCTCTAAATCTTGTTTAGAAATGAATGAGGGTTGCAGAAATTCTTAGCGTAGGGCAACGGTTACAGGCATTTCAGAACGCAGGGTTAAGCTTCTTAAGTCGTTGTTAGGATTAACGGAGATCACATCAACGCTTTTGCGTCCCCAAAATAGCCCTGCAAGAACCCCTAACCCTGTACCACTCAAAACTTCTTCTGTTGCGATCGCCTTATCTCCGGTAATTGCCGCGATCGCGGTTGCCGCCGCGCCTCCAAGGGCAGCACCTTTGAGAATCGAATTGGTTCTAGAACCTTTTTTGATTTGTTCGGTTCTCGTTACCACCACAGAACTCGCATTAATTAACCGAGAACCATCAAAGGGAAGAACGATTTCGCTAGCAACGAATTGAGAACCTTGACCAGCAGGTTGCAATTGACCTTTTATCTGAGTTCCTGCGGGAATTAAAGTAGTCCCGTAACGGCTTTTAACTGGGGATGATACGGTTAAGGTTAAAGGTACTTTTTCATTTTTATCTAACAGAATTTTTTGAGCATTTCCGTCATAATGAACCAAAATAAATGTCCCAGCCGCAACAACAGTTTTTGTCTGAGATTGACTACTCACTTCAGCCGCAGCAGGTGCAGGATTCAGGATGGGTGCAGCAGTGCCTGAAATCATTCCCATTGCTATTAAGGCAAGAGTACCGGATTGGAATTGATTTAAACGAGCCATTGGTAATAAATCCTAAAACTTCTGTATTTTCACGGTTACTTTCTTAGAAGTTTTAGGATAGAAAAAGTTTCTGAATTACTCAAAAAAGTTTTTTAAAGTCTGGCAATTGTAGATTTCTTTAATTAGTAAAACTATTTATCTTCAAGGCGCGATCGCGTGGTTCCGGAAAAAAGGTAATTGACCTTTCAGAGGAAGCCTTTCAGGTTGGCTATAATTTGTCTGTTGGCTTCAGTCATGCAAGCCAACACCAACCTGATCAAAGTTGGGTTTCATCCATTTAACGGCTAGCTAGGGTAGCTATTTCTTATATCCCTATGGCGATTTTAGATTAACACTATGGTCATGAGTCCTTTGACATTAAATTTAGACACCGTTCAGCTTACGGATGAACAGTTCTATCACCTATGTCAAAATAACCGCGAGTTAAAGTTTGAACGGACGGCTAAGGGAGAACTGATTATTATGTCACCTGTTGGGGGAGAGAGTGGTAATCGCGAAGCAGACTTAATCATTGATCTAGGAATTTGGAATCGCCAAACCCGACTCGGTTATACTTTTAGTTCTTCTACTATTTTTAAATTACCCAATGGGGCTGACCGTTCTCCAGATGCTGCTTGGATACAACAGAAACGTTGGGAAGCACTCACTCCGGAACAAAGACGCAGATTTCCGCCTATTGCACCAGATTTTGTGATTGAGTCAAGGTCTGCCACAGACGATGTAGAACTGTTGCGCCAGAAAATGCAGGAATATATAGAGGCAGGGGTGCAATTGGGATGGTTAATCAATCCCCAACAGCAGCAGGTAGAAATTTATCGCCAAGGACAAAACCTGGAGTTGAGAAATCTGCCCACGGAATTATCAGGGGAAGGGATATTGCCAGGATTTAGTTTGAATTTAGCCTGTTATATCATGTTCGGTTAATCAATTGTCATTGCGTAGCTTGCGTCGCTGCAAAGCGATACGAAGCGATAGTGAAGTGAAGCAATTCTCAACCCCTGCGATTGCTTCGTTTCAAATTTTGACGGAAGACTCTGATTCTTCAGAATCGGTGTCTTCCCTACACAACAAGGGTTAAATCTGAATTGAAGTGGCAGTCTGAGACAATAGGTAGCCAGGTGATTGGGATGCGTTCGCGAACGAGTCCGAACACATACTATTGATTGTATAAACGTGAGTAAAAAGTTTAGTTTTCTGAACATTTGTTGATAGGAAATTCTTGGGCTATCAATGCGTAATTTACAAATTATATAATTTTTACCATTAACGAATTTGATACTTACTATTATTTGAGTTGCTTTTTAGAAATGCATGAGTTAAGCTTATATGAAGGTGAAAGGCAGATACTGCGGGGATGCCAAAACCTGAAAACAATAACAATTAGGTAAATAATATTATGAATAACAATAATCAATCCAGTTCTCGTTCTACTAGCAAAAGAGTAGGATCTTACGCTGGTAGAATACTGCAAGATGATAACTCTACTATGGAACAAAGATCTGTAGCTGGTTCAGCGCTTTCTCAGGTAGAGAAGCCAAAATCAGTAATAGGTAAAAACTCTTGTAGAAAAGTCCTGTCATCGAAACGGATGAAGTATCTAGACGATTACAGCAGGAGGGGAGTACTGTCATCGAAACGGATGAAGTACCTAGATGATTACAGTGAGCAAAGGTAGGTAGTTAGTTTGCCGCTCCTGTTGCAGTTCAGCAATTTATTACCCCCCGCAGTTGAGTTGCAGCAGGAGATTTCTACCTTTAGTTCACTCGAAATGACCTATCAACAGTCATCGACCGGACTTGATATTATTAGATGTCTTTCAGGCATTAAAAATTCATTTCTATCCTAATTGCTTCCTTCTTGTTGCTGCCGCTTTTCGCGCAACTTTAAGAGAATTTCTGCGTGAACTTCACGAGTGATGGGGTAGAAATAAGCCAAAATTAAACCACAAATTAGCGATAAAGTTGGTAATGGACCTATAGCAATCCGAATTGCCATTAAAGCAGATTCAGGCTGAATGGGTGCAGGTTGTCCTGGAATGGTTGCTCTAAAACCCGCCCACTCTAAAGCAAGCCCTACTAACTGTAATCCGATCGCCAAACCAATTTTTTGTAACATGACCATGAAGCCGTAAAAAATCCCTTCACGGCGTTGACCTGTTCTCAGTTCATCAAGTTCAATCACATCCGGCATCATAGACCAAGGAATCAGATAGGCGGTAGAAACTCCCACTCCTGCCATGACAGCCAGAACATACATGAAACCTAATTGACCGGGTTGCAGAAAAAATAAGCCTCCTTGAGCGATAATCCAGAGACTCATACCCATGAAGTAAACTGCTTTTTTACCGACCCGCTTACTGACGTTACCCCAAACAAATAACATCAAAAGAGCGGTTCCTTGAACGGCCAAAGCAACCGCCGTTGATATCCACGCTGGCCGTCCCATCCAGTTCACTACATAGTAAGGAATGATGGTGGCGGTGATTTGAACTCCTAACCAGGAAAATAAATAGATGCCTATCACAAATAGGAATGGTCGATTAGTAAAGACGATTCGCAGTTGCTCAAAGTAGGGTAAAGACTCGGAACTATCTTCCCCCGTTTGTTGGCTAAAAGTAGCTGCACGCTGCCGGGTTCCCCACACACACCAATAGGTAGGAAGTATACACAGAACAGCGCAAATTCCGCCGATTAACAAAAACTGTTGAGTTTGATCAGGAACCTTTGCTAAGATAACGCCCGCTAAAATCAACGATAGAATACTGCCACCAATGGAGAAGGTAAAGCGAAAGGTATTTAGGCTAGTGCGTTCGTCGTAGTCTTGAGTGAGTTCTGGGGTTAAGGCTGTGTAGGGTAAATTAACCGCAGTAAAGGCAGTATTGAAGAAAATACTCAGGATGACGTAATACCAAAACAATCCTGCTTGATTCGTCGCTGGATTGCCGATGAAGGGAGGAATGAACCAATGCAAAAAGAAGAAAACTCCTAACGGAATTGCCCCAAAGATCATCCAGGGATAGCGCCGTCCCCAACGACGAGAACGAGTGCGATCGCTCAATACCCCTACAATGGGATCGTTAATCGCATCCCAAATCCCAGCAACCATGCGGACAGTCCCCGCCAAGCCAGCACTCATACCCGCAACATTGGTAAGAAAAAACGACAGATAAAATACCAAGATGTTGGCAGTGATGGCAGTCCCAAAGTCTCCAGCACCATAGGCGAGTTTGGTACTCAAATTCAGCTTTTCTGGTTCAGGCATCGCCGCAAAATGGTCAGAAGAAGACGGGTTGCTCATGGCACTTAATAACCAACTAAAATGAAAGCTTTCTATTTATACCAAAAGGTCTTCGGTAATCGGTCAACGGATGACTGGATGAAGGTTTTTAGCTGAGATGTCAAATTTGGGTTTTCCAAATACTCGCGATTTACCCCATAACACCTAAGACTTAAAACTTACTCCCTAATTCAAAATGGCAGACCTTTACGTGTCGTGGTCAGAGTACCACCAAACTATTGAACAGTTAGCGGCAAAGATTTATCAATCTCAGTGGCATTTTAACCAGATTGTCTGCCTTGCTAGGGGAGGTTTGCGCGTGGGAGATATCTTATCGCGAATTTACAAACAGCCGCTAGCTATCTTAGCTGCCAGTTCTTATGGAGGGGCGAGCGATCGCGTTCGGGGCGAGCTGATCTTTTCTGGTACCCTGACAATGACGACTCCTCACTTAGGCAGTCATATTCTTTTAGTTGATGACTTAGTTGATTCGGGCGTAACATTACAAGAATCAATTCGCTGGCTAGAAAAGCATTATGCTGCCCAAATCCAGGAAATTCGCACAGCCGTTCTCTGGTACAAAGCTTGTTCTGTCATTGCACCCGATTACTCGGTTACTTATTTCGCTGAGAATCCTTGGATTCACCAACCATTTGAACGCTATGAAACCATGAATCCAGCAGATTTAGCTGCCTCTTTCACAACTTCACCGACCAAATAAAAATAACCAAATCGGTAATGTAAATAAGAGTCCAATTGAGCCAATTGCTAACGTAGTTACAGCTAAATCCCGATCTAAATCATAGGTTTCTGCAAGTACCAACGTAGCAAAAGCTGGTGGCATCGCCATTTGCAGCACAATCACCAGTTGAGGCGGTCCAGTGACTCCTAGCCAAGCGAGTCCAATGCCGAGAACCAAAGGCACCAACAGCATTTTAATCCCTAGACTCATGGCTGCCTGTGGTAAGTTATGCCAAGAAGACAGTTGACTGAGCCGCATTCCAATTAATACCAAAGAAAGGAACACAGCTATCCAAGCTGATAACTGCAAGCTTTGTTCTAGGAGATTTGGCAACGGTAGCTGGCGCAAACTTAATCCTAAACCAAAGCTCCAAAGGGCAGGATTTTTCAGGATATTCTGAATTAAAGACCAGTAGCCTCGGCTTCCCATGCCAAAATGAACGGCTACGATTACTCCTAATCCATAGGCTCCTAAAGTGGTTCCTAACAAATCATAAAAGAGTGCCCAACTAAAATATCGCGGTCCAACTAATGCCAAGGTAATGGGATAACCCAGATACCCTGTATTACCAACCATGGTGGCTAATAAAAAGCTGCCCTGAGTCGCTTTAATATTGGCTTTTGATGGAACTCGCTCAGTTTTCCTCGATGCTTTTTCAATCCAAATCCAAGCTAAACCTGCTCCCAGTAAGATAGCTATCCAGGCGACGGCGGGCGCTATCCAAAGAGAACTGGATAAGTTGGCTTGCCGCAGAAAGGCAACAATACTCAGAGGCACCCCTACCCAAAAGAGAAACTTGCCTAAATAGATAGGAATGACCTTTGGGAGTTGCCGCCCTAAAAACCATCCTAGTAGGACACTGCTCCCTAGCCGCAAATAAAGTTCTAAAAGCTGAGTTGCTAGAGAGTTCATTGCTTTTGGGATATAGGATGACTGATACCAAATTCAAGTGTAGATAGACTTAGCTGAGGCTAAAATTCAAGTAAAGTTAAGATTTGAAGCGAGAGTCTAATTGAGAATACATGAGGAGTCGCTGCTTTGAATAATGCAGGTCTGCCGGAAGAGTCACCCCAGTTATCAGAACCGACACCAATGGATGATATTCCGGTAGCGGTACGAGAGATAACAGAGAATCCGAAGCAGAATCAATGGAAGCCAGCGATTTTGCTGGGCGGAGTCGTTGTAGGATTAGGAGCGATCGCCTTTCTGATCGGTGGGTTACTAGGCAAGCCTGCACCTGAGCCATCAGTCAGCCAATCTCCTGCTATCAGTCAACCCGAAGCTAGCCCAACGCCTGCAAATACGCTTCTGGGTCACTTTGCTTACCCAGAAGCACCTGCATCAGAATTGCAAACGATTCCAGGAGAACGAGGGTATCAACTGCGAAAAGCAGCTGCGAAAAAATATCGGCAGATGGTTACAGCTGCACGCAACGAGGGGATTAACTTAGTCACGATTTCAGCGTTTCGTTCAGTGGCTGACCAAAAACACCTGTTTTTTGATGTCAAAGCAGAACGCGGACAAGATGCTAGAGAGCGGGCAGAAGTGAGTGCACCTCCAGGTTACAGTGAACATCATACGGGTTATGCCTTAGATATTGGGGATGGAAACTTACCTGCGACTAACCTGAACCCCAAGTTTGAAAAGACAGCCGCTTTTAAATGGTTGCAAAAGAATGCCGCTCGCTTCAGCTTTGAGATGTCGTTTCCGCGCAACAATCCTCAAGGAGTCAGTTATGAACCTTGGCACTGGCGTTTTGTGGGAGATCAGCAAAGCTTAGAAACGTTCTATAAAGCCAAGAATTTAAGTAGTAGCCGTCCAGCAAAATAGGTTTTAACTTTTTAAAATTCCACCCTCAGCCAAATGCAGCAGACTTCCCTCAATTTAATTGCGATTGGTGTGTTTACCATAACGATGTTAAGCCTGTTGGGACCATTGTTAAACATCTCACCAGCCGTACCTGCGATCGCCACCTTTACCTTTTTAGGACTAGCAACCATTGATACCCTTAGCTGGCGAGGCAGAGGCGTTAATCTACTGGTAGACTGGGTTGCGGGTGCTTCTCCTCAATATCGCGATCGCATTATTCGCCATGAAGCGGGTCACTTTTTAGTTGCTTACTTACTAGAAATTTCCATCACTGGCTACGCTCTCAGCGCTTGGGAAGCTTTGAAGCAAAAGCAACCAGGACAAGGCGGCGTTACCTTTGCTCCCCTCAACTTAACCTCCCCCGTTTCTGCGGTCATGATAGATCGTTACTGCACAGTTTGGATGGCTGGTATTGCCGCCGAAACCTTAGTTTATAACAGTACAGAAGGCGGAGCAGAAGACCGACAGCAACTGAGAGAAGTTTTGGCATTACTCAAACGTCCTTCCTCAGAAATTTTACAGAAAGAACGGTTTGCGATCCTGCAAGCAACTACCCTGATTCAAGAGCATTGGGCTGCTTATGAAGCGCTAGTCACTGCTATGGAACGCCGTTTGTCTGTTACAGAATGTTATGAATTAATTCAGCAATACAGATCTGAGAAGGTTTCTGCATCTTAAAGGGATGGTTAGTCAGAACTAGAAATGAGAAAGCAGGTTTAACCAGGTCAACATATTAAATATAAGATCTGATTTTTGAACTCCCTCAGATCCCTCAGCCTCCTCCGCTCCCTCTGCCCCCTCCGCCCCCTGAGCCTCCTCTGCTTTTTATTAAGTGGAGCTACTTACAACGAGGAATCTGCCACAAAAGCCTGCTTTCAATCTTCGCTCATAACTTGATTACGACCAGAATTTTTGGCTTTGAGTAAGTTTTGATCCGCACGTCCCAGAAAACTCACTCCTTGAGTATCATCAGTTTGGTTTAAAGAGGCGCTACCTAAACTAATGGTAATATTCAGCGTTAGGTCGTCTTGAAGGCTAAAGGTTTGGTTGCTAATCAGCGATCGCACTCGATGAGCAACTTGCAGAGCGATCGCTGCATTCGTATTCTTCAACAAAATTACAAATTCCTCACCACCATACCGAAACAACGTATCTTGTAGTCTTAGATGGTTCCGTATCCTGGTGGTTAGTAGCTGAAGAACGCGATCGCCTACAAGATGCCCATAATTATCATTTACTGACTTAAAGTAGTCCACATCCAACATAATTAAGCTCAAAGGCGTGAAAGTGGTACGCGCCTGTTGTATCTGTCTTGGCAACTCCCATTCCAACGCCCGCCGATTACTAACTCCTGTTAAGGGATCAGCCAAAGCAATAGACGACAACAAATCATTCGTCTGCATCAGTTCTTGAAAGACTCGCACCTGACGTAAGCCCACCTGAATTTGCGCCATCAGCAAGCGATTCTCAGCTTCTGTAACTGTATTGCCGACGGAAGCCATTGATAGATAAGCATCGGCTCCACTTTCGAGCGCAGAGGTAGTGAGTGCTAATTGCCGACACGGTTCTGCCGCCATTTTGCCTTCAGCTTGTTCGATCACAATGCAGTAGATCCAAGCTAGTTGGCTTTGCGCCTTCATCTGACGGCATACAGACAGATGACTATTTTGCCCTGCTTGCAAAATTAATATCTCAGGTTGCTGGGTTTGAATTTGCGATATCACCTCATCCCCATAATCAGAGGTTTCGATTTTCCCTGTTACCAAATTCCGCAACTGAGTCAGAAATGTTACACAAAACTGATCACCTCCAACGATCAATACAGAAGTCTCCATTAGCCTTTTGAGTCTAGGAAAATCTAAGCTTTGCCCATGACAAGACGTTGTAATAACTTCCACTGAAAACCTAAGTAAATGCAAACATAGGGGTGATCAATAAGCTACTACGCATTCAACCTGCTGTTAAGGCGGGGTGTCATTTAAAATAATTAGGCATAGGCATACGGAAACTTAGCCCGTGTAGGACTGCGTTATCTCCCCCTACAGTTCACACCCATCGCTTTTCGCATTCCGCCGCCAGAAATTAGGACTTTCTGACTATTGCTGGTAATTTGCCAAGATTTACAGAACAGGACGGGTAGGCGATCGCGTACAATTTTAGGGATACTTACAGGTTCGCCGCTTCAGCATCTAACTGAGCAGCTTGGTGAAGTTGTTCTACTTCTGCCAATGTGGTATGAGAATCCAGCGCGGTGGAACGCTGCACATAATTCAGTTTCAATTCTTCTAACCAGTCGGAAAACAGAGATTGTAGTTCTGCTAATGTTGTATCGTTTTGTAACTCTTTACTGAGCGCTCTATTGAAATCTTGCTGAAGACGTGTAAAAATTTCGTGAACTTTCTGATCCTTGTAGGAAGCATTTAAGACATTGACAACTCCTTGAGCCAGATTAGTCGCCAGTTGTTCTGTAACTTCTACAGGCATATTGCCAATAATGGGTACTTTTTGAAAAGTTTGATAAAAGTTAGACTGTTTAAAGGTTTGTTCAATTGTATGATTGAGCAGAGCTTCTAACTCAGGTTTCATTTGAGGTAAAACCTTGTAGATAACGACTTGCATCAGTCGATCTGCAATCACGGCTTGTTCATTAATATTATTGACCGTGATATATTTTCTGGGCTTAAACAGAAACCGGGTTACTTCTCCTTCCTCGATCGCATTTTGCGTTTGGTTAATAAACCGAATCATGACAAACTTATAAACTTTATCAGCTAAATACGCAATCGGTTCATGCGTAATTTTTGCCAAGATGCGTCCTGAATTTAGAAGATTACTTTGATGCAGACGGATAGTTACTGGAATCACTCGTAACCAACGCCAAAAAGGAAGGAGCAGCAACACATCATACCAACGTTGCAGCATGGCATCAAACCAGTTTCTATCAGCATACTGAGTACTCAATAAAAATGTCCGAATTAAAAATTCTAAGGCAAAAAAAGCCGTAAAGAAAATATCAATTCGCCAAAACTTATCGACAAATCGACCATTTTGATCAATATCTCTAAAATAGTTAGTTTTAATTAAGGGACGAATTTTCTCATCAAAGAATGTTAGCGCTTCCCCGGTACCAACGGTTGCAAAATAATCGACACTCCAAAATTGTTTAAAAGCATCCTTCGCCGAGTCGGTGCCGATGTGTTGACGCATTCGCATTTTGACTTTTGCAAAAGTCCCTGCTTTAGGAGCTCCTGAGAGGGGATTATCATCAATCATGGCAACGCTTTGACTGCGTAAATCTGCTAGTAAACTTTCAACTTCTGTTGCTGGAGTGTCAGCCTGATGCAGTTGTTGTTCTAGTGCATCAACGGTGTGGAGATACCTTTGAGTGACTCGATGCGGTTCAATTCCTTGATAAGGGTCGTATAAGCTAACAATACTAGGGAACTCTCGCAGGTAGAGGTCACGCCAAGGAATATAAGAAAGATTGAATATTACCAATCCTAAATTGATGACGGCAACTAGTGCAATCAGTTGATTCCACCAAGCAGATTGACGAGATGATTTTGATGCGGGGCGATTAAAAACAGGTTCTAAATCTGTCATATTGAAGATGCAGTGTAACTTTAGAGAATTAGGTGTTTCAGCCGAGGTTGAATTTCTCTATCATCTAACGAAGTGCGAGTTATACTGCATCTTTATCAAGCATCTGTTAAAAAAGCTGATATCAACCGCTAAAACTGAAGCTTTATGGCAAAATTATTGATAATTTTGCGGTTAATGCTTCCCTCTTGCGACAGATTTTGTTAGTTGTTCAATGAATAAGCGTCGTTTTAACCCTTTGCCTTTAACTCCTAAGTCTGAGCCAGAATCGATTAGAAAAGGATATGAGGATTATAGTGTTCAAGGTTACTATGAAAAATTTGGCGATCGCTATCGGAATCCCCAAGAGTCTGCAATCCAGCAGGTGCTAGAACTTGCGGTTAGTCAGTGGGATCTGAACTTTCAGCAAGTCTTAGACTTAGCTTGTGGGAGTGGTGAAGTAACTTTAGTGCTAAAAGGTTTGGGCTGTACTCAGATTGATGGCATTGACCCCTATACTTATGAAGCTTATAGGGAACGGACAGGTCAACAAGCTGAAACCTACATGTTTGAAGATATTGCTGACGGCATCCTGAAAAACCGACATTATAGTTTGATTATTTGCAGCTTTGCTTTACATTTATTAACCCCATCTCGTCTGCCGAGTGTTGTTTATCAATTAAGCTTAGTTGCCGATTCACTGGTGATTATTACCCCGAATAAGCGCCCTCATTTGAAGCCAGAATGGGGATGGATATATCTGGATGAGATTTTGTGTAAACGGGTACGGGCAAGGCTTTATGAGCGTTCTTATGAAGTGTAGGTCGATTTTTCGGGATGCTACGTGTATATCGCGCTAATCAGTGGGTGTTTTTTTTGAGGGTTAGCAATTTCTGGCTGAAACCTTTGCCTAATAGGGTTTTCCTGTCATGGTGGTCTGCGATGGGTTAGCGCAAACGTTAGAACTCTCTCTCTGACTAGCTTTGAAGAAATTACTACTTTGTCCTCTCTTGACACTTGATGGATGGAAGGATAGATTGATACTCAGTTAGCGCGATCGTACCTTGAAAACTTCATACTGTAAGGGTTCTGCCTTCCGCAGTTTAAACTTGCTAAAATCCCTTTCAGGGATTGAAACAGCTGTACAACTGTAGAGTATTGCTTCAGGCAGTGTTCCGTTTAAACTTGCTAAAATCCCTTTCAGGGATTGAAACATTTCTCCTCGCTCTCCCTCAACATTTGCCATCTCCTAAGAAGTTTAAACTTGCTAAAATCCCTTTCAGGGATTGAAACTAGCAGAGGAGGCAAAAACCAAGCAAAAGAGAGAAGCGAAAAGTTTAAACTTGCTAAAATCCCTTTCAGGGATTGAAACATTGGCACATCATCTAAATTTAGACGCGGACAATCGTTTAAACTTGCTAAAATCCCTTTCAGGGATTGAAACTCCTGACTTGGTTTTGCCGTACTTAATGACGTGATCGGTTTAAACTTGCTAAAATCCCTTTCAGGGATTGAAACAATGGGGTTGGGCATAATGATCAATCCTCGCATAGCGTTTAAACTTGCTAAAATCCCTTTCAGGGATTGAAACGATTCAATTGGTATCGCTCCCTCAGGGGCGGTAGGTTTAAACTTGCTAAAATCCCTTTCAGGGATTGAAACCCAAAAGTCTACCACCATAAACCCATCTAGTTGCGTTTAAACTTGCTAAAATCCCTTTCAGGGATTGAAACAGAGGCTCCACTGCTAGCAGGGATAGGATTGCTTTGGTTTAAACTTGCTAAAATCCCTTTCAGGGATTGAAACCCAGGTTGCGTTAATATTGCCACCTACCCACTGTTTAAACTTGCTAAAATCCCTTTCAGGGATTGAAACTCC
>Ga0164305_10000788_pt1 | contig 12481 bp, 10 predicted proteins | sample Whisoiple_237_MG_FD_110215 | JGI IMG/M metagenome (GOLD analysis project Ga0164305, IMG submission 110215) | Soil microbial communities amended with pyrogenic organic matter from upstate New York, USA - Whitman soil sample_237_MG | ecosystem: Environmental > Terrestrial > Soil > Agricultural... | reverse complement strand
TTTCGAAGCGAAATTGAAGAAGCGCACCCAGACGTCGGGCTGCGCCCAGGGCACGGCCTTCGGCGATCTTCTGGAAGCAGTCGAGAGCGTCGCGCTGCCGAAAGCGGAGTTGCGCACCTCCTGGCTCTACCAGATGACGCACGCCATCAACACCATGCCGTCGCTCTATCTCGAGGCCGGCGCGATCCATGGCTGCGTGCTGTGCAAGGAAGGCACGCCGGTCTGCTACACCGAAGACGTCGGCCGCCACAACGCCGTCGACAAGATCGCCGGCTGGATGTTCCGTCACGGCGTCGATCCCGCCGACAAGATTCTCTACACCACGGGACGGCTCACCTCCGAGATGGTGATCAAGACGGTGCGGATGGGAATTCCGATCCTGGTTTCGCGCTCGGGCTTTACCGCCTGGGGCGTCGATCTGGCCCGGCAGGTCGGATTGACGCTGGTCGGGCGCACGCGCGGAAAACGCTTCATCGCGCTGTCCGGCGAAGAGCGCATCGTCTACGACCAGAACCTCGCTTTCGTCGAAGAAGAATCCGCGCGACACAAGCGCAAGGGCGCCGAGCGTGACGACTGAATTTCCGGCGACGTCAAGAGACGCGCCGCCCACCCCCGGCGTGCTGCTCGCGGGCGGCCTGGCGCGGCGGATGGGCGGCGGCGACAAGCCGATGCGCCGGATCGGCGGGCGTACCATCCTCGAGCGCGTCATCTCGCGGCTAAAGCCGCAATGCGACGGGCTCATCCTCAACGCCAATGGCGATCCGGCGCGGTTCGCGGCATTCGGACTTCCCGTGATACCCGACAAGGTGGCGGATTTTCCCGGACCACTCGCCGGCATTTTGGCGGCGCTCGACTGGGTCGCGGCCAACCGGCCGGAGATTTCCTGGGTGTTGAGCGCAGCGGCGGATTGTCCGTTCTTGCCACGCGATCTCCTCGCGCGCCTGCATCAGGCGCGTGCCGCCGAGAAGGCGCAGCTTGCGGTCGCGGCCTCCGGAGGACAGTCGCATCCGGTGATCGGGCTGTGGAGCGTCGGCTTGCGCGAAGACCTTCGTCACGCGCTGGTGGTGGAAGACATCAGAAAGATCGACCGCTGGACCGCGCGTTACAAGTTGGCGACCGTGACGTGGCCAACAACACCGCTCGATCCGTTCTTCAACGCCAACACCATCGACGACATTGCGGAAGCCGAGCGGCTGTCGGAGTTGGACGTGGGCGCCCCTTTACCCTAGGCGTCGTCCCGGCCAAGCCAACGGGTCGGCGCTAAGCGCCGCCCGATGACAGGCTCCGCGCGAGCCGGGACCCAGAACCCACCGACTTGTGTATTTGAATGCTGCGGCGCCGACTTACGTAAGAACAATGGCCGGTGGTTATGAGTCCCCGCTTTCGCGGGGAGGGCTCGCGGGGAGTGCCAGCTAGGGCCTGAATCCCCCATGCTCGGATCTAAGCCGCCAGCGGAGCGGTCCAGGCGTCGTAGGCATAGACCCAGTCGGTGTCGGTTTTTTCCCTGAGCCAGGTGTTGGTTCGCGACGTTTGCTGGACCCGCGCCGTCCGGTCTTTTCGGCTCGCCGCGAACCGGCGGAACGCATTCGCGACACCGTCACGATCGATGCCTTCGAGGCAACGCGAAAGCACGGCGGCGTCTTCGATCGCCATCGCGGCGCCTTGTGCCATGTAGGGCGTCATCGGATGGCAGGCGTCGCCGAGCAGCGTCACGTTTCCGTCTGCCCAGCGAGCCAGGGAGTCGCGGTCGACGATCGCCCATTTGTGCACATCCGGGCACGCGGCCAAGACATTTTCGACCTGACGATCGAAGCCCTCGAACGCGGAGCGCAATTCCTTGACATCGCCCTTCGCCGACCAGGATTCGATCCTGAAGTCCGGCTCCGGCTGGCTGGTGACGAAATAGATTTCGCTGCGGTCCGGCTTGACGTAGTAGATCACGATGTGCCGGTCTTCTCCCCACCACTTGGTGCGATCATCTATTTTTTGCCCGTCAAGAAGGGCGGCGGGATAGGTGGTTCGGTAGGCGATGCGCCCGGTAAAATTCACCGGTGAAGCGCCGAACAAGATATCTCTCGCCACTGAATGAACGCCATCTGCTCCAATGACCGCATCCGCAACCGCGATCGCACCATTGGCAAAAGCCAATCGCACGCCACCGTTGCTCTCATCCAGTCCGACCAGCCTGTGGCTCAGCTTGACGCGTTCGTGAGGAACTATGCTGGCCAGCGCGGCGTGCAGGTCTCCACGATGGGCGAGCAAATAGGGCGCGCCAAATTTCTTTTCGGCGCTCTCACCGAAAATCATGTCGAATTTGACTTCGCCTGTTCGCCAGTCCCTGTTGTTCCAGGAGCGCGGGTAGAAGGACTGTTCGCGCAATCTCGCTTCGAGTCCCAGCCCACGCAGAACCTTCATGGCGTTGCAGCCGATCTGAATTCCGGCCCCAAGCCTGATGAATTGCGCAGCCTGCTCGTACACCGTGACATCGATACCCACCCGCCTCAGGGCCGACGCGGCGGCGAGACCGCCCATGCCGGCCCCGATAATCGCAATCGATAGAGGTCTGGCCATCGATTTCACGTTCGTCAGGTATGTTGTGGCGCATGGCATGCGCGCCTTTCGAGTCAACTATCAAAGTGGCCCTCATTCCGAGCTCCCGCTAGATTGACAGCCGACCGCGTGACCAGCAAGGACCTTACATAATGACCATCAAGCTCGATCTGACCGGCCGGATTGCCTTGGTGACGGGTGCGTCCCGTGGCATCGGAGCTGCGATTGCCATCGCGCTCGCCGAAGCCGGCGCCGCGGTCGCAGTCAATTATCGGGAACGCACCGATGATGCCGAGACGGTTGTTCGCAAGATCGAGGGCATGGGTGGCCGCGCGATCGCCGTTGCCGCCGACGTATCGCAGGCCACCGCGGTCGCAAGGATGGTTGATCAGGCCGCGTCGGCGCTGGGTCCGATCGATATTCTCGTCAACAACACCGGCCTCGCGATCGTGCGCGGCATCGATGACCTGACCGAAAGCGATTTCGACCTCACGATTGCGGTCAATTTGAAATCGGCATTCCTCTGCACGCAAGCCGTGCTGCCGGGGATGCGCGCGAAGAAGTGGGGCCGCATCGTCAATATCTCTTCCGGTGCCGCGCGCGGCGCCGGCGCCATCGGCGTCGACTACAACGCGTCCAAGGCCGGCATGGAAGGACTAACGCGCGGCTATGCGGCGCGGCTGGTCAAGGAGGGCATTACGGTCAATGCAGTGGCGCCCTCGCTGATTGAAACCGACATGATGCGGGGCCGGTCCGATCTGGCGAGCAGGATTCCGCTCGGCCGGCTTGGACATCCCGACGAGGTGGCGAAGGCAGCGCTATCGGTGCTCGGAAACGACTACATGACCGGCCAGACCATAGCCTTGAATGGCGGCATGGCATTCATTTGACCGGGTCGACGCTTTGCCAGTTCCACCGCTGTCGGCCGCGAACTCGCTTCCCGCCTTCGCCCTTCGAGACGCGCGCAAGAGCGGGCTCCTCAGGGTGACGGCTCACCATGAATGTCAAACAGGCCGAAATCCCGCCTGCGCCAGCGCGGCGCGACTTTGCTCGGAGGCGAGAGCCTGCAAAAACGCCTGCACGGCGGGGCGCCCTTTGCGCGCGGTGACCAGCGCGAAATCATAATGCTCTTCCGTCAGCGCAATGAAGCCCAGGCCCGATGCATGCGCGACCGGGGCGATGGTCACGCCCCAATCGGCGCGATGCTGCGCCACGGCGGCTGCGACCGCGTTATGCGAGCGTGGCTGATTCCAATAGCCGTCCGGGCGGGCGTCTCCGAGCAGCCGATCGATCAGGATCCGCGTGCCCGCGCCCTGGTTGCGGTTGACCATGATGCAGGCGGGATCGGCGAGCGCGGCGCGCACCGCACTTTCTGCATTCAATCCCTCGAAGCGCGCATCGCCCGACCGAAAGACGATGCCCTGCATCCGCCGCCAGCCCGGCACCAGTTCGAGGCCGGCCATCAGAAACGGCGCGTTGTAGCTTCCGGTCGCCTCGTCGAACAGATGGATCGGCGCGAAATCGCATTCGCCGCGCCGCGCCGCCGCGAGTCCGCCGAGGCTGCCGACCGCGATCAAGCGCACCGAAAGGCCCGCGCGCGCCAGTGGCGCCGCCACCAGATCGAGCCCGGTGCAGTGGCTTCCGATGATGACGAGGTCGGGCACCCGCACATGCGGCGTGAACAGCGTCACCTCGGCGTCAGAGCCGGCCGGCATCTGGTCGGCGAGCGCATCGATCTTCAAGAAGCCGTCGGCCTGCGCGAAGGAAGTGATCGCGCCGGAACCCTTGCCGAAGGGATAGGCTATCAGGCCTCGATCGCCCTCAACCAGCGACACCATGACGAATTCGCTGCGGCCGAGTTCGGAGGCGATGCGCACCGGAACCTTTGCCATGACCTTGGCATCGGAACGCGGCGGCAACCCTGCCATCCGCCGCAGCACCGGCACGATCATGTCGTGAAAAGTGAACATCGCGGAAGTCGGAAATCCCGGCAGGATCACCACCGGCTTGCCGTCGCAGACCGCGAGGCACAGCGGCTTGCCGGGTTTGAGCGCGACGCCATGCGCGATGATGCCCGGTTTTCCGAGCCGCGCGATGATGCGGTGGGACACATCGCCGGCGCCCTTCGAGGTGCCGCCGGACAACACCAGCATGTCGCAGCTCTCAAGCGCCTTGCGCATCGCGACTTCGAGTTGTTCTTCGTCATCGGCAACGGCGCCGAGAAACACCGCTTCGCCGCCGTTCTCGCTCACCGCCGCTGTGACAATCGCGCCGTTGGTATCGTAGATCTCGGCAGGACGCAGCGGCTGCCCTGGCTGCGCCAGTTCGTCGCCGGTGGAGATTACGGCGACGCGCGGCCGGCGCGCGACGGCAACTTGCGATATCCCGCATGCCGCGAGCATGCCGATCTCGCGCGAACCGATCATGGTGCCGGCGCGCAACAGCGCCTCGCCGCGCGCGATGTCGGAGCCGGCACAGGATATGAATTGTCCGGGCGAGGCGGCGCGGCGGATCTCGATCGCGCGATCGCCAACGGGCTGGGTATGCTCGACCATGATGACGGCGTCGGCGCCGCGCGGCAACGGGCCGCCGGTCGCGATCGAGGTGGCGGTGCCCGACAGCACCGGCCGTATCGGCGCGGTGCCGCAGGCGATGACTTCGTCGTTCAGCATGACGCGGACCGGCGTACCCTCGCTGGCGGAAGCGAGATCGGCGGAACGCACTGCGAAGCCGTCGACATTTGAGCGGTCGAACGGCGGCACGTCGATCGGCGCCACGATATCCTGCGCCAGCGCGTAGCCGAGCGCATCGGCAAGCGGCCGCTGCTCGCTCGGGATCGGGCGCGGAAACAGCGCAGCCTCGAAACGGCCAAGCGCGTCCTCGCGCGAGAGGATGTTCAGGAACTGGTCCTGATCCACACTGTCGCGGCTTTTCGAAGAGGGCGCATTGCTCATATCGGAACTCATATCAGTCGCGCAGCATATAAGCATCAACCGGCGTGCCCGCCGCAAAGCCTTCGCTGGCCGCGGGTACCGCAAGCCAGCCATCGGCGCGGACGATGGTCTCGAGCGGCATGTCACCGACAGAAAGCGGCATCCAGACATCTTCAATTTGTTCGAGCAGGACGATTTCGGTAATGCCGACGGTTGAGGCAATCTTGCGCTGAAGCGGCAAAGTGAGCCTCTGTCGTGGCCAAAGGCCGGACAACCAGTCCAGCACCGGCAGTGCAAGCGTCCACCACGCCGCGAGCGCCTGATCCGGCGCCCCCGGCAACGCAATGACCGGAATCTTTCCGATCCTGCCGACGGCAGAGGTTTTCCCCGGCTGCAGCGCGATGCCATGGGCGAGAACCTCGCCGCGCCGGGCCAACGCTGCCATCGCCGCATCGGTGCGGCCGACGCCGCTGCCGCCGATCGTGACCAGCACATCACACGATGCGGTATCGAGCGCCGTCGCGATCGATGCGGGATCGCGCGCTTTGGCCTCGACGAAGGCAATGCTCGCGCCCGCCCCCCGCGCGTTCTCCGAAATCAGCTGCGCTGTCGCCGCGTGGCCTGAGGTCGCGGGAATAGCGACGGCGCGCAGGCGCGGGCGGCGCACGTTCAGTCTTTCCACGCCCGCCGCGCGCGCGACCAAAAGATCGAGCGGCCGAATGCGCCGCCCGGCGGCAATGACGGAACCAGCTTGCGCGATATCGCCGCCAAGGCGGCGAACCCCCTGCCCCGGTATCGCTTCCGCCAATACCTGAACCATAGGGCCTGTTTGATCGACGAGATCAAAATCGATCACGCAGTCGCAGCCCTCCGGCATGGCATCGCCGGCTTCGACCCAGTCCGGCGGTCGGACCAGCGGCAGCGGCGAATAGGACGACGCGCCGACGAGATCGCGCGCGCGCAAGGCCCAGCCATCGCTGGCCGCGATATCGGCCGCCGGAAACGCCATCATCGGCGGCATATCGGCGGCAGCGCAGCCGAGCGCCTCCGCGAGCGGCAGCGCAAGCGGCGCCACCGGCTCGAGCCGATCCAGCACGGCGCCAAGCGCTACCTCGAGCGGCGTGAGCGAAGGCGGCAGGCGCTGGGTCGGGATCATCAGGGCCTTGTCTCCTCGCCCGATCGTGCGGCCCACATGCTCATTCGATCACAATGCGGGGCGCGGGTTTTGTCGCGCTACCTGCGGTTATCGCCGACCAGACGTTACGGGCGATGTCGGTGTAGTGCTTCGCATGATCGCCGTCGGGCTCGGTCGCGACGATCGGGCGTCCGTCGTCGGAAGTTTCGCGGATTGCGATATCGAGCGGGATCTCGCCCAGAAATGGAATGCCGCGCATTTCGGCCTCGTGCCGTGCGCCACCGTGACCGAATATCGGCGTGACCTGGTGGCAAGCCGGGCAGCAAAAGCCCGACATGTTTTCGATCAATCCCAACAGTGGCACGTTCACTTTCTGGAACATCGCGATGCCACGCCGCGCATCGATCAGGGCAATGTCCTGCGGCGTCGAGACAATCACCGCGCCAGTGAGCGGCGTCTGCTGCGCCATGGTGAGCTGGGCGTCACCGGTGCCGGGCGGCAGATCGACGACGAGAATATCGAGCTCGCCCCACGCCACCTCGCGCAGCATCTGCGTGATCGCGGAAATCACCATCGGCCCGCGCCAGATCATGGCGAGGTCCTCCTCGACCAGAAAGCCGATCGACATCACCTTGACGCCAAAGCGTTCCATCGGCTCCAGCATGCGCGGGCCCACCAGACGCGGTTTGCCGCGCAGGCCGAACAATTTCGGCTGCGAGGGACCATAAACGTCGGCGTCGAGGATGCCGGTTTTCAGTCCGATCGCGGCGAAGCCGAGCGCGAGATTGCAGGAAGTGGTCGACTTGCCGACGCCCCCCTTGCCGGAAGCAACGGCGATGACGTGCTTGACGCCGGGAATGCCGGCCGCCTTCGAGGTCGCGCGCGCTTGCGGGTCTGGACGGGTGGCGGACACGACGTGCTCCTTACGATCCGAGCGGATCGCCCTTCTTCGCGTCGCGCGCGCGCAAATAGTCCTCGGTGGTCATGACCGGCGGCCGTTGCGGCGCCCCATGCGGGTCGAAGCTTTCGTTGACCACGGCCTCGACGCGGCAATCGGCGCACATCTTGATGACGTCGAGACGTTTGGCGTTGCCGCCCTGAAACATCCAGTGCTTCTCGCCGAGCTTGGCGAGCACGCGGTCGATCGAGCTCTTGGTGCCAAAGGGCTTGCCGCAAGCAATGCAAAGGAAAGGCTCTTCCTCCTTCAGCACGCGAAGCGGCGCGTTCCAGGCCTTGAAATCGAGCCGCGGCTCAAGGGTGATGACCTTTTCCGGACAAGTCGATTCGCAAAGCCCGCATTGCACGCACAGGCTTTCGGTAAATCGCAGCATCGCGCGGTCGGGATTGTCCGACAGCGCCCCCGTCGGACAGGCGGTGACACAGGCATGGCAGAGCGTGCAACCCTCGACGTTTAGATGGACGCCGCCAAACGGCGCGCCCGCCGCCAGCGGCACCACATCGACCGGCGCGGGCGCGGCCAGATGCAGCTCGCGAAATGTGGTCTCGAGCACGCCGCGTTTGGCGCCGCGCGGGACCAAGCCGGCCGGCTTTTGCGTCGCGACGCCAACCGGCGCGGCATCGAGCATGGCGCGCAATTGGTCGGGATCGTCGGTCTCGATGATCCGCACCAGCCCCGCGCCGAAGCCGAGCGCCGAAATAATGCTGTCCGACATCTCGACCGTCCGGCGGAGCCCGGAAATATCGTGCCTGGCCCTGGCGCGCGCTACGATCGCAGCGCCGCTGCCGCCATAGGCGAAGACCGCCGCGATGATTTCCGGTCCGAGCTGGGTCACCTCGTTGACGCGCAGCGGCAGCACATTCGCCGGCAGTCCTGCGCCGAACCGTGCCAGGGCGTCGATGATGTCCTCGCCATGCTCGCCGTCGTGAAACAACACGATGGCGTCGCTGCCGCCGGCCTTGCGATAGGTCTGCAACAGCGTGCGCAGCCGCCGCATCAGTGCGTCTGCGCTGGGCAGCGAATAGGATGCCGCGCCAGTGGGGCATGCAGATGCACAGGAGCCGCAGCCGGCGCACACGTTTTCGTCGATCACGACCGCATTGCCGTTCGGTGTGATCGCGCCGGTCGGACAGAGGTCGAGACAGCGCGTGCAGCCGGTGATGCCGGAGCGCGAATGGGCGCAGAGCGCCTCTTCAAAATGAACAAAGCGCGGCTTGTCGAAGGTGCCGACCAGACCGGCCGCATCGGCGATCGCGCGTTCGACCGCGGCGCGGTCGCGCGGGTCGGCGCGCAGATATCCCGGACGCAATTTATGCGCTGGGAATAGCGGGGTGCCGCCCGAGAGATCGAGGATCAGATCGCAGGTCGAGGTTGCGCCGTCGCGCGAAGGCCCAAACATGAGCCTGGCGCGCGATGACGGCGATGGCAGCGCGTAGTCGTCGATCGCAAGCTCAAAGTGGCCGAGATATCCGCGCGCATTGCGAATCGTGCCCTTGAGAACCGGAAACTCATTGGTCCTCCGCGGCGTGACGTCGCCCGGCCTGGTCAGAAGCACGGTGATATCGAGACGATCGGCGAGCCGCTGGGCGGCCTCGATCGCGACCTCGTCGTGGCCATAGATCAGCGCGACGCCGGTGCTCTCGAACGTCACCAGCGAAATCGGCGGCATCTCCTCACCGGCCGCCGCGATCAACGCCGCGGCCTTCGGACCCGCTGCGGCGGCGTCGTTCGACCAGCCGCCGGTTTCACGAATGTTGACAAAGGTGAGCTCAGCTTGCGGGAAACTTTCCGCGGCTTCCCTGAACAGCGGGGCTTCCTGGGTGCAGGCGACCGTAACCGGCGCGCCGTCGGCAAGCGCCTGCTTGAACCGCTCAAGCTCCTGGCCGCAGAGCTGGTTCGCCTGCGTGATCTTTCCCGCGCAGCCGCGACCGATCGCCTGTGCATCGAGCGGCATGGTCCTCTCGCAGCTGCAAATCAGGAGGTGAGACGCGTCCGCACTCATTAATGATTTATCCTGAACTGGCGTGCCCAGCGCGGTTACTCCGTTCTCCGGTTCCGCGGTACTTGCTAAGATGAAATTTTGCAAGATCAAGGCCCGCTCGCCGAACAGCCTCGACCGGGATATCATACACCGCGGGCTGGCAAAGCAACTAAGGATGAATTCTTCGATGCCGTTGCGTCCTGCAGATACCGGGCAAACGCTCGATCTGCCCCCCGGCTACACCCTGGTTCCCTTGCGCGAGCATGGCGACGCCTTTGTTCACGGCTGCGCGATTGCGTCCGATACCGGCGCGGGAACGCTGGTTTGGGTGCGACGCTACGATCTGGTCGAATTCGCCGTGGTCCTGGAGCCTGACGAGCCGCTGCTATCGGCGCGCCGGGCGTTTTTTGCCGGGATGAATGCGGCGGCGGACGCGATTGCCGCCCATTGCCCGCCCGAGCGCGACGTGAGTTTCGACTGGCCCGATGCGATTCTATTCGACGGCGGATTGCTGGGCGGCGCGCGGCTCGGCTGGCCGTCGGATTGCGCCGAGGACGAGGTTCCTGCGTGGCTGGTGTTCGGCATCATGCTGCGTGCCGCGGATATGGCCCATCTCGAGGAGGTGCAGACCGCCGCCGGCGTTTCCCTGTTGAGCGAAGGTTTCGAGATGGTCGACACCGACGCGATCATCGGCAGCTTCGCCCGCCATCTCATGACCGCCTTCGACCTGTGGAACGAGCGCGGCTTTGAGACGATCGCACGGGAATATCTGGCGCGGCTTCCCAGCCGAAAGGCAGGCGAACGCCGGAGGATCGACCTCAGCGGCGACCTCCTGATCACCCCGCCAACCGGTAGCGGACCACCCGAGCGGGCCAGTCTTGTGGATGCGCTCGCCAAGGCCGCTTGGTGTGATCAGCAGGCGCGCGGTCCGAAACTCGGATGAGGCGGACAATGCTGAGATTTCCGCGAACTATCAGGCTCGACCCCTCGGACACATTTGTTTTCGAGCGGGCGGCGGAACCCGGCGAATGGGCTGTTTCCGGCGCATTCGTATTCTGGAACCAGGACCAGGCCACGCTCGGCCAGAAACAGCGCGTGGCGCTGCGTTCGGGCTTTCTCGGCATCGATAGCCTCGGCTGGTCCACGCTTGCGATCGTCACCGAGGCGATGGAAGCGGACAGACAGGCCATGATCGAGCGCCTCGCGGGCCATTTGCTGAAGAAATTCGGCGCACCTGATCTCAATGCCGCGCGAGTTGCTGCCGAAGAAGAGGTCGCGTTTGCGGCCTCGCTATGCGATCACCCGCCGCAAACCCTGCTTGCCGTGCAGCGCAGCGTCGAGAACGGCGAAATCCGCGAGCGCTTCCGCACGCTCAAGCCACGCGAAGCCGCCGCGGGCGCCGACCGGTTGCATGCGCACGCCCACGCCTTTACCTTTCATGAGGTCGAGGGCGACATCGAGCCTGCCGAGGAGGTCGATCTGCCTGGAATGATCAGGAACGACCGCAGCACGGACCGCACATGAGAGAATTCTGGGTCGCCTCGGGTCATCATCTTACACATCGTGCCGAGCATGGCGGGCTGGTGGCCACGCCTGAACTGATCATGGCATATCTGGCGCGGCCTGAATTGATGCCGCCGGCCGACGCCTGCGATGCAGAGCGCAAGTTGCATGCAAGCCTGCTGGCGGATCCTCTGCGCCCGGTGTCAAGAGGAGACATTGCGGCGCTCTCCGATGCGGATGCGCGCGAGAACTGGACCTTGATGGTGAACTTTCGCGACCGGCTGATATCAGCCCCGTCGCTTGAGGCGTTGTATACGGCGCTGGCCCGCAAGGGTGCCGGCGAGCTGCCGCCGATCTTTCTGTCCCAACTCTGCCATTTGATCTTGCGCAACGCGCTTGAAGGTTGCGACGATCCTTACACGCTGCGGGCCGGCGAGCTGTTCTATCGCAGCCAGCTGGCTGCCATCCACGATGGTGCACTGTTGCTGGCCGATGCGGAAGTCATCGAGGCGCAGCAACACGCCCAACACGATATGCATTCGTCGCCGCTGACGGCATTGCTGCAGCCGAAGCCATTCGCCGAGATGGATGTGATGGATGACGATAACGCCTGGACCTACTGGTCGCGCTCGGATGCGCACGCGATGGTCATGAACATTGGCGGCAATCCGAAAGCGCGCGCCGGGCTGTGCAGGGTGATCGAGCGATGGATCGATCATTTGCTCGGCATTGCCGTTAACGTCGAAACGGTCGCGTCGATCGAGAACCGTGACTGGCGCTGGTTCGTCGGCCTCGACAGCGAGGCAACGCGGATCGGCAACGCCTTGTGGAACGGGGCCGCGCTGGACGACAACGCCTCCGAGCGCATCGTTGCGCTGATGCGCCTTACCATCGAGGACGCGCGGCTGGTGGACGAACGCGTCGGCAGCAAGCCGGTCTATCTCATTCTGGCGATGGGCGCGGACAAGATGGTACGCGTCAAGCCGCAGAATTTGGTGACGGGATTGCCGATCAAGCATCTGGAGGCTGCGAGTTGAGCCCTGCCGCTGTGCCCTTGCTGCGCATTCCCGTCGGCGTTGTGGTCGAACGTCGCAAGGCGGATTCACCATGGATCGATTTCGTCTGGCGCGGCATCGCCGTCCTTCCGGACGAGCCGGAGATGAAGCCGTGGACGGTTCTGCGAGAGCAGGTTGAGGCGACGCTCTATTATGCCGGTAGCGGTACGGTTGATCTCTACCGCTCAGAAACCCAGCTCTATCGCGACAATATTGCGTCCGGCACTCCCAGCATCTGGATCGTGCTCAGCCCTTCGGAAGGCATCTGGCCCTATGCCGTTTCGGCTGTTACCGCTGATCCGGCGGAAGGAGAGGCCTACACCGAGGCAGGCGCCAACCTGGTCGAAGCGGTAGCGATGCCCGAAG
>Ga0164305_10000784_pt1 | contig 12493 bp, 12 predicted proteins | sample Whisoiple_237_MG_FD_110215 | JGI IMG/M metagenome (GOLD analysis project Ga0164305, IMG submission 110215) | Soil microbial communities amended with pyrogenic organic matter from upstate New York, USA - Whitman soil sample_237_MG | ecosystem: Environmental > Terrestrial > Soil > Agricultural... | reverse complement strand
TGCAGCTGCCACCCAGCTAAAAATTATTGGACGGGCTGGTGTGGGCGTTGATAACGTCGATGTGCCTGCTGCCACGCGCCAAGGGATTGTAGTCGTCAACTCCCCAGAAGGAAATACGATCGCCGCCGCCGAACACGCGCTAGCCATGATGTTATCTCTCTCTCGCTATATCCCAGAGGCTAACCAATCTGTAAAAAATAGCCAGTGGGATCGCAAGCGTTTTGTAGGGGCGGAAGTATATAAGAAAACGCTAGGAGTTGTTGGCCTCGGCAAAATTGGTTCCCATGTGGCTAATGTTGCTAAAGCGATGGGAATGAAACTGCTTGCCTATGATCCATTTATTTCTACGGAACGCGCGGAGCAGCTAGGATGTCGTTTAGTTGATCTAGATTTACTGTTCCGGGAAGCAGACTATATTACCCTGCATATTCCTAAGACTCCAGAAACTACCCACTTGATCGGGGCTGAGTCGCTGGCGAAGATGAAGCCAACTGCCCGGATTATTAATTGTGCCCGTGGTGGAATTATTGATGAAAATGCCCTAGCGGATGCTTTACGAGAAGGTAAAATTGCGGGTGCAGCCTTAGATGTGTTTGAGAAAGAGCCTCTAGGGGAATCTCCCTTGCGATCGCTCGGCAAAGAAGTCATCCTCACCCCTCACCTAGGCGCGTCTACAGCAGAAGCGCAAGTTAATGTAGCCATCGATGTCGCCGAGCAAATTAGAGACGTACTCTTAGGTCTGCCAGCCCGGTCTGCCGTCAATATTCCTGGACTCTATCCAGATGCCCTGGAAAAGCTCAGACCTTATATGCAATTGGCAGAAACCCTTGGTAATATGGTGGCTCAGCTAGCAGGGGGAAGAATCGACTATCTCAACATTCGGATGCAGGGAGATTTAGCAAATAACGAAAGCAAACCTGTCGTAATCGCCGCGCTGAAAGGGTTACTATCCCAAGCTTTGCGAGAACGGGTAAATTACGTCAATGCTAGTATCGAAGCTAAGGAACGCGGGATTCATGTTGTGGAAACGCGGGATGCTTCCATCCGAGATTATTCTGGCTCCTTGCACTTGTCAGCCAAAGGATCTTTAGGTGAGCATTCTGTGATTGGAGCCTTACTGGGCGATGACGAAATTCGGATCACCAGTGTTGATGAATTTCCAGTCAATGTGGCTCCTACTCAACATATGCTGTTTACTCTCCACCGAGATATGCCAGGGATTATTGGCAAAATTGGTTCTCTACTGGGCAGTTTTAATGTCAATATTGCCAGTATGCAGGTAGGGCGCAAAATTGTGCGGGGAGATGCGGTGATGGTATTGAGTTTAGATGATCCTCTCCCCGAAGGAATTTTAGCGGAGATTATCAAGGTTCCCGGAATCCGGGATGCCTATACGGTAACTTTGTAAGAGTCAGAAATCAGGAGTCAGAAGTCAGAAAAAATGATCGAGACTGAATTGCTTTCATTCCTAAACTTGCGGTTTTGATTCTGGCTTCTGAATTCTCTAACTATGGCAAACAACTGGTGGGAAATTGAAATTTTATCTGATCCAGATCTAGAGGAGTTAATCTTCTGGCGTTTGGAAAAGTTTGGTTGTCGGGGGATGTCCAGCGAACTCAAAGGTTACTCCTCCTTAGTTCATGCTTATTTACCCCGCATTCAAGCACAATTGCTAGATTTGGCAGCGCTGTCTTTATGGTTGCGACAAGATGCTTTAACGGTCAGTTTGCCAATCCCGATCACGCACTGGCGATTAATTGATGAAGAAGACTGGTCAAGTAGTTGGAAGCAATATTGGCAACCGCAAGAAATTGGCGATCGCTTGTTAATCTATCCCGCTTGGCTACCGATTCCAGAACAGCCAGAACGTCTACTGTTGCGCCTTGATCCAGGAGTTGCTTTTGGCACGGGTACCCATCAAACTACTCAATTGTGTTTAGAAGCCTTAGAAATGCGGTTAGGGACCGACGCGAGTGACCTCGTAGTCGCTGATATTGGCTGTGGTTCCGGTATCCTTTCCACGGCAGCTATATTGTTAGGGGCTAAAAAGGTTTATGGGGTTGATACTGATCCTTTAGCCGTTCGAGCGGCTCGTAGCAACCGAGAACTGAATAATATTCAGCCTGAGCAGATGGTGATCAATGAGGGCAGTATTGAAGAATTAATACAGCTAATTGATGAACCTGTGGATGGCATTGTTTGCAATATTTTAGCGGAGGTTATTATTGATTTAATTCCGCAAATGAGTGCACTCAGTAAACCGAAAAGTTGGGTGATTCTCAGTGGGATTTTATTAGAGCAGGTAAAGCCAATTGCCGATACTTTAGAACAAAATGGTTGGACGGTAGCAACGCTGTGGCGACGGCAAGATTGGTGTTGCTTTAATGTCCGTCGTGCTTCATGAATCTGTTCTATTTAAAAGACTGAACTTGCTAGAGAATTTGCAGGCTTTCAGGATATTCTTTGTTTGTTTACGTAGGACTTCTATCACTTTATTATCACGTTCTGCCGGAATAGACCTTTTGCACTCTCCTATCGCCGAACTTCCCTCTTATCTGCGTCCATCTGCGTGCATCTGCGGTAAAAAATCAAGATTCATGCAGGAAATCTAATATCTCCACCAGATATAAATTGTCCCACAGCTATAGTTTTGAGTGCATAAAACTACTGGGTCTAATTATCACTGACATTAACAAAGCGCCAACGCTAATCACGTTCACAACTTGTTTATTCAATGATAACTAAACCCAGTGAGGATTTGATTCTAACTTGGAATTTTAGCGTCTGTTCCGATCGGGCACTTTTTTCAAGTAATCAATATCAAACGCAGAAATGCGCTGTGCATAATTGACCTTGGGATTTAAGGAGGCTGCTAACGCCTGGAACTTGCGAGGATCACCTTCTGCCAGTTGACGTTCTTGGTACTTGCGGGTGTAGAATTTCTCCACCGTAAAGCGCCAGTCAGTCTTAACAGTTCCAGCAGATTCACGGTAGTCTTCACCGTAACGCGGCATGACTAAGTTGAAAGGACGACCCTCCATCCGCTTGCGCTGATAAGGTACGGTAGAATCTCCAAACGCTTGGGTATACTCGTCGCTATCTACTAAGGCATCAACAAACCCATGAAAGCCTAGAGTCCCAATCTTAATAGACCAAGCAATCTTTTCATCTTGGTTATAAGGAGAACGACCCAACAGGCGCTTCAGGCAGATTTCTACTAAGCGATAGTTATCGTTGACAGAAACCACTAAGGTATAAAACCGCTCTGACTTTGCCAATTCACGGATGAAGTCGCGAACTGTGATTGAGCCATTCGCTAGGCGAGTTTCTAGCGTAATTTGGCGGTTAAATCTCAGGGTTTCATGCTCACTGAAAACTTGGCGATAGGCTGCCCAAACCAGTTGCTTCATCTCGCCTGGAGAATTGGTATCCTCTAAGCGATAGATATAGGGGGTATCTTCATTTTGATCGGATTTACCAAAACTGCGAACCCGATGATTGGGGGCGCTTAATTTGTATTCAAGTAACGGCAATGCCATGCAAAGCTCTCCCTTATTTAATATGGTCAAAAAACAAAACAGCAAGCTCAAACAGAAACTAGACTGAGGAATTGAGGGAAATTATCAAACCTGATCTATGTTTCCTGCTTAATTATCCCGCGTTAGTGGGGAAAGATCGACAGCCAGATTTAGGGATGCAATCAGTTGTAGAATTCCTTGAACAACAGCGATCGCTACCGGATGGGGAAACTTGCAGAGGGGTTAATTGAAACCGGGACTCCTGCTGGCTTTTCCCGCGTGGTGTCAGGAATTTGGATGTTTGCCGTTTGCACACTTTTGAAGGTGGCTGGTTTAGGACTGAGCGATCGCGCCATATCCAAAAAGTTGCTGACGGCGCCCCACTTGTAACGTTCTGTCTCTTGCTTATCGCGCCAGTAGTCGCCATAGCGAGGAGTCACTAGGTTAAAAGGACGATCTTTATAGCGACGGCGTTGATAGGGAACAATATTTTCCCCAAAGCTAGCTTGATACTCTTCACTATTGATCAGAGCATCCACAAAACCTTCAAACCCTTGAGTCGCAATTTTAATTGACCAGGCAATTTCTTCATCTTTGCTGTAAGGCGCACGACCTAACAAACGCTTAAGACTCAGTTCTACTACCCGATAATTAGAATTGGTCTCGACGACTAAACGCCGATAGACTTCAGATTTTGCTAAACCACTGATAAAATCCCGGACTGTAATGGAACGGTTTTTCAGTTGGGTTTCTAAGGTAACTTGGCGATGGCTTCTGAGAGATTCATGTTCGCTAAAAACTTGGCGATAAGCTGCCCAGATAATCTCTTGAAATTCACCATCGGAGGTTGAGCTATCTAGCCGATAAGGCCGGGGAGTATCTTCATTCGGCACTTCAAAACCAGCTACCCGTTGGTTTTGTGAAGCTGGCCGATAATCTAAGAGAGGGATTGACATCAGAAAAATCCTTCAAAATAGTCTTGCAATCAAAAGCTAGCATCAACAGGGGCTTGATGCTTCACTTAAGCTTTAGGATCTAAGGGAATGTAGCGGTAAGGCAAGGCTACATTCGTCCGTTTCACTGCGGGTTGAGGGGTGGTACCTGTACGAGTGGTTTCAGGAAGCTTGGCGGAGTTGACTCTCGCAGCCGCTTGAGCCGTTGTCCGTTGATAATTGACATGGGGCAACAGCATTCCTTGAGCCATCGATAAGAAGTTAGCAGGAATTGCTTGACGAATACTTTGCTTATTAATATCGTCAGAACGACCGACTTGGTAGTAAGAAGCGCCTTCTCTTTCAATTAAGCGATTACGCCAATAGTCACCATACCGGGGGTTCACTAGGTTGAAGGGGCGGCCTTCCATGCGGCGGCGTTGGTAGGGAACGATATATTCCCCAAAATTTTGCCGATACTCTTCGCTGTCAACAACGGCATCAATAAAGCCATGCAAACCGCGTGTAGCGATGACAATTGACCAAGCAATTTGCTCGTCTTTGTCGTAACTAGCACGTCCTAAAAACCGCTTGAAGGTAATATCAACTAAGCGATAGTTGGAGTTTGTATCAGCGACAAGTTGACGATAAACCTCAGATTTCCCCAACCCTTGCACAAACTCTCGCACAGAAATGGTGCGATTTCTCAGTTGAGATTCTAAGGCGGGTTGGCGGTAGCTTTCTAAAATCAGATGCTCACTGAAGATTTGCCGATAAGCTGCCCAGATAATCTGATCGACATCAACGCTAGAGTTGAGATCGCTTAACCGATAAATAGCAGCATCGTCTTCATCAAGAACGTCATAACCTGCAACGCGCTGGTTTTGAGTTTTTGGCGTAATTTCAAGTAAGGGAATAGGCATCAGAACATTTACCTTGGTTGAATAGGGAGATCGGAAAAATACAGCTAAGAACTGAGGGTTTGCAGGTTCACGCTAGTGGCGTTAAGTTGCTGTTGAGCCATCTGAACTCGTGCTCGGATGGCTAAATCAGTATCCGTTGTCGCCATTTGATTAAACCGATCTAGGATTTGCGAAACGAGATCAGGTTGGCTGACTAATTCAGCCGTTGCCAATCCTTGCAAACCAACCACTGCTGCATAGCGGATTGCCCACTCTGGATCATGGGAAAGCAGCAATAATGTTTTTAGCGATCGCGCTTGCGCTGATTGACGCTGTTCGAGGGGTAACTTTGACCATTGCAAGTTTCCCAGCCCTTTGGCGGCAGCACGACGCACACTCGGAGCAAAGTCAGTTTCAGCAGCACTGAGCAATTTCTCCAAAGCCTGGGGATCGGCGATCGCGGCGAGTGCCCGAAATGAATAAGCTCTCGCCCCATAGTTATAATCATCTAGCTGCTCTAGGAGGGGTAGCACGGCTACGTCTCCTAACTGGACTAACCCTTCCAGGGCGACGACTGCCGCTTCTGGATTGTTATAGCCCAAAATGGTAATCAGTGTGGGAATTCCCGCCTCTAACTTTGCTGCGGCTAAAGAGCGAACTGCGGCAACTAAACGAGCGGGAGAATCCGCTTGCTCAACTGATTGAATGAGTTCTACAGCATCAGCAGAGTTGGTCACGGTAGTTGGATTTCTGTAAATTTTGGAGGGTTGTCAATGCCTACAGCAAGGCATCCATGAGGGTCATCACTTGTTGAGCTTCCGGCGATACAGAGATTGTCTCTTGTTGCTGGAGATGATTCTCTAGCATATTTTTGAGGGCAATCATCTTAAAGCTATTTTCTACAGCAGCCGAGGCGATCGCCTTAGCGCCGGGGAGATAGCCACTCGCACCCAAATCTAATAAGAGCGTTCGACGCAGTTTGAGATCGCTATTGGCGATCGCTTGCACCAAACGTTCTCCATAGATTGATTCTTGTGTTAAAACGTACATTGCTCGGGCGGCTGCATACTTCACCCGTTCAACCGGATGCTCTAAAAAAGGCTCAATCAAGGGAGCTGCGGCGATTGCCTTGAGAGATTCCAACGCTTCCATCGCTGCTTCCGCAGGCTGAGCTAAGTGAGGTCGTCCCGGAACTAATTGAGCCGATGCCACCCCTCCTTCGAGTAGCTGCATCAACGAAGGAATTGAGGCTGGATCACCCAGCATTCCTAAGGATTGAGCAGCCGCTTCGCGCACATAGAAATCAGAACATTCCAAGCAGCGAATCAAGGGTGCAACTGCTCGGTGATCTGCTAATTTCCCTAGCGCTCGCGCCGCGTTTCTTCTCAGGGGATAGCCTCCCAGTTCCGTTCGATCTGCCTCGTCATCCAGGGCTGCAATTAGAGCCTCAACCACTTGCGGTTCACCTGGGGCAAATTTGCCCAGCCACCAGGCTGCATAGTAGCGCAGGCTTAAATCTGGATCAGTCAGATTCTTTAGTGCCTGCTCCAGCGTTAAAGGTTCACCACCCGCAGGTTCGGCTGGCAAGGATAGCGATTCAGAATCCTGCGTAGAACTCGGCTCTAGCATGTCGAGGCTTGGCTATTTAACCTTTTGATTTGTTGGCAGCAGTTGCTTTGCCTTTTCCTTCAGCATCAGCCGTTTGATTGGCTGTCGTTGCTTCAGTTTTAGCTTGGCTATTTCCTTCTAGGGTTAAAGGCTGAATACTGACGATTTTGCCCCCTAAGCGGTTAATGCGCTGCATTTCTTCATTCATGCGGCTGTAGGGTACTGAGATAAAAGCACTACCACTCCGGCGGATGGGGTAGCTCAGTTTGTCAGATTGATAAGTCTGACGTAAACCTTTGACTTCAACTCGAAAGATTCGATTGCTGGAGTCACTTAAACCTGTATTTCCCAGTGCAGTTTGACCAAACATCGTTGATATTGCTCCTAATGCGGAATTGCTAATGGCTAATGGCTAAAAAGCTGTTTCCTTAGCGATTAGCCGCCGTCGTCCCAATCTTGCTCAAATTGAAAACCTCTGACTAGGCGGGTGAAACGCTGACAATTTTGCCGCCCATACGATGAATTTGTTGCATTCGGGGCAACATCTGTTCAAAGGGAACTAAATAAGCTGTGGTACTGTAACGAACGCTGGGATAACCCGGCTGACAAATTTTCGTTACTTCTAAACGATAGATGCGACCACTTTCATCTTTAGAACCACCCAAAGCCTGTTTCGGGGTAGCATCTTTGGCGATAGAGCTGAAACTGGCGTTACTGCTTTGAGCCAACATAGTTGAGATCACTCCTAGAATGCTTGAGAAGAGGGAAGGAGGTAGGGAAGGGGTGAGCGACCGCTAAAACGTTTGAAGGGGCAACATCATGTTGCCCCTATCAATTAGGATGCGGGAGAAACACTCACAATCCTGCCGCCCATACGATGAATTTGCTGCATTTTAGGCAACATTTGTTCGTAGGGAACTAAGAAAGCTGTATTACTACGGCGAACTTTGGGATAGCCTGGTTGACGAATTCCAGCGACTTCCAAGCGGTAAACTCGTCCGCTTTCACCCCAAGAACCGCCCAGGATTTTATTGGGGGTATCATCACTAGCACTAGAGCTATGTGACCAATTTCCACCGCCCCCTGAAGGGTTGTGAATATTATTGGCTTGATTTTTAGCAAGTTCACGGATCAGGTGTGGAGATTTGCCTTGAACTTGAGAGCGATCGCTGTTAGCATAACCCCGGTACAGGCGGAACATGCGGGTAAAACCGGTGGTTCTTACTCCTGGAGTTACTGAAAAACCACGGTAGTAAGGAACGACGTTGTTACCAAAACTGGCTTCATACTCGGCGCTGTCGATGTATGAATCAATTTCTGCGTCGTAACCTTGCTCTTCGTAAAGATTGAGGTGGGAATTCCAATCATCTTCGTCGTAGGGAGCGCGACCTAATAGATGTTTGAAATTCAGTTCTATAAAGCGAGTATTAGAATTGCGGTAGAAAAACTTGCTTTTGTATAGCTCTGATTTAGCGATCGCACGAATAAAATCTCGTACGCTTAGGCTGCCTTGACGTAGCTGAGACTCAGCATAGGTCAGACGCTCAGATTGCATTACATAATCGTTACCTAATACCTGACGGTAAGCGGCTCGGATTACTGCTTGTAGATCATCCTCTGTCCAGTCAGGACGCAGTTCAAATTTATAGGAAGCATCAAAGGCAGAAATACCAAGTCTTCCTGCTGCTGTTAAATTAGACGCCGTTAAACCGCTCATATGCATCTCCCAACGCAACAACAAGTTTTTGAAGATTTTTATAGTCAAAATGAGCAAAACAATGCCCGGAAAAATCAGCAACTGCTAGCAAGCAAGCCAACACTCGCTCATTCTCCCGGGCACCGCACCTGAAGAACTAGCTCAGGGCGTTGATGGCGTAGTCGATGTAGGCGTTAGCTTCAACAGCAGGTTGACCAGTTACACCGTGGTTAGCTTTGATCCACTTCAGAGCTTCAACGTACCAGCTGTTGGATAGGTCGAAGGTACGGTGCATTTCATCTAAACCAGCAAGCAAGAACTCATCCAGAGGACCTGTGCCACCAGCAACTAAGCAGTAGCTGATGATGCGGACATAGTAGCCGATGTCACGAGCACACTTGGCCTTACCACGAGAGTCAGATGCGAAGTTAGCACCTTGTTGCTGGGTGGTGTAAGGGAACTTTTGGTAAACTGCGTTAGCTGCACCGTCAATCAGCTTTTGAGCGTTGTTGGTGAGAGCTTTTGCAGCTTCCATAGCAGCAGCAGCACGCTCGTAGCGACCATAAACTTGGTGCATTTCAGCATTGCTGAGGAAACGGCCTTGAGTATCAGCAGCGGCGATCGCTTCAGTAATGGGGGTCTTCATTGTTTCAATATCTCCCTAATGTTTGTCTTGCAAATTGTTCTTACAAGGTTAGTCATTCAAGATGCGATCGCTTCGCATGTTGACTGACTTTCGTTGCAGGGTTATTAATTAACCAACCGCAGAAGCAGCCCGATCAAAGTAGCTAGCCAGTTCAGACATCAAAGCGCTGCAATCGCCTTTGCTGATGCCGTTAGGATCATTAGCGATTTGAATAGCTGCATCTTTCATTTTTTGAACGCCAGCAGCAACAGAACCACCAGGAACACCCAGAGCTTGGTAGGTTTCGCGCAGACCATTCAGGCAGCGATCATCCAGCACGCTAGAGTCACCAGCAATTGCGGCGTAGGTAACATAGCGCAAAATGATTTCCATGTCGCGCAAGCAAGCAGCCATACGACGGTTGGTGTAAGCGTTTCCACCGGGTTGAATCAGTTGAGGCTGCTCTTCAAACAAAGCGCGAGCGGCATTTGCAACGATGGTGGAAGCGTTACCTGTGATCCGGTTAACAACATCCAGACGCTTGTTGCCTTCCTTGACCATGTTGGTCAGGGCATCTAGCTGCTGGGAGCTGAGGAACTCACCCTTGGCATCAGCCTGAGAAACAACCTTGGCGAATGCATCTAACATGAGCAAAATCTCCTACTGACTTAGTTGAGTGTGGTTTTGATCAAAAAACCTTTTTGAATCAGCCTGGAAAGGTTACTAGCAGCATGGTTAGCAAAACACTTTTTCAAGCTTTTCCTCTCTGCCTATTGGTTGCTTAACACTGAGCAACGGAACAGGTTTAGAAAAATTATGAGAAACAGTCTTTCTTTTATGAGAGGCTAGCAATCTTAATTAAATCCGTGTTTTGTTTAACTTTTGTCTGTCATTTATCCCTTCCAGGTAACTTTTATACAACGGCATTGGGTCATTTGTTTTTTAAGATTTATTAAGTTAACTTACGAAGCAAAATTAATGCTCAAACCTTTGCAATATAAGAGCTTGAGACTGATGTAGCTGCAATAGTTTGTTACAATTTTACCAAGCATTTATACTTAGTTGTGCTAATTTGAGAGATTTTATATTATCTTCACTATGTTTAAAAAGCTTGCTGAGTAAAGATTACAGCTTTTTCTAGATTGAATTACTCAATGTTAATTTGTATATAAATATAAAGCTGAATTAGTTTGCTGGATACAAATGATGGGCACTGCCTCGTCGTCGTAAGACTTCCAAGAGCGTTACGAAGGCACTGGGCAGAGGAGCGATCGCCTCTATCCACTCGCCTGTAACTGGATGTTGTAACTTCAAGCACCTGGCATGAAGGGCTTGACCGGGAAGCTTAACGCCGACTGAACCTCCAGCGCTGTAAACCGGATCTCCAATCAGGGGATGACCCATTTGGGCACTATGAACCCGAATTTGGTGGGTGCGTCCCGTTTCTAGTTGAAAATGCATCAAAGTGTAGTTTCCCAGCCGTTCTTGGATTTGCCAATGGGTGATGGCGGAACGTCCCCCTTTTTCTTCCGGGAGAATTGCCATTTTTTTGCGGTCAACCGGATTCCGCCCAATGGGTAGGTTAATCGTGCCGTGGTCTGTTCGAGGTGAACCGTAGACAACGCCTAAGTATTCTCGGCGAGCGGTTTTAGCTTTGAGTTGGGCTTGTAGATGTTGGTGGGCTTGGTCAGTTTTAGCGATCGCGATCGCTCCAGTGGTATCTTTGTCCAACCGATGCACAATTCCGGGTCGCCGTACACCGCCGATTTCGGCTAAAGGACAATGGGCTAAAAGCGCATTCACCAAAGTTCCAGCTTCATGACCTGCGGCAGGATGAACTACTAAGCCAGCAGGTTTGTTGATGATAATCAGAGCATCATCTTCGTACAAAATTTCTAAAGGAATGGCTTCGGGTTGAAGGTCTAGCGGTTGAGCTTCAGGAATAGTTACTTGCAGGCGATCGCCTGGTTTTACGGTTACTTTTTTTGATGTGCAGACTATAGAGTTAACCTGGACATTTCCCTCGTCAATTAGTTTTTGAATCCGAGAACGGGATAGATCGGGTAAAAATTGGGAAAGATAACGGTCAAGGCGATCGCTGTCATGATTTTCTTGAACTTGGAGCAATCTAGAATCTAAATTTATTTTCATTCTTAAGTTGTATAAACTTTTCTAAACAGAAATCTATTAATCAGGTTCAGTAAAATTACTTAATTATTGACAGAATGGGTCAAGCGATCGCTTTCCTGAAAAATCCCATCAAGCCTTAGCCCTTGTTGAGTTGAAGGACTCAATCAACTGACCTATCACCTTGATTTTATTAATTTAGTTAGCTAACTGGCTCTAAAATTTAACCAACCAAATACAATAGCACAAGTTTTAGATGATTGAAGTGACTGACTTTGCTTCGCACGCTTCTAGCTCAGTGTTAATACTTAAAAGTGTCTAATAATCACTCTTTCCAACCTTAGTTTTTCTAACAAATAAGTAAAAGGGCTTAATTATTTATATGATTTATAGGATGGGTTGAACAATAGTGAAATCCATCAAAGCCTTGCTAATTTGGGGTTACGTGCTACGCGCCAGCTACGCTAATGTGCTTCAACCCAATCTACAAGGGTACATCTTACGTTTTTTAGATCCTTTACTTACTTAGGTATTTTTAATCTCAAGATAGGTTATTTAAGCGATGAACAGCAGAGAATTATACCTAGGGACAGATTGCTGAGAATATGGTGAGGATGTAGAACAATAGCAAAAATATTAAGCTTTTTGTTCTACTGAATGTGGTAACAGCTATAGCAATTCTATTTAAGTTGTAAACCCCACCCCGCCTTCCTATTCCCATGATTTAGGATTGCGATTTGTGAGTTTGTGAGCAAAACTAACTTCCAATCAGTTACACAATTAATAGATGGGGTGGTAATCGCTAAGTGAATACTGGGTGAGAATAGTTTCCCATTCTGCCTGCGATAAGGGTTGGACTATAAACTCACTATCAAAGCAATGCCTTGCCGCTAATATTAAGGCATTGATAATCGTCTGTCTGCCTGTCTCTCTCTCTGGGAAAAAAGGTAAATTAGGCGGTAATAGTGATTCGCCGAATACTTGTGTAAATAAACCTGCATCGGGTTCTAACCGCATAGAACCATGCTGCAAAATAGCCTTTCCCCGGCGCAACTGGGCACTACCAATTAACTTATAACCATCTG
>Ga0164305_10000783_pt1 | contig 12495 bp, 11 predicted proteins | sample Whisoiple_237_MG_FD_110215 | JGI IMG/M metagenome (GOLD analysis project Ga0164305, IMG submission 110215) | Soil microbial communities amended with pyrogenic organic matter from upstate New York, USA - Whitman soil sample_237_MG | ecosystem: Environmental > Terrestrial > Soil > Agricultural... | reverse complement strand
CGCGGGCGGTCTGCTTGAGCTTGGGGTAGAACCCGGTCAGGAAGCGGCCTTCATCGCGGGCCGGAATGCGCAGCGTGGTTCCGGTGGTGACGAAGGTCAGGAGTTCCTCGCTGAGACCGGCCTCCAGCGGCGCCAGGGTGATGGCGGAGTCACCCGGGGCCACTCCGGGCAGTGCGCCGGCATCCGAGGTCAGGAAAATCCCGTGTGCCGGGCGTCCGATGGTGCCGACCGACGCCGGATCGACGATCGTTCCCTCGACGGTGATGGTGGGCGCGAGCGCCAGGCCGCCGCCGTCGAGCTCTTCGGCGCCGAGCCGGGTCAGATTAAGTCCTACCGCGGCCGGCTCCCCGGCCAGGTGCACGGCGTCGTCGCCCCGGCCGTGGACCAGCGCGAGGCCGATCTTCTGCGCCTCGGCCAAGAGGCTCCAGAGGTTTTTGCCGGCGTAGGTGTTCAGCCCCAGCCAGGGAGCCGTGCCGGCGTGCTGGCGGTTCGCCAGGGCCGTGTGCGAGGCCAGGAATTCCTGCATCCATTCCACATGGGCTTCGTTGCATTCGCGCCGGTAGTTCAGGTAGCTCAGGGTGTTCCACGAAACGTCGCCCTTGATCCACTTGCCCTTGGCCCCCATGATGACGGGGCGGGCCTTCAGTTGGCGGACGCTGCGCAGCGGATCGCGGCGTCCGGTGTAGGAGAAGTGCGGCGCCGGTTCCTCGATCTCGAACTGCAACGCCAGCGGGACGCCGTTGGTCGAGGTGGTGATGCCCGGCCGGGCGAGCAGGGGGCTGAGGGCCTGCTCCCAGTCCGGCAGGTCCTGTGCGGGGGGCTGGCGCGACAGCCGGGAGGAATCCGCGGGGGCCAGCAGCTGGACGCGGGTCGCCGGGTTATCCTCGGCGGCGAAGAGCAACGCGGCCACATGCTTGCAGTCCTTGCGGACAGGGCAGCTGCAGACCCCGACGGTGCAGCTCCAGCCGCCTCCCTTGCGCACCAGCTTCGCCGTCGTCGAATACGGCACCTCCGCGCCGCCGCGGACCTTGCCGAGCATCAGGCCGGTGGCGGCATCGAAGGAAATCCCCGACACCCGGCTCCCCATGGCGTAGGCAAGCCCGGCCGCGAGGGAGCGGTCGTTGATCGCGGGGGTCTGTATTGCCAGTGCCGCACTCTCGTCCGGATGGGATGGCATGTGCGCACTACTTTCAGCAGTTGGTCATCTGATCCATCTTAGCCAGCCCGGCGGGGCCCGGAAACTTCGCCTGACGTTCACCTGCCGCTCGGGCCGCCGGCAACGGGGCGGATCTACGGTGGAAGGGACCGGAGCACCGCCCGCCACCACCGTGAGGATTACCATGAGCAGCAGCCCGACTCCGAACCCGACCGACGCCGGCCACGCCCCTGTCCTGACCAGGGACAGCCTGCACGGCGGGAACGTGGATGTTGTAGACGCCAACGTGGACGTCGTCAACGCCATGTACGCGGAACTGCTCGACGCGGAGGAGATCGCGCCCACCGCGCTGTGCAGCTACTACGTGGATTTCTACCTGACGCAGGCACTCGACGGCGGCTTCGCCCAGTACGTCTTCACCCTGCCGGAGCGTGAGGAAATTGACGGCTACATCCGTGCAGGGCTCGCCGGCATGGGCGCCTCGGCGCATCTGGACCTGTTCAACCGCAGCGTGGCCGCCTTCGACTCGCTCTCGGACGAGGAAGCCGACGCGTACCTCGACGGGGATGCCGGGCAGGGGATCGGCGACGACGCCCCGCCGGCACCCGACGCCGTCCAGCTCCTGGAGCGGCTCGACGACGAATTCGAACCGCTGCTGGAAACCGAGGACATCGTCGCGCTCAACGCAGCCTGGCTCCGCAGCCAGCCGGACCTGCTGGTCCTGGACGCGGACGAACTCGACCGGCACATCCACGAGCGCGTGTCCCGGATCCCCAACCTGGCGGAGCGCCAGGCTGAGGCAGCCGAGGAGGAACGCCTGAGCGCACCGGAGTTCGAGCTGATCATCCGGGAGCTGTGTGAGGTGGCCGGACATACCCTGCTGAAAATCACCATGGGCGACCCGAACCATGACCACAACGGCGAACGGGTCCTGGCCTGGCACTTCACCACGGACCAGGGCGAGTTCCTCATGCTGGAGGACGACGACGAGGCGTACATGATCCACCCGGAGACCCGGGAGATCGTGGCCGCCGTCGAGTTCGTGGACGACGACGGGGACGACGACGAGTCCGGGGCCGGCTTCTAGTAGCCGCCGGCGGCGGAGGTGACCTTGTCTCCGGCGGGGTTCACGAGGTACCAGACGCCGCCGACGCCCTGACCGGTGATGTCGCCGGGGGCCTTGTCCTTGACGAAGTGGTAGACCGGCATCCCGTTGATGGTCAGCTGCTTCTTGCCATCGGGCGTGGCGATGGTCCCTACCTTGCCGGTGACTCCTTCCACCGCGGGCGCGTCTGAGCCGGCGAGCACCGGCGGCCACGTCGCGGCGCACGAACCGGTGCAGGCGCTCATGCCGGAGTCCTTTGTGTCCTTGGCGAAGAGGTAGACGCTCATGCCCTTGGCGTCCACGACCACCTGCCCGGCGTTGGTCGCGGCGGTCTTGAGGGCGGGGGCCGACGCCGGGGCGCCGGACTCGGTGCCCGCCGCCGAGGTGGCCGGCGCCGGGGTGCTGGGCGACGCCGTGCTGGGCGAGGCCGTGGCTGAGCCCGTCGTCGTGCCGGCGGGCGGCGCCGACGATGTGGAGGTCCCGCTGCCGCCGGCGCAGCCGGAAAGGACCGCGGCGAGGGCGAAGACGGACAGGGTGGCGCCGAAGTGCTTTGTCATGGTTGGCTCCTTGGCTGGGTGCCGGCCCTCTCGCGGTCCGGCTAGTTGATACGACGGCGGCGGGTGAAGAATGGTTCAAGGGCGATCCTTTGAACTTTTTCGCCCGCGTGGACGTCCTAGTGGGGCAGCAGGACCAAGCCCGGGGAGGTGCCGCATGCCACTGGATGAAGATGTGGTTGCTGCGATTTACCGTGACCATGGCACGGCCCTGCGCCGGTTCGTCCTGGGCGCCTGCCACGACCCGCAACTGACAGAGGACGTCGTGCAGGAAACGGTGTTGCGGGTCTGGCAGCAGGCGCCGCAGATCACCGGCAGCATGCGCAGCTACCTGTTCCGGACCGCGCGCAATATCTTGATCGACAACTACCGCAGGGCCCAGCACCGTCCGCGTGAAGCGGCGGAGCGGGACCTGCCCGACCCTGCGGGGGCCGCCGACCGGGTGGATGAACTGCTCAACCGGGTCCTGATGGAGGAGGCCCTGCTGCGCCTCAGCGCCGAGCACCGCGACGTGCTGGTGGCCCTCCATTACCGCCGCTTCACCGTTCAGGAGGCTTCCGACCATTTGAATATTCCAGCCGGCACGGTGAAGTCCCGGGCCTTCTACGCCGTCCGGGCGCTCCGGACCATCCTGGACGAAATGGGGGTGCAGCGGTGAACGGACCCGTACCCCACCAGCTGCTCGGCGCATACCTGCTCGGCGGGCTGCCGCCGGACGAGGCGGCCGCCTTCGAACGGCATCTGGCCGAATGCCCGGACTGCCGCGCCGAACTCGATGAACTCGCCAGCCTCCCGGCGCTGCTGGACGCGGTCCCGGTGCCCGACGCCGTCGCGCTCGGCGCCGCTGCCGCCGCCGGGCGCGAGCCGGCGCGGTCGGACCCCGCATCTGGTGCCGTGCCGCGGCGGCTCCTCGACGAACTCTCCTCCCGCCGGCGGAAGATTCGACGCCGGTGGGGCGCGGCGCTCGCAGCCGCGGCTGCGGCGTGCCTGGCGCTGGGAATCCTGGCCGCGCCGCTGGTGAACCAGCCGCCCAAACCGGACGCCAGCTACTCCGTCCAAGCCGGCGACGGACTGCAGTTCACCGTGTCCCTGGTCAAAAAGAGCTGGGGCACCGAGCTCGCCGTCGACGGCCGGAGCTTGCCCGTGGACGGAACCTTGTCGCTCTGGGTCAAGGCCGGCGACGGCGGCGAAGACCGCGCCTGCGCATGGACGGCGACGCCGAACGGGAAGGCCAGGGTCACCGGAGCCACGCCCCTGCAATTGGCCAACATCGCACGGATTGAGCTGCGGAACGGCCAGCAGAGCATGGCTGTCATCGCTGTGCCACGGGGATAGCCGGGCGGATACCGGCGGCGGCGCGGGCAACCTTTAATGTCAGCCCGCGCCTACATCCGGGCGAGCCGGGCCCGGACGGCCATGAAGACGCCGTAGCAGATCAGCCCCGCGCCGACGGCCGCCAGCATGTACATGCCCAGCGGCTGGTCGCGCAGGGCCTTCAGGCCGCCGTCGAGCCCGGTCGATTCGTCCGGATCCGCCTTCACCGTGGCAATAACGACCAGCAGCCCCGTCAGCAGCAGCGCAACCCCCTTGGCTGCGTAGCCCGCGATTCCGGTGACGGACACCGCGGTCCGGGCATGCTCATTGGAGGGCATGCGCAGATACTTGATGAACGACTTCCTGAAGCCCCGGATGGCGTAGACAACCCCGGTCACAGCCACCGCGGCACCGATGACGATCAGCAACAGGACGCCGCCCGGGGCCTGCATGAGCTGCAGGGTGAGGTCGCTGGTGGAGCGCCGGTGGTCTGCATGGGCGCCGATCGCGACGGAAGCCAACGTGAGCGCGAACCCGGTGTAGACGACTGCCTGGAGGGCGGCTTTGAGTTTCTTGGCGATCTTCTTCTTGGTCGGCAGGTGTGAGAAGTCGAAGATGGCATCACTGGTCTGCCAGATTGCCAGCGCGACGCAGGCGGCGAAGGCGCTCCACAGCAGGATGGGACCCGCCGGTTGCTTGGAGAGCGATTCAACGGCGCCGCTCACATCAGCCTGCCCCTGGCCGCCCATCGCGAGCCTGATCGCGACCAGCCCGATCAGGAAGTGCAGGATGCCGGAGACGGCAAACCCGGCCCGTGCCGCGTATTCGAGCGGCTTCGAATTGGTGACGTCCTCGGCGACTTCCGCGGCGTCCTGAAGTTCTTTTTTAATGGTCGGTCCCTTGCGTCATTGAGCTCTTCCGCTGCGGTGTTGCTGCCGCCAGCCATGCATGTTCCGTAATCGTGCCACGGGAATCGGCCGTGTGACAGCAGCTACGTGGCACTAATGACGACACGGTCCCGGCGGCCGTGCAGCCGGCCGCGTCAGCGGCGCCGGTAGCAGAGATCGAAGATGAGCCTGCCAGCCTCGTGGGCCTTGTTTTCGAAGCTGGTCAGGATCCGCCCCTCAAACCGGGGTGCCCAGCCGCCGACTTCGTCGACTCCCTCGTTGGGGCCGGTGTGTTCGGTGCTGACCGGGGCGCGGCCTTCCTTGACCGGGGCCCCGCCCACCACGGATTCCACCCCGGACTCCCAGACCTGGGTGAGCGGGCTGTCGTCGCCGCTGCGTTCGCCTTCATGCAGATTTTCGAAGTCGGCCGATCCGGCCAGGACCTCACGCACGTGCACCGCGTAGTTGGACCAGTCCGTCGCGATCCGCCAAATCCCGCCCGGCTTGAGGGACCGTGCGGCGAGTTCCGCGAAGGCGGGCTGGATGAGGCGCCGTTTGTGGTGACGGGACTTATGCCACGGGTCCGGGAAGAAGACCCACAGTTCGGTGACCGAGCCCTCCGGGAGCATGCTGGCCAGGACCTCGGGGGCGTTGGCCTCCACCACCCGGACGTTGCTCAGCCCGCGGCTGTTGATTTTGATGAGCGTGTTGGCCAGGCCCGGGGTGTAGACCTCCACGGCCAGGAAGTCCTTGTCCGGATTCTGTTCGGCAGCATGGCAGACGGCGTCGCCGAGTCCCGAGCCGATCTCCACGATCAGCGGGGCCTTACGGCCAAACTCGGCCTCGGCGTCGAAGACGTAGTCGGGATGCACAGAGGTGTTGGCGACGTGCCGCGGCACGTCGACCGCCCACCGGTCCGAGTGCTCTTCCCACGCGGCCTGGCGGCGGCCCTGCAGGCGGGTGCCGCGGCGCACGAAGCTGACCGGACGGCCGCCGTAGGTGCCAAAGGAAGCCTGGCTTCCGGGCGTAACCGGGCGGGGATCCTGCGGCGGCAGGTGGGATTCTGGAGATTCGCTCATCACCTCCAGAATAGTGGAGTTCGGGGTCCGTCTGGCTGGGCGGGTGTGCTGGGCGGGCCCCACCTGTCCTTTCCGGGGTCCGTGGCAGACTGGCCGCATGAATGACGCGACACGCCAATACTGGGACGGGCAGGCGGCGGATTTTGACCGGGAAGCCGACCATGGTCTGCTCAACCCCGGCGTCCGCCAGGCCTGGGCGCAGCTGATTCTGCCACTCATTCCACTGCCGACCGGCGACGTAGCTGACTTGGGCTGCGGGACAGGCAGTCTGTCCGTGCTCCTAGCGGAGGCGGGCCACCGCGTTGCGGGACTGGACCTGTCCGGCCGGATGGTGGAAGCCGCGCGGGAAAAGGCCGCCAGAGCCGCCGGCGCCGGGGGCTGTGGGTCGGCGGACTTTGTGCAGGGTGATGCTTCGGAACCGCCCTACCCTCCGTCGAGCTTCGACGTCGTTCTGGCCCGTCACGTCCTATGGGCACTCCCGGATCCGGATGCCGCCCTCGGCCGTTGGACGAGGCTATTGCGGGAGCCCGGGACGATGCTGCTCGTGGAAGGGCTGTGGGGAACAGGCGCAGGCATGCCCTCGGCGGTTTGCCGGGAACTCGTGCGCCGGCACCGCCGCCAGGCCGATGTCGTGCCGCTCACAGACCCGGCACTATGGGGCAAGGAGATCAGCGACGAACGCTACCTGATCCTGAGCCGGAACTGACGGGGGACCACCGCCAGTACCGCTGTTGATACGGCGGGCGGCACGGAGCCTGCCAAAATGGCATCCGTGACTGTATCGAAAAGCTCCCGGGGCTCCACGGCCCGCAGCGCCGCCGGCGGCCACCCGCACCTGCGGCTGGATCCCCTGGTGGACGCCGAGATCGACGACGTTCCCGCCGCGGGGCCGACCGTCCTCGGCAGCCGCCGCACGCTGGCCTACCTTGGCGTCTGTCTGGTGCTGATCGGATTGAACCTGCGCACGGTCTTCTCCAGTTTCGCCGCGGTCCTTCCGGAGGTGACGGCCGACGTCGGCCTGCCCGGCTGGGCCGTCGCCGCGCTGACCACGGCGCCGGTGACCCTGCTGGGTGTGTTCGCCCCGCTCGCGCCGCGGCTGGCCCGCCAGTTCGGGGCCGAACGGGTGCTGCTCGGAGCCACGGCCGTGCTGACCGCAGGCCTGCTGCTGCGCCCCCTGGATGTACCCGGCGTGGGCCACCTGCCCGCGCTCCTGGCCGGCACGGCGGCCTGCGGCGCCGCCATCTCGCTCTGCAATGTCCTGCTTCCCGGCCTCGTGAAGCGCGACTTCCCGCATCGACTCGGCCTGATGGGCGGGCTCTACACCACCGCGATCTGCGCTTCCGCGGCCCTCGGCGCCGGCTTCACCTACCCGCTGTTCAGCGCGAGCGGCCAGTGGACGGCGGCGCTGTGGTTCTGGGCGCTGCCCGCCGGCGTCGTGCTGCTGCTGTTCCTGCCACTGGCGGCGGCCCAGCGCCACGGACGGCACCAGACCGCGGCCAGCGGGATCAACGTTTGGCGCTCGGCCGTAGCCTGGCAGGTGACCGGGTTCATGGTGCTCCAGGCGATGATGTCCTTCAGCGTCTTCGCCTGGCTGGCGCCGATCCTGCGCGAGCGCGGGGTTGACGGCGGCACGGCCGGCCTGATCGTGTCCGCCTCGATCGTGCTGCAGATGCTCGGATCGCTGTTTGCCCCCGCCCTCGCCGCCCGGCTCCGGGACCAGCGCGCCATCAACACGGTGGTGGCGCTGATGACCGGCGGTGGGTTCGCCTTGAGCATCTTCGGCCCCCTGGACCTGGTCTGGGTGTGGACCGGGCTGCTGGGCCTGGGGCAGGGCAGCCTGACCGCGGTGGCCCTGACCATGATCATGCTGCGCACCCGCGACGGCCACACCGCCGCCCACCTGTCCGGCATGATGCAGGGGGTGGGCTACGGCATCGGGTCGGCCGGAACCCTGCTGGTCGGACAGCTGCACCAGGCCACGGGATCCTTCGCCGCGGCCGGGGTCCTCTTCCTGGTGGTCGGCTCCCTGGCTGCCGTGTTCGGCTTCCGGGCGGGCAAGGACCGTTTCGTCGGCGGCTGACCGGGCCAGAACGATGCGCTATCAGTTGTGGCTGTTCCGAGGCCTCCAGAACAGCCACAACTGATAGCGCAACCGGGTTCGGGGGCTCAGAGGGGGCTCAGAGGGGATCAGGCGGTGAGGTCCTTACCCTTCGTTTCCGGGATGGTAAAGACGAAGACCGCGGAAACGGCGAGCAGCAGGACCGCGTACACGTTGAACAGCTGCGGCAGCTGCAGGCTCGTGCCGAGCCACTGCTGGAGGTACGGCGCGGTGCCGCCGAACAGGGCCACGCAGATGGAGTACGGCACTCCGACGCCGACGGTGCGGATGCTCGTCGGGAAGAGCTCGGCGTAGACGGCCGGAACGATCGCGGCGCTCGCCGCGATGAAGATCAGCATGACGGACATGCTGACGGCCAGTTGCCAGGCGGAATCCTTGAGCAGAGCGGTCATTGGAAAGTGCATGATGCCTGCGCCAATCGCACCGGACCAGAGGACCTTTTTGCGGCCAATCCGGTCGGACAGCTTGCCCCAGAAGGGCAGCGCCGCGATGAAGACGATGTTGCCGATCACGCCTGCCCACAAGGCTTCGCCGCGGTCGATCTTCAGGGCAGTCGTGGCGTAGCTGGGGGCGACGACGCCCCAGATGTAGTAGATGACGGTGAGGCCGACCGTCAGGCCGATCACCTGCAGGGCCTGCTTGCGGTGGCGGACAATCTGCGGCCAGATCGGCGCGCGCTTTTCGGCGGCCGCCTCGCCTGCAAAGACGTCCGATTCGTGCAGCCGCGACCGCATGATCAGGGCGTACAGGCCCATGGCAGCACCGACCAGGAACGGGATGCGCCAGCCCCACGCATTCATCACCTCGGTGGTCAGAGCCATGTTCAGCACAGCACCCAGCAGCGTTCCGAACAGGATTCCCACCGTGCCCGAGGTGTAGATCAGGGTGGCCCAGTAGCCGCGGTGTTCCCTCGGCGCCATCTCGGAGAGGTACGTCTGCGACGACGGGAGCTCGCCGCCGTGCGCCAGGCCCTGGACGAGGCGCGCCACCAGCAGCATCAGCGACGCCCAGGCGCCGACCGCCGCGAAGGTCGGGGCGATGCCGATCATCAGGCTGCCCGCGGACGCGAGACCCACGGCCAGCGTCATCGACGCCTTCCGGCCGATCCGGTCACCGATCCAGCCGAACAGGAAGCCGCCGAAGGGGCGGGCCACGAAGCCGACGGCGAAAATCGCGAGCGTGGACAGCACCGCCGACGCGGGATCTGCCTTGCTGAAAAGCTGGCTGGCGATGAATGGCGTGAACGTGGCGTAGATGGCCCAGTCGTACCATTCGACGGCGTTGCCGATGCCCGTGCCGATGAGCGTCTTGCGGGTGGAGGTCCGGGTTGCCGTCGGCATGGACGCGGTTGCAGTCATTGGTCTTCTCCCTCGGGGGTGGGGCTAGGAAAGAGTCGGGGCGGCGTTGGCCGCGGCGGGTGCGTTTGCTGCCGCAAGCGCGGCCAGCCTGGAAGTGGCGAGCTCCGCGTAGAGTGCGGCGCCGTCGGCCAGCACGCCGTCGTCGAACGTGGCGTACGGGGAGTGGTTGAACGCGGAGGTGGCGTGGTCCGCGTCCCGGGGGACGGCGCTGAGCCCGATGAACGTGCCGGGGACCTCGGCGAGGACCCTCGAGAAGTCCTCGGAGCCGCTCAGCGGGGTGGCCCAGCGGGCAAGCCGGGAATCGCCGAACAGGCCCTCAATAACGTTCTCCGCGGTACGCGTTTCGTCCTCGTCGGTGATGGTGAGCGGGTACTCCTGCTGGTAGTCGACGTCGACGTCGAGGCCGTGGGCCGCCGCGATGCCTTTGAGCAGGCGCGGCACGGCCTCCATCATCTTCTGACGTGACTGCTCGGAGAAGGTCCGGATGGTGGCCTCGATGCGGGCGGTTTCCGGGATGATGTTGCGTTTGGTGCCGGCCCGGAGCACCCCCACGGACAGGACCACGGGATCGAACATGTTGAACTGGCGGGTCACCATGACCTGGAGGGCGGTGACCATTTCGGCCGCGGCCGTGACGGGGTCCTTGGCCGAGTGCGGGGCCGATCCGTGGCCGCCGGCGCCGAGTACGGTGACGGTCAGGCCGTCGGAGGAGCTGAGCATCACGCCGGGCTTGGTGCAGAACGTGCCGTACGGTTCCAGGGCGGAAAAGACGTGCATGCCGTAGGCCGCGTCCACACGGCGCCCGGCGGCGTCCAGCACGCCTTCGCGGATCATATGGCTGGCGCCGTCGAAGCCCTCCTCGCCGGGCTGGAACATCAGCACGACGTCGCCGTCCAGCCGGTGCCGGCGTTCGGCCAGCAGGGTCGCGGCCCCGGTGAGCATGGCCGTGTGCAGGTCATGGCCGCAGGCGTGCATGGCGCCGTCGATCCTGGAGGTGTAGTCCACGCCGGTCTTTTCCTGCACCGGGAGGCCGTCCATATCCGCGCGCAGGAGCACCGCGGGGCGGGTGCCCGTACCGGAAGCCTGGCCGCGCAGCACCGCGGTGACCGACGTCGTGTCCTGGCCGAGCGTGATCTCGTAGCCGAGCCCGTCCAGGGCCTTGAGCACCTTCTCCTGGGTGCGCGGCAGCGTCAGTCCGATCTCGGGCTCCCGGTGCAGCTCGTGGCGGAGCCGGGCAAGGTCCGGCTGCATCTCCCTGGCGTCTGCGGTGATCGGCACGTGGTCTCCTTTGTGGTCAGTGCGGCCGGGGTTCGGCCTGAGGTGGACTTGCGTCTATTCTGAAGTGACCTGACTCACAAGGCCGGAAAGGCCTGAAAATATGCAAAAAGAACCACTTGCTGCAGGTTTCATGCAGCCGTAAAGGGGAAATCATGGAACTCAGCGAGGAGGACCTCGCCCTGATCAACGTCCTGCAGATTGCCCCGCGCCTGAGCTGGGCCGATGCCGCGGAGGTCTTAGGCGTTCACGCCACCACCCTCGCGGCCCGCTGGGAGCGGCTGCGGGCCTCCGGCGTTTCCTGGATCACCGCCCACCTGATCGGCGACCCCCACCAGATGTGCCTGGCGTTTGTCGCCGTGGACTGCGAAATGAACCGGCGCGAGGAGGTCACCGCCCGGCTCGCCGGGATGCCGGAAATCATCACGGTCGAGGAGGCGGCCAGCAACCGGGACCTCATGCTGACCGTCATCACCTCCTCCCTGGACGAGTTCAACACGAAGGTGATCCAGCGGCTGAAGGAGATCGACGGCTTGCTCAAATACCAGACCGCACTGTGCACCAGGCTGCACGCCAGCGGCGGATCATGGCGGCTCAACGTGCTCAGCCGCGCACAGCAGGCCGCGGTCAAGGCCATGGCCGGTCCCGAGGCCACCGGAGGCGTCCCGGCTGCCGCGAGGGAGGAGCTGCCCGCCAGCCACCTGGCGCTCCTCCCGTACCTGGCCAAGGACGGACGGGCGACGGCGGCGGAGATTGCCCGCGGGCTGGGCCGGCATCCGGCCACGGTCCAGCGGCAGCTCAACCGGGTGCTCGCGAGCGGAATCCTGTCCTTCCGCTGCGAGGTCGCCCAGCGGTTTTCGGCGTTCCCGGTGACCTGCCAGTGGTTTGTCAACGTGCCGGCCGGCCGGCACGAGGAAGCGGCCGCCGAGCTGAAGACGATGCGGAACGTGCGGCTGAGCGCCTCCACCACGGGGCCCACCAACTTCGTGATCGTCATGTGGCTGCAGTCCCTGGCGGACGTGATGAGCATCGAGTTGGCGCTGCAGCAGAAGGTGCCGGGGATCGTGCTGGTGGAAAGCGTCGTCATGCTGAGCACGGTGAAGCGCGTGGGCTGGATGCTGAACCCGGACTCCAAGGCCAGCGGCGCCGTCGTGGTTCCGGCGGAAGGCATCGGTGCGGCCGAATGAGCATCCCGGTAAGGGCGGCCGACGGGCCGGCCAGGCCCGCCATCGCGGGACGAGAGCCCCTCTTGTAGGCTGTGGCACGTGGCCAGAACAGACCCGCCCCCACGGCGCGGAGATCCCGAACCGGTAGCGGCCGGCATTTTCCACCGCAGCTACCTGCTGGTCACTCTCGGCGCCCTGGCCCTGGTGTTCCTGGCGGCCTTCGAATCGCTGGCGGTGACCACGATCATGCCGCTGGTCAGCCGCGAACTCGACGGCGCCAGCCTCTACGCACTTGCCTTCGCCGGGCCACTGGCGACCGGCGTCATCGGGATGGTCGCGGCCGGAAACTGGTCGGACCGGCGCGGGCCGGTGGGTCCGCTCTACGCCTCCGTGGCACTGTTCGTCCTCGGCCTGCTGATCGCCGGATCGGCGGGGACCATGGCCGCTCTCCTCGCCGGCAGGCTGGTCCAGGGACTGGGCGG
>Ga0164305_10000782_pt1 | contig 12496 bp, 7 predicted proteins | sample Whisoiple_237_MG_FD_110215 | JGI IMG/M metagenome (GOLD analysis project Ga0164305, IMG submission 110215) | Soil microbial communities amended with pyrogenic organic matter from upstate New York, USA - Whitman soil sample_237_MG | ecosystem: Environmental > Terrestrial > Soil > Agricultural... | reverse complement strand
CGGATCGTCACCGTGCCGGCCCCGAAGACGACCAGCTCCCCGCCCGAGACCCCGTAGTTGCCGGCGGGCACGGTGACCAGGTTTTCGGCGTCGGTCGATTCCCCCGCCCGCGTGATCGCGTCGCGCAGCGAACAGGCCGGATCGGTGGTGCAGCCGCCCGCAACGGTGGTGTCGGCGGTGGTGTTGACGGTGAAGTTCGCGGCCTGGCCGGCGGCCGGTGCGATCAGGGCCAGCGCCGAAAGGGCGCAGGCGAGAGCTATCGACTTCGTGCGCATTTCCCCTACCTCGTACTCGGTTTTCAGTAAGTGGCCGGGTACCCTCGTCTCCAGTGGGTAAACGACGCAGGAGGACACCATGGGAAGGATCGTCGTCACCGAGTTCATCTCCCTCGACGGAGTGATCGAGGCGCCCGGCGGGGGCGAGGACTACAGCCGCGGCGGCTGGGCCTTCGATTTCGACCGCGGCGAGGAGGGAAACAAGTTCAAGTTCGACGAGCTGGTCGAGGCCGACGCCCAGCTGCTCGGCCGCGTCACCTACGAAGGCTTCGCCGCCGCCTGGCCCGAGCGCGACGACGAGGCCGGCTTCGCGAAGAAGATGAACGAGATGCCCAAGTACGTCGTCTCCTCCACCCTGGTCGATCCGGAGTGGCAGAACACCACCGTGCTCAAGGGCGATCCCGCCGCAGCCGTCGCCAAGCTGCGCGACGAGGTCGACGGCGTGATCCTCATCGCCGGCAGCGCCACCCTCGTCCAGACCCTGATCGAGAACGACCTCGTCGATGAACTACGGCTGATGGTCTTCCCGGTCCTGCTCGGCGAGGGCAAGCGCCTCTTCCCCGAGGGCCAGGCGAAAAAGCCGCTCCTCTTAACTGAGGCGAAGACCGTCGGCGACGGCGTCTCGATCCTCCGTTTCGAGCCGAAGCAAGCCGACTAGGTCGCCCGGGTCCGCGTCTCGCCTAGGGCTGCGACTGTTCGAACGTGTGCTGGTACTGCGTGGCGGGACCGCTGCCGTAGATCGGGTTGAAGGGGGCCTGCTGGGTGCAGCCGGTGGCCGCCATCGCTGAGGTGCTGGTCTGACCGGCGAAGGCGTAGAACTTGATCCGTTCGAAGAGAAGCCTCGCGTTCTCGTCCTGGGTCCTGACGATTTTCGTCGGATCTTCGATATCCCTGGACTCCTTGGTCCGTTCTTTGAAGGCCGGGTTTTCCGCAGTGTTCGGATCCAGGTTGGCGACGATCCCGGTGGCGCACTGGCGGGTCTCGAAGCCGGGGAGGCCCGAGGCGAGGCCTTCGGCCCATTTCGGCGGGCTGTAGGGACTGGTGCGGTTGATCGCCAGCCGCTGCGGATAGGTGGCGACGGTTTCCGGCAGCAGAGGACCCATGATCCGCAGGTAATGCGGCTGCGCGGCGCCTTCTTCTTCGCCTTCGTTGAGCGGGAGTTCGCCGTTCAGGGTCGCCGCGAGGTTGCCGAAGAACCCGGCCAGATCGACCCGATAGAGCTTGAGGCCGACCAGCACGGGGTTGAGGTTGCGGAGGAACGGGTCGACCGCGCGCAACAGCGGCGGGAATTCGTCGCGGAAGAGCTTGCGGGTGGCGGCGAAGCCGGCCGGGGCGCGCTTGATCACCGGGCCGAGCCCTTCGAAGAAGGCTTTCGCTTCCGGCGCCAGCTTCGAGATCGCGATCAGGGTCGGTGACAGTTCTTCCGCCGCCGGCACCAGCTGCTTCATCAGCGGGTCGGCGTTCAGCGAGAAGCCTTTGAGGCGGTGGAAGGTCAGGCGCGACTCGTCGAGGAAGGTCGGGAAGGCGCGGAAGAGGGCTTCGATGTCGCGGTTGCGCCGGGCCGTCGTCTGGAAGACCGCATTCGAGCTCTGGACCAGGCTCGCCAGCTCACCTTCGCGGCCGCGCAGGGCGCGGAAGGTCGTGGCGCCGTTACTGAACAACTGGCCGACGGCCAGCCGCTGGCTGTCGAGGACGCGGAACAGCTTGTCGAATTCGGAGAAGGTCGGTTCGAGGCCGCCGAGGGCGTAGGAGAGGTTCTGGCCCTGTCCGTTGATCGCCACCGCGGCTTCCTGCATCCATTCCTGGAAGGCGGCGCGGGTCTGGGCGTTGAAGGTGCGGAAGATCTCATCGAGCTGGACCGATTCGGCGATGTTCGCCTCGGGCAGGGTGCCGCCGTCGGCCAGCTCCGGGGCCTGGCGCGAGCCCGGGGTCAGTTCGATGTAGGTCTCGCCGAGCAGGGTTTTGGTGCGGAGGATTGCCCGCGTCGACTCCGGGATCGGCGCGTACTGGGCGTCGATCGCGACCGTCGCCAGCGCCTGCTTGCCGTTCGGCGCCAGCTCGATCTTCTGGACTTTGCCGACGTTTACGCCGGAGATCCGCACGTCCGACTGTTCGGCCAGCTGGGTGGCCTCCTTGAAGGGGACTTTGACCTCGTAGGTCTTGGCCCGGAACGGGGTCGGGCCGCCGAAGGTGACCCAGAGGAAGAGCAGGATCCCGAAGCAGGACAGCGCGAAGCCGGTGATGACCAGGAGTTGGGTGGTGCTGGGTGCGCGCTTGCTCATTTTTTGGTCTTTTCGACGTATTCGCAGGTGCCGGATTCCGTTTTGAAGTTGACCGGGATTTCTTCGTCCCGGGGAATCTGGAGGACTTCAAGCAGGGTCTGGAGGAAGGGTTCCCCTTCGGCCGTGCCTCGCCCACCGAGCTGGTATCCGAGGTCCGCGCCGGTGCAGGAGATGACCACCAGCCCGCGCAGGATCGGGCCGCCCGCGTCCTCGAGGTTGAAGGCCGCGTTGAAGTTGTGGTTGAGCCAGGGCAGGTAGAAGAGGAAGCTCTGGCGCGAGTCGTCGGGCTTGTAGGTGAGCTCGTTGAGGAACGAGTTGAAGCCGCCCAGCGAGTTGCCGAAGCTCTTCACCGTCTTCTTGAACGGGCCCGCCGCTTCCGCCGCGTGGCTGAGGAGCGGGCGGACTTCGCGGGTGAAGGGTCGGATCTGGTCGCGGATCGGCGTCGTGGTCTGGTTGAAGAGGCGCTCGGTCGCTTCGAACGCCGGGCCCAGCGCCTGTGCCTGCGGGATCAGCTTGATCAGCGACGGGTAGGCCGCCTGCGAGAAGCGGTTCGAGCTGGCGAGGCCGGCCCGTGCCGCGCGCAGCGCGGCGGGGAATTCGACGAAGGCCTGCTGCACCGAGGCCTGCTGGTTGGCGAAGTTGCCGAGGGCGTCTTTGGAGGAGGTGACCCAGCGCTTGACCGCCTCGTCGTGGCGGGCGAGTTCGCCGGTCAGCAGGCCGAAGTTATGGATCACGTTCGCGAGGGCGATCCGCCGGCCGGCGACCGCTTTGTTGAGCTTGGCGACATAGTGGACGAAGGGCTCGAAGCGACGGAAGGCGTTGGAGACCTGCTTGCCGCGGCCGCCGATCCCCTGGGCGCCGCCGGCGACCAGCAGTTGGATGTACTGGCGGGTGTCGGCGTCGAGGGTGCCGAGGAAGGCGTCGAGGTTGGTGTTCGGTTCGGTCTGCGCCAGGGTGAAGTGGGCGCCGTCTTCGACCTCGCCCTTGCCGGTGCCTGGTTCGACCTCGACGATCATGTCGTTGAGGCCGGTTTTCGGCCGCAGCAGGAAGCTGGCGTCGGGGTGGATCAGGTCCATGTACTTCGGCTCGATGTCCATCCCGACGACCGCGTGGCCGTTTTCGAGGTTGACCGAGGCGACCTTGCCGATCTGGACGCCGGCGATGTCCACCGACTGGCCCTGGCCGGCGGTTACGGCCTGAGCGGTCGAGAACTCGGCGGTGATGTGTTCGAATTCTTCCCCGACCAGCGGCAGCCAGGCGGGCAGCGAGGCCTTCTGCTGAGTGAAGATCCCGAGCATCATCACGACGCCGGCGAGCGCCAAGACAACGATCGCGATCGTGTCCTTGCGCCGACCGCGGACCTGGCGCGAGAGCCATGCGCGGAAGTGGGCCGAGCGGCTGACGTTCGGTTCGCGCTCGCTCATGGGTTCACCCCCGCAACCGACGGAGACGGCGGCCCGACCTGTCCCTGCGGGCCGTTGATGTCAGGCACCGGGTTCGTGTAGCAGCGGACTTCGGGTTTCAGCGGCGGCTTCTTCGTCAGCTGCGGCTGGGTTCCCAGCGGGTCTTCGATCGTGTGCGCGTAGTTGCGCTGATCGCTGAGGGTGGCCGGGTTGCCGAAGGGGTTCTCTTCGCCGACCAGGACCGGGCCGCCGCCGGCCTGGGCGCGGGCGTAGGGCCCGTTGCCGTCGAAGTTCTGCGCCAGACCGGCGAAGTTGACGAAGTTGTAGAGGAACTCGCGGTAGTTGGGCTGGCCGGTGCTGAAGCGGTCGTTGATCACCTGGTTTGCGGTCGGGACCATGACCTTCGAGGTGCAGAGGCTGAGCCGGTTCAGCTGCGGCAGGGTCGTCTGCTTGCCGGCCTGGGCGGCGCCGGCGAGGCCGGGGGTCGACTTCGCCAGCAGCCTCGCGACCCCACCGCCCTCTTTGCCGGAGAGCAGCGGCCGCACCTGGGCGAGCCACGGTTTCGAGGCGTCGATCAGGCCCGGCAGCTCGGCCACCGCCGGGCGCAGCTCGATCGCGTAGGAGCGCAGCGGCGGCAGCGAGCGGTTGAGGCTGACGAGGGAAGCGTGGGTGACCTTGAGGGTCGGGGCCAGCAGCCGGATCGTGGTCGAGAGGTTGGTCGCCTGGTTGGCGAGGGCGCCGGTGAAGACATCGAAGTTGACGATCAGCCCCTGCAGGTCCTCGCGGCGGCTGGCGAAGGCGCCGAAGGACCGGCCCGCGCTGGAAACCAACCGCGAGAGGTCCTGCGGCCGGGTGCCGAGCAGGGCGTTGGTCACCTGGGCGCTGTAGCGGCCGGCGTCGCCGCCGTACTGGAGGGCGCCGTTGAGCGCTTCGGCGCCGCTCTTGCCTTTCACCTCCGGCAACTGGGTTTCGTCTTCCTCGGCGGTCGGTTCATGGGTCAGCGCGGTTCCGTAGCTCTCCAGCAGTCGGCTGAGGTCGGCTCGCACCGGCGACTGCAGGGCGGAGAGCACTTCGTCGATCTGGACTGCGGTCGAGGTGCGGCTGACCGGGATCGTTTCGCCGCTGCCCATTTCCGGCGCGCTGGGGCTGCCGGGGTCGAGGTCGACGAAGAAGTTGCCCTCGAGGAAGATCCGCGGCCGGATCGCGGCGAAGGCGTCGTCGTGGATCGGCCGGCCGGAGTCGTCGACGGTGAAGGTGACCTCGGTGTTGTCGCCGTCGCGTTCGGTGGCGATGACTTTGCCGACGTCGACGCCGGCGATCCGGATCGGCGAGTTGACCGAGATGTTCGCCGAGTTGGAGAAGGTCGCGTGTAGTTCGTAGCCGTAGCCGGTGAACGGCACGTGTTTGGTGAAGGCCAGGTAGGGCCCGACCGTGAAGATGAGGATGAAGATGATCGCGATCGTGACGTTGCTCGGCCGCCACTTGATGCGGCCGGACCCGGCTTCCGCCGCGCGCCTGTCTCGCTCCGGCAACCGGCTCATTCTTCGACCTGCCCGCGGGTCGTGGTTGCCCAGAGTTCCGGAGCGTTGCCGATCACGGTCTTGCCGATCACGTACTTCTCGTTGCCCGCTTCGCAGACATTGCCCTGACCCGGTGCAGCGGTTTTCGGATAGGGGTTGTAGTGGAGGTGGTTTTTCGAGCGTTTCGGATCGGGATCGTTGGCCGGCGCACTGGCAAAGCCGCTCTCGCTGTTCGGTCCTTCCGGCGGTGCGAAGGAGATGAACTGGAGCCAGTTGCCAAGGCCGTTGCCCTGGCTGTTGGCGTTGGCGAGGTATTTGAAGGTCAACGCCCAGTAGTTGCAGACGGTCTGGCTGGGAGTGAGGTAGGCGAGCGAGGGCTTCAGCTGGCGGTTGGTGTCGATCAGCAGGTCGAGCCCGTTGAAGACCCCCGGCGCTTCCTGGAAGGCGAGCAGCGCTTCGGCCGTCGGCTGCAGCTGGTTGTTGAGGACCGGCGAGGCGTTGAGGACCGGGATCCCGGCGTGGAGCGATTCGGCGATCACCGGCGAGGTCTTGGCCAGGGCTTTGACGCCGGGACGCAGGGCAGTAAAGAAGCGGGCGGAGTCGCGCAGGAAGGGCCGCACCGCCGGCAGATCGGCGTTGACCTCGTCCAGGGTGGGTGGGCTTTTTTCGATCGTTTCCTGGATGAAGGGACGGGAGACCCGGGCGAAGGCCAGGAAGGTGGAGTCGAGGGCGACGAAGAGGTTGGCCTGCGTCTCGGCGACCGGGGCGAGGGTGGCGTTGAGCGCCGCGAGCGCTTCCCAGAAGCCGCCGAAGTCGGTGCTCGGTTCGGCGAGCTTGCGCAGGGCGGGCTGGCCGCTTTCGACCGCGCGGCGGATCGCGCCGAGGGCTTCGTTGATCTGCGGCCCGCGGCCGGCGAGGGTGTTGCCGAACCCGGACAGGTTCTGCTGGATCGCCTTGCGGGTCGGTTCGTCGAACATGTCGAAGAACTGGTCGATGTCGACCGGTTCGGGGGTGGCGGAGGAGACCGGGATCATTTCCCCGGCCTTGAAGCCCTTCGAGGAATCGCCGGGGGTGATCTGCAGGAACTTGAGGCCGAGGGCCGATTTCGGCCGCACCGTGATCGTCGAGTCGACCGGCAGCGGTTCGACGTTCTTGTCGAGCTTCAGCGTCAGTTCGGCCGCGACCTCGCCGTCTCCGGTCTGGACCGGGACCACGCCGCGGACGGTGCCGACGCGGACGCCGCCGATCCGCACCTCGTTGCCTTTGACCAGCGCGTCGGCGTTGGGGACGCGGGCCTTGAGGTTGTAGGTGGAGACGAACGGCAGGCCGTTGTTGGCGTTGTAGGCGAGGAAGACCGCGACGATGACGACGAGCACCGTCACCGCCCCGACGAGGACGGGGCTGCTGGCGACGCCGCTGATTCCGCTGCGGTTCCTCATGGGCCCAGGAGGTAGTCGAGGAGGGGTTCGGTCCCTTCCGTTTTCGAGGACTGGGCGACGCCGGCCTTGCCGCCGGAGGCGGAGGCCGATCCGGTGCCCTCGCCCTGGCCGATCCCGATCGTGGGACCCGATTCAGACAAGGTGCCGCCGTTCTGTTCGGCGGCACGCTCCTGCAGCAGGCGGAAAAGGGCCGCCGCACTGTTTTCGGCTCCGCCCCCCGCGGTGGAGTTCGGGCCGTTGAAGCGTGCGACGCAGCCCGACTGACCTTCCTTCTTCGCGACGTATTCGAAGCAGGTCGACAGGGTCACGCGGGTGCGCCCGAAGTGCCCGTATTTGTCGAATCCGTTGAGCGACGCGGACGAGCCGTAGATCAGTTCGGTCAGCCCGTCCCAGCCGCCGGTCTGTTTCAGGTTGACGAACAGCTTCGCCAGGTTTTCGGTCGGCTCCACCCCGGTCTTCGCCAGTTCGCTCGCCTTGCGGACCACCGGGTCGGCTTCGCGGAAGATCGGCCCGGAAGCTTCGCCGGCGTCGCCGAGGCTCTTCAGCGAGACGGTCAGCGCTTCCGAGAACGGGGTCAGGGTCTTGGTCGCGTCGGTCAGCGACGGCGCCGCGGTGCCGAAGTCATCGAACAGCGGCGTGCCGGCGTCGGAGAAGGTCTTCAGGTCCACCATCGTCTTGCGGAACTCGCCCAGGAAGGTGGGGAACTTACGCAGCGCCTCTTCCAGTTCCGGTCCCTTTTCGGCGCTCGCTTCGGCCGCCGCGCCGGAGTTGGTGATGAAGCCGGCGAAGTGCCTGCGCTCGCGCGCCAGCGGGCCGAGGATCGCGTCGGAATCGGCTGCCAGCTGGGCCAGCTGCTTGCGCTGGGCGGAGAGGATGCCGAACACCCGGTCGACGTCGCGCAGCACCGGGTTGGCCCGTTTGACGAGCTCCTCGATGTCTTCGCCGCGCCCTGCCAGGCCGCCGCCGAGTTCGTTGAAGATCAGCCGGAAGCGCTGAGCGTAGGGCAGCGAGTAGATGTCGTTGATCAGGTCCGGGTCGACGCTGGTGCCGTTGCTGCCGAGCGGCAGCAGGTACTCGCCGGCGCCGGGCTTGCCGTCTTTGATCTGTTCCAGCGGCGGCGCCGGCTTGCTGCCCGGCGCCCGCGGCAGGGTGGTGCGGCAGTCGACGAACTTCTCGCCGATCAGCGACTGCGGCCGGATCTGGCAGGTCGCGTCCTGCCGGAAGTCCTGGAAGCCGGGGTCGGTGATGTTCATGACGATGATCGCCTTGCCGGGCTTTTCGACCCCTTTGCCGTTTTCGTAGGCAACCGTTTCGCCGGGCATCGAGACGTCGACCGATTCGATCTCGCCGACGGTGGCGCCGGCGACGCGGACTTCCTCGCCGGTGACCATGAAGCCGCCGTTGTCGAAGATCGCCCGCACCTTGTAGCCGTCGCTCGAGTCCTCGCCGCCGGAGGCGATCAGGACGACCGCGACGACCGCCACCACCACTGCCGCGATAAGCAGGAGCCTTTTGCTCATGGGCCGGGGGGCACGTCGTTGGGGTCGCAGTCGGAGGCGCTGAGGCCGCTGCCGCCGCCCAGCCAGGGGCTGGAGCCGTCGGCGGCGGGCTGGGTGGCGCCGCCGGGGCAGCGCGTGTGGACTTCGGTCGTGCCGAACTGTTCGTACTGCTGGGCTTTGCTGATCGGTTCCAGTTCGGAGCTCGAGGGGTTGTAGTCGAAGAGGTTCTGGCCCGCGGTGGCCGCCCGCACGTAGTGGCCGTTGCCGTCGTAGTAGCCGGCGACCTGGCCGAGCTTGGCGAGGCCGTTGAAGAGGTCGGGCGTGTAGGCGCGGATGAAGTTGAGGTTCGGCTGGAAGTCGGAGATCGACTGTTCGGCGTGCGGGAAGGTGCTGGAGGCGAGGTCCTGGACCTTCGGCATCGTCGCCAGCAGGTCGGCCGCGTCGTTGGCCTTGCCGGGCCGGTGGACGGTCAGTTTCAGGTTGCGCGTGAACGGCACCAGTTTCTGGAACACCGGCCGCAGTTCGCGCAGGAAGGGCGCCAGGTCCTTGGTCGCCGGCTTCGCCGTGTTGATCAGCGGTTCGATGTCGTCGAGGGCGGCGCGGAGGTTGACGAAGGTCGTGTTCGACTGCCGCATCACCGGCGGCAGGCGCCGCAGGGAGGCATCGAAGGCGGCGGTCTGGTCGGCGATCGCGTTGAAGGCGGTGTTGGCGTTGGAGATCGCGCTCGAGAGCTGTTCGCCGCGGCCGGCGACGGCGGTGGTCAGGCCCGCCGTGCTGACGATGAAGCGGGATAGCAGCCGCTGGTCGGCGTTCAGTTCGCGGGTGAAGGCGGTGGTCCGGTTCAGCGCCGTGCCGAAGTACTTGTAGGAGTCATTGGCGTTCTTGCCCTGGCCGCTGTAGATCGAGGCGTTGCCGCGGATGAAGTCGCTGAGGCCCTTGCGCACCCGCGGCGGGAAGGTGTTGAAGAACTGGTCGATGTCGATCGGCGTCGTGGTCGAGGAGAGGCCAAGTTCGGCGCCGTCGTCGAGCGACGGGTTGCTGTTCGGGCCGGGGCTGATCGAGACGTAGTGGTTGGCGACGCCGGAGAGCGAGGTGGCGCGGATCGCCGCCGTGGTTCCCTCGTGCAGCTCCTGGTCGACGCTGACGTGGACCTCGGCGAGGTTGTCGTCGGTGAGGCCGATGCTTTCCACCGTGCCTGCCGGCGAGCCGCCGATCAGCACCTGGTTGTCGGGCACCAGCTGGCCGGCGTTCTGGAAGACGAGCGTGTACTTGTGGCCACTGCTACCGCCGAGGAAGATGACCGCGAGGACGATCACCGCGATCGCCAGCGCCACGATCGTCGCAATGCGGGCTGGGGTGGTCCCCCGGCTTGCCGCCGACCCACTCTCCTCGCCTGATGGTTTGGCAGCCACTAATCGTCGCTTGCTTTCAGGTTCTCCGGCCCCTCCGACCCGGTAGAACAGCCGCAAGATCGTATCCGAGGGGGTCCCTGCCAAGCCCCCTGCAGGCAGGGACTTAACTGGAAGTCAACGCTCGGAAAATCGCCCGCTAAACGCTGAGTTTTGGAATAACGCGCTGGAGTGGCTTCGGCAGCCACCAGACGCGGTCGCCGAGGAGGAGCATCAGGGCCGGGAGGAGGACGATGCGGACGACGGTCGCATCGAGGATGACGGCGACGGTGAGGCCAATGCCGAGCTGGCTGACGGTTGCGATCGAAGCGCCGGCAAAGGCGATGAAGACGGCCATCATGATCGCCGCCGCGCCGGTGATGACGCCGGCGGTGCGGCTGAGGCCGAACTCGACCGCGGCGGCGTTGTCGCCGTGGGCGTCGTAGTGCTCGCGCATGCGGCTGAGGAGGAAGACCGCGTAGTCGATCGAGAGGCCGAAGACGAGGCCGAAGATGATCGTCGCCCCGACCGCGTCGACGTAGTTGTGGCCGCCCAGCGGCCAGCCGTCGGGCACGTGGAAGAGCAGGGTGAGGACGCCGAAGGCGACCGCGACCGTGGCCAGGTTGAGCGCCACCGCGATCGCCGCCAGCAGCAGCGCCCGCAGGACGACCACCAGAACCAGGAAGGTGGCAATGGTGATCGCGATCACCACCCAGGGGATGCGTTCGCGGGTGACGTTGCTGTAGTCGTTCAGCTGTGCGGCGCCGCCGGCCACGCCGGTGGTCAGCCCCGAGTCGGCCGCGAGCTTGGCGGCTTTGGCGTTGAGCCGTTCGTTGAGGCGGATCGAGCCGGGCGTGTTGAAGCTGTAGTCGGAGATGACCAGCATCGTCGCCGCCTGACCGCCGCGTTCGAGGTCGATCGTTTCGCCGATCGCCTGGCGGGTGGTCGGCGGCGTGCCGTCGAGGGCGGAGAGGACGAAGTAGCCCGAGTTGAACAGGCCCGGGGTGGCTTTGGCGACGCGGGCGGCCTGGTCGTTGATCCGCTTGCGGCCGTCCAGCACCTGCACGCTGGCTTCTTCCAGCCCGCTTTCCAGCGGCTGGCTTTCGTCAACCCCGGTGGCGAGGCCCGCCTGCAGCGCTTCGGCCCCGTCGCCGAGGTCGTCGAGGCCACCGACCAGTCGCAGGGCCCCCTGTCCGAGCTGTGAGATCCCGTCGCCGAGCCGCTTCGCTTCGCGCGCGAGGCGGGCGGAGCCGGCGGCGAGACGGTTGCTGCCGCCGTGCAGTTCCCGCAGGCCTTCTTCGAGTTTTTCGGTTCCTTTGAGGGTCGCCTTCATGGCGTTCTTCGTGGTGACGATCCAGAGCGAGGTTTCCTTCGCCTGCTTGTGGTCCTCGAGCAGGCGTTCGTTCAGCGCCACCAGTTCGGCCGGAAGCCCGGCGTAGGGCTCGGCTTCCGGAGTCTCCGGGACCGGGTCGTAGGGCGCGCCGGTAACTGGGTCTTTGCCGCTCACAGCCGCGGTCGCCCTGCGCACCGCGTCCAGCGCCGCCGCGTAGTTGGGGTCGGTCTTGCCGACGGTCATCCCTTCCAGCTGCGCCAAGCCGGCCTTCAGCTCTTCTTCGGCGGTGCGCGCCGGTGCGATCAGTTCCGGCAGCTTTTCGTTGGCATCCGCGTTCAGCGACTTCTGCAGGGCGCGGGAAAGCCGCAGGGCGTTGGCGCGGAGGTTGGGGATGATCGTGTCCCGGATCCCGATCTTGATCCTGAATGCGCCGAGCGAGGCCAGGTCGATCCCGTTCTCGAGCTGGCGCGACCCCTTGGCGAACCGTTCGAGCGCGTCGATCGCTTCCTGGCTGCCGCTCGTCGCCCGGCCGAGGCCGTTAGCGATCAGCTGCGCGCCCTCGGCCGCGCGGCCCGAGCCGAGGGCCAGCAGCCCGGCGCCGTCGCTTGCTTCGGAGATCCCTTCCCGCAGCTGCCCGACGCCGCCGGCCGCGACGTTCAGTTCGCGGCCGAGCCGGGCCAGCTGCCTGATCTGCGGGACGTCCCCTTCCGAGGAGAGGACCGAGTTGCCCAGCTGCTGCAGCGGCCTGATCCTCTTCACCGCCGGGGCGGGGCCGATCACCGCTTGCACGCCGGGGGTCAGCGACATCTGGCGCTGGAAGTTTTCCAGCGCGCCGAAGTTCTTCGGGTCGGTGATCGGGCCGTCCTGGGAAACGGCGACGACCTGGAAGGGAGCGTCGAAGCCCTGGCCGATTTCGCTATCGACGAGTTCCGCGTCCACGCGGGCGGGCGCGTCTTCGGGCAGCTGTTCGGGGCTCGGTGGGCCGGTCTTCAGCCCGATCGCGGGTGCCGCCAGCACCAGCAGCACTCCGCCGATGACCGCCGTGGCGACAGCCGGCCTCTTCAGCGCCGCCCCGACCATCGTCATCAGTCGCGAGCGGCCGCCCGTCGGCGCGGCGCGGCCGAGGCGCCAGCGGTCGACGTTGGTGCCGAGCAGGGCAAGGGTCGCCGGAACGCCGACGATCGCCACCACGACGCTGAGCGCCACCACCATGCAGACCGTCCCGGCCAGCGAGGCGAGCAACGAGCCCGGGAGGATGAACATCGAGACGACCATCGAGAGCAGCAGCGTGCTGCCGGCGAAGCAGACCGTGCGGCCGGCGTGCTTGCGGGTCAGCCGCGCCGCCGTCGCCGGCTCG
>Ga0164305_10000781_pt1 | contig 12501 bp, 13 predicted proteins | sample Whisoiple_237_MG_FD_110215 | JGI IMG/M metagenome (GOLD analysis project Ga0164305, IMG submission 110215) | Soil microbial communities amended with pyrogenic organic matter from upstate New York, USA - Whitman soil sample_237_MG | ecosystem: Environmental > Terrestrial > Soil > Agricultural... | reverse complement strand
GCCACGGAGTCTTCAAGGCCGGTTTTGGGCCTCGTTTTCACGCATATTGATCCTCTGGCGGCGACTTACCAATCTATACTTGTCGCGATGGTGTGCGTCCACGACTCGTCAGGCCATATTAATTCTCACGCCGGCTGTCATCTGTCGCTAACTCCAGGTGTTTAAGCGAAACCATTTTCACCACGGGCTGCTAGGGCAAAGCGTCGGCGCAAAAGGCTAGTAATCGAATATGGAATCAAGGATTTAATGCGGCAGGTGCGGGGCGACGCTTAGTTCCAATCTCCTAATTTCTCGCCGCGCTCTTTAAATTATGACAAATCTTGGCAGGTTGCTATCTCGTATTTTTGGCTGACAAACGTTCTTCTTATTACTAGGAGTTCCACCCGTGCCGGTGTTGGAGTAAGCAAACGCGTGTTGGTACGGTAAATGCGTCGAAACAAGGTGAATGGATTCCACGGTCGGCAAAATTCTAATTGTCGAAGACAATTCGGCCGTCCGAGAATTGATGGCAGTTGTACTCCGGCGGTCTGGCTACGAGGTATTCGAAGCAGGAGACGGCTTGCAGGGGACCGAGCAGGCGGGATCGCTCTACCCTGACCTCATTATCGTGGATCTCGGGCTACCAGGTTTTGGCGGTGATGAACTCATTGCCTGCATCAAAGCCGATTACCGGACTGCGGCTATCCCCGCAATTGTTAACACGGCTTGCCCTCCAAACAACCCTGCCGTCAAGCGCGCTATTGCGGCTGGCGCTGCGGAGATACTTTTTAAACCAACAGAGCTAAAACTCCTTCTCGCAGCAGTGAGCCGCCACGTCTTACGTCCGCCGAATTGCACCCAAAACTCACGCGCCGCGTAAAAGACAAGTGTCTGCCGTTTCACGATGGCCTGCCGGTTCCCGCCATCGCTATGCCGATTTTTGTTATTCTTGCGGCGTCTAAATAATCTTCCGAGGCTTGGCTATTCCGAATCTTACTTGGCTGGCACGGGATTCCGTGGCGCATCATTTGTATTCCATCAGCCAAGCTTAGGTACAGAGATGATCCGGTTTACCTCCAGCTTACGGGCCCGTTCGATTGCTTTCGTTCTCTTGGCTGTCATTCCGGCCTTCGCTGTCATTTTATTTACCGATCAAAGATATCGGACTTCCATTGGTGCACAAGTACAGAAAAATGCACTAGGATCTGCCCGTATAATGGTTGCTGAGCAGCGGCACATTTTTGAGAATGCGCACCAGCTTCTCATCACGCTGGCGCATTTGCCACAAATTCGAGAGCACAACAGTGTCGGATGCCAGAAGATTCTTGCCGGATTACTGGAACCCCTTTATTTCGATCTGGGTGTGCTCGATGGCAATGGCAATTTACGGTGTAGTGCGCGTGGTGCAAATACTCTACGCAGCCTACCTTTGAGGAATACAGCTATTCTCCATGCCGGTGACACCCGGGAGTTTTCCATAGGTGAAGTTCAGAAAGACAGTGCTGATGGTAAGGCAATCCTTCAGATGGGACTTCCGATCATCGCTAGTTCTGGCGCTTTGCAGGGTATCGCATTCGTTGTTCTCGACTATTCATGGATCGTTCGGACGACCGCGGAAAATCATCTCCCTTCCGATGCGTCATTCTCACTGTTTGATGAAAGCGGCAAGGTATTTCTCCGGTACCCGGATAACAAAGAGACAGACACACCAATCGTTATCAACGGGCGAAGTCATTCTAAGCTCATACATGGAGTGGAAGGAAATTTAACATCTTCCGGTAGTGACCAGATCAGCCGTCTCATTACGTATCGGCAACTTGATCATCGGCTAGCCGGGAAAGTCATCTATGCGGGAATTCAAGTTCCGGCTCGGACCGCGTTTGCCGAAGCCGAGCGCACATTGAGAGAAAACTTAATGATCCTGGGGGTCCTGAGCGTTTTGACCCTGATCGCTGCGTGGTTCGGCGCTGATCTCTTTGTTCTCAGGCGGGTGCGCGATCTTATGAGCGCCACGAAGCAATTAGCGGCTGGTAATCTCCAAGCCCGTACGGGTCTACCTTACGGCGAAAGTGAACTTGGTCATTTGGCCAAAACATTCGATGACCTCGCCAAAACTCTGGAGCAGCGGGCGGCGGATGCCAAGTTAGCCGAGACGGAAATTCAAAAACAAAATCTTCGACAAACTGCAATTCATGAGATCAGTGCAGCAATGACCTCAAGCCTTGATCTTGCGAATGTTTTAAACGCGCTCGTTCAAGGCGTCAGCAGTTTGTTCCCTTCGTCGTACATTTCACTCAGCTGGCGCAATGAAAACGGAACTCTTGAGCCGATCCATTTTCCTGATGGCCGCGACGAGCATTTTACGGACAACGAACGGGGCCTGGCTCAAAAGGTTTTTAAACTGGGTTCTCCGTTATTGATCCCGTGTGTGCAGAGTGATTCTCGAACTGCTGATCCCGATTCATTGCGTAGGCAAGGCTTCATAACATACCTCGGATTGCCAATGATCGTCAGAGGTACCGTTCTGGGCGTCCTGTCATTTTATTCAAAAGAAGAGGTTGACCTCACGGCCGATGAGGAAGGTTTTCTTACGAATCTGACGCACCAAGCTGCCATTGCACTCTATAACTCGCACCTCTACGAGCAAACGAAACATCAGGCAATCGAGTTGGAGAGATCCAACCGAATCAAAGATGAGTTTCTTGGCGTCATGTCCCACGAATTGCGCACGCCGATTAACGTCATCATGAATTGCGCTGAAGCGTTGAATATGGGCGTGTTCGGCCAGTCTAGCCCAGAGCAAGAAAAAATACATGAAAAAATCAGAACACAATCAAGTCACCTTCTGTCCCTCATCAATGAAATTCTAGAGATTACCAAGATCGAGACAGGGGTGGTCACAGCCAATAAAGAGAGAATCGATATTCATCAACTCGCAGCAGAACTGGAATCCGATTACGGCATGGTTTCCAGAGAAAAAAATATGTCGGTAAACTGGAAGGTTGCAGTCGATTTGCCACAGATTTTCAGTGACCGGATGAAGCTTCGTCAGATTCTGATTAACTTGGTCGACAACGCGATCAAATTTACCGACCAGGGATCTGTAGATATTTGCTTTCGGTCGGTAGAGCAGAACTATATTGAGTTCTACGTCAGAGACACTGGAATCGGTATTGCTGAAGAGTTCCTGCCGCAGATTTTTGAAAAATTTCGTCAAATCGACAGCAGCACCACACGGCATCATTCCGGGGCCGGGCTTGGCCTTTACGTCGTTAAAAGCTTCGTCGACGTTTTGGGCGGAACAGTAGCCGTACAGAGCCAAGTCAAAGAAGGCACAACTTTCACCGTGCGCATCCCGGTTGGCGAAACTACGGCATTTTCTGATGATCATATTCGCTCAGGCGAGACTCATATCGAGTATATAGCGCCGCCTTACACGGAAGGGAAACTCTAATGTCCAGGCCAATTGTGCGGCGGTTTTTAATCGCCCATGCGGTAATGCTCAGCCTGATGCTAGCAGTCTCCGGCTATGCGGTGTTTCAACTGGGTAGGCTAAGCTCTTTGGCGCACACCGCAGTCAGGATTGATCAAAAGATGATCGATCAATCGGATGTGTTAGCCGACGCGTTTTTATCGGAGGTCAGGTACGCTGGCAAATTTACTGCGACCCAAGCAACCGTAAATTATGAGCAGTATAAGCAATTCAAAGAAGACTTTGAGCGTTGTCTTCAACGATTAAAACTGTTGGCGACATCCGACGATCAACTCCAACATTTGTCTCAAGCCGGAAAGTATCATGTCCAGTATGGCGAGCTATTTGAAAGAGAAGTCGCATACATCAGAACGAAACAACCATATGCGGAAAGCCGATATGCGGAGGAAAAAAACCATATCGTCGATTATTTATTGAGGGAGCACGAAGCCTTCAAAAGTAATCTCCAAAACAGTTTGCAACAAAGAATAAGCTCCATCGAAGAGGCTGCAAGAGAAAACCAGAAATTTACGCTATGGGCGACTCTGTTCCTGGCTAGCTTAAGCCTCATTTTGGCCTATTGGCTGGCGAGCGCCCCCGGCAATAAATGGGTTGATGCAGCAAGGTCTCAGATCCTCCCAACTATTTTGAATTTGCGTTCTTTTATGCGCTGGAAAGCGCTGGGGATATTCAAATGAAAAGATGTTTTCTGTCTGTTATAGCAATCGCATTCACTTTCATCTCAGGTTGTTCATCACTGACTGACAAGTCCGATACGGCGGTGGACAAGCGAGGCCTCGCTTTAGCCCGAACTCAAGCGTTGTTGTCGCAGGGGCAATACGAAGTTGCGTACGACGAATGTCAGAGAGCACTGCAGGACGGCAGTGTGGATCCTGATCTTGCCCTGTTCAACCTCGGGATGGTTTCGGCTTATTCAGCCAATCCAAAGAAAAACTACCCTCGCGCACTTTCATATTTTCGGATGCTTGCGAAAGATTATCCAAATAGTCAACTAGTTGAACCGGCTAAGACTTGGATTCAAGTCCTTGGCGAGTATCATAAAGTCTCAGAGGAGAAACGTTTGCTAATCAAAGAGCGTGAAGCATTGGCAGCCGAAAAAGAGAAGCTCAGAAACGCTAACGAGAAGGCGCGTCAAGTCGATGTCGAGATTGAGAAGCGGCGTCGCGAAACGCTCCGGAAATAATCGGCGCCGCTTTCTACGGCAGTGCTTTTTTCTTGGAGTGCCGCGCCGCAACAGACAATCAAAGCGCAACGACAATGCCGAAAACCATGGACCCAAGAAATATTCACCGAATCACCTTGTCCGCCCTTGCCAGTACATTGGGCGGAATGATGAGGCCGATTTGTTTGGCGGTTTTGAGATTAATGACCAGCTCGAATTTTTGGGGCCGCTCGACGGGCAGGTCAGCGGGTTTTGCGCCTTTTAGAATTTTGTCCGCGTAGTCGGCGGCGCGCCGGTATTGCGCCCAACGGTCAGGTCCGTAAGTCAACAGTCCGCCTGCTTCAACATATCGTGCGTTGCTATATGAGGCAGGAAGCCGGTGCTTTAGCGCCAGATCTATGATCCGGTTTTGATTAGCCGCGAAAAAGCCCCCGGCATCTAGCAGAAGCGCCTCGCTGCGTTTACTGCTAGCGGTTTCAAAGGCTCTTTCGATCTCATCCGAATCTTTCACCTCCAATGATTGAATACTCACCCCTAGAGACCGAGCTACAGCCTCCGTCTCTTTCAAGTTAAAGGACGTGGTCGGACTGGTTGGACTCCAGAGAAAGCCTACCCGTGAGAGTGTGGGTATAACTTCCTTGAGCAGGTCAAGCCGTTGACCCACCAATTCGCCGCCAATACTAGTCAGGCCGGTGATGTTCCCGCCTGGCCACGCTAAACTCGCGACGAATCCGCTTCTAACCGCATCGCTAGTGTTACTTATGATGATGGGTATTTTTTTGGTTGCGTTTTTGGCGGCCAGCGCTGGCTTCATTCCCGATGGTGTAAATAATGTCACAGTTGAGACGGATTAGTTCAGTGCCCAATTCGGTTAGACCGGCTCTTTGGAAATCTGCTTCTAAGGTCAATTGCCATGTTTCTTAGGGTCCGTGTGTTATTGCTCGACGTCAGCAGTTCATCCCACAACTGGTCAGCGACAACGCCGCACGGCCCTGAGCGACGCGAACACAGGTCTCCGTTCCACCCTCATCGCCCTTGGGATATTCCCGCGAGAACAACGTTACGACATGAACGGCGGGTGGATGTCTCCTATCAGGTGGAACAGCCAACTCAGAGCGATCCCTCGCTTCGCCGGGTCGCTCCCGCTTCGCAGAATCCGCTCATTCACTGCTATGGCTGTGAGGATATTCTCTTCGGGCGGCTGAATGACCTGGATGCTCACTGGCTCGCCTTCTGGTTTGAACGGGAAGTCCACGTAGTGCCACGGCAGACGGTTCTCGGCTTTATCCCGCGTGCGGATGTCATCGGCCCAACGCGCTGCGAGCATGAAGAGCATTTCATCGCGTTCGGTGTCTGGCAGTTTCTCCAGTTGTGCTCTCCAGTGGCTGTCATACCAGGAATTTTTCTCCAGAACTAATCGAACGGCCGGAATGGTCGCTGGGATTCTCCCGTTGCAGGATTTGATATGCAATTGTGCCGCTCAGCATGTGGCCGGGGATGTTCCAGGCAATAGCCGGTAACGGAGCGAGAATGGCGGCAAGGAGCGCGATGGGCGGTGTTCAATCGCTTCATCGGCGCATGGGGAGTGCAGTTCACTTCAGGCGATCCAATTTCCCCCCGGTGTTCTTTCGTTGACGAAGCAAACCCGTCTGAAGTAAAAGTCAGCTCAGCCGCTGGGGGGAGATTGACACCATAGCGTATCCCAATCACGCCAGTTTCTCCCGCGATCAACAGCTCCGTTTCGGTCTTTTTTGTTTTATGGCAATTACCACCAAAAAAGGCAGCAAGACCAGGAAGACGAAACAGCGTCTGAAGATGAAAACGTCTGTGGCTGAACAAGCCCAGGCCAATGCGGAACTGCGCCAGCAACTCGCGGAGTGTTTGCAGCGTGAAAAAGCAACGGCCGAAGAGTTGCAGAATTGGAAGCGTCAGTTCACCGAAGCTTTCGAGCAGCAGACTGCGACAAGCGAGATTCTGCGCGTCATCAGCGAGTCGCCGACCGACACACAGCCGGTGTTCGATACCATTGCAGGAAGCGCCATGCGCTTGTGCGATGCCGCGATGGGGGTAGTCTCTCGGTATGACGGCGAGCTGATACATTTGGCGGCGCACTCACATGTTACCACTGAGGGCGCCGAGGTTATGCAGCACATCTTTCCGATGCGCCCGGCGCGAACCGGAATACACGGGCGCATCATTCAGGAGCGAGGTGTTGTGCATATCCCGGACGCGCAGGTGGATGCGGAATATAGCCAGTCACTCAGCCAAGCTCTCCACCTTCGGAGTGCTGTCGGCGTGCCAATGATCCGTGAAGGCCGAGTGATCGGCGCGGTTGCCGTCGGTCGAATCGAGGTTCAGCCGTTCACCGAAAAGGAAATCGCGCTCCTACAGACCTTCGCGCACCAAGCCGTCATCGCGATCGAGAACGTGCGGCTGTTCAAAGAGTTGCAAGAGCGCAACGCGGAATTGCGCGAGGCGCTAGAGCATCAAACGGCAACGGCCGAGGTGCTCGGCATCATTAGCCGATCGCCTACGGATGTGCAGCCGGTTCTTGACGCGATCGTCGAAAGCGCGGCGCGGGTTTGTGGCATTGATGACGTGGTGCTGCGGCTCCAGGAAGGAAACGCTCTGGTACCGCGGTCCCATTTCGGTCAAATACCAATTAGCGCTCCTGTGCAGATGGGTTTTGATGCGCCAGCCGTTCAATGGCTGCGCGAGCATGGTACGCTTCACATTCCCGACAGTGCGCAGAGTGAAATCCCGTTGATGTCTCCGCGTTCGCTGCGCACATTTCTTTTCGTTCCCCTTCGCCAGCAACGGGAACTCATTGGAGTTCTAATCGCTCGCCGTATCGATGTGGCATCATTCACACCGGCGCAAATTAAGCTGCTCGAAACATTCGCCGATCAAGCGGTAATCGCCATCGAGAACGTGCGCCTGTTCAACGAACTCAAGGAGTCGTTGGAACAGCAAACTGCCACGAGCGAGATTCTGCGTGCTATTGCCGCCTCGCCGACTGACATTCAGCCAGTATTGGATACAATTGCTGAGAATGCAGCGCGCATTTGTGGAACGTCGAATGTCGCAATAATTCGGGTTGAAGACGATACCTATCGGATTGTCGCAACCTACGGTTCAGCACCCACCAGGACAGCCGGAGAAACTCGTCCGGTTGATCGCGGCTCCGCGGTCGGTCGCGCCATAGTCGATCACCAGACGATTCATATCAATGACGTGCGAGAAGTCGAAGATGACTTTTGGCGTATTAAGAGTGGGACTGGTGCGGCACAAATGGGTATACGAACACTACTTGCGATCCCATTACTGCGCGAGGGCATAGCAATCGGGGCGATATCGGTCCGCCGGACGGAGGTGAAGCCGTTCACCGACAAACAAATCGCCCTTCTAAAAACCTTTGCTGTCCAAGCCGTCATCGCTATCGAGAACGTGAGGCTTTTCCAAGAACTACAAATGAGGACCCAAGAGCTAGCGCGATCGGTCGGTGAGCTAAAAGCCTTGGGCGAAGTTGGCCAGGCGGTTAGTTCTACTTTGGATTTGGAGACCGTACTAACGAGAATTGTTTCCCACGCAGTTCAGTTGAGTGGTGCTGATGGTGGAGCGATTTACGAATATGACGAGCAATCCGAAGAGTTTTTGCTTCGGGCCACAGACCATATGGAAGAGGAACTTATTGAAGCCCTCCATGCCCATCCACCACGACTGGGTGACGGAGTGGTCGGCCGGGCAGCAGCCACCCGCGAACCAGTGCAAGTGCCCAATATTCTCGAAGAGCGCTCGTATGGACCCCGAATGCGCCAGCTCCTGGAACGGTTCGGTTTCCGTGCCAGCCTAGTGGTACCGTTATTACGGGAAGAGCGCATCATTGGCGGCTTAGTGATACGACGGAAATCGACAGGAGAATTTCGGCCCGAAGTCATCGAGCTAATGAAAACCTTTGCGACTCAATCAGTCTTGGCAATTCAAAATGCTCGTCTGTTTAGGGAAATCGAAGATAAGAGCCACCAGATCGAAACTGCCAACCGGCACAAATCAGAATTTCTCGCCAACATGTCCCATGAGCTTAGAACGCCGCTCAACGCCATCATCGGCTTCTCTGAAGTCTTGCAGGAGAAACTGTTCGGCGAGCTGAACGAGAAACAGGCTGAGTACACGTCGGATATTCTTACATCGGGCCAGCATCTGCTGTCTCTCATTAACGAGATTCTCGATCTCTCAAAGGTCGAAGCCGGCCGCATGGAATTGGAGCTAGCTCCGTTTGATCTACCGTTGGCCATCGACAACGCACGGACCTTTGTGCGCGAGCGGGCAGTGAAGCACGGGATCACGTTGGATATAGACGTGGACGAGCGGCTCGGCGAGTATGTGGGCGATGAGCGTAAGATTAAACAGATCCTCCTCAATCTTCTCTCCAATGCAGTGAAGTTCACCCCAGAGGGAGGTCGTATCTGCATCACGGCCAATAAGACGGATAATGGCGCGGAGATCTCGGTCAGTAACACAGGCGTCGGCATTGCTCCCGAGGACCAGCCGAAAATCTTTGAGGAGTTTCGTCAAGTGGGCTCTGACTATGGGCACAAGGTCGAGGGTACGGGACTCGGTTTAACGTTGGCAAAGAAGTTTGTTGAGCTACATGGAGGGAAGATCTGGGTGGAAAGTGAAGTGGGTAAAGGTTCAACGTTCACTTTCACGCTGCCTGAGAGGCCGATGGCTCATTGAGCGGTAACTTTCTGTATGATTGTTCGGGCATGTACCCATGCAAACGCGGCTGCGAGGGCGCTGTCGAAGTCATGTTGGTCGTGGGGGCCTTGTTTGGCTTGCCGAGCCTCTCATTCGCGCAGGTCACCGTAATCATTTCGGGTGGTTTTCGCGGCAGGTAAAAAATTGCCAAATCCATTTGGAGGAAAAATGTTTGTTGCAAGCCTTTTTATTCCAAAGTGGCGAAAGGAGCGAATTCTCGTCGGCTCGATTTTACTACTAACTTTTCCTCTCGTTGTGGCGGCGGCAGAGATCGGCGGAAAACCGGAAAAAGTTGATGTGACGGTTGCCTACGTATCACCGAGCGCTGCGTTCACTCCTCTTTTTGTCGCCTCTGAAGCCAGCCTCTTTACGAAATACGGCCTCAAGGCCAAAGTGCAGATCTTCGGCATCACGGTGGCGTTGAAAGGTCTTCTTTCCGAGGAGGTTGACTTTGATGTCAATGGATCGATTATCAGCGCTCGGCTGAGCGGGGCTCCCGTCAAATATTTCGGCGCACACCTGCAGTACTATGTATTCCAGATGTGGGGCGCAAAAGGAATCACCAGGATCGAGCAGCTCAAGGGAAAAACCGTGGCCGTAAGCACAGCCGCGAGGTGCCATCGATATCCCAACGCGGGAGGTGCTCAAGAAATTTGGGTTGATTCCAGATTTCGATGTTAAATTTGTGTACAACGATCAAGTTCCTCCTATATTGACCGCCATCCTCACGGGCACCGCTGCAGCAGGCACCATATCTGCTCCCCTCACGCTGAAGGCGCGGGAGGCTGGGCTAAATCTTCTGGTAGACATAGGAGAGCTGCGCATCCCAGGAATGTTGAACGGCTATAAGGCAGCGGAGAAGTACCTCAATAACAATCCGAATACCGTCCTTGCGTTCCTTAAAGCGATGGCCGAGGGAGTCGTGTTAGCGAAAAGGGATAAGGCGATGGCAACGAAAGCTATCGGCAAGTTTGTTAAGATTGACGATCAAACGACGCTCGACGATGCCTATGACGCGTACGCGCCGCATTGGGAAACGAGTTTCGCTGTACGAGATCAAGTGATCCGGGCCGAATTAGGTTATCTCAATGAGAAAGAATTCCCCCAGGCCAAGAAGGCCAATTCAAGGGAATTTTTCGACAATTCGTTTGTCGAAAAACTGGAAAAGGCGGGATTTTTCCGGACGATTGGGATAGATCGTTAAAGTAGATGGCATGCTTCGACCGATCGAGCACGCGATGACCGGGGCATCCGTATAGAGCGTAGAGTTACATAACGTAAGCCGGACAGTCTATTTTGTATTTTGCTATCCATCAGTTTCCTCATCGTTGCTAGCGGCGCGGTGCGCATTCATGTCGTGTGCCGGCGCTTCGTTTGTCCGTCTTGGCGCCGATATTGCCACGTCAATTCGGAGCGCCGATTGCGACCCGATGTTTGAGCGGTCGCGCTCGACGAATGGCATCAACCGGCGGTTATGCTGACGGCATGCCGTTCAACTTCTATTTTTAGGCTCCAAAATGGAAATGCGTTGATCCTTGGATTCAGATCGACATGATCGACCTCTGGAGCGGCACGGTCGAATTTACAGCGCCCCTCATGGATGGACTCTTGGCGCAACGTTTTCTTTGCTTGTCGGGGAAGAGGCTTCGGATGGGGTGCCTTATAAATAGTTTCAATCCCGCACATGCGACCGGGTGACAGGTGACAGAGGGTGACGCTGTTTTTGATAACTTTCCATTAAATCATTCTCATAAGAGACTTTCTAAAATATGCGTCACCATGTGTCACCCCCACCTCTGGCGTGTTGGTTAGCTGGCTGTATTTCCACCCGAATCGGTGGATGTTAGGATTTACTGATGCACGATGAAACACAATCGCATTAGAGCGATCTGTGCTGATGTGAAAGGCGTATTGGCAACCGCCGTTCCGTCTATTCTATGATCTGCCTTGATTGGGACATCTGATAGTGTATCAGCGGACATTTCCGATTCGATCTCAACAAAGAGATACGACTTGCGGATACGCACCCAAAATTCTCTGCTGTCAGCGGCGAAGAATGGGCGCTCCAAACGGGGCACCCGTGGCTCCGCCATCCACCATCAGCTCGACCGCGTTGACGTATGAGGAATCCTCCGAGGCAAGGAACAGCACGGCTTTTGCAAGTTCTTCCGGCTCACCCCAACGGCCCAGCGGAACTACAGATGAGAAGAACTTCGCTTCTGTGGCGGACTCGTCTGTGGACATAGCGGCGCGGGGTCCGCGCTTCCAAAGAGGAGTCTTAATCGCGCCCGGTGCGACGACATTCACGAATGTTGCGCGGTGCCAGGTCTGCGGCGATCGCTCGCGCCATCGACACGAGACCACCCTTTGCGGCTGCGTATGCGGCCAGACCCGGTTGGCCCAGATAGTTGTGCACCGATCCATTAAAGATGATGCTGCTGTTGTCGTTCAGCAGAGGCGCCGCTGAATTCACGGTAAAGAAAGCGCCGTTAAGGTCGGTGTGGATCACCTTCTCGAAAATGGCCTCGTCGGTCGAGCCGGTAGGCGTCCGGCCGGAGATGCCGGCGTTGGCAAACACAATGTCGAGTTTCCCGAAATCTTTGGCCAGGGCTGCGAAGACCCGCTCGCGGTCTTCCGCAACAGTGATGTCTGCACGGTAGCCACGAGCGTGTGGTCCGAGTTCTGCCACCGCTTCATCGAGCGTCTTCTGGTCGCGACCGGTAATGGCGACCTGTGCGCCTTCAGCAATGAAAAGGCGGGCTGTGGCCAGACCGATGCCACTGTTACCGCCGGTGATAAGAGCCTTTTTTCCTGTGAGCTTCATAATGCCTCCTTTTTGAAGAACCCTACCGCAGCGATCTGAAGCCCGCGCGAACTTCTTCTGCGAACAGTTGGAGCTGTTCCCAGGCCGCAAAGTGTCCACCTTTGGGAGCCGGTTGTAATGGATCAGTCTGGGGTACACCCGCTCCGTCCAACTCCGTGGCGCTGGATAAAGTCCGTCGGGGAAGACGCTCACGGCAATCGGGATCGCGACGCCTTTGGTATTGAAATACCCGAGTTTGCCCCAATTCTCCCAGTAGAGACGAGCGCAAGAAAGTGCCGTGTTCGT
>Ga0164305_10000780_pt1 | contig 12509 bp, 12 predicted proteins | sample Whisoiple_237_MG_FD_110215 | JGI IMG/M metagenome (GOLD analysis project Ga0164305, IMG submission 110215) | Soil microbial communities amended with pyrogenic organic matter from upstate New York, USA - Whitman soil sample_237_MG | ecosystem: Environmental > Terrestrial > Soil > Agricultural... | reverse complement strand
GAATTCGCCGACACAGGCGCCGGTAAAAGCAAAACCGACGGCGACTTTAAGGCTGCCGAGCACCCAAGCCGTGACCGAAGGAATATAAACTTCGCGCAATAAAACCAAACGTCCGCCGCCGAGAGTGCGCACCCGATCGACCAATAGCTGATTGACGTCTTTTATACCGTTGTAAACGGCGAAAAAAATCAGCACGGCCACAAGCACCACGGCAAGCGCGATCTTGGAAGAAATTTCGATGCCCAGCCAGATGACGAAGAGCGGCGCCAAGATCACGCGCGGAATTGCATTGAGCAGCATCATGATCGGCTCGAGCACGTCGGCGACCCAGGGCATCAGCGCGGCGGCGAAGCCAAGGCCGATGCCCAGCGCGAGTCCAATGGCGAGACCCACTAGCGAGGCAGCAAAGGTCGCTTCTAAATGAGTGAAAATCGTACGCTCGACAAAAAGTGAAACGACCACGCGCAGCACTGCGCTCGGTGCGGGCGCGTAAAAAGGATTGATGATGCCGGCGCGCGACAGCACCTCCCAGATCAAGACTAGCGCTGCGAGCGCAATAATCCGCCGCACCGCGACGTTTTGCACGGACCTGTTCATGCCTTCGACTCGACTTCCGATAGGTTCATCGCCGCCGACATGTCTTGCCACAACCGTTCGAGAAGTGGGTTAAACTCAGGATGTTTACGGCTGCTAAAAATATCCCTGGGCCGCGGAATCGCCACGTCGTAGGATTTCACCACCCGCGCTCGCGGCCCTTGTGACAAGAGATAAACCGTATCCGAAACTGTCAAAGCTTCTTCCAGATCGTGGGTAACCAAGAGGACGCTCAAATGCTCGCGCTCCACCCAATTCAAAAGTTCCTGCGTGATGCGCGTGCGCACGATCGCGTCCAAGGAAGCAAACGGTTCGTCCATGAGTAGCACCTTGGGCTTTAGGGCCAGGATCTGCGCGATCGCGACCCGCTTACGCTGCCCGCCCGAAAGCTCGTGGGGAAAACGTTTGCCGAATCCTTCGAGGCCAAGCCGCTGGAGCCATGTATCCGCTTCTTCTTCAGCGGATTCTTTGGAATATTTTCTGATCCGTAGCCCAAGAGCGACATTTTCCCGCGCGGTGCGCCACGGTAGAAGCGCGTCGTCTTGAAACAGAAAACCAAGGGAGTCGCTGCCGCCGTTGAGTTCCACGCCGCCGCCAAGCGGCGCGATCAGCCCGTTGACGGCGCGTAGAATGCTCGTTTTGCCCGAGCCGGAAGGACCGACGAGACTTACGAATTTGCCCGTCGGAACTTCGAGGCTGACTCCTTCAAGGATGGGTTCATGGCCATAACCTAGGGTGAGTCCGGAAACGCGCAGCACTTAACTTCCGACAATCGAAAGATCGAGCAATGCTTTGTAATCGACGGACGGCGCCAACAGCCCGGCGGCTTTGTGCGCCTCGGCGACACGATTGGTCGCGGCGAGATCGATTTTCACGTTATCGGGATAAAGCGAGCGGCGATAGCGCTCTAGAATCGTCGCTAGCCGATCGCGGTTGCTGCCGGTGATCAGCTCTTGAGGCAAAGCAGCGACCGCTTCTTTCACCGCAATCGTCCGCGTGTCGCGCAAACCTTTGGCCAGCGCGCGAGCCAGCCGAGCCATTTCGTCACGCCGTTTTTCACGCTCTTCCAAGCGCACGGCCACGCCCATAAATTCGTACGCGCCGCCGAGATAGCGGTTGGCTTCGTCGATGTCCATGGCGTTGGCGATCACGCCGCCGCCCGCGCCGGTGATGAGCGACAGCGCCGGCTCCTGCACCATGCCGGCGTCGACCTGGCCGAGACGGAGCGCGTCGAGCAGATTGGTGCCGATGGTGGCAAACCGCACTCGGTTCGGATCCGCTCCCGCCCGTTTCATCAGATAAAGAACCAGAATGTGATCGGCGTTGCCGAGCGCTGAAATCCCGACGGTGCGGTTTTCCAAATCCTTTAAGCTGCGAATTTCTTTTGCCGTCTTTGGCGCGCTCGCGAGGGCGAAAAGTGGCAATCGTCCGGTGGAAGCGAAGCGCGCGATTTTGGCGCCGCGGGCGTAGGCTTGCAATGCCACGTCGAACGATGTTCCGGCATAATCCACAGAACCGCCAACCAGCGCTTGCATCGCCACGTTCCCGCCGCGGGTGTATACCAAGCGCACGTCGAGGCCTTCGTCGGCAAAGTGTCCGCGCGCCCGGGTGACTTCATAGGGAATGACGCAAAGCAACTGCCCGCAGAACGCGAGCAACACTTGGCGCCCTTGACCGTAGGCATTTCTTTTGGAAACGAACATGATGCCCCCGGCCAAACCTGCCAGCCGCTTGAGCGCCGTGCGCCGGCCAATGGCGCCGGCAACTGCGGGTTCACTGGTAAAGTCAGGTGTCAACTTTTCGCAGCAATCCATCGCCACCTCTGCTGACCGTGCAAGTTCGTTTTCAATCATCCGCCGTTTATTCGCTACGATATTCGTCGCGCTTTCAAAATATCTCAACCATCTGAAAACTCAACTCGAAGAAACTTGCCATGGCGGGTAACCGATTATGAAGTCACCATGTCAATCGTCATGTATGGACCGCTGCCGAGTTTCCCATCGAACCGAGAGTGGTGTTGATCTTTGCGGATGACCTGCAAGGTCTCGTACCGAGTGAAGCCGTCGCCCGCGTCGGCAAGATCTCTGCCCCCGCAATCGGGCGGCCTGCCTGCGCGCCGCTCCCTCAGGCCCTTAATGCCGGCAATGCCGTGTTGAGTTTAGGTTGCTGCGTAGCGCGCGCTTATCTCGATGCGCTCGACGATCGTGTGACGATGTGGGCGTTGCCTGGGATCAAAATCGAGAGCTACTGTGCGGAAATTTCAGCGCTTGCGCGCGCCAACCAGGTTCTCACGAGCTTTCATAAGCGCCGTCGCAAAGACGTCGAAGCGGGCGAACATCCAACTGTTAGGCAATCGCTCGAACGGTTTTCATCCGAAGTGATTCGACAAAATCCGCACGAGCGTGGTTGACCGTCGCGCTTTTTCTAGAGGTCCCGAACCTCAGCGCGAGGAACACGGAGATTCATAATTGATCTACTCGGACAGATTAACACCGGCAACGGGCAGCAATGTTCCATTAATCCGATCGTTCTCCAACGCCACCCCCACGTCTTTTCGTGCGGCTGCGCCGTTTTTCCTTACATGGGTCTTCGGCACCCGCGCATTGAGCTTGATGATTCGTCGATACGTCTCGACGTAATCATGCGCCATACGGCGAGCTGAAAACCGCTCCTCGAAAGCTCGCCGGCAACCGAGGCGGTCGAAGCTCTGCAAGTCTTTCAGGGCGCGAACAGAATCCTCGATGCTGTCAACCACGTAACCGGTGACACCATTCTCGATGATTTCACGCACAGAACCGCCGCGAAATGCGACCGTCGGCGTGCCGCATGCCATCGCCTCGATCATCACCAAACCAAAAGGCTCCGCCCAGTCGATAGGAAACAGCAGCGCGTAGGCATTTCGCAAAAGCTCTGCTTTGCCGGAATCGTCGACCTCGCCCACAAACTCGACTAGCGGATGATCGAGAAGCGGGCGAATTTCATTTTTCATATAGCGCCGGTCCTTCTCGTCCACTTTCGCGGCGATCTTGAGCGGAATGCCGGCTCGCTTGGCGATCTCGATGGCGCGATCGGGACGTTTTTCCGGAGAAATTCGCCCGAGAAACAAGAGATATTGTCCGGGCTCTTTTTGCGGCTCGTAGAGGTCGAGCGGCAGGCCGTGATACACCGTGCCACACCACCGGATCCACGGAAGCGGCGCTCGCTGCGAATTGGAGATCGAAATCACCGGCATGTCGTCGAATTCCCGGTAGAGCGGCACCAGATCGGGCAGGTCCAGCCGGCCGTGCAACGTCGTCACATGCGGCACCTTTTGCCGGCGAGAAAACGGATAATGGAAGTAGTCAATATGAAAATGGATGATGTCGAAGTAATGCGCTCTTTGAAAAACTTGCTCGAGCTGCAATAGGTGATAAGCCAGTTCATCGATACAGTCAGGATCCAGGCGCAGCGCTTGCTCGCAGGCCGAGATTAGCTTCGCTTGCGTCAACGAATCACCGCTTGCAAAAAGTGTAACCTGATGGCCCGCTTCGACTAGCGCTTCCGTTAAATACGATACAACACGCTCTGTGCCTCCGTAGTAACGCGGCGGAACTCGTTCATAAAGCGGTGCCACTTGAGCAATTCTCATAGCTCTTCCTTTCCAGACTGTAGTGCAAATGACGAGCACGCTCGCCGTCTGATTTACGTACCGGCTAATGCAGCGCTAGCGGGGCTGTAGAAACGATGGGCAGATCGGAAGAAAACCAACAGGCGGGCGGCCAAGCGGCCGCAGTAGCTATTCTGTGGCGATTGAAGCTGTTGTTCTCGTAAGCGCAATTACCTCTGGAGCAGAAAAGTAATTCAGATCAAATCATCTCTTCCAGGATCTTGCTCAATTGACGATCCGCTGCAATACGAAGGTGAGTTTCAGCAACCTGTGTGCCAAAAAAAATGTTGCAGTTTCTCGACATCGCTAGGCGGCTGTAACTTTTTTGCTCACAACTCGTACTTACAACTTGTCCGGGTTTTATCCACAATAAATTTTTTGCGTATATGTGTAACTGTACTCGGTGATCCGAGTATGCTACACAAAATCGTCTTTTTGACTAGGCGTCCAATCCGGGAGGACAATATGCCATTCAGAAAAGTACGCGACATCAACATCAATTACCAACTTCTAGGGGATACCGGTCCATGGGTGGCACTCTCACCCGGCGGGCGGCGCGACATGAGCGGCATCGAGACCCAAGCGAAAGCGCTCGCTGCCTTGGGGCATCGTATCGCCATCTTCGACCGGCGCAACTGCGGCGCGTCCGATGTGGTGATCGACGGAGACGAATCCGAATATGAAATTTGGGCGGATGACGTTCACGAGTTGCTATCGCAGCTCGGCGCATTGCCGGCGTTCGTGGGCGGCAGCTCGTCGGGCTGTCGTACATCGTTACTGTTTGCGCTGAGGCATCCCTCGTCAGTGCGCGGCCTCTTGCTTTGGCGCGTCACCGGCGGGCGTTTCGCGTGCGAACGTTTGGCCGAGGAATATTACGGTCAATACATCAAGGCGGCGCAAAAAGGCGGCATGGCTGCCGTCTGTGAAATGGAGCACTGGAAAGAGCGCATTGAGGTGCGTCCGCAGAACCGCGAAGCCTTGATGCAACTAAAGCCGGAACGTTTTATCGCGGTCATGTCACACTGGCGCGACTATTTTCTGAAGGGCATCGATCTTCCGGTGATCGGCGCCACCGAGCAGGAACTGAAGTCGATCAAAGTGCCTGCTTGTATTGTTCCCGGCAACGACAACACTCACGGGCGCCAAACCGGAGAAGCTCTCGCACGCCTGATCCCGCAAAGCGAAGTGCATATTTTGTTTCCGAAGCACTATGATGAACCTTTGAGTCCGCGGGAAGAATGGGACGAAAAAGCCGGTGAGATGGCCGCCTTGTTTGCTGGCTTTATGAGACGGGCAGCGACATAGTGAAACAAAAAACTTCCGCCTAAACCGCCGACCCGAATTTTTTTTCGGGAGCTCCAGTTCCGAATCAGGATTCCCGCTAAAGTCATATACAGATAAACGAACTAACTAGGCTGCGCGCGATCTACAAACAGCCGCTGAAAATCGGCCGACGTAAACTAAAATCACGCAAGGAGAACCCATGCTCGACCCGCTCGATGCTCTCAAGGAAAAGATGGTGCTGGTCTGCAAGGCGCTGCAAAAACAGCGCTTGCTCGATGGCTACGGGCACGTTACCGCGCGTCTTCCGGACGGTCGTATTTTGAGCACGCCGCATATGCCGCCGGGAAAAGTTACAGTGCGCGATTTGATTATCCTCGACCGTGAGGGAAACAAGCTCGAAGGCGCCGGAGAACCCAACGGCGAGACTCCGATGCACACCTCAATCTATAAGGCTCGTCCTGATGTAGAATGCATTCTCCATTACCACCCCGACGAGTTGGTCGTTGTGGCCGCGGCTGGACAAGAAATAAAAGTGATTGCCAATTGCGCCGTTCACTTTCACCGCGGCACGCCAATCTACGACTCGCCTTTATTGATCCGCAATCACACTTTGGGCGACAAAGTCGCTGCGACGCTCGGCGATCGAACCGCCGTGCTCCTGCGCGGCCACGGCGGCACCGTGGTCGCGAGTAATCTTGACATGCTGCTACGACGCGGCGTTGATTTCGTAAAGTCCGCAAGGATTCAAATCATGGCCGCCCCTCTTGGGCACGTTAAGACGCATAGCAAAGAGGAATGCCAGCAGATGGCCGCCGGTCACGACCGGCCTGATGCAAGCCGGCGTCACGTCGATTTTTACATTTCCGAGATCTTTGAATGACGCTCGATCGTTAAAATTGCCGCACATGAAGCGACCGATAAGCTACGGGTGCAAAATCTATCTATGATGTGACTTGATTCATGGCCGCTGAACAAAATCCTTTCGCCAAAATTCCAGCGGGATTGAATACGACGGCGGCAGCCGCCTCATTCATCGAAACGATAACTTATGCCGCCATTCCGTCCGACGCCGTGCGCATCGGCACGCGCTGCTTGCTGGACGGCCTTGGCCTATTCGTGGCTGGGGCCCAAGAACATTCGGTCGAGATTATCGCCGATGAGGCCGAGCACACCGGCGGCAGGCCGGATGCATTCTTACTTCGGCGCGGCTCAACGAAAGTGCCAGCACCCGCTGCGGCTCGCGTACTCGGCACGGCGGGGCATGCTCACGACTGGGACGATAGTCAAGTGAGTCTCGACCCGGCGCATGTATACGGACTTTTGACGCATCCGACGATTCCGCCATTGACTAGCACCCTCGTGCTTGCGCAGAAATTGGGCGGCATCGACGGCAAAACTTTCATCCTCGCTTTTCTCACTGGCTTCGAGGTCGAATGCAAAATCTCCGAGTGGATGCTACCGGAGCATTATCTTAGAGGAATGCATTCGAGCGGTACGGTGGGCACTTTTGGCGCGTACGCCAGCGCGGCCAAGTTGCTCGCGTTACGAGGCGATCAATTGCGCAGCGGTTTCGGTATCGCCGCTAGCTTGGCTGCCGGAATTCGCTGTAATTTTGGCACAATGACAAAGCCGCTCCATGTAGGTCGTGCGGCAGAGAATGGCGTGACTGCTGCGCTGCTTGCAGCGCGCGGTTTTACCGCTGATCCGAATGCGCTGGATGGTCCGTGGGGCTTCTACGCGGTTCTCGGGGGCGGCGTGAGCGGCGAAAAAGTTTCCCAAGAATTCGGCAGAATCTGGAGCATCATCGACCCCGGCGTCTCGATCAAACCCTATCCGTGCGGCGTCCTCACCCATCCAACCATTGATTTGATGCTCAAACTCGTGACCGAGCATGACGTACGTCCTGACATGATCGAGAGCGTGAAGGTTTACGCCGGAAGCAATATCTTGAATCCGATTCGTTATCCCATCGCCGCCAACCATTTGCAGGCCAAGTTTTCTCTCCCCGCCGCACTGGCGATGATCGCGCTCGCGCGCACAGCCGGTAAGCGAGAATTTTCCGATGGGTTCGTCGGTTCGCCTTCCATGCAGGCCATGCAAAAACGAATCGTCACCGAGTTTGACCCCGAGATCGAAAAGCTGGGTTTCGAAAAAATGCGTTCGCGCATAGCCATTGGACTTAAAAATGGTAACAAGCTCGAAGGCTGGGCCGACGAGCGCTACCGCGGCGGCCCGGAGAATCCGCTGACCGATGCCGAGCTGGAAGCGAAGGTGCGCTCTTGTTGCGGAGGCGTTTTGGAAGAGCCCTGCCAATCGAGCTTGATCGACACAGCGCGGTCGATCACGACGCTCTTGGACGCTACCAGATTAATGCAAATCATCAACGACATACCTGGAGCTGCAACACCTGGTCCGCTTTGACAGCACAGAACGCAAGATGTCATTTCGACCGAAGGGGGAAATCTTTCTCAAGATCCTGAGTGCGTAGACTAGAAAGATTCTCGCGAAGTTTATCCTGAACGACATCGAAGGGCTCGAAACGAGAAATCCGTGAGCCGCTTCGTCGGGCGGGGTGACCATGCTTTGGTCTAAATCTCTGGAAAAGTCGTTATGAATCGCCGAAAATTTACTGGGCTCATCCTCGCTACTGGTGCCGCTACGATGGTGCCGTCCTTCAACGTTCTGCGGGCGCAGAGCAATAAATTGAAAATCGGCGTGCTACTGCCGAAAAGCGGGTTACAAGGCTTGATCGGTCAGTCGTGCCAAAAAGGCGCCGACCTGGCGCCAGCCGTGATTCGCGATTGGCTCGGGATCGACATCGAGCTGATGAACGCGGATACGGAAACCAATATCGACACGGCGCGCACTCGAGCTGAGCGGTTGATCCAGGACGGCGCGCATTGCTTGGTGGGACCATTCGACTCCGGGGCGGCCGGCGCAATCGCGCAGGTCTGCGAGCAACATGGAATTCCTTTCGTCATCAATATCGCCGCCGCGCCGCAGATCACAGAGCAAGGCTACAAATTTGTTTTCCGCAATTTTCCCGTCGCCTCTGAGCTGGTCAAAAACGGTCTGTCATTAATCGACGATCTCTTCCGGGCCACTAAGACCTCACCGCGCACAGCGGTGTTTATGCATGTAAACGACACGTTTGGCCAAGCCAATGCGAAAGCGATCGCCACGCTGGTCCCGCAGCTCAACTTATCCTTTCGGCTCGTCGAGACGATTTCTTATGATCCGGCGGCTAAAGATTTAACCGTCGAAATCACTAAAGCCAAAACGACAAAAGCGGACTTCCTGCTTCTCGTTTGCCGCCTGAACGACGCGATTATTCTGCGCCGTGAGATCGTTAAGCAGCGGTGGAACACGATGGGTATCGTGAGTCCTGGATCGCCGGGCATGTACGAAAGCCAGTTTTTTCAAACTCTAGGCAAGCTAGCTGACGGTTGTATTTCGAACGTGCCTTGGTTCGATCCGAAATCCTCTTTAACCAAGGCCGTCGAGGCTGCGTTCAAAAAACAAAATCCAAAGGATCAATTGCGCTATCATGCTCTGAATGTCGGCTATACGTTCGAAGCGATTCTAATCGTCGCCGATGCCTTCAAACGGGCAAAAGCAACTAACCCGGAACCGCTTACCGCAGCGATTCGCCAGACCGAAATTAAGAACCGCATGATGATCGGCGCACCGATCAAGTTTAATGACAAAGGCCAAGTCGAAGGCAATCTTTCCGCCTGCATTCAAAACCAGGGACAGAAACCTGTTGTCGTGCTGCCTGTCGCCGCCGCTGAAGCCAAGCCGATTTTTCCCTGGGCGGAATACCGGAGCGCCTAGGCCGTTAACCTATGAGTAATGTGAGTAACAAGCGAACTGCTGCGTATCATTCTGAGGGAGCGAAGCATCCAAAATCTTCTCGTCGATACGAGATCCTTCGGCTTTGTCTCATCTATGAAAGTCTCGGCGTAGGGCGCTAAACCCAAGGATTCGATCGACCGATTATTGCAATGCCCTTTGATTTCCCCACTCTCCTCAATGTCCTGATCTCCGGGCTCATGACCGGCCTCGTTTACGGACTCATGGCGCTTGGCTTGTCGGTTATTTTCGGCGTAGCACGGGTAGTGAATTTCGCCCATGGCGAAATGATGGCGCTTGCCATGTACGCCGCGGCTCTTTTGTTTTCAAAGTTTCGGGTCAATCCACTTATGGCTGTGGTACCGGTCGGTGCGGCGTTCTTTTTCTTCGGCTATGGACTGCAACGACTGGTGCTCCGTCCGTTCGTCATTCGCCCTCAACACAGTCAATTTTTGCTGCTGCTGGCGCTTGCCGTCGTGATCACGAGCATTCTGCTCATCGTGTTCGGGCCCGATGCCCGCGCCGTTAACCTCGATTGGTTGCTCGAACCGGTTGTCATTGGCGATCTGCTGCTCGATCAAGGAAAACTTTACGCTGCGATCGTCGCCTGCGCTGTCGCCGCCGCGCTCTTCGCGTTTTTCCGTTTAAGTTATACGGGTACCGCGATCCGCGCCTGCGCCGACAATTCGCTGGGCGCCAAAATCGTTGGTCTGGATGTCGATCGACTCTATGCCATCGCCTTCGGTATCGGTGCATCCTGTGTCGGTGTGGCAGGGTGCATGATGATTTTGCTTGTCGATGTGACGCCGGCCTCTGGCCCCGCCTACACCCTGCTCGCCTTCGTGATTGTGATCGTCGGCGGTTTGGGCTCGATGAGCGGAGCGCTCATGGGCGGTGTGCTGATCGGAATTTCCGAAGCGTTCGGCGGTTTGTTCATTGCACCATCCGCGAAAAGCATGATCAGCTTTGCGCTGATGATCATTGTGCTGATTTTTCGTCCGCGCGGCCTGATCGCCGACAAATTGTGAACCACCGCGCGATTCTTCTGCTGGTTGGCGTGTTCGGGCTTTTGCTAACTTTGCCCTTGTGGGCTAGCCCTTACACCGTTTCGCTTGCGACCTTGTTCTTGTTTTTCGCGTACGCGGGTCAGGCGTGGAATATTATGATGGGATTTGCCGGCCTGCTTTCGTTGGGTCACGCACTGTACCTCGGGGTCGGCGCTTATACCGTGGCAGCGCTTTATGACCATTTTAGTATCGGCCCATCGGTCGGGTTGTGGGTGGCACTCGCGCTCTGCGGCCTACTCGCCGCCGCTATCGCCGCCTTGGCCTTTCGTTATCGAGTCGCGGGCGTTTATTTCGCTTTGCTCACCATTGCCTGCGCCGAATTCGCTCGCATCGGCTTCGACCATTTTAACTGGGTCGGCGGCTCCGGAGGGCTTTTCCTCAAGGTGGTTGAGCCCGGTCGCATGGATCTGCTTAATCTGCGCGGTCCCCCGGCGATGTTTTACTATTTAATACTTTTTCTCGCCGGCGCTGCACTTCTGTTGAGCGCCCTGCTGCTTCGCAGTCGCGCGGGCTATTATTGGCAGGCGATCCGCGAAAGTGAAGACGCGGCCGCGGCCCTCGGCGTTAATAGTTTCCGGTGGAAGATGCTTGCGGTAATCATCAGCGGGGCAATGACCGCTTTGGCCGGTATGTTTTCAGCATTCTACTATAGCAATCTTTTTCCCGAACAACTTTTTCACATCAGCCGATCTATCGAGATTATTCTCGGCCCGATCATCGGCGGGGTGGGTACCCTTTTCGGACCGATCATCGGCGCCGCCTTACTCACTGTGCTCGCTGAAGGCGCCACTGAATTCGTCGCGGCCGTGGGTTGGAATGTTCCGGGCGTCAAACAGCTAGTTTACGGTATTGTGCTTTTCGCAATTGTCGCTTTTCTGCCAGAAGGCATATGGCCTGCGCTCGCACGTAAGCTGAAACTGACCCAATGAGTGCAAGCCTGGCTGTACAACACGTCAGCAAATCGTTTCGTGGGCTACAGGCGCTCGCGGACGTTTCCTTTGAAATCCAGCCAAACACCATCACGGCTTTGATTGGCCCAAACGGCGCCGGTAAGACGACGCTCTTCAACATCATCGCCGGTGCACAAACACCGGATCACGGCACGATTGTTCTCGACGGCTGTCGCATCGACGGATTACGGCCAGATCAGATTGTCGTCTTGGCATTGCGCGGACGTTTCAGATTGTCAAGCCTTTTGCCGCTCTGACGGTGCTCGATAACGTCGTTATCGGCGCGCTCAGTTGTTGCACACGGGTCAAAGACGCGCGAGAACGCGCCGACGCCATTCTCAATAATGTGGGTCTTGGCCCGAAACGCAATCTTACTTCTGCCATGCTCACTTTGCCCGATCGCAAGATGCTCGAGCTCGCGCGTGCTCTGGCGACTCGGCCGAAACTCCTCTTGCTTGACGAGGTTCTCGGCGGGCTCCGCCCTACCGAATGTGACCGATTGATGGCGCTGCTTCGCGACGTCACGGAACGTGAAGGCATCAGCCTAGTACTGATCGAGCATGTCATGCGCGCGGTTATGACGCTGGCGCAAACTGTCATTGTCCTCCACCATGGCGCAATCATCGCACAAGGTACGCCGGCGAATATCGTCCGCGAGCAGGCGGTGCTCGATTGTTATCTCGGCGAGCCATTTAGTGTGTAAAGCCTGTGCCCGGTTTGTTTTGCAAACGAGGTTATTGCTTCGAGCCCACTTCCTTCCTCTCGCCTTGAGAGACGAAGGAGGGAGGTTCGCTCTCGCAAATGGGAAGAGTGTACCGTGACCTGTGAAAGATTGCTTTCATCATGACCGCGCTGCTCGAAGTTAAAAATCTCGATCTGTTATACGGCGAAGCGCAAGCCCTCGCGGAGGTTTCTCTGGAAATTTGTCGGGGCGAGGTCGTTAGTATCATCGGCGCCAACGGCGCCGGCAAGTCATCGCTGGTGCGCACCATTGCGGGTCTCGAACACCCGCATGCCGGCAAGATCTTTTTCGCCGGACGCGACATTACGCATCTCGAACCACATGACGTATGTAACCTTGGTCTTGGGCATATTCCAGAGGGGCGTCAGATTTTT
>Ga0164305_10000778_pt1 | contig 12517 bp, 10 predicted proteins | sample Whisoiple_237_MG_FD_110215 | JGI IMG/M metagenome (GOLD analysis project Ga0164305, IMG submission 110215) | Soil microbial communities amended with pyrogenic organic matter from upstate New York, USA - Whitman soil sample_237_MG | ecosystem: Environmental > Terrestrial > Soil > Agricultural... | reverse complement strand
GCGGCCTGCCGACGAGCGTGGACCAGCTCAAGCAGCTGCAGCTCCTCGACGCGAGCACGAACGAGATGATTGTCAGCCTCGACCCGACGACCAGCCAGCTGCTCCGCGAGATGCCGATCTACGACGCTCGCACGGCGACCTACGAGGACATCTTCGGCGGCCAGGTCCACGACGGCAAGTACGCCGGGAAGTACCCGCCGAAGAGCGCGATGGCCCGCCGGCTCGGCTCGATCAGCCGGTGGAAGGCCGAGGGCGACATGCAGGAGCAGATCTCGCAGTCGCTCGGCGAGGTCCGCCACACCGGTTTCCGCTACCGCCACGACGGGACCACGACGAACGCACTGATGCGCAGCCTCGTGTCGCTCCGCGCGGCGCAGGGCATGATGAACCCGCTGCTCTGGATCAGCGCCCCGGTGGAGGCGTTCTTCCGCTCCACGCTCGAGAACGCGCAGGGCTATCTGACGGGCGACTCGACGTCGAGCCTGGTCTCGGGCTGGAGCCCGTACTCGGACGCGACTCGAGCCTCGGCCCAGGCCGCGCAGCAGGACCTGAGTGGCAACGCCGGCTTCCGCGGGATGCTGTACCACGACCTGTTCCAGCACCCGAAGCTGCAGGACGCGAACTGGATCGAGCGCAAGCTGGACTCGGTCGCTCGGGTCTCGGCCAAGTGGCAGGACCCGACTCGCGGCATCCGTCAGGAGACGCTGAGCCGGATCTACGTCACGACGATCATGACGTACTACTCGCAGCTCGGCGACTCGACGGTCACGCCCGAGCGCGCGATCGCAGAGCTCCGACAGAACCCGATGTCGTTCCGCAACAACCACCCGGACGCGCACCGCATGGCGCTCAACAAGATCGCCGACCTGCGCAGCATGAAGCAGACGACGGCGAGCGTCCTGTTCGGTGGCAGCGTGGACGCCCTCGCGGCGAACCGCCGGTACAGCGTGAACGTCCTCAGTCACCTCGCGCTGAAGATCCCGTTCCTGTTCCAGAACTACGCGTTCAACTTCGCGACGAACATCCTCGGCCTCCAGGGCGCCGACGCGATCATGAGTGTGCTGCTCACGAACCGCACCACCGGCAAGAGCGGCGGGCGGGTGCAGGCGTTCCTCCGCGGCGAGCAGTACGACCCCGCGGTCCACGGGTTCGACCTGCTCGGCGAGGTGCAGACCAGCATCGACTTCAGTGACGCCTTCATCAAGGGCGGCCTCTCGCACACCGCGCTGATGGGGCTCGGTCTGATGGTCGGCCAGCTGGGACTGACCGGCGAGGACGAGGAGGATCGTCGACTGCGGCGCATGGCGAGCGTGCAGGGCGGCGTCCTGATGGACGACCCCCGCACTCTCGAGCAGGACTTCCGCAACGCCGACACGGTCTACTTCGACAACATCCTGTTCCTCGAGGAGTACTTCCGGGTGGGCGAGGCCGGCGGCGAGACGACCAGCCCGGCCGTCATGCACTGGACGGTCAAGCAGTTCGTCAGCCCGTTCCTCGGCATCGCGAAGTTCATCGACACCGGCGACTACCGCCAGGTGCTCTGGGGCTTCGAGGACGCGGTCGAGGCGATGCCGCTGATCAACACGATGTACTGGGACGACGCCAGCCGCACGGCCGCGGAGCTCTACGCGGCGAGCCTCGACAGCGAGGCGCGCGGCACGCCAGAGGACCTCGCGTCCTCGGCGAACCTGCTCATCAACAGCGTCATGCGGCTCGAGCGGATGCTCTTCGAGAACTCGTTCATCAACAGCCTGTACACGACGATGGACAAGTACGACCGCGACCCGTGGGTCCTGCCCGAGGTCGACGGCGACGGCCGCCTCGTGCGCAACGACCTCGGCCAGCCGGCCGAGACGAGCGCGCTGCAGCAGACGTTCAACGATGACGGCACGATCCGCGAGGAGTACGTCGGTCGCACCTGGGACGAGGCGACTCTCCGCCAGCTCGGAGAGAACCGCGCGACCCTGGCGCTCTTCTACAGCCTCTTCACGGGCTCGATCGGGACGCAGCAGTCGCTCCTCCGCTCCGACCAGGCGATCAAGGAGCGGACGATCGAGCGGCAGGCGCTCGAGACCGAGGACGCCGCTGCGCTCGTGCTCAGCATGTGGGACCCCGAGAACGAGCGGGAGACCCTGACCCGAGAGGGTGGCGCCGCTGTCCTCCGCGGTCTCATGGCCGGCACCGTTCGACCCGGAGACCCGGCGCTGCAGAACGTGTTCCTCACGTTCGAGCAGCGCGAGGAGATCCAGGAGGACCTGATGGGCGACATTCTCCTGGAGGGACTCGAGCTCGGGCTCACCCAGGACGAGGCCGTCGACCGAGTGCGCCAGTACTGGTGGGGCAGCGACAGCAACCCGAGCGCGATCCCGCTGAACGAGGTCGTCTGGAGCCAGGGCCGCTTCAAGGACGCGATCCCGTGGAACCCGACGGTCACCTACAACCAGCTCAACACGACCTACGTCGTTGGGCCCGACGGGTTCCCGATGGCGACCGGCGTAGAGCGCGGCAAGCTCGAGAACTTCTTCGGGCAGGGCGCCTTCCGTCGCTTCGAGGCTGCAGCCGGCAACCTGCAACTCGACAACCGCCTGAACAGCGCGGACCCCTTCAACCAGCTCAACACCGGGATGAGGAGCCTCGAGCTCGTCGACGACAGCTGGACCAACCCGACCGAGGACGACATCCTCGAGGCCATGAAGAAGGGCTTCGAGGACGTCATCGACGCGATTCGCCAGCCGGGCTGGGGCAACGACCCCTACGGCGGAGGCCGAGGATTCGGCGGCGGCGGAGGCGGCGGCTACAGCTACCGCATCAACGCCCCCGACCGCAACAACCCGACGTACGGTCGGAACATCCCGTACATCAGAGTGGACAACGTGATCCTCCGTCGCGCCATGATTAGGCGTGAACGGTTCTCGGCTGAGCGAGGAAGGCTGAAGCAGTGGCAGTAGGCGAGTACGACTCCGTAAAGGAGTTCGGAGACTGGTACGAGAGGTACGAGCTCGACGACCGAGATGGGTCGCTGGCACACCACGCCCTGGCGAAGTGTGCAGCGCGCATCCAGCACGAGTTCCGGGACTTCAAGCGGGAGATGGACGCCCGCGTGGAGAACTACGACAAGCTCGTGCGGCTCGCCGACGCTGAGGTCGCGACCACGAAGCCCGACCTGGCGAACGTCAGCAGCGGCGAGATCGCGGGCATGGTGCGGCGCATGGCCCGCAACCTCGTCCAGAACACCCCGAACGTTGAGATCGTCAGCGTCCACGACGACGAGAGCGCGGCGGGGGTGTTCGTCAAGCACATCCTCAAGAGCAAGATCATCGGGGACGACCAGTACTCGAACGACATGCAGCAGAACCTGTTCGCCAGCGCGAAGACGAGCATCACGCTCGGCTTCGACTGCGTGATCCCGGCGCTGACGCAGGACGCGGGCGGTAGCTGGAGGATCGAGTATGACACGATCCACTACCGCGACGTCTTCCCCGAGCCCGGCGCGAAGGACATCCGCAAGGCGACGTCGGTCTACGTCCGGCGCTACCTCACCAAGGGCGAGATCGTCGCGCTCGTGCGCCGGCAGGTCTCGGGCTGGGACCCGGCCGCGCTGAAGACCCTGCTCAAGAACAGCCCGCCCTCGCGCGAGCAGCAGTCGGTGGACCACCAGACCAAGAAGCACGGGATCATCCCCAAGGGCTACGAGATCATCACCTGGTACAACAGCTCGGGCGACCACTTCCTCACGTTCGAGGCCACGACTGGGCTGCTGCTGCGCATCGAGCACAACAAGCACCCGCTCAAGGAGCACCCGGTCTTCTTCCTCGTGCTCGAGAAGGACGAGAACCAGCCGCTCGGGAAGAGCCAGGTCGAGCTCGTCTACGGCCGTCAGGAGTTCCAGGACCTGATGCTCAACGGCGCCATGAAGATGTGGTACCGGAACATCAACCCCAGCATCATCGGCTACGGCATGGTGAACGGCGTCCCGAACCTCAGCCCGGGCAAGTTCACCAACATCAGCAACCCGAACGCCCGCATCGAGCCGTTCGAGGTGAACACTCAGACGCTGCTCCAGTTCAACGGCATCAGTCAGCAGAACGCGGCGAACATGGTGCAGCTCGTGGGCGCGGCGGACCAGCAGATGGCTAGCCAGTCCACCGGCGGCATGATGAGCCAGACGCCGCAGGGCGTCGAGGCGCAGCAGCAGATGGTCGACATCACGACCAACAACTACCAGAAGGCCATCGAAGGCTTCTTCAGCCGGTACTGCAGCTACGCGCTCACGCTGTACTTCCACGAGCTCAAGGGCTACGTCCCGAAGATCATCCCCACGGCGGACGCCCGCCGGGCCCTGCTGAACGCCGGGCTGAAGGAGGACGAGAACTTCAACGAGGACGGCTCGCTCAAGGGCATCGAGTTCGATGACCTGGCCAAGGAGTACTGGGTGCGCACGGTGCCCGGCAGCCTCGTGGAGATGGAGGACGAGAAGCAGCTGCGCATCCTGAACGAGCTGTTCGTCCCGCTCAGCCAGGCGATGCCGGCACTCGCCGCGGCGGGAGACCAGGCCAGCATCCAGAAGGCGAACGCCGCGATGATGTTCATCATCGAGCGGCAGATCGAGCTCAGTGGCAGCGCGCACAACAGCAGCCTCAAGGAGATCTGGAAGAAGGGCGTCACCCCAGAGGTCGCAGCCACCGAGGAGAACAACGCCGGCTTCGAGGTGCAGCTCAGCGCTCTCCGGGCTGAGAGGGACGAGGAGCTGAACAAGATCGTCCAGGTGCAGGCTGGCCAGCAGGATCAGCTGACCCTGATGCGAGAGGCTCTGGGAGAGATTGGCTCTGTACTAGGGGTCCCATCGTCACAATCTCCCGCAGAACAGCCGGTCGCGGCTGTATAAATCCAGCGAAGAGTTGTAAAGCACGACAGAATGAGCTCGCCGGAAAGACCGGCGATCAAGAGCCTCTAGAAAGGAGGGATGCAGGATGGTCGCACCAGTCCAGAAGGACAATCTCACCGACTACCAGGTCGCTCTGGCCACGTACCTCCGCATCACGTCCCCGATCGCCGGTATGTTCACCGGCTCGGAGATCAAGCCGAACCCGATGGCCCGGTCCATCAAGGTTCCTGACATCCGAGTCGACGACTACATCGTCGACGCCGACATCTCGCGCATCGGCGCGGACCACTACTCGGGCTCGGAGTTCACCTCCGAGTGGAAGAACGGCGTCCCGCCGATCTTCTGGCGCGAGTACTCGATGTCGCGCCACCGCAGCTTCGGCTTCACGGTGTTCGAGGAGCAGCTCCGCTACTCCCCGATCAAGAACATCGTGCAGGAGTACACGGGTCGCAAGATGCAGACCACGGTCCTCCGCGACCACGACAAGTACTGCCTCCTGGCAGCGGTGTCGGGTCACATGACCGGCAAGCTCGTGCCCCGCACGGCCAGCGACACGGTCGGCCCGCAGACGGCCGGCGTCCACCGCATCGCCAACACCGGCAACGCGGCGGACTACAAGTGGATCGCCGAGCCTGGCGAGGACTACGACAACCAGATCCAGCCGTCGTTCGCGACGATCAAGGGCATGTACATCGACGACGCGGACCCGCTGTCCACGCTCGACGCGCTCACGCTCCTGTTCTCGGACAACTGGTTCGACAGCAACTTCGGCAACAGCGAGCGCTTCCTGCTCATCACCAGCGCGATGGAGCTCGTCTTCATCAACGCGCTGATCGACGCGGGCGCCGGCACGGAGAGCGCCTTCAAGCTCCTCCGCGACGGCGACATCTCGGGCGCGCAGGCGGCTGGCTACCTCGGCACGCTCAAGGGCAGCTGGAAGCTCGTCAAGATCCACCCGGAGTTCATGCCGAAGGTCTTCACCGACGTCAACCTCGTGGTCGACCCGGTGGCGGACACGACCACGGTCGGCCGCACGCTCCGTCAGGTCGTCGCTCTGGCCGCGTACAAGAACGCGATCCAGACCTACGAGCACTTCTCGGAGCGTCGCCAGCAGGATGGCGGCACCCGGTTCAAGGGCACGGAGTACGTGCAGGACTTCTCCTACGACTGCTGGGCCATCGACCAGCTCTCGGAGGGCATCGTCCCGCTCTTCCTCCCGGCCTCGCCCACCAACCTCGCTGTCGTGGACACCTCGTTCACGAACGTCGCGGCGATGGTGGCGGCTGCTCGGGCGCAGACCAACGTCGGCCCCGAGACCTACCCGCTGTCGGGTGCGGACACGGCGATCTCTCGCCCCGAGTGGTTCCACTCGCCGTACACCGGCACCACGAACCTCGACGCCGCTCTCCCCATCCAGGAGACCGGCGACGTGGCTCACAACGAGGTCTAGGAGGCCAGCATGGATCAGCTCATCGAGCTGCTCACGCAGATCCAGGATCTCGCGGGTGTGGCGATCGACGCCCTCTCCGAGGCTGCAGGCGGAGCCCCGGCCTCCGAGGGTGGTGCGCCGGCCCCCGAGGAAGGCGCTCCCGCCCCCGAGGAGCAGATGCAGTAGCTCCCTCCAGGGAGCAGGCGGGCCGTCGGCGAGAGAGATCTCCCGGCGGCCCGTCATCTAGACAGAGCAGGAGTGCCGCATGAGCCACCTGGGCAACTCGCCCCGACAGCACCTCGTCCTGCGCCTCGAGGCGCGGAAGAGCTTCGCGCTGTCCGTGTGGATCACCGACCGCGCGGGTCGAGCTCTCGACATCACGGGGTCGACGATCCGCCTCGTCGTGAAGAAGAGCCCATTCGACGGGACCGACGTCGCTGACGCCGACAACCTCATCACGAACGCGGCAGCCATCATCGAGGACCCCACGACGGGGTACGCGGCTCTCTACCTGCAGGCGAGCGACCTCGACTTCAAGCCGGGCGAGTACCCGTTCGCCCTGGTCCTCCTCAACGACGGCTACTCGAGCGTCCTCGGTCGCGGCGTCGTGGACCTCGTCGACAACCCGGAGGCCGCCAGCGTCGGCAGCACCTACGTCGGTGGCGAGACGGCCAGCGCCCTCCGCATCGCGCTCGAGGGTGCGAACGCCCTCAAGATCGAGACCGGTGCCACGCTCGCCCCCGGCATCGTCAGCTTCACCGTCAGCGACAAGCTGAAGCTGGACGGCATCGAGCCCGGCGCGCAGGCCAACGTCCGCGCCGACTGGAACGCCCCGGAGGGCGACCCCAGCCAGATCCTCAACAAGCCGAGCGCTGGAGACCTCCTGCCGCCCGGTGGCTCTCCCGGTGCTGTGCTCGTCAAGATGAGCGCTCTCGACGGCGACGCCGACTGGGCTCAGATCGCTGCAGGTGGTGGCGGCGCTGGGCTCGACGCGACAGGGGTCCCCGCGGGATGGGTCCCCGTTGCCAACGGCGTCGACAGCTGGGACTGGGAGGAGCTCGTCGGCGGTGTCGAGTCGGTCAACGGGCAGACCGGGGCAGTCGTGCTCGACGCCGACGACATCGCCGACGGGCTCACCAAGGTCCAGATGACGCAGGTCGAGCGCGACAAGCTCGCCGGCATCGACGGGTCGGACTGGGCCGACATCACGAACAAGCCCGCCTTCGGCACGGCCTCGCTCCTCGACGACACTCAGGTGCTGCGGCCGGGACAGGTGGACGGCGACGACATCACCAGCGGAGAGATCGACAAGGCGTACCTGCCGAAGGTCTCGCAGCTCCGCGGGTTCTCGAGCGGGACGGCGGCGCCGAGCGGCGGCGCTGACGGCGACCTGTACTTCCAGTACACGATCTAGGGCGGTGATAGAGTGGCGGTAATCGACTGGACGAGCCCCGTCGCTCCGACGACCCAGTTCCAGTGTTACGCCAACATCGCCGAGACGGACACGGCCGGTCGACGCTGGCGCGTGCGCTTCACGCTGCGCTGCTACAACAAGGGCAACACGACCAGCTTCAACAACGACTTCGGGTTTCACCGGGGGCACGGCGGCGGCTCAATCAGCCCTTTGAACCTCGGGACCCTGGTCGCCAACCGGCAGGGCGACCCGTTCCTCGTCAGCGGCGTGCCGAACGGGACCCTGCGCTGGGAGGTCGTGCAGGACATCTGGGTGCCGGCGAACTCGAACGGCTACTGGAGCGGCACGAGCACGGCGTATCCGTTCCACCAGCAGGTCTCGAGCACGAGCTGGTCCAACACCCAGAGCTCGACGCTGACGCTCCCTCGCATCTCGGCACCTCCCGGGGCTCCGGGGACTCCGGCCGTCACGAGCGTCGGGGAGACCACGGTCGGACTGAGCTGGACGGCCCCGAGCAACACGGGCACGAGCGCGATCACGGGCTACAAGGTGCAGCGCTCGACGACGTCGGGCTTCACAACGAACGTCCAGACCGTGACGCTGGGTAACGTGCTCTCGACGACAATCACGGGCCTGTCGACCACCGTCAAGTACTACTTCCGCGTGCTGGCGGTCAACGGCTCCGGCGACGGGGCGTGGTCGGGCACCCGCGAGGCGACGACGGTCACCGTCCCCACGGCGCCGCCCACGCCCGTTCTGCTGTCGAAGACGACGACCGCGATCAACCTCAGCCTCGTGGACCCGAGCTACACGGGCGGCGCGCTGACGGAGCGAGCCGGCCAGCTCTCGACGAGCGAAGCGTTCACGACGATCCTCGCCACGAGCGCGACCACGACGCCGAGCTTCACCGGCCTGAACCGGGCGACGACGTACTACTACCGCTGGCGCGCCCGCAACGCGGTCGGCTGGGGCCCGTACTCTCCGATCCTGACCATCACGACAAACTCGAGCGTGCCGAGTGTCCCGACGGCCTACGGGGTCAGCGATCTGGCCTCGACGACCGCGTACACGACGATGCCCGCCGTGGCAGACAACGGCGGCTCGGAGCTCGTGAACGTGCGGGTACAGCTCAACACCTTCGCGCCCGCGACTGAGGTTGGAGAGTACACGGAGGGCGGCTACCGCCCCCTGTTGCTGTCGGACCTCAGCCCGGGGCAGGCGTACGAGTTCCGCATGGCAGTGGCCAACGCCTCTGGCTGGAGTGAGTGGGGCGACTGGGTCGTCTTCACTACTCGCACGGACGTCCCGGGCCCGCCCGGAACGGTGACTGTCACGAGCGTTACCGAGTCGACGTGCGTGGTCTCGTGGGACGCCCCGTTCCCGATGCTCGGCGCGACGATCATCAGCTACCGCATCCGCGTGGCGCGCAACAAGGCGTGGGGTGCGGGACTACAGACGTTCACTGTGGACTCGACGACGCAGAGCCAAGTGGTCACAGGGCTTCAGGCGAGCTCGCTGCACTACGCTCAGGTCTGGGCGATTGCGAGCGCAGGCCCCGGCTCGATGAGCCTGCCGGTGGAGTTCACGACGACGGGGACGCCGCCGATCCCGCGCTCGATCTGGATGCGCATCGCCGGGACCTATCGCCCCGGCTATCTCTGGGCGAAGCTGCTCGGCTTCTACCCGAACACGATGTACCCGAGCGATCCCAACGCCTACCCGAGCTTCGGCGGCGGCAACTGGGTGAGGCTGATTCCCTGGCAGAAGATCTCCGGAACCTGGAGGAAGCTCTGATGAGCCGGTATAATGAGCGAGACAGAGAGGGGTCCTGATGGGAACCACTACGGGCAACCCCACCTGGGAGGACTACCCGTCCACCACGACCCCCGTCACGGCCACGGCTCTCGAGAACATCGAGGCCGCCCTTGACCAGCACACTCTCGACATCGAGGCCGCCGGCTCACTGCCAATCTCGACGGTCGTCCTGACGACCGGGTCGCTCGCGAACAACGCGCACCAGCAGATGACGGCGACGATGACCCCGAGCTTTGCGGTCGGGAAGGTCGTCACCAGTGTTCCGGCACGGGTGCGGCTCTACGCGACGGAGGCCCAGCGCACTGCCGACCTCGGTCGGAACGCGGGCAGCGACCCGGTGGGCAACCACGGGCTGCTGCTCGACCTCCTCACGACGACGACGGCTCTGAGCTTCGTCATCGCCCCCTCCGCTGTCGGCTTCGGCTTCGAGGCGACGGCGGGCAACATCCCCGCTACGATCACGAACCTCTCCGGTGCCGCGAGCGTGGTCACCGTCACGATCACATTCAAGGAGCTCTAGCATGACCTACATCACTGGTACGCTCGCGACTGCGAACGCCAGCCTCGATCTCTACAACCTCGTCGCACCCGGTCTCACGGCCAACGGCTACACGCTGGTCGACACGGTGGTCATCGGCGCAACAACGTACAAGGTCTGGGAGAACCCGGCCGCGAACAACGCGACGGGGCTGAAGTGGTTCCTCGCTCTTCGGTACAACACGACGGGCTCGGGAACTCTCTACGCTACTGTAATGGAGGACTACGACCCGGCTACGGATCTTGCTACCAGAATGGTGCTCTCTGGGACTTCCAGCTACACCATCGAGAACACGTTCTGGTCGAGGAGCGGGGCGACTCAGTACGCCTTCGAGAACGTGAACTGGAGCAATGCGACCGGAGTCCCCTCTGGAAACTGCCGGATTCTCACGAGCTCATCGTCGTTCGGGTACTGGATCTCCGTGACGAACAACCGCATCATCATGATGAGCTCGCTTGAGCCGACCTCTATCTACTACGCGGGTTCTTTCGAAGAGAGCTCTTTCATCACGGTGATCCCTGCGGGAGAGCGATTCCCCATCTGCACGGCAGCTTTGGCCTCCAGCGGTACTAACTCGATCTACCTGACCCGCTATCCTCGACAGTCGACTGCTTCGAAAAGCAGTTCGGATCGAGTCGGAATGATGAACGCGGGTACGCTCATTCAGAGCGTCCTCAACGTTCCGAACGAGATGCTCCCGAGTCCCTCCACGCTCGGAGGAATGAATCCCCTCGCCTGGAGAATGCCAATCACTACCGGCGCGGGCACGCTGAATAACTCTCCTGGTAACCAGATCTACGGGGCGCTGCGCGACGTTGCTTGGGTCACGACAACGTCGACCATCACCCGAGGAGACACCGTCACCATCGGCGGGGATCAGTGGACCCTCGCTACAGCGGGCGGCTCTGCAGGAGCTTACTTCGCGGCAGTGATGTTCAAGGCGGCGTGATGGCGAGCTTCGGAGCTGTTGACTTCCAACTCGTCAACGTCACGGATGTTTTCAGTTCTCTTACGATTCCCGATACTTATGCAGTCGACACTCGAGATAACCTCCTCGAAACCGTCGACATTCAAATGATGTCTCCTCTGGATGCTATCTTGACCATGGGGGACATCGACTCGACGGAGTTCCGCCTCGCAGGTACCCTCGCCCGCTACACCCCACCCAAGACCGGTCAGCTGTGGCCCCGCGGCGACCTCGACGCACGCCGATAGAAGGAGAACACCATGCCCAGACTCTGGCACAACGGCAACCCGCTCCTCACCGCCGACCACGCCGCCCACAGGCGCCGCGGCTCGGAGGGAGGCGAAGACTGGGCGGTCAACAGCGGAACCCCGCTCTACGCCCCGGTCACCGGCAAGTACCGCTTCTGGGTCGCCGGGGATCGCTCGAGCGTCATCAGCGGCATCCCGACGGACAAGCGCCTCGCGGGTCTCACCGTCCGCGCGCTCCACGCGCAGTCGGCCAGCGGTCTCACGGTCGGCGGCATCTCGCACTCACGCACGGAGGGACAGCTCGCCGGGCACTCGGGCGGTGCCAAGGGTACCTGGGGCGCCGGCGCGAGCACTGGCCCGCACGTCCACGAGGACGCGTACCTCCACGGCGTCCGCATCCCCATGACCCAGGCGGTCGCCTGGATGAACGCCCGCCTCAACCAGAACGAGGTGGACGGGACGATCGAGACGGACGAGTGGCGGAAGGCGCAGGGCTGGCTCCGCGCATACGGCTACGCCGGACCGACCGACGGTCGCCCGGGGGTCTTCACCTACCGCGCCCTCCAGAAGTTCCTCCGTCGCTACGGCTACCTCGGCCCGGCCGACGGCAAGCCCGGTCGCTGGACCTGGCGCGCGTTCCAGCTCTGGCTGCGGAATTTCGGCTACACGGGCGCGCTCGACGGCATCCCGGGCAAGTACACCTGGAGCGCCTGGCAGCGCTTCCTGAACACGCTCTGACCATGAGACGATCTCTCCTCGACGGGACAGTGTTCCGCTCCACCAAGGGGCGGGACCTGTTCGCCGTCGACCTCCTGGTCACGGCCTTCCACCGCGGCACGACGGTCAAGTACCTCTTGATCGCCGCGTGGGGCGTCGTCGGAGCGATCCTCGGGGTGCCGAGCCTGCAGACTGTCTACGGCCACACCTTCCAGGTGGTCTACTCGCTGATCGTCGCGGCCGTCGCCCTCGTGTCTGCGTTCGCGGCGGCCTACTTCCCGAAGCACGCACGCCTCGAGCTCTTCTCCGCGAGCGTGCTCATCGCCCTGATGCTCGCCTACCCGGCGTGCCTGGCCTGGATGATCTTTCACCACTCCTCACTGACGCTGGCCGCTCCCGGCGTCATGTCTCTGACCCTGCTGGTGATCCCAGCAGTCCGAGTCGCCTTCGTGTACCGCTGGTTGGTGGACGCGAGCCGCAAACTAACGGGGGAGCAGTAGCGTG
>Ga0164305_10000777_pt1 | contig 12519 bp, 13 predicted proteins | sample Whisoiple_237_MG_FD_110215 | JGI IMG/M metagenome (GOLD analysis project Ga0164305, IMG submission 110215) | Soil microbial communities amended with pyrogenic organic matter from upstate New York, USA - Whitman soil sample_237_MG | ecosystem: Environmental > Terrestrial > Soil > Agricultural... | reverse complement strand
TCGAGAGCACCCTGGCCGAGCTGCACGAGGCCGAGTACCTGCGGGTGCTGGGTGAGCTCTCCAGCGCCGAGCCGGTGGTGATGCCGGACTTCGCCCCGCCCGGGCTGGAGCCCGACATCCCGGTCAACAAGGCGCTGGTCGCGGCCGCGCTGGAGGGGATCCGGACCTCGATCACCGCCGCCGAGCGGCTGCTCGAAGGCGCCCGCTTCACCTACGCGGTCTGCCGGCCGCCGGGACATCACGCCGGCCCCGCCTTCCACGCCGGCTACTGCTACCTGAACAACGCCGCGGCGGCGGTGCGGCGCCTCTGCGACGGCGGTCTGAAGCCGATCGGGATCATCGACCTCGACCTCCACTACCCGAACGGGACCTCGGCCCTGGTCGAGCGGATGGGCCCGATCGCCGCCCTGCACTCGCTGCACGCGGCGCCGGTCACCAACCTGCCGCCGGGGACGCCGCTGCCGCAGATGGCCGGCGAACGCGCCGTTTCCTTCGACGAGAGCCCGGACGAAGCGACCTATCTGTGGGAGGTCGCCCACTCGATTCACGACCTCTCGGAGATCGCCCGGGCGCTGGTCGTCTCGCTCGGCTACGACACGGTGGCCGGCGACCCGCACGGCGGCTGGGGGTTCAAGCCGGAGATCTTCGCCGAGATCGGCCGCCTGCTGGCCCGCTCGGGGCTGCCCGTCTGCGTGATCCAGGAGGGCGGCTACGCGCTCGACGAGCTCGCCGACTGCAGCCACGCCTTCGCCACCGGCCTGCTGGGGGGCGACGAGCGATGAGCACCGAGGGGCTCGAGCCCTTTCGCCGCCGCCTCGACGAGATCGACGAGCAGATCGCGAAGCTGCTCGGCGAGCGGCTCGACATCTGCCGCGAAGTCGCGGTTTACAAGAGCGAGCACGAGATCCCGATGATGCAGCCGGATCGGGTCAAGATCGTCCGGCAGCGGTACCTCGACCGCGGCGCCGAGGTCGGGCTGCCGCAGGAGTTCAGCTCAGACCTCTTCGACCTGCTGATCGCCACCACCTGCCGGCTCGAGGACGAACTGATGGACGAGATCGCCGCCGGCAACGGCGGGAGGGACGCCGCGTGAGCGCGCTGCCGCCCGGGCCGAGGATGCCGCGCGCGCTGCAGGCGTGGGGGTGGACCCAGCGCCCGCTGCCCTGGCTGGAGAAGTGCCGGCGCCGCTACGGCACCACCTTCACGCTGCGGATCCGCCACTACGGCGACTGGGTGATCCTCGCCGACCCCGACGACGTGAAAACGGTCTTCACCGCGGGATCCGCGGTCGGCGTCGACACCGCCAACCCGCTGCTGGGGCCGCTACTCGGCCCGCGCTCGGTGATGCTGCTGGAAGAACCCGAACACATGACCCGCCGCAAGCTGATGCTGCCCTCGTTTCACGGCCAGGCGGTCCAGGCCGACTCGGAGATGATGGCGGCGGTCGCCCAGCAGGAGATCTCCCGCTGGCCGGTCGGCGAGCCGTTCGCGCTCTGGCCGCGGATGCAGGACATCACCCTCGACGTGGTCATGCGCGCCGTCTTCGGCCCGGCCTCGAACGAGCCGCGCCTGCAACCGCTGCGGGAACGGCTGCGCGAGCTGACGACCTGGATGAACGAACCGCGCAACCTGGCGATGCTGGCCGCCCTCGGGCCGGGTTGGGTGACCCGCAGCCGTGGCTACCGCGGGGCGATGGGCGCGGTCGAGGCGGCGGTGATGGAGGAGGTCCGCCGCCGCAAGGCCGAGGACGGCGGCGAGATGGGTGTCGTCTCGATGCTGGTTGGAGCCCGCTACGAGGACGGCTCGCCGCTCTCCGACCAGGACCTGCGCGACGAACTGGTCACTCTGCTCTCCGACGGCCCGACCTCGAGCACTCTGGCCTGGACCTTCGAGCGGCTGCTGCGCAACCCCGACAAGCTGGAGAAGCTGCGCGAGGACGTCGACTCGGGCGACGGCACCTACCTCGACGCGGTGGTGAAGGAGACCCTGCGGCTGCGGCCGCCGGTCCCGGTCGTCGTCCGCAACCTGCTGGAGCCGCTGCGGCTCGGCGGCTACCAGCTGCCGGCGGGGACCACGGTAGCCCCGTGCATCCACCTGATCCACCGCGACGAGCGCAACTACCCCGACGCCCACCGCTTCCTGCCCGAGCGCTTCGTCGGCAAGCAGCCCGGCACCTACACCTGGATCCCGTTCGGCGGCGGCGTCCGCCGCTGCCTCGCCGCCAGCTACGCGGAAATGGAGATGAAGCGGGTGCTGCGGATCGTCCTGGAGACGACCGACCTGCGCACGGTCGAGACCGGCGGCGAGCGGGCGCGCAAAAGCGCGATCTCCTTCGCCCCCGACCAGAAGGGCCTGGTGATCGCCGAACCGAGGGAAACCGAACCGGCCGGGCCGCGCGCCCTGGCACCCGTCTAGGCCGAGAGAGGGGAACCGTGAGCGAGAGCGACATCCTGATCGTCGGCGCGGGCGCCAAGGCGGCCGCGATCGGCGCCAAGGTCCACGTGCTGAACAGCCTCGGCCTGGCCGAGATCTCGATGACGGTGATCGAGAAAACCGAGCCCGCCGCCTCCTGGAAGGGGCGCAACGGGATGACCTCGGGCGAGGAGCCGCTGGCGATCCCGCCGATCAAGGACGTCGGCTTCCCGTACCAGAGCTCCCGCCAGTTCGGTCAGCTCGGCGACCAGATCGACGCCGAGCTTCTGCCCTTCACCTGGCAGCGCTTCGCGATGGAGCGCCACGAATATGCGGCCTGGGTCAACTCCGGCTCGCCCTCGGTCCTGCACCAGGACTACGGCGAGTACCTCGCCTGGGTGCTGGAGCGGGCGACCAACGGGGTGACGATCTACGACGGCCGGGTGACTGAGGTGTCCTTCGTCGAGGAGGGCGACCGCTGGCAGGTCGAGGTCGCCGAGCGCGGCCGGCCCGAGGACCCCGAGCGCCACACCGGCCGCAACCTGATCCTCACCGGCCCCGGCGTCCACCGCCACTTCCCGCACGACCCCGAGGTCGAGTCGCGGGTCTTCCACTGCGACAGCCGCCGCGAGGAGTTCGCCCGCGTGCCGCTGGAGGAGCGCACGGAGATCGCGATCGTCGGCGGCGGAGAGAGCGCGCTGAGCGCCCTGGTCTTCCTCCGCGACCTGCGCCCGCACGCCCACCTGACGATCTACACCCCGACCCTGCCGCTGAGCCGCGGCGAGAGCTTCCTCGAGAACCGGGTCTTCGCCGACCCCGACAACGTCGGCTGGGAACACATCGACGTCGAGACCCGGCGCGACTTCGTCAAGCACTGCGACCGCGGCGTCTTCGACCAGACCGTGCTGGAGCGGATCGCCGACGACGACCACCTCTCCTTCGTCACCGGCCGCGCCATCCACGTCTCCCTCAGCGAGGGCGGCGAGGGAGCCCAGCTGGAATACGAAAGCCCCTCCGAGGGCCTGCAGAGCCAGCGCTACGACTTCGTCATCAACTGCACCGGCTTCGACCTCCTGCGTCAGCTGCGCGGCCTCTTTCCCGACGCCGTCCGTGACCAGGTCGAAGAACAGTGCGGCCCGCTCTGGGACCGCCCGCCGCAGACCGAGGTCCCGATCGGTCGCGGCCTCGAACTGGAGGGAGTGCGGCCGCGGCTGCACATCCCCGGCCTCGGCGGCCTGCGCCAGGGCCCTGGCTTCGCCAACCTCGGCAGCCTCGGCCTGCTCGCCAACCGCGTGCTGCAACCACTGCTCGCAGAACTAGACGTACCGGTTGCGTCGAATTCGGCGAAGATGCAGGATAAGTCTCTATTACTCGATTAGGGAGGACCAGAGGGATGTCAGGGATCAAGGCAAGCAAGACCTGGGCTGCGCTGCTGCTTTTGGCGGCGCTGGCAGCGCTGGTGGCCGGGTGTGGATCGTCGGATGACTCCTCCTCGTCGGGAGACGCGAAGCTGACCGGGGACGCCTGGCCGAACATCGACCAGGCCAGCACCCGCGAGGCCAAAGGCGAAATCAACCGCAGCAACGCCAGCGACCTCGAAGTCGCCTGGACCCTCCCTTCACAGGCGCAGAGCACTTACGGCGCCTACGCCGCGAGCCCGGTGGTCAGCAACGGCGTCATCTACATGCAGGACCTCGAATCCAGCGTCCAGGCGATCGGCCTCGAAGACGGCGAAGTGAAGTGGACCCACAGGTCCGAATCGGCGACCCAGGGCCCGAACGGCGTCGTCGTCGCCGACGGCAAGGTCTTCGGCGCGACCGCCAGCGAAGTCTTCGCCCTCGACCAGGAAACCGGCAAGGAACTGTGGTCCGAACAGATCGCCGAAACCCCGCTGGCGATCGACATGGCGCCGGGCTACTCCGACGGTCTCGTTTACGTCTCGACGGTCCCGGTCAACGTCAACTCCGAATACCAGGGCGGCGGCGTCGGCACCCTCTACGCGCTCGACGGCGAAACCGGGAAGCAGGCCTGGAAGTGGGACACCGTGCCGAAGAGCCTCTGGGGGAACAAGAAGCTGAATGCCGGCGGCGGCCTCTGGTACCCGCCCTCGTTCGACGAAAAGGGGTCAATGTACTTCGGCACCGGCAACCCGGTGCCATATCCGGGCACGCCGAGCGAGCCGTTCGGCTCCAGCCGGCCCGGCCCCAACCTCTGGACCAACTCGCTGGTGAAGATGAACGCCAAGAGCGGCAAGCTCGAGTGGTACCACCAGCAGACCCCGCATGACCTCTACGACTGGGACTTCCAGAACTCGCCGATCCTGGCCAAGGCCGGCGGTCGCGAAGTCGCGATCGGCTCGGGCAAGAACGGGATCGTCACCGCGGTCGACGTGAAGACCGGCAAGCCGGTCTGGAGCACCCCCGTCGGCAAGCACAACGGCCACGACGAAGACGGCCTGCTGGCGATGAACGGCCAGTCCTCGAAGATCAAGAAAGGCGAAGTCCTGCCGGGCAACCTGGGCGGCGTGATCAGCCCGCCGGCGGCTAACTCGACCACGGTCTTTGTCCCGATCGTCAACCACGCGATCGAAGTGACCTCGAGCCAGACGCTGGGCGAAGCCGGCGGCCTCGAAGGCGGCTTCGTCGCCCTCGACATCAAGACCGGCAAGGTGAAGTGGGAAGAGACCTACCCGGCGGCGGCCTTCGGCTCGCCGGTGGTGATCAACGACGTGGTCTTCTTTACCACCTTCGACGGCACCGTCCACGGCCTCGACGTCAGCAGCGGCGGCGAACTCTGGACGGCGAGCCTGCCGGCCGGCTCCAACAGCGCGGTCACCGCCAGCGGCGACACGCTGATCGTGCCGGCGGGGATCGCCACCGCCGAAGGGCAGACGCCCGAAATCGTCGCCTACAGCGTCAAGTAGTACCCGCGGCTTGAGTTGCCTATCGACCCGGGTCGGGTATGACTCGGGTCGATGGCGACCAAGCGCAGCGCCGGCATCCTCCTCTTCCGCCGCGGCGACGGTGACGGGGTCGAGTTCCTGCTCGCCCACCCGGGAGGCCCCTTCTGGGCGAAGAAGGACGAGGGCGCCTGGTCGATCCCCAAGGGCCAGATCGAGGAGGCCGAGGAGCCGCGCGCCTGCGCGATCCGCGAGCTGGAAGAGGAGCTGGGGCCGGCGCTCGAGATCGACCCCGAGCAGCTGATCGAGCTGGGGTCGATCCGCCAGCGGGCCGGCAAAAAGGTCGAAGCCTGGGCGGCGGAGGCCGAGTTCGTCCCGGCGACGCTCGCCAGCAACACCTTCACGATGGAGTGGCCGCCGCGCAGCGGCCGCGAGGCCGAGTTCCCGGAGGTCGACCGGGCCGAGTGGTTCGCGCCCGAGGCGGCGCGGGCGAAGATCATCCCGGCGCAGGCCGAGCTGCTCGACCGGCTGCTGCAAAAGCTGGAAATCGGCTGAGCGCGACATATACTCGCCGCGGGATGGAAAACGGCTCCACTCCGCGGAATGAGAACGGTGGCGACCCGACCGAGAACGGCTCTCTGCCCCTCTCCGCCCGGCTGCTCGGGGTCGGGGTGCGCGGCGCCCGCACGGTTACCAAAGCGACCGGCATCGACCGCGCCGTCGAGGTTGCCGCCGAGGAGGCGATCGTCGCTGCGGTCGAGAGCAAAGCGGTCGAGCGGGCGATGGCCCGGGTGCTCGAAGGCCCGATCGTCGAGGAGGCCGTCGAGGGGGCGCTGGAGAGCGAGCGGGTCAAGCGGGCGCTGCTGGAGGCGATGGACTCGGAGCTGGTCGACGAGGTCTGGCGCCGGCTGCTGGCCAGCGAGGAGGCCCAGCAGCTGGTCGAACGGATCGCCGAGGCGCCCGAGGTGCGGGCCGCGATCAGCGCCCAGGGGATGGGGCTGGTGGAGGACATCGGCCGCACGATCGGCAACCTCGCCCGCCGCCTCGACGACCGCGTCGAGCGGATCTTCCGCCGCATCTTCTTCCGGCCGCAGCGGATCGCGCCGACCGACCGCGCCGGCATCGTCAGCCGCGGCCTGGCGATGGCGATCGACGGCGTCTTCGTCAACCTCGCGTTCACCGCTTTCGTCGCCCTCGTCACCCTCCTCGCCAACGCCTTCGGCGGCAACGGCGAAGGCGGCAGCAGCCTGGCGATCGCGGTCGGCTCCACCGCCTGGCTCTCCTTCGGCGCCGTCTACCTGGTCGGCTTCTGGTCCCTGGCGGGACAGACCCCGGGGATGCGCTTCCTCGGCATCCGCCTCGATCAGCGCCTCTCGCCGCGGCGCAGCTTCAAGCGCCTTGTCGGGCTCGGCCTCTCGGTCGTCGCCTTCGGCCTCGGCTTCATCGGCATCGTCTTCCGCGAGCGGCGCCAGGCCTGGGAAGACCGCTTCTCCCGCACCGAGGTCCTCTACGACGAGCGGCGGCCCGACCCGGCGCCGTGGTCGGCGAGCCTAGATCGGGGCGCCGGAGCGGTTGGGGAGGTTCCCCTGGACCATCAGGGTGAGGGTGCCGCTGGCGATCATCAGGGTGACGTTGAGAGTGAGGACGGCGAGGGCGCCGAACGCGTGGTCGATGCCGCCGGCGCCTAGCGCCACACCCAGGTAGGCCGAGGCGGGGATCGTCGTCACCGAGATCGCGACCCCGACTGCGGCGCTGGCCCGGGTCTCGAAGGAGAGCATCCCCGCGATCCCGGCGGCGAGGGCGACGAGCACGGTCGTGTAGTCGGTCTTGGCGAGGGTGCTGAGGGTGCTCTGCTCGACCTCGAAGCCGTCGGGGAGGAAGCCGAAGACGCTGAGCAGGGCGCTGAGCACCATCGCGGTGACGACGACCAGGCCGAGCCCCAGGGTCAGGGTGACGAAGGCGCGGCGGGCGAGCCGGCGCTCGCCGCGGGCGAGGCCGACGCAGGTGGCGCAGATCGGCAGCAGGTCGGGGCTGACCGCCATCGCGCCGACGATCAGGATCGAGCTGCTGGTGATCACGCCGCAGGCAGCGATCACCGCGGCGACGTTGATCAGCGCCAGGTAGCGGGCCAGCGGCCGCGAGTTTGCTTTCGCCGCGCCGACCACTTCGATCCAGGCGAAGCCGTCGACCCCGCCTTCGCCGTGGTGGTGGCGGTGCTGGGGCGCGACCACTTCCATTTTCGTCAGCACGTAGTCCTCGACCGGGATCCCCATCGCGGCGATCTGCTCGACCAGCTTGTCGGCGCCGCTCGGTTCGACGTCGGCGACGAAGACGTAGGCCTCGGTCCCGACCGCCTCGTCGGTCTGCTGGACGACCCGGCGGACGCCCTCGTGGTCGCGCAGCAGCGCCCCGAACTCCTCGGCCCGGTGGTGGGCGATGGAGGAGCGCAGCCTCAGCATCCGTGCCTCAGGAGACCAGCTTGAGGACCTTGAAGGCGCGGTCGCCTTTGGGCGTCTCGACCTTCACCGTCGAGCCGAGCTTGGCGTCCATCAGCGCCCGGCCGATCGGCGACTCGGCCGAGAGCCGGCCTTCGGCCAGGTTGGCCTCGGTCGAGCCGACCAGGGTCCAGACGACGGTCTCGCCCTTGGACTCGTCGAGGACTTCGGCGGTGCGGCCGAAGGAGAAGAAGTCGCTGTCCAGCTCGGAGACCTCGACCACGACCGCGTTCCGCAGCCGCTCCTGCAGCCGCTTGATCCGCGTCTCCATGTGGGCCTGGTCCTCTTTGGCGACGTGATACTCGGCGTTCTCCTTGAGGTCGCCCTCCTCGCGGGCGACCTTGATCCGCGCCGCCATCGCTTTCCGCGCCGGGCCTTCCAGCTCGGCCAGTTCGGCTTTCAGCTCTTCGATTCCTGCCTGGGTGATCGGCTCACCGGTCTGCTCCTGAGGGCTCATCCCAAGAGCGTGCCAGATCCGCCAGTCGTCAGTCGCCGCCGTTGCCCGCGGTGAAGGCGGTCGCGAACGACTTGACCTTGGCCCCGGCGGCCTTGCCGAGCGGGTCGAGCGCGAACAGGTCCTCGATCGAGCGCAGGACCGAGTAGGGGCCATAGGCGGCGCCGTCGGTGCCGCCGGGGGCGAGGAGCGGGGAGACCAGCAGGGCACCGGTCTTGCGCGGGTCGGCCGCCACGGCGGCGGGATCGGTCGGCGGCGCCGGGTCGGCGGCGCCGAAGGCGACGATCAGCAGGCCGTCTTTCTTGTAGGCGGGGGAGGCGAGGATTTCCGGCACGACTTTGGCGAGGAAGGCGTCGGCCGCGGCGGCGCCGTCGACGGCCCCTTCCGGGCAGGTGCCGCGGAAGCCGGCGTTGCAGAGGCCAGGGGAGACGTAGGTGAAGTTGGCGGTCGAGTCGGCTTTCTTCAGGTCGCCGGCGAGCTCGTCCAGGGGGACGTCGTTTTCGTCGCAGTCGCCGAGGTCGAGCAGCGAGTGGAAGAAGACGAAGGGGTTGAGCTGGGCCACGTAACCGGTCGCGTTCGGGGTGTCTGCCGCTCCCGGTTCGGGGTGGACGCAGTTGTCTGGTTTGCCTTCGACGTCGGTCATCCCCTCGAAGTAGCCGTGCCAGCGCAGGCGGGCCCCGACGAGCTGGTCGGCGAGGGACAGGGTTTCGACCGGTTGGACGCAGCCGTTGCCGGAGACCAGCTCGTCGTAGGTGGGGCAGTTTTCCTTCGTCGCCGCGGTCGGGGCCTGGCCGCTGACCGCGGCGATCGCGTTCGGCAGCGCCGCGGTGTCGATCAGCGAGTAGTTGGTCAGCAGCACGCCCTGCGGCCGCAACGTCGCGGAGAGGTAGGGCATCTGCGAGGCAGGGCCGTAAGCGGCGTCGTAGCCGGGGCTCGCCACCGAGACCACGAAGACGTGCTGGATCGGGCCCGGTTCAGCTTCCGGTTCGGGATCGGGAATTACTGGCGTTTCAGGGTCAGGTTCCTCTTCGGCCGGAGGCGCCGGGGGAGGAGGTACCGAGCATCCAGCGCAGGTGCCTCCTCCCCCGGCGACGGGACTCGGCGTCGCTTCCGCTGAGGAAGAGGGGGTGAAGGGTTCGGGGGCGGGCGCCGGGGCCGCGGCGAGGGCGGTGTCTTCCTGTTCCAGTAGTGACTGCAGCGCCGCGGTTTCCATCGGACTGGGCCCGCTGGAACCACTGGCGCCGATCGCGACGATCCCCGAGGTGGCGACCAGGGAGGAGGCGACCAGCAGCGCGAACCGTTTCCCGGTCAGGGTCTCGGCCGCCGCCGCGGCTTTCAGCACGAGGCTGCTGAGGAGCTTCATACCGTCGCCTCCCTGCCGTGCTTCAGCGGGGTCTCGGCTGGGACCTCGACCGGCGTCAGCGAGTGTCCGCACTGCGGGCAGAAGCGGTCGGCCGGGCCGTAGGGCGAGCCGCAGCTGGGGCAGAGCCCGGCGGCGTCGGAGCGCTCCAGCTCCAGCAGCCGCTCGACCGCGAGCAGCTCGGCGTCGACCCGCTGCAGCTCGGCGGCCTTGCGGGTGAGGACGTCGAGGCGGACGTGGTCGCGGATCGCCATCTCGTAGAAGGCGCCGCCGAGGTCGGCCTGCATCACCGTGAACTTCTCCAGCAGGCGGTCGCGCTGAGCCAGCAGCTCCTTGTTCTCGGCCACTTTCTCCGCCGTTGCTTTAGGGGCCGGTTTCGCCGGCTCGCTCGGCCGCCGCCACTCGGTCAGCCGTTCGACCAGCTTCGAGCCGATCACGGTTCCACCCCCGAGGGCGCCGGCGCGCTGCCGCCGCCTTCGCCGCCGACGACAATCACGTCGGGCAGGTTCTGCTGCGCCTTGATGTAGTTCTCGCCCGTCTGTTCGGGGTTTTCTTCGACGATCTGGGTGTCCGCTTCTTCCTTCTCCTTAGAGGCCGAGAAGTTGCTGACTTCGTGGACGTCGCCGTTGGAGGTGTGGGCGACGACTTTGCCCTCGCCCTTGGCGGCTTTTGCCCCTTTGCCCTGGCCTTTGGCTTTCGCAGCCGCTTTACCGGTCGCCGCCGGGGTGGCCGCGGTGGTGGCAGCGGTCGCCTGCCGTTCTTTCAGCGCCTGCAGGAGAGCGTCGCTGTTGTCGCTGCCGGAGTCGCCGCTGCCGACCATCACCCCGAGGGCCACCGCCAGCGGCAGCAGCGCGAAGAAGCCGACCGCGGCGGCGCGGCTGCTGACGCCGGCCTTCGGCGGCGGCGGGGACAACGGCCGCCGCGAGCGTTTGCTCATCGCCGCGAAGTAGCGCGAGGCGGGGTTGGCGCCGTTGCCGCGCCGCGCCGCGCAGTTGACGCAGTAGCGCTGTTGGGGGTCCATCGGCGCCCCGCACTCTTCGCAGGGCTCGTAGGCCTGCGGCCGGGGCACGGTCTCGAGCTCGCTCATCCCTTCTCCTTGTCGTGCTTGTGCTCGCGCTTCTTCTCCTGCTGGCGCTTCTCGCGCGCTTTCAGGATCCGTTCGGATTCCGCCCGGTGGGCGGAGGCCTTCTCCTGGGTCGTCGAGCAGCCGCCGAGGCTGCCGGCGGCGAAAACGCCAGCCAGGGCAAGCAGCACGAATCGCCTCTTGCGCTTAACCGAAGGCACCGCTCACGTACTCCTGGGTCCGGTGCTCGCGGGGCGAGCCGAAGAGGGCGGTGGCGCTGTTGTACTCGACCAGGTCGCCGAGGTACATGAAGGCGACGTGGTCGGCGATCCGGTAGGCCTGCTGCAGGTTGTGGGTGACGATGACGACGGCGACGTCGTCGCGCAGCTTGACGATCAGGTCCTCGATCACCTGGGTGGATTTCGGGTCCAGCGCCGAGCAGGGCTCGTCGAGCAGCAGCACCTCGGGCTCGGCCGCCAAGGCGCGGGCGATGCAGAGCCGCTGCTGCTGGCCGCCGGAGAGCTTCAGCGCCGGGTGGTCGAGGTTGTCCTTGACCTCCTCGAAGAGCCCGGCACGGTCGAGGGCACTGTGCACCGCCGGCTCCAGAACCTTCTTGCGCTGGCGTCGCGAGCCCTGCTCGCGCAGCACGTAGGCGATGTTGTCGAAAACGCTCATCGGGAACGGGTTCGGCTGCTGGAAGACCATCGTCACCCGGCGCCGCAGCAGGGTCGGCTCGATCAGCTTGATGTCGACGTCGTCGAGCAGGATGCGGCCACTGAGGCGGGCGTGGCTGGTCAGCTCGGTGAGCCGGTTCAGCGAGCGCAGCAGGGTCGTCTTGCCGCAGCCGGAGGGGCCGATCAGGGCCAGCACCTCGCCCTGGCGGACCGGCAGGGAGACGCCTTTGACCGCCTCTTTGTCCCCGTAGAAGACAGAGACGTCGTCGATCTCCATCCGCCGGATCGAGAACTGGGGCGCGCCGACCGAGCGCTTGGCGGTGGTGAACCCGCTCTGTTGCGGGGCGTGGCCGTTGCTGTTCGCCGTCGGCGCGGCCACCTCCGTTGCCGGGGCCGGGTCCTCCAGCTGCAGCCGCCGCACGGGCGGCGGAGGGGTCAGTGACTCCACGTTCCTACCTTTCGGGCGCGGCGGTGGACGACGTCGACGGCCGCGTTGAGGGCCAGGACCATCAGCAGCAGGACGAAAGCCGCCGCGTAGGCTTTCTGCGGCTGGTTGAGGTTCCCGGTGGGGGAGGCCTCGTAGACGAAGTTGGTCAGCGTGGTGCCGGCGCCGCGCAGGATGTCGAGCGGGAAGCCGACCCCTTCGACCGGGGCGAAGTTCTGGGTGGCGCCGAGGAGGACGACGATGATCGCGGTGTCGCCGATGATCCGGCCGAGGCCGAGCATCGCCCCGGTGGCGACCTGCGGGCGGCAGGTCGGCAGCAGGATCCGCCGCGTCGTCGCCGCCTTGGTCTTGCCGACCGCGTAGGAGGCCTCGCGCACGTGGCGGGGAATCGAGTTCAGCCCCTCGCGGACGCTGGCGACGATCAGCGGCAGCGCCACCAGCGAGAGCATCGCCGAGGCGGCGAAGAAGGAGCGGCCGAAAACCACCCCCTGCGAGGTGCGGCTGAGGAAGCCGAGCGCGGTGCTGGAGAAGATCACCGTGCCGAACAGGGCGAGGACGATCGAGGGGATACCGGCGATCGCCTCGATCGTCATCTCGGTGACCCGCGCCAGCGCCGCCGGCCGGCCGTACTCGACCAGCCAGACCGCGACCGCGATGCCGGTCGGCAGCGCCAGGGCGATCCCCATCACGGCGACGATCATGGTGCCGAGCAGGGCG
>Ga0164305_10000774_pt1 | contig 12536 bp, 8 predicted proteins | sample Whisoiple_237_MG_FD_110215 | JGI IMG/M metagenome (GOLD analysis project Ga0164305, IMG submission 110215) | Soil microbial communities amended with pyrogenic organic matter from upstate New York, USA - Whitman soil sample_237_MG | ecosystem: Environmental > Terrestrial > Soil > Agricultural... | reverse complement strand
GTCGGTTTATATTGCCACACCCATCTACCACGGTTTTGGCTTAGCCGCTCTGTTGATAGGGGTTCTGCTTGGGGCTGAACTCTGCATTACCCGACGCTTCGAGGCGGTACAAGCCTGTAACCTCATTGCTAGGCAACAGATTGAAGTGGTCACACTGGTGCCATTGATGCTGCAACGAATGCTGAAGCATGATCCAGCTTTGTTGTTGTCCCTGCAACGAATCCTCACTGGGGGAGCAGCTTTGAGTCCAGTACTGGCTCAAGCTACCTTGAAAGAGTTGGGTCCCATCCTGTTCAATTTGTATGGCACATCAGAAGCAGGGTTTTGCATTTTGGGAACACCCGAACTCCTCAGCCACAAACCTGCGGCAATTGGTCGACCTGTGAGGGGGGTGCGTGCCAAAATTGTGACTGATTCGGGTCCAGGGGATAGTCGTAGCCATATCGGTCGGTTATCTATTCGTAGTGTCTGGTCTACTCGTCAGCAAAGCTGGATTGAAACGGGGGATTTGGCTTATCAAGATGCTGAAGGCGACGTTTTTCTCTGTGGTCGTGTGGATGATCTGGTTGTTTCTGGTGGCGAGAATGTTTACCCAATTGAACTGGAGAACATCCTCATTCAGCACCCCGATATAGACTCTGTTGCAGTGGTTGGCATTGCGGATGAGGTTTTTGGTCAACGCTTGAAGGCGGTGGTGATCGTCAAGCAGGGTAAGATGTTGAGTCAATCCTTGTTGCAGGCTTGGTTGAAACCGAGGGTGGCACGCTATCAAATGCCTGCGGTGATCGAATTTCGTGACACTTTACCCTATACGGCACTAGGTAAGCTCGACAAGCAGGCGTTGCGGGAGTGATCAGGGTTTGGGGCGATTTATTGACGCATCGTTTTGGCAGTTCCCGTAACCCCGCATCATGCGTTACAGGGGGCACATAACCGAGTTCTACTTGAGCTTTTCGATCGCTAAAGGTCAATTCCTGGAAATCTTTACTCCCAACTGTATCCCTCTGCTGTCACTAGATGATTTATGGTGATTGGAGAAAAACAATTTAAGATTAGAAGAGTTTCACAGGGTAGATGCGATGGTCTGCCTAGATAGAAGTCAGCCGGAGATCCCTGATGGTTTAGCTCACATTTATCAGGTTTCCCTGAACTGAGAAACTAAGACAAAACCCTCATTAATAGATGATGTATTATCACTTTAATACTATAGGTAACGCGGTATGTAGAAAAATCAAAATCAACCTTTAACATCCTGCTCTTAAACACATAAAAAATAAATCTATGGGTATTAGCACAGAACTTACACAAATTGAGCTTTTTAAGCGGAGCAAGGTTACTGGAAATTGGGAAACTGGGGTATTTGTCGGTCGTCCATTCCGACTTAGCTACTCTAAAGCAGAGATTTTAGTAGCTGATGCCTGGAAGCAAGAAGCTAAGGGAATTCCCCAAGGATGTTTTCTTCTTGCTTATTATGATAATGAAAATGACGATTTAGCTAATGTTGAAGCGATTCTACTTCGCGTTCTTCAACCCACTAAACTACCTACTGACCAAGATGTTATTAGTAGTATGGTTGAGTATTATAAAGATGACATTCAAACAGGCACAACTAAACGTTCTCAGTTAGATACGTTTACACGTTACGAATTTTCTTTTAGCGGTCTAGAGTGTTCTGTTCTTGGCTCTTTCTATATTGAGAAAGATAACAAAACCCGTTTTGGTGCGGACTTAGAGAATTTTTATAGCGCACATAACTACTCAGTAATTAAACCTTCTGCTGATATATTAAAAGCTATCGTTAATTATCGAGAAAATGGTAATCCTGGCGGGGCTGGAGATATCAAAGTAGGTAAAGTCCGCTATAGCTCTAGTCGTCGCTTTCAGCAAACTGAAGAGCAAGTACCTGTTTATGTGCAAGCACCAGATTTTGCTGGTAAGAGAACAGCTTTATTTGGTATGACTAGAACAGGTAAATCCAACACAGTAAAAAAGATTATTCAAGCTTGTGTTGAGATGAGCTTAAATGCTCCGTTCACACTAGATAAAAACCAAGAAACCACAGCAGAAGTTCTTAAGTCTTTAACTGAAAGTAATAATCCTAAATATCCCATTGGTCAAATAATATTTGACATCAATGGTGAATATGCTAATCCCAACTTACAAGATCAGGGTACAGCAATTTTTGATCTTTATCGGCAACAGACTGAACGGTATGCCACGATAGCTAAGCCAGGATTCAAGCAACTCAAGGTTAATTTTTATCGGGAAATTCAGGCAGGTCTTGAACTTATTAAAACCCATCCACGAATCGCAGATGATAAAGCTCGTTTTGTAAATAACTTCAAGGGGGTTGCTTTAAATATACCAGAAAACTATGAGGCAGATAGATTTAGTTCTCCAGCTAAGCGCTATGACCGTCAAGTTGCCGTTTATCTATGTTGTCTTTATCGTGCCAAATTTAATCCGCCAGAAAACTTTAAAATCCGTTTTACAGTAAATAAAGAGATTCGGGCTTCGGTGAACCAGGCTCTTGGATATGACATAGAACCACAAGGTTCCAGTAAGCAAAGTGGAACTTTGGAGCTTAGCCTAGAGCAGGCATCAATTTGGTGGGAAAAATTTTGGGAGGTATATACGCCTGAATTAGGGAGAAAAAGCACCCTAGGTAATAATGAAGAAGATGAAGAAGTAGAAGAGTGGGCAGATGATGATTTAAAGGCTTTACTAGCGATGTTGACAGGTCAAACAAAAGAGAAAAATGGAAGAGTTACACCTCACAGTGGATATAAGGTATTTAATCCTGTCAAAGATCAACACACTGCAAGTATACAAAAGCCATTTGACGAAGATATTTTGGCTCATTTAAGGGCGGGCCGAATAGTTATAGTTGACCTCTCGCTAGGTGAGGAAAAGATTCAAAAGCTTTTTACTGAAAGAATTACAACTAGAATTTTCCAGGATTCAATAAATCGATTTATTGAAACTCGTCCAAACAATTTTATACAGTTTTATTTTGAGGAGGCTCATAATCTATTTCCCAAAAAGGATGATAAAGACTTGTCTCAGATTTACAATCGACTTGCAAAAGAAGGCGCTAAGTTAAATCTTGGTTTAATCTATGCAACTCAAGAAGTAAGTTCAATTAGCAGCAATATTTTGAAAGCTACTCAGAACTGGTTCATCTCTCATCTGAATAATGAAGATGAGATCAAAGAACTTCGGAAGTATTACGACTTTAGTGATTTTACTGAAAGCTTAATTCGCTTTAGTCAAGATACCGACAAAGGATTTGTTCGCATGAAGACCTACAGCAATCCATTTGTCATTCCAGTTCAGGTTGATCGCTTTCCTCCTGAAACTTCAGTTACTTAAAGCTAGTTTAATTAATTTAATAGGATTATGGGATACCCAAGTAAAAATAATCGTCGTCCTTTTGAGGGGGCAAGCAAGGCTTCACACCATCATATTATTAATGATCCAGAAGTTAAATCTGTAATGGAGCGCATATACACACCTCCAAAAGCAGATAATGTTTCTATAGATAACTTAATAGTGGACTTTGAGCCTCCTAGTCACAATCCAGTAGAAGCTATTATTGCTGTAGATGGTGGTTATACTGAAGTAATTCTTAATAAAGAGTTTCCTTCTTGTACAATACACTTTTTGCAATTTGGAGCTTTATTTTTTAAGTTAGAAGATCTTGCTGAAATAGATGCAGCAGCTTTTATTGCTCCCCAAGATATGGCTAGGCTTAAAAAAATTCAAAGGCTAAAACTAGCTTTACCAACTAAAAATGTTTGTTTCAAAGATGCAGATTCTTTAAAAGGGAGCATTCTTAAAGCTATATATGAATTTTTCAAAAAGAATAATTTAGAAGAAAATCAAAGCTTACTCGATACTCTAGCTTGGTTTATTTTCCGTCGCTATAAGCAAGCCAAGAAAAAAGAAGAAGATAAACGATGGAATTTGGCTACTAATCCGTTAAGTCCTGAAGGTAATCAAGTAGTTTTATTAGAAAAAGATATGGATAGAGATTATACTTTTCCTTGTCCAGAAACAGGCGGTCGCATATATTTAACAGATGTTTTTCGCCTTCAGGAAGTTATTGATGAGGAAACAGGGGCTGCTGGCATTCTTGGTTATTTAGTTAATGTCATTGAACATATAATTATTATTCACTTGATTCGTCAGTTACTTAATATTCAGCCAGAAATGCTGAAAAAAGTTTTATTCATCAAAGATGGACCAACTGCTTTATTTGGATCAACTGCTAGCCTTCGTGCTGCAATGGAAGATTTAGTTAAATGGCTCTTAAATAAACATAACATTTTATTAGCAGGTTTAGAAAAAAGTGGTGCTTTTGTTGACCACGCACAAGCAATTCAGTCAACTCTTAAACCAGGTAAAGCACTAATCCTAACTGATGATTATATTTATCGTTATATTTTACCTGGTTCAGGTGATCCTAACAGTCCTTATGCTTCCACTAGCTACTATGGACATAAAGTTATATTTAAAACAAAAGGTGGACAGATGTACGTTGTCTCAGTGCCTGTTCGTGAACTGAAGAAAACACCAAAAGATACTGACTTACCTAACTTACAGGTCATATTAAGCAATGTGGAAGAGCTACACTGTGATATGTATGATTCTGCTCTTTTTCCAGTTGCACTTGTAAATAAACTTGTTAGTCTTTCGGCTCATCCTAGCCAACGTATTCTCCATAAATTTGCTATTAAAACTGTTGGGAGATAAAAATTAAATAATATTCATCTCGTCTCTCGATGCTTTTTAAAAGTAGGGGTTAGCGCAAGCCGTGAGTTATCTAACTTGAATAGGATAAAACTATTAAGCACCTTATCCCTTAAATAATGGCGGAGCGTTGGCTTCAAACCTAATTTTTGAAGCTTTAATATAGTTCTCTTCAATTTCAAAAGCTAACCATTTTCTTTGAAGGGTTTCTGCAACCCGTCCCGTCATGTTAGAACCTGCAAAAGGTTCTAGGACTAAATCACCGGGTTCGGTACAAAGGTTGATGATAAACTCCGGTAAAGTAGCCGGAAATCTGGCTGGGTGAGGTTTAATCCCTTCTTCCTTACATCTCTTTTGGTAATAATCATTAGCGGATGTATTGGAAGCCGAAATAACGTTAACGGCTTGCGTGACATCATCGAGATCGATGTATACCGGACTACCAATTTTACTAAATGTTTCCGATTCTTGACCATCAATAAGATTAGGCGGAATAGCCCCGCCGCTATCTTTTTGAAAGTTGTTTGAAATATCATGACCTGATGGACGTAGCTTGGCATGGTAACCATTTTTAAGGAGATTTTTCATTGCCTTGCTGTAAGGCTTTAGTACCCGCCGATTATTCGCTTTGGGATGAGGATCTTTAGAAAGCCACCAAACCGGATTAACTGCATCTTTAACCCGTTCGCGGCGCACTGTTACCCACTCAGCTGGGGTAGGTAATTTAGCAGGATTGTACCAGTACAGTTCTTGGGCTAAGTAAAAGCCTAAACCTCCCTTTGCTTGGGGACGACAAAGGTGAATCACTAACTCAAAATGATAGAGAGAACGTACTGGATAACCTTTGATCCAGCTACCCCCAATATCAATCACCAGTGAGCCTTGAGGTTTAAGAATTCGATAAAAGTGTTTAGCGAATTGTTCAAACCATTCTATATATTGATCAGCATCAACGTTTCCATACTCCTTTTTTCTCAGGAGTGCAAAAGGGGGAGAGGTAAAAATTAAATCAATGCTTTCATTAGGAATTTGGGGTAACAGATCTAGGCTATCTCCTAAATAAGCCGCTCCTAAATCAGTTTGATAATACGGCTGGCAATTGAGTTTCATGAATTTTGAGCCTAGCACTCTCTAAAATTCCCCATGGCGGATTAGTTCTGCAACAGACCAAGCTTGGGCAAAAGCTCCTTGAGGGGCATGAGGGAGATCGCCATCAAAGATTTCGGAAATGGAACCTAAGCAAGCTTGAGTGTGGAAATGATTGATTAAAGGTTGCAAGTCGCAGGGAAGGGGTTCTGAGGGGTAGAAGCGTTTCCAGGCGCGAATAAAGGGACCTATTAACCAACTCCAAACAGTGCCTTGATGGTAGGCGCGATCGCGTTGCCAAGGGGTCCCCCCATAATGACCGATATACTCGGAGTCTGAGGGATCAAGACTTCGCAAACCATAAGGGGTCAACAGGCGATCGCGTGCCATTTGCAACACCGAACGCGCCTGATGGTCTGGAAAACCACAATGAGACAGGGAAAGCGCCAAAACTGCATTGGGACGAATCTTTCCATCAGTTCGATCATCCGGTTCAATGGTGTCGTAAAAATATTGCTGTTCAGGATTCCAGAATTTATACAGAGAGTTCTTTACCTGTTGGGCTTGCTGTAAATAGCGATCGCGTTGATTCAGCAATTGCCCTGCCTTCTCTGAATCCTTTGCCAACCGTTCAGCCCATTGACTAGCCCAGCATAAAGCCGAGTACCACAGCGCATTAATTTCCACAGGTTTACCGCAACGGGGTGTCATTGGCTGACCATCAATCACCGCATCCATCCAAGTAATCGCGACTCCAGAAGCTTCCCAGCTAACGAGACCATCGGTTGCATCTAGGTGGATGTTATACAAAGTCCCTGCACAGAAGGCTTTATAAATTTGCCGGACTACCGGATATTGCTCTCCTAAAAATGCCCAATCTTGGGTTGCTTCTAGGTAAAGTCCTAAGGTTTCAATCCACCATAGAGACGCATCAATGCTGTTATAAAGGGGTTCCGCCCCCGCATCGGGAAAGGTATTGGGAATCAATCCATGCCGACAATAGCGCCCAAAAGTTTCTAAGAGTCCTTTGGCTAAAGCAAAACGTCCAGTCGTTAAAGCTAGACCCGGTAATGCAATGAGGGTATCGCGACCCCAGTCATTAAACCAAGGATACCCCGCGATCGCAGTCGGCCCCGCAATCGAATCCCGATAAACAATAAATTGATCACTTGCTCGTAGTAACTGACTCCAAGTTGATTCTGGGTCAGAAAAATTAGGCGGTATGGGAGAATGAATTCTCGCTAATTTCTTAGCAGATTCTAAGCTCAAGTTACTCGGAGACAACTGAGCAAATAATTGGTTTAATCGTTTTGCCTCTGCCTCTACTGCGTCATCAAACTCTGCGGGATTCAGATTAGTTTTCGCCTCAAAATCTCCAACTCTGGCTTCCAGCATGACAGCATCCCCTGGTTGCAAGCTGACTGTCAGGTAGCCAGGGCTGTAGAGATCCTCGCGGGCATTTAACCCACGTCGCTGTTCTTCGGGATAGAAAAAATTCCAATACCAAGTTCCTTCTACTTGATATTCACCAGCACTCCAGCGCAACTGCCAAGGCGTTCCTGTCCAATCTGGACGCAATGCTTGAAGATCGATGTGCTGAGGATGGGCAACTTGTGAAAAGTTTAATTCCGGGACTGCTGACTGCTGATGATGAAAGTTGCGATCGCCAATAATAGGTCGCAGCCTCAGAAGTGCCGCCTCCTTCCCTTCATAGTGATAGTGAATTAGAGTGCGACTACCGACTATCGCCTTTGAACCTGCCTCTGCCGTAGGAAAGCCAGAAGGCATCACCAATCGTCGGGTCAATTGCCAAGATTCTCGACTCCAAATCCAAGTTGGCACTGGATTCAGCGCAAAAGAATGTAGCCATTGAAAGCCTAATGGCGTAATGGAACCATCCATCCAGAAATTAGTTCCCAGAGGGTATATGTGACCCGCAATTTCTAGACTGGCATCTAAATGAGACAGCAAAAGCGTCCTCTGACTAGGAGGATCAAGAGCAGCCATTAACCAACCGTGGTAAGTCCGAGTTCGCGCATCGCAGACTGTACCACTAGCAAAACTGCCTAATCCATTCGTCAGCAGCCATTCCCGTGTATCTAATTCATCCATGAACAATTAATTCCTGGCATCCTAGAGCCTAAGTTTATGACTTACTGCCCCATATTGTCTTCCACAAGTGAGAGGGCATGACTTGGCAACTAGCACTATTCTGTTGCAGGCAGTGTTCTTTTGGATAGCGATTGCGCTTGCTGCATACTCAAAATCGTTATGAGTATGATAGATTTGTAACAGTTCGTAAAGCAGCAGTCGTTGTTTGTATCGCTCAGTTTAGATGCAACTTAACTGACAACCTATAACCACCGCAGATATTGGATCACTAAAGGAGAACCAGTTCATGACTCACCCCACAGAAGGTTGTCTTCGGGTTGGACAACCTGCTCCCGACTTTACTGCAACATCGGTGGTCGATCAAGAATTTAAGACCATTAAGCTGTCTGATTATCGCGGCAAGTATGTTGTATTGTTTTTCTATCCCTTAGATTTTACATTTGTTTGCCCTACCGAGATTACAGCCTTTAGCGATCGCTACGAAGAATTCAAATCCATTGGAACTGAAGTTCTTGGTGTATCGGTTGACAGCGAATTTTCTCACCTCGCGTGGATTCAAACTGATCGGAAAGCAGGCGGCGTTGGCGACCTGAACTATCCTTTGGTTTCCGATATCAAAAAAGAAATCAGCACCGCTTACAACGTTCTTGATCCCGATGCTGGAGTTGCCTTAAGAGGTTTATTCATTATTGATAAAGAAGGGATTATTCAACACGCAACCATCAACAACTTATCTTTTGGTCGTAGCGTTGATGAAACTGTGAGAACCCTCAAAGCAATTCAATACGTTCAGTCTCATCCGGATGAAGTTTGTCCGGCTGGTTGGCAACCTGGTGACAAAACCATGACTCCTGATCCCGTCAAATCAAAAGCTTTTTTTGCCTCGGTTTAAATCAGCGTGGATGCATCTGACTGAATAAAATCTAGGAGTGAAGCTATTAACAACTCCAACACTAAAAGAGGATTCATCTTATTTAGGGTTGGAGTTTTGTTTATTTTTTAATCAAGGAGACACTAATTTTCATGCTGACCTCTACAAACTTTAGTGGATTACTCAACGAGCGATTTTTTCGTAACTTTGCCCCGATTCCAGCGACCAATCAGCTAAGTTTGGGCGCTTTAACGCCCGATTTTGAGTGCCAGGATATTACTCACGGACAAATCGTTAAAGTATCGAGTTATCGAGGTGTGAAACCTGTGATTCTGGCTTTTACCCGCATCTTTACTGAAAATCAGTATTGCCCCCTGTGTTACCCGCACATCAAAGCAATGAATGAAAACTACGAGCGCTTTACTGAACGCGGGGTTGAAGTATTAATGATTACGAGTACCGATGCTCAGCAAAGTCAAAAAGTTGTTAAAGACCTAGGTTTGAAAATGCCATTACTGAGTGACCCTAGTTGTCTTTCCTTTCAAGCTTATGCTGTAGGACAGGCGTTAGGAGCGCCTCTCCCTGCTCAGTTTGTATTAAATCAGCAGGGAAGCTTACAGTTTAAACATTTATTTTCTTTTTTATCTCCTAATGCTGAGATTGAAACTCTGCTGAAGGTAATTGAAAGGCTGTGAATAGTTAGGCAGTAATCTTACGAATTTAGCCCCTAAATCTTAATTGGGGGGCTTTAATATTTGTACGATGTGTTTAAAAATTCCATCAAAATCAGGTCAGTTTTGAGTTTTCCACATTAAATACATCTAAATTATAAAATCAAAATTTTATCCTGGCTTGCTTAAATTTTATTTTTTGATAATCAAGCTGATAGACAACTACGAATTATATTTATTCTCTAACTTTAGAAACATTCTAAGCTAGACAATTCCTACTATTTATAGATGATAAATACAAAACAATTTAGCTAAGCTAAAAGTAGCTTATATCGTTTAATCAACGGCTAGCGATGTAAGAAGATATTTTTAGCTAAAAGCAGTTAGATTTATGTCAAAATTGAAGTATTCTTTTTGTTTGTAGGAATTATTGTTTAACCTAATTTTGAGCAAAGTCACTGACTCAAAATTACCCTGATTAATAATTAATAATTTCTTGCTGAACAGAAAAATTAATAGCCTTGATTATCTACTCAGCCATAATGATATTGGAGATAAAGTGTTTTCATCTAATTTAAGCTCGTCAGTTTTGCCCAAAAAACTAATATTAATCAAGGATAAACTGAGTATTCAAGGCTTGTTAATTGCTATATTAATTATTGGTTTGTGGTTCACGAGTTTATTTTTTTTGTTAACTGCTGATATTTCTAAGCTATCAATTTTAGAAATATTCCCTGCGATGATCTGGCAAACTTTCCTTTATACAGGTCTGTTTATCACCGCCCATGACGCTATGCATGGAGTTGTCTTTCCTCAAAACCTTAAGATTAACAATTTTATTGGCTCATTAGCCGTTACTCTTTATGCCCTGTTCTCGTATCAGAAATTATTAAAAAAGCATTGGTTACATCATGATAATCCGGCTAGTGACCTTGATCCGGATTATCACGACGGTGAACATAAAAGCTTTTTTGTTTGGTACTTTTATTTTATGAAAAAGTACTGGAGTTGGAAGCGCTTATTCGGTTTGATGTCATTTTTCTATGGAATGCTTTTTATACTCCATATTTCTGAAGTGAATCTTGCTTTATTTTGGGTAATTCCTTCACTTCTGAGTTCAGTCCAATTGTTTTACTTTGGTACTTTCTTACCGCATAGTGAACCTGAAGGCGGCTATCAAAATTCTCATCGAGCTAAAACTCATCCCTTTCCCATTTTTTGGTCTTTTATTACTTGTTATCATTTCTGCTACCACGAGGAACATCATCAATATCCTCAAGTTCCATGGTGGGGTTTACCCAAAATATATCAGCAGGAAGGAATCAAGCCAATCTGAAAAAACTAGCTTTAAGAGCATTGGATAACTAGAGTTTATTGTTTAAACGCGATTTAACTAGGTTATGACTCACTTTGGTATTATTTGTCCTCCGTATCCTGGTCACATCAATCCTTTGGCAGCATTGGGACGAGAGATGCGATCGCGCAGTCATCAAGTTACTTTTCTGCAAATCTCGGATTTAGAACCTAAAATACGCTCAGAAGGACTAAATTTTTATCCTATAGGCGAGTCTCTTTATCGACCGGGATTAGTTGCCGAAACCTTTGAGCAACTTGGTAAATTAAGCGACATTAAAGCCTTACGCTATTCAGTCAACTTTTGCCAACTGGTTACAGAAATTATTTGTCAGGATGCTCCCAATGCCATTAAAGCGACAGGTATTGAAGCTCTTTTAGTCGATCAACTTGAACCTGTAGGGGAAACCATCGCTGAATCTCTCAATCTGCCTTTTATTTGTATCTCCTCTGGACAAGCCATTCACCGCCGTCGGGATGTGCCCCCTTTCTTTACCCGATGGAGTTATCAAGATGTTTGGTGGGCACGTATGCGAAATCAGGTTGCCTATCACATCCTAGACTACAGTTGTCAACCTATTTTGCAAGTGATTAATCAATATCGCCGTCAGTGCAAGTTGCCGCCTTATCGCCAGATGTATGCGTCTAATGCTCAACTTGCCCATATTAGCCAACAACCTGCGGCTTTCGATTTTCCCTGCCCAAATCTACCCCAGCATTTGCACTATACTGGTCCCTTTCGCAATCCATCGCCGCGAGTCGTTCCTTTCCCATTTGAGAAATTAACTGGACAACCCCTAATCTATGCCTCCTTGGGCAGTGTACAAAACACTAAGCACCATTTATTTCGCAGTATTGCCGCCGCTTGTGAAGGATTGGATGTGCAGCTAGTTATTACTCATGGGGGTAGTATGAGTCATGAAACGGTTCAATCTTTACCCGGTTCCCCATTAGTCGTTGAATATGCCCCACAGGTAGAAGTTCTCGCCAAAGCCAGTTTAACGATTACTCACGGGGGAATGAATACCGTTATGGATTCTCTCAGTCATGGGGTACCTTTGGTTTGTATTCCCATTACCTTTGAGCAACCGGGAACCGGAGCCAGAATTAAGGAAACGGAAACTGGAGAAGTACTAGCTTTATCTCGGTTGACAATTCCTAAATTGCGAAAAGCGATTCAACGAGTATTAACAGAGAATTCCTACTTAGAAAATGCCCGCAGGATTCAGCAAGCAATCCAGGAAGCAGGAGGCGTAAAACGAGCCGCCGATATTATTGAAGAAGCGATTAAGGGCACTATCGAAACAAAAACCTTCATGCAATCTGACCTATCTTTTCCTAGCCTAGCTGAGCAAAAAACGGCTTAAAAACTGCATAGCTGCTTTCCCTTAATCTCTTTTCTAGGAAAGGGAAAAACTACAAACTAGTTTTGTTAGCAAATACTCCAGTTTCTTGTTCTGTATTGATGCGATCGCTTTTTCAGGAGTCCTAGATTCCTACTGAATATTACTTAATGAGGATGTCGCTATCAGACAACGCTGGTCAGACTAGACGGTATGGAGACTCTTATTAGTATTGCGATTGGTATTGGTTTAAGTGCAGCTTGTGGCTTTCGGATCTTTGTACCGCCGCTAGTCATGAGTATGGCTGCCCTTTATGGACATTTGCCGCTTTCAGAAAACTTTGCCTGG
>Ga0164305_10000770_pt1 | contig 12561 bp, 12 predicted proteins | sample Whisoiple_237_MG_FD_110215 | JGI IMG/M metagenome (GOLD analysis project Ga0164305, IMG submission 110215) | Soil microbial communities amended with pyrogenic organic matter from upstate New York, USA - Whitman soil sample_237_MG | ecosystem: Environmental > Terrestrial > Soil > Agricultural... | reverse complement strand
GATGATCCGTGGCGATAGCGGCCCGCCGCGCGCGCCGACGAAGAGCGGGCCTTCCGGTGTAAGCGGGAAGGGACAGAGCTCGAGATAAGCCTCGATCGCCCCCTGGACCTTGCGAATCACCGGGACCGTGCGGGTCTTGCGGCCCTTACCGAGCACGGTCACGTGATCGCGGCCTCCGACCGGCGCCTCGCCGCGCTTGAGACCGAGCGCCTCCGAGATGCGCAGGCCGGAGCCATAGAGCAGCGCCAGCACGGCGGCGTCGCGGGCGAGCACCCAGGGCGCGCGAAGCTCCCCCGCCCGGCTCTCCACCTCCCCCAGAGCACGCGCGCCATTGATCGACAGCGGCTTCGGCAGGCTGCGGGCGAGCTTCGGCGTCCGCACAGATGCAAATACGCCGAGCTTGCCCTTGCCCTGCCGCTCAAGAAAGCGGGCGAAAGAGCGGATGCCGGCAAGCGATCGCAAGAGCGAGCGGCTGCCGACCTCTTCGCCCCGGCGGCTTGCGAGAAAGGCGCGAAGGTCGGCGCCGCTTAGCTCGGCGAGCGAGGTCAGCGATGGCGGCTCGCCCATATGCTCCGTCAGGAATTGCAGGAACTGCCGGAGGTCACGGGCGTAAGCCTCGGCGGTATGCGGCGAGACGCGCCGCTCGCCGGTGAGGTGTACAATCCAGGCATTGGCTTCGGCTGCCAGGTCCGCCGCGGCGGGAAATGCTAATCGCGGCGGGGCTTCAGCAGCGATGTCGCGGGGGTGTCGAGCCATGTCGCGAGCTTCGCCCGCCAAAATGAAGGAAGCCTTGCCGGCTCAGCTCGCCGCTTTGATCTGCGCGACCGCCTGGGTCATGAACTCGCTCATCGCCCGCCTGATGCGGTGCTCGGACATATCGATCCCGGCTGCATCGAAGTCGCGGCGCAATTTGCGATAGACGTCCTCCTCGCCCTGCTCCGCCACGTCGGCGGCGATGACCTCCTTGGAATAAGTCTCGGCGTCCGCGCCGCTCTTGCCGAGTTTCTCCGCCGCCCAAAGCCCCAGCATCTTGTTGCGGCGCGCTTCCGCCCTGAACCGCAGCGCTTCGTCATGCGCGAATTTTTTCTCGAAACTGTCCTCGCGCTTGTCGAACGTAGTCATTCCTTCCTCCGAATGGCAGCGGCTCCCGAAAGCGGCCACAAAGGGGATATACGGATCGGGCTCTCGAAGGCTAGTCCGCTGCGCCGCGCGAGAGCCTCTCTCTCCCAGCGGAGCCCCGGTCTAGCCCCGTTCACCACCTGGTGGGCGGCTTGTGGCGGAGGTTCGGACCGGCGGGTTGTAACCCGGAAGTGAAGAGGTTACTTCCCTCGCAAGGCCGAGGTCGCAGGATGGACACCTCGCCGGACGGCTTCGGGCCGGTCGCGGGGGCATAACAGGAGCCACGGCCAGTCTCATGGATTTCCTCAAGCCCCGGTTGATCCCGATGAATCGCCGCCGTCGCATCTACGAAGGCAAGGCCAAGGTCCTGTACGAGGGCCCCGAGCCCGGCACCTTGATCCAGCACTTCAAGGACGATGCGACCGCCTTCAACGCCAAGAAGCACGAGGTGATCGACGGCAAGGGGGTCCTGAACAACCGGATCTCGGAGTTCGTCTTCCAAAATCTCAACGACATCGGCGTCCCGACGCACTTCATCCGCCGGCTGAACATGCGCGAGCAGCTGATCCGCGAAGTCGAGATTGTGCCGCTGGAAGTGGTGGTGCGCAACGTCGCGGCGGGCTCGCTGGCAACGCGCCTCGGCATCGAAGAAGGCACGCAGCTGCCGCGCTCGATCATCGAATTCTACTACAAGAACGATGCGCTCAATGATCCGATGGTCTCGGAAGAGCACATCACCGCCTTCGGCTGGGCGAGCCCGCAGGAGATCGACGACATCATGGCGCTTGCCATCCGCGTCAACGATTTCCTCTCGGGGCTTTTCTTAGGCGTCGGCATCCGGCTCGTCGACTTCAAGATGGAATGCGGGCGGCTGTGGGAAGGCGACATGATGCGCATCGTCGTCGCCGACGAGATTTCCCCCGATTCCTGCCGGCTGTGGGACATCAAGTCGAAGGACAAGCTCGACAAGGATCGCTTCCGCCGCGACATGGGCGGGCTGGTCGAGGCCTATACGGAGGTCGCGCGCCGTCTCGGCATCATGCAGGAGAACGAGCCGCCGCGCACCGGCGGTCCGAGGCTCGTGCAGTAGGCGCAGTTTCTGTGCATTTTCGAAAAACCCGCCTTGAGAGGCGGGTTTTTTGTTTGGGGCGGCTGGCTTATATTCGGTGAAGGAGACCGGTGATGGGCATTCCCTTCCGCAATCCAGAGCCGATGACGGCTGACGAATTCTTCGCCTTCACCGCGACGCGCCCCGACGAAGAGAAGTGGGAGCTGATCGATGGGGAGCCGATCATGAATGCGTCTGCGAGTTTCCTGCACCAAATCATCGTTACAAACCTAATTGTCGAATCGGCATTGCATGGCCGTGCCAAAAAGGCACCATGGGTGATAATTCCCGGCATCGGTGTTCGCCTTTCCAATACCAGCGTGCCAGTTCCCGATGTGTTGGTTCGGCCGGACACGCCAATCATCGGTTCCGAGTGCGATGACATGCTTGTTGCCTTCGAGGTGCTTTCGCCATCGACGGCGGATCGTGATTTGCGGTGGAAAAGACGAGGCTACGCGTCGCTACCGCCGCTTTCCAAGTACGTAATCGTCGCCCAGGATGGGCTTGAGGTCTTTTCGTATGAGCGGTTGAACGGGTTCGCCGAACGACGGCTCGTCGACGTGGACCAGACGCTCGATCTGCCGGTTCCTGGCGTCTCTCTTCCACTTAGCGACATTTACGCGGGTACCGGCCTTTAGTCGAGGCGAGGTGCGAACCCGGTGATTGCTTTGATCAGCTTCGCCCCGCTAACGCTGCCCAAGCCCCACATTGAGGTCTCATGAAAGCGCGCGTCACTGTCACTCTCAAGATCGGCATTCTCGACCCGCAGGGCAAGGCCATCGAGGGCGCGCTCCGCTCGCTCGGGATCGACGGGATTGCCAGTGTGCGCCAGGGCAAGGTCTTCGACGTCGAGGTCGAAACGACGGATCGCACGCGTGCACAAAGCCTGCTCGAACAGGCCTGCGACAAGCTGCTCGCGAACACTGTCGTCGAAAACTATCGCGTCGAGCTGATCTGAGTCCGCCTGAATGAAAGCCGCGATCATCCTCTTCCCTGGCTCCAATCGCGAAGGCGATGCGGCGCGCGCCATCCGGCAAGCTTCCGGCCGTGCACCGGATATCGTCTGGCATGCGGAGCACAAGCTTCCCGCCGGCACCGATCTCGTCGTGCTGCCCGGCGGGTTTGCCTACGGCGATTATCTGCGCTGCGGCGCGATTGCCGGCCGCGCGGCGATCATGGATGCGGTCCGTGCGCATGCGGCGCGCGGCGGTTATGTGCTCGGCATCTGCAATGGATTCCAAATTCTATGCGAAGCTGGACTTTTGCCCGGCGTACTCATGCGCAATTCGAAAATGCACTTCGTCTGCCGCATGCAGCACTTACGCGTCGAGCGTAACGACACGGCTTTTACCAGCGCTTATGCGCATCATCGGGTGATCAAGGTTGCGATCGCCCACGGCGAGGGCAATTACACCGCCGATGACGAGACCTATGCCCGGCTCGAAGGCGAGAACCGCGTCGCGTTTCGCTATTGCGATGCCCAAGGGGATGTCGGCGCGGCGAATCCGAACGGGTCCGCGAGCGACATTGCCGGCGTCTATTCGGAAAAACTCAACGTGCTCGGCCTGATGCCGCATCCGGAAAATCTCATCGATCCGCTGGTTGGCGGCACGGATGGGCGCGGGATGTTCGAGAGTCTGGTGAAGGAATTGGCAGTCGCAGCAGCATAGCTCATTGCGCCCGATAGTGTAACGCGTTACAATCCGAGGCGTTTCGGATGATTGAAATGGCCAATCCTGCCCAGCGAATGAAGGCAATGCGCGAGCGCCGACGCACCAAAGGCTTGCGCGAGGTCCGTCTCGTCGTGCCTGATGCGCGCGACCCGGCCGTGCGTGCGCGTGTCGCCGAGGAGGTTGGAACTTGAATCCGGAGCACGAAGCGGAAGCGATGAGGTGGATCGAGGCCGTTTCAATCTAACGCGGTGACGTGGTTACGGTCGCCTTATCAGGCGATTACGGAAAGCCTCGGCCGGCCGTCATAGTCTAATCGGATGTCCTGCCAAGCAGTCGCGCCTCCGTCGTCGTCTGCCAAATGACGTTCGAACTGGAGCGTGTTTCAACCTTTCGGGTTGCGATCGATCCTTCTGATGAAAATGGTTTGCGGCCTCCGTCGCAAGTCATGGCGGATAAGCCGGCTTCGATCTTGCGCGAACGGGTCGGCCGCGTCGTCGGACGCTTAAGCCCACCCGACATGGGCAGAGTCGACGTCGCACTGGCTTTCGTCCTGGGCCTAGCAGTCGATTCTGCGCGGTCCGAATAGCCGGCAAGGACTTCTCGTGACTTGTAGTGAACCGGAAATCACGCCCGAACTCGTCGCGGCGCATGGACTGAAACCGGACGAGTACGAGCGCATCCTGGCGCTCATCGGCCGGGTGCCCACGTTCACTGAGCTCGGCATTTTTTCCGCGATGTGGAACGAGCACTGCTCGTACAAGTCCTCGCGCATCCACTTACGCAATCTGCCGACCAAAGCGCCGTGGGTAATCCAGGGGCCGGGCGAGAATGCCGGGGTCATCGACATCGGCGACGGGCAGGCCTGCGTCTTCAAGATGGAGAGCCATAACCACCCCTCCTTCATCGAGCCCTATCAGGGTGCGGCGACCGGCGTCGGCGGCATTCTGCGCGATGTTTTCACCATGGGGGCGCGGCCGATCGCCTGTCTGAACCTCTTGCGTTTCGGCTCGCCCGATCACCCGAAGACCCGGCATCTCGTCGGCGGCGTCGTCGCCGGGATCGGCGGCTATGGCAATTCGTTTGGGGTGCCGACGGTCGGCGGTTCGACCAGCTTCCACCAGTGCTATGACGGCAACATCCTGGTCAACGCGATGGCCGTCGGCATCGCCGACAAGGACAAGATTTTCTACGCCAAGGCGACCGGAATCGGGAATCCGATCGTCTATCTCGGCTCGAAGACCGGCCGCGACGGCATCCACGGCGCGACCATGGCATCCGCCTCCTTCGAAGAGGAGGCAGAGGAGAAGCGCCCGACCGTTCAGGTCGGAGATCCCTTCGCCGAAAAACTGCTGCTCGAAGCCTGCCTCGAGCTGATGGCGTCGGGCTCGGTCATCGCGATCCAAGACATGGGCGCGGCGGGACTGACCTCTTCCGCCGTCGAGATGGGCGCCAAGGGCAATCTCGGCATCGAGCTCGATCTCGATGCTGTCCCCTGCCGTGAGACGGGCATGAGTGCCTACGAGATGATGTTGTCGGAGAGCCAGGAGCGCATGCTGATGGTGCTCGACCCCGCGCGCGAGGCCGAGGCCGAAGCGATCTTCCGCAAATGGGGGCTCGACTTCGCGATCGTCGGACGCACGACCGACACGCTGCGCTTTGTCGTAAAACATCATAGCGAGATCAAAGCCGACTTGCCGATCAAGGAGCTCGGCGATCAGGCGCCGCTCTACCACCGCCCCTATGTTCCGACGCCGCCGGCGAGCCCCGTCGATGCGAACTGGGTCCGGCCGCCGGTCGATAATCGAACGGCGCTGCTGCGGCTCCTCGCCTCGCCGAATCTGTGCAGCAAACGGTGGATTTGGGAGCAGTACGATCACCTGATCCTCGGCAATACGGTCGTGCCGCCCGGAGCGGACGCGGCGGTGGTGCGCATCGGCGACGGCCCGAAAGGGCTGGCGCTGACGACCGACGTGATCGCACGCTATTGCGCCGCCGATCCGGTCGAGGGGGGGCGCCAGGCCGTGGCGGAAGCCTGGCGCAATCTGATCGCCGTCGGCGCCCGTCCCCTGGCGATTACCGACAATCTCAATTTCGGCAATCCCGAGCGGCCCGAAATCATGGGACAATTCGTCGGCTGCTTGCAGGGCATCGGCGAGGCCTGCCGGGCGCTCGATTTTCCCATCGTCTCCGGCAATGTCTCGCTTTACAACGAGACGCGCGGTCAGGGCATTCTGCCGACGCCCGCCATCGGCGGCGTTGGCGTGGTGGACGATGTTGCGAAGATCGCAACGCCGGCTTTCAAAGATGAAGGTCACGCGATCCTGTTGATCGGGAAAACGCGGGCCTGGCTCGGTCAGTCTATCTATCTGTCCGAGCTTTGCGGCCGCGAGGAGGGCGCGCCGCCCCCGGTCGACCTTGCCGAAGAACGCCGCAACGGCGAATTCGTCAGCACGGCGATCAAGACGGGCCGAGTGACAGCCGTTCACGATCTGGCTGAAGGCGGCTTGGGCGTCGCGCTGGCCGAGATGGCGATCGATGGCGGCATCGGCGCGCGAATCGACCTGCTCCCCGATGGAGGGCCTCCGCATGGGGTTCTATTCGGCGAGGGCCAGGCGCGATATGTGGTGACCGCAACCAAAGCTGCCGCCAAGGCGCTTATCGCCGATGCCGCGGCTGCCGGCGTGGAAGTCCTGCGGCTCGGCGAAACGGGTGGCGAGGCGCTGATCCTGCCGGAGGTAGCGCCAATCGCGATCGAGGAACTCATCCGGGCACATGCGGACTGGCTGCCGAACTATATGGCGGGCGCGCCCGCGCCAAGGAACTGAAGGAAGAACGCCATGGCGATGCAAGCGGCGGAAATCGAGCGGCTGATCAAGGCGGCACTGCCCGACGCGTCAGTCGAGATCCGCGATCTCGCCGGCGACGGCGATCACTACGCAGCAACGGTCGTCTCGCCCGCCTTCCGCGGCAAGAGCCGCGTCCAGCAGCACCAGCTCGTCTACAAGGCCCTGCAGGGGCGGATGGGCGGCGAGTTGCATGCCCTTGCGCTGACGACCGCCGCGCCGCAGGATTGAGGCCGATGGACGATCGCACGCTTTACGAAACGGATATCGTCGCCTGGGCCGAGCAACAAGCGGCTGCACTGCGCGTGATTTCGTCCTCTCCCGCTGGCCGTAGCAATGCCGTGGATTGGCAGAATGTCGTCGAGGAGATCGAGAGTTTGGGCCGCTCGCAAATCCGTGCCGTTGAAAGCAAGCTCACTCTCATTTTCGTCCACCTCCTGAAGATTGTATCTGACCCGGACGCTTCCGCAGGTGCGGGATGGCGCGCCGAGATCACAAGCTTCCAGCGCGTGGTTCGAAAGGAATTCACGCCCGCAATGAAAGGGCGGCTGAATCTTGAGGAACTCTGGCAGGACGCTCTGAAACAGGCTGAGGCGGCGCTTTTTCCATATGGCGCGACTCTCAATCGAAAACTACCGGCCTCCAGTCCCTTTCGGCTGGAAGACTTGACCGCGCCCGACTTCGATGCGCAGACGGCGCTCGACACCCTTACTAAAGCGATTGGTGCACGCCAGACATAACGACGAGGTTTGCTTTGCCTCTTGCGCTGAACGCGCCTGAACCCCAAAATTAGGCAAATCCGGAGAGTCCTATGACCGATGCTCACAGCGTAATCGACAAAGCGGTGAAGTCGAACGACGTCATGCTGTTCATGAAAGGCACGCCGCAATTCCCGCAATGCGGGTTCTCCAGCCAGGTCGTCCAGATCCTCGACTATCTCGGCGTGCCCTTCGAAAGCGTCAACGTGCTTGCCGACGCGGACATCCGCCAGGGGATCAAGGACTATTCCAACTGGCCGACGATCCCGCAGCTTTATGTGAAGGGCGAATTTGTCGGCGGCTGCGACATCGTCCGCGAGATGTTCCAGTCCGGCGAACTTGCCTCGCATTTGACAGAAGCCGGGATCGTCTGCAGCCAGCCGGCGAAGGCTTCTTAAGCGGCACGGAGCTCACCTCCGGCGAAACGCCAGGCGAGCCAGAGCACAATTTACGCGCGTCAGATCGCACCGCCGGCGCGGACGAGGTTGCGTTTTTCGCAAGCGATCCCCACAATTGGGACTCGGTGGGTTTTGGGGATTCCGCAAGTTCCGCCTCCCATGGGTGCCCGCGATGCTTGACCAACGTCTCGTTGCCTGGATCAAGGACGGACTCTCCCGCCCTGGGAAAAGCCAGAACGGGCTTGCGGAAGCGCTGGATATCGACCCCTCGTCCGTCTCGCGGCTCTTGAAAGGCGCACGTCAGATCAAGACGCGCGAGATCGAGCTGATCTCCTCCTATCTCGGCTATGGCCCGCCCGCCGATACGTTCGGCATGTCTGGGCAAGGCCATGTGCGCGGCACGCCATCGTCAACCGCCGCCGTCGTCGAGGCGATCGAGGCGATCGCCCGCGGCGAGCTCGTCGTCGTCACCGACGATGATGACCGGGAGAATGAGGGCGACCTGGTCATGGCGGCTTCGCACGCCACGCCGGAAAAGATGGCGTTCATCCTGCGCCATTGCTGCGGCATCGTCTGCGCGCCGATGCCGCCGGACCTCGCGCGGCGCCTCAACCTCGCACCGATGGTCTCGGCCAACGACGCGCCGCTTGGGACGGCGTTCACCGTCTCCGTCGATGTGCGCCACGGCCTCACCACCGGCATTTCCGCCGAGCAGCGCACCAATACGGTGCGCGCGCTCGCCAATAACAATATGGGTGCCTCGGATTTCGTTCGTCCCGGCCACGTCTTCCCGCTGGTGGCTAAAGAGGGCGGCGTGCTCATGCGCTCCGGCCACACCGAAGCCGCCGTCGATCTCTGTAAGCTCGCCAGCCTGCCGCCGGTCGGCGTGATCTGCGAGCTCGTAAACAAGGACGACGGCACGGTCATGGCCGGCGCGCAAATCCGCGACTTCGCTAAGACGCACGGGCTGAAATGCATTTCGGTTGCCGATCTCATCGCCTATCGCCGCGCGCGGGAGAAACTGGTCGAGCGTGTCGCTTCCATGCCGGTCGAGACGATTGCCGGGCGCATGATTCTGCACGTCTATGTCACGCCGTTCGATCGCGTGCAGCATTTTGCCTTCGTGCTCGGTGAGATCGGCGATGGCATCGATGTGCCGGCGCGCCTGCATCGCGCCGACATTTTGGGCGACGTGTTTTCCGGTGGCACGACAATCCGGCGCACGCTCGAGCGCTTCCGCGCCGAAGGCCGCGGCGTATTCGTTTATCTGAGAGACGGCGCGGCCGGCGTGCCGGTCAACATCGTGCGGCCGGGCGCCGACGGCTCCGAAGACGAGCGCCAGCGCCAATGGCTCGATGTCGGTTTGGGCGCCCAAATCCTGAAGGACCTCGGCATCACCTCGATCCGGCTGCGCACCTCGGCGCCGCGCACCTATGTGGGGCTGTCCGGCTTCGGCATCGAGATCAACGCATTCGAGGATGTGGGATAGGCGGCCGCGTCCGTCATCTCGCCCATCTGTGATAGATGAGGCGCATGGCCCTCGTTGAGCAAACCCAACTCGAGCCGCCGGCGATTGAGCTTTCGCCCGCTCCCCCGCGTCCCTTCACGCGTGCCGCGCTTGACGCCGAAATTGCCGAGCTTCACGCGAAGGATGCGCGTCCCCAGGACGTGCGGCCTCTGGTGATCGAGCGCTTCCGGCGGGCACTCGAGGACGGCCGCGCCGCCGCGCGCGCCGAGCTCGAGGCGGACGGCGGCGGTTGCGAATGCACGCAGGCGCTGTCGAACCTGCAGGACAACCTGATCGGCGCGATCCACGAATATGTCGTGCGCTATCTTCATCCGCCCGCCTCGCCGGCTGATCGCGAGCAGATGACGATTGCGGCAGTCGGCGGCTATGGCCGCGGAACGTTGGCGCCTGGCTCCGATATCGATCTTCTCTTTCTTGTGCCGGCAAAGCAGACGCAATGGGTCGAGCGCGTCGTCGAATCCATTCTCTACGTTCTCTGGGACTTGAAGCAAAAGGTCGGTCATTCAACGCGTTCCGTTGCCGAGTGCCTGCGGCAGGCACGCGACGACATGACGATTCGCACCGCGCTTCTCGAAGCCCGCTACATCCTCGGCAACAACGGTCTGTTTCAGGACCTGCGGAGGCGCTTCGATCAGGAGATCGTGCGCACGACGGCGCGCGAATTTGTCGCGGCGAAACTCGCGGACCGGGAAGTACGCGTGCGCCGCGCCGGCAACTCGCGCTACCTCGTCGAACCCAATGTCAAAGAGAGCAAGGGCGGCTTGCGCGATCTCAACACGCTGTTTTGGATCGGCAAATATGTTTATCGCGTGCGCGAGGCGCACGACCTCGTCGAAGCGGGTCTATTCACGCCGAGCGAATATGCGCTCTTCGTGCGGTGCGAGGAGTTTTTGTGGCGCGTACGCTGCCATCTGCATTTCGTCACCGGCCGCGCCGAAGAGCGGTTGAGTTTCGATCTGCAGCGGGTTCTTGCAGCCCGGCTCGGCTATAAGAATCGCGGCGGCCTCTCCGCCGTCGAGCGCTTCATGAAACATTACTTCCTTATCGCCAAGGACGTCGGCGACCTGACCGCGATCGTCTGTGCCGCGCTTGAAGAACGCGAAGCGAAACCGCGCGCCTACCTCGATCGCTTCGTCCAGCGTTTCCGCCGGCGCAGAAAGGCGCTGCCAAGCGCCGATTTCGCGATCGAAACCGATCGCGTAACCGTTGCGCGGCCGGACGTCTTCGAAAAGGACCCCATCAACCTCATCCGGCTGTTCTGGATCGCCGATCAGTACATCCTGCCGATCCATCCGGATGCTGCAAGGCTGGTCACGCGCTCGCTGCGGCGCATTGACAATTCGCTGCGTAATAACCCCGAAGCCAATCGCCTTTTTCTGGAGATTCTTACGTCACGGCATGCGCCGGAGACCGTGCTCCGCCGCATGAACGAGGCCGGCGTACTCGGCCGATTCATTCCCGATTTCGGTCAGATCGTCGCGATGATGCAATTCAACATGTATCATCACTATACTGTCGACGAGCACCTCTTGCGCGCCATCGGCATTCTCGCCGACATCGAAGCCCATCGGCTGGTCGAGGACCATCCGCTGACCAGCGAAATCCTGCCGTCGATCAGCAATCGCACCTCGCTTCATTTAGCGCTGTTCCTGCACGACATCGCCAAAGGACGCCAGCAGGATCATTCGAGCGCGGGTGCTGAGGTCGCGCGGCGGCTTAGTCCGCGCTTCGGCCTGTCGGAAGCCGAAACCGAGACGATCGTCTGGCTGATTCAGAATCATCTGGTCATGTCGGACACGGCACAGCGCCGCGATCTCGGTGACCCCACCACGATCGAAAACTTCGCCAATCGGGTGCAGACGCTGGAGCGGCTGAAAATGCTGCTCATCCTGACAGTCTGCGATATCCGCGCCGTCGGCCCGGGCGTGTGGAACGGCTGGAAGGGCGAGCTTCTGCGCACGCTTTATTGGGAAACCGAAGTCGTCCTCGGCGGTGGCCATTCGGCTCTCGATCGCAAGCGGCGCGTCGAGAAGGCGCAGCAGGAATTGCGCGCCGAACTGCCCGCCTGGTCCGATCCCGAATTCGAAGCGTATGCACAACGCCATTATCCCGCGTATTGGCTCAAGGCCGATCTGCCGCACAAAGTGCAACACGCCAAGCTCTTGCATCTGACGGAAGTCGAGATGCGCTCGCTGGCGACGGAGGTCGCGACCGACGCCTTCCGCGGCGTGACGGAGCTGACCGTGGTTGCGCCCGATCATCCGCGGCTTTTGTCGGTCATCGCCGGGGCCTGCGCATCGGCGGGAGCAAACATCGTCGACGCGCAGATATTCACCACGACCGACGGTCTGGCGCTCGACACGATTTTCGTCTCCCGCGCGTTCGACGAAGACCACGACGAATTACGCCGCGCCAAGCGCGTCGCACAAGCGATCGAGAAAGCGTTGCGCGGTGAAATTCGCCTGCGCGATGTCATCGCGGCGAAACGGATCTCCACGCAGCCGCGTGACGCCGCGTTCACGATCGCTCCCGAAGTCACGATCGATAATACGCTGTCGAAGCGCTACACCGTCGTCGAGGTGTCCGGTCTCGACCGGCTCGGCCTTCTCTACGATTTGACCACCGTCCTGTCGGCGCTGAACCTGAATATCGGTTCGGCGCATATCGTGACGTTCGGCGAGAAGGCCGTCGACGTCTTCTACGTGACCGATCTGACCGGCGCCAAGATCACCAATGCCGCGCGGCAGGGCGCGATTCGCCGCCATCTCCTGGAGATTTTCGACGCCGAAAGCGAGCGCAAGCAGATTCGGGCGTCTGAATAAAGCGAGCTGACGGGAAGCGCTTGAATTTTGACCTCGCGGCTCTGATATGCGGCCCAAGACGGGATTTGATTTCACCACGGACGGGATGATGCAGGAACCAAGCCGCAAGCCGAGAGATACGGCCGAGGTGCCGGAACAGACGCCGGCTAACGACGAGGGCGCGAGCCCGGCTGCCGCGCTTGCCGAGGGAACCGTGGCGGATCGCTCGGCCGCGGAGGCGCCTGCGAACGAAGTCGATACGCTCCGGCAGGAAAATGCGGGCCTGAAGGACCGGCTTCTGCGCGCCTTGGCCGAAATGGAGAACCTGCGCCG
>Ga0164305_10000767_pt1 | contig 12569 bp, 12 predicted proteins | sample Whisoiple_237_MG_FD_110215 | JGI IMG/M metagenome (GOLD analysis project Ga0164305, IMG submission 110215) | Soil microbial communities amended with pyrogenic organic matter from upstate New York, USA - Whitman soil sample_237_MG | ecosystem: Environmental > Terrestrial > Soil > Agricultural... | reverse complement strand
TGGGTCGAGCGAGTGCTCGCCGGCGGTCGCGAGGAGGGCACCCTGGCGTTCGAGGGCCCGCCGCGTGAAGCCGCCCGCCTCATCGTGAGCGCGCTCGAGGGCGCCATGCTCGTGGCGCGGCCCTACGGCGGCGTCGACCGTTTCGAGACCGCGGCCGATCGGCTGCTGAGCGCGTTCGCCGAGGCTCCGTGAGCGACGAGGCCTCCAAGCCCGCCGCCTACTACGGCTCGTACTACAGCAACTTCGGCAACGCCGCCTACGCCGAGATCCGCGCGGCCGAGTTCGGCGAGGACCTCGGGCAGAACAACTGGCAGACGCCCGCCGAGCTCGATCGCTTCGCGTCGCGACTCGAGCTCGCGTCGGGTGTCCGGCTGCTCGACGTCGCCTGCGGCACGGGGGGCCTTTCCGTGCATCTCGCCCGGACGACGGCCTGCGACGTGACGGGCGTCGACCTGGAGGAGAGCGGCCTCGAGAATGGACGGCGGATCGCACGCGAGGCGGGCCTCGAGGCGCGAGCGCGCTTCGTCCGCGCCGACGCCAGCAAGCCGCTGCCGTTCGCGGATGGCTCATTCGACGCCGTGCTCTGCATCGACGCGCTCAACCACCTCCCGGGCCGTGCCGCGGTGTTCGCCGAATGGGCCCGTGTGCTCGCCCCGGGCGGGAGGCTGGTGTTCACCGACCCGGTGACGATCACCGGGCTGGTCAGCAGCGAGGAGCTCGCGATCAGGAGCTCGATCGGCTACTTCGACTTCGCGCCGCCGGGTGAGGACGAGCGCCTTCTGATCGCGGCCGGCCTGACCGTCGTTGCCGTCGACGACCTGACCGAGACGGTCGCCGGCGTCGCGTTGCGCCGCCACGCGGAGCGCGCCGAGCGCGCCGCGGCGCTCCGGCAGGTCGAGGGAGACGAGCCCTTCGAGCGGCGCCAGCGATTCATCGAGATGGTCGCCGAGCTCGCGCGCGAGCGCCGCATCTCGCGCTTCGCCTTCCTCGCGCGGAAGCCCGTTGAACGCCGAGGGGCGAGCACGTAAGGTCACGGCGTGCGCGCCGCAGTCACGCGAGCGAGGTCGACGATGGAGGTCGTCGACGTTCCCGAGCCCGGCCCGGCGGCGGCGGGGTGCGTCGTCGTGCGGCCCGAAGCGGTCGGCATCTGCGGCAGCGACTTCCATTACTTCCACGGCAACCTGGGTACGGCGACCGACGACGATCTCTACCCGCGCATCCAGGGGCACGAGTTCTCCGCGATCGTCGAGGACGTCGGACCGGACTGCCCGCCCGGGCTCGCCTCGGGCCAGCGCGTCGCCGTCTGGCCCGTGATCGCCTGCGGGAAGTGCCACGCCTGTGAGCTCGGGCTCGGCAACGCCTGCGAGCGCATCCGGCTGATCGGCATCCACCGCGACGGCGCCCTGCAGGAGCGCGTTTCCATTCCGGGCACGCAGGCCTTCCCGGTGACGGGCACGGACGCGCGCCTCACGGCGTTCATCGAGCCCATGTCGATCGCGGTGCGCACGGTCGCGCGCGGACGCGTTGCGGAGGGCGAGCGTGTCCTCATCCTGGGCGCGGGCCCGATCGGGCAGGCAACCGCGATCGTCGCGCTCGACCGGGGTGCGCGCGTGCTGATGGCCGACCGGATCGGCGCGAGGCTCGAGCGCGGCAAGGCGTCGGGCGCCGACCTCGCGCTGCTCGAGCCGGGCGATGATCTCGTCGCGCGCGCGCGTGAGTGGGGAGACGGCGAGCTGCCGGAAGTCGTGGTCGAGGCGACCGGCGCGCAGGAGCCGATGCGCGCGGCACTCGACGCGGTCGCGCAGACGGGCCGCGTGCTCGTTGTGGGGCTCTCGACCCACGAGGTGCCGCTGCGTGTCGGCACGCTCCCGTTCCGCGAGCTCGACGTGCTCGGCGTCAGCACCTGCAGCGCCGAGGACTTCGCAGAGGCCGTCGCGCTGGTCGCGCGCCGGCGCGAGTGGGTCGAGCCGCTGATCACGCACGAGTACGCGCTGGAGGAGGCCCCGGCGGCGATTGCATTCGCAATCGACAATCCGGAGGACGCGATGAAGGTACTGGTACGCGCAGGATGAGCGTCGACCCCGGAGCCGTCACGGCGCGTCTCTTCGACGTGCGCGGACGGCGTGCCGTCGTGACGGGCGCGGCGAGCGGTCTCGGCCTCGCCGCCGCCGAGGTGCTGGCGGAGTGCGGCGCCCGCGTCACGCTCGCCGACATCCACGCAGAGCGGCTCGCCGAGGCGGCCGGCCGGTTGTCGGACGGCGGCTGCGACGTCCGCACTGCGGTCGTCGACGTCACCGACGACGCCTCGGTGCGCTCGGCCTTCGCCGACGCGGCCGAGGCCTACGGCGGCATCGACATCGTCTTCGCAAATGCCGGCATCGCGGCGGTTCCGGGCTACGCGAACCCCGGTGGCCAGGAGCTCCACACCGTCGGGGACGATGCCTGGCGCCGCGTGCTCGACGTCAACCTCGACGGCGTCCTCTCGACGATGCGCGCCGCCGCGGGCGTGATGAAGCCGCAGCGTTCGGGGCGCATCGTCGTCACGGCCTCGACCGCCGGACTGCGTGCCGATCCGATGGTCTGCTACGGGTATGTCGCGAGCAAGGCGGCCGTCGTCAACGTCGCACGGCAGGCGGCGCTGGAGCTTGCCCCGCACGGCGTGCACGTGAACGTGATCGCCCCGGGGCCGATCAAGACGCGCATCGGCGGAGGCGTCACACCGGAGTCCGAGAAGCAGTGGGCGGCGCTCGTGCCGATCGGCCGCATGGGCGAGCCCGAGGAGCTCAAGGGCCTGGCCCTGATGCTCGCATCACCGGCCGCAAGCTTCATCACGGGCGCCGTGATCACGATCGACGGCGGCCAGTTCCTGGGCGAGCCCGGCGGCTGGTAGCTGTGAACACACCGCGGTCAGACGGAATATCCGTGCCTGGCCCCGGCGTATTCAGCTCGCGTGCCTGAGCTCCAGGTCGACTGCGAAGTTCGCCGAGGTCACGGCCTTGACGTCCTCGACGGTGGCGCCGTCGAGCAGCTCGACGAGCACGAGGCCGCCGTGGCGCACGCGGAAGACGGAGAGCTCCGTGATCACGACGTCGACTGCTCCCTTCGCGGTCAGCGGATAGGTGCAGACCGGCACGACCTTGGGATCGCCCGCCGACGACGTCGCCGTCATCGTGACGATCACCCGGCGCGCGCCCACGACGAGATCCATCGCTCCCCCGACACCGAGCACGTCCTTGCCCGGCACGGCCCAGTTGGCGATGTCGCCGCCGGCGCTGACCTGCAGCGCACCGAGCACCGCGACGTCGATGTGACCCCCCCTGATCATCGCGAAGCTCGACGCGCTGTCGAAGTACGACGCGCCGGGGAGCGCCGTCACCGGGCGCTTCGCGGCGTCGATCATGTCGTTGTCGAGCTCGTTCTCGTCCGGTCTCGGGCCGACGCCGAGCAGCCCGTTCTCGGTGTGCAGGAAGACGCCGGCGTCGTCGTCCAGGAACCCCGGGATCAGGTTCGGGATGCCAATGCCGAGGTTGACGACCTCGCCCGCCCTGAGCTCGAGAGCGGCGCGTGCCGCAATCGTGCGCTTGTGGTCGTCGCTCATCGGCCGATCACGCCTGCACGACCAACTCGTCGATGTACAGGTGCGGGGTCATCACGGACTCGGGATCGAGCCCGCCGACCGGGACGATCTCGCTGGCCTCCGCGATCGTGATCGTCGCGGCCGTCGCCATCAGCGGATTGAAGTTGCGTGCGGTGCGGCGGTACCACAGGTTGCCCAGCGTATCGGCGCGCGCGGCGAACACCAGTGCCACGTCGGCGCGGATCGAGCACTCGAGCACGTGCGGCACGCCGTTGATGACGCGCTCCTCCTTGCCCTCCGCGAGCATCGTGCCCGCTCCCACGGGCGTGAAGAAGCCCGAGATGCCGGCGCCGCCTGCGCGGATCGCCTCGGCGAACGTGCCCTGTGGCAGGAGCGTCGCCTCGATCTCGCCGCGATTCACGGCCGCGACCGCCTCGGGATTCGAGGTGAAGTACGAGGAGATCCCGCGGCGGATCCGCCCCTGGCGCAGGAGCTTGCCGAGCCCCTTGCCGGGCTCGCCGATGTTGTTCGAGATGATCGTGAGATCGGTCGCGTCGGACTGCTCGACGAGCGCGTCGAGGAGTGTCAGCGGAGCCCCCACGAGCCCGAAGCCGCCGACCATCACGGTGTCTCCCGAGCGCACGTGGCCGATGGCCTCCTCCGCCGAGGTGAGCCGCGCGACCGTCATCGTGCTACCGGACGCGTTCTGGAGGGTTCCATCTCCAGCTCAGAACGGGAAGGGATGCGATCCGCGCTGGACGGTGACCCAGCGCAACTCGGTGAACTCGTCGACGACCGCGGTGCCGCCGAAGCGACCGAAGCCGCTGTCCTTGACACCGCCGAAGGGCATCTGAGGCTCGTCGCCGACCGGCTGGTCGTTGACGTGCACGATGCCGGCGTCGATCTGGCTCGCGAGTGCGAGGCCGCGCTCGACGTCCTGGGTGATGATCCCGGAGGAGAGGCCGTAGCTCGATGCGTTGGCACGCGCGACGGCGGCGTCGGCGCTGTCGACGATCTCGATCGCCGCCACCGGGCCGAACGTCTCCGTCTGCGCGAACTCCGAGTCCGGCGGCACGTCGCCGAGCAGCGTCGCCCGGTAGCAGGGCCCGACGGCGCTGCCTCCCGCGAGCACCTTCGCGCCGGCCTTCACGGCCGCATCGACCCGGCCCTTGACCATCTCGAGCGCACCCTCGTTGATGAGCGGCCCGATGATCGTGTCGTGCTCGTTCGGGTCGCCGGCCTTGAGGCCGTTCGTCTTCTCGACGAGGCGCGAGACGAACTCGTCCGCGATCGGGCGCTCGACGATGATCCTGCGCGCGGACATGCAGATCTGGCCCTGGTGCAGGAAGGCGCCGAAGGCCGTCGCGTTGACCGCGTACTCGAGGTCGGCGTCGGCCAGCACGATCAGCGGGTTGTAGCCGCCGAGCTCGAGGACGACGCGCTTCAGCTGCCGGCCGGCCGCCTCGGCGAGCTTGCGGCCCGTCCCCGTCGATCCGGTGAAGTTGAGACGCCGGACGGCCGGGTTCTCGACGAGCTCATCCCCGATCGGGCCGGCCTCGCCGGGCGCATTGGGCACGATGTTGAGTACGCCCTCCGGCAGCCCCGCCTCGGCGAAGATCTCGCCCCAGATCAGGCCCCCGACGATCGGCGACCACTCCGACGGCTTCAGCACGACCGTGTTGCCGAGCGCGAGCGGCGCGGCGATCGAGCGCGCGGACAGGATGAGGGCGGCGTTCCACGGCGCGATCGCCCCCACGACGCCGACGGGCCGCCGGAGTCCCATTGCGAATGCGCCCATGTCGGACGGGATGACCTCGCCGATCGGCGCGTACGCGAGCGCGGCGGTCTGGCGGAAGAGGCCCGGCACGAAGTGCATCTGGAACATGCCGAAGCCGAACGTGGACCCGGTCTCGCGCGCGAGCAGCGAAACAACCTCGTCCTGACGGCTCTCGAGCACCTCGGCCGCCTTCAAGAAGATGCCCTGCCGTACGGCCGGGGGAGTCTGCGCCCAGGCGGGCGCGGCTGCTGCGGCTGCTTCGACGGCGCGCCGGGCGTCCGCGCGCGTGCCCGCGGCGACGTTGGCCACGAGCTCACCGGTGAACGGATCGCGATCCTCGAACGTTCGACCGTCCTCGGCGTCGGCCCAGTCACCGCCGATGAAGAGTCGCTTGCTGGTGCTCTCCCGGGTTTCCGCGCTCATGTGCATCTCCCTGTGCTCGATCCGCTCAGTACATCACCAGAACGGGTGGCCGGCGCCGGCTCCGGAGAGCGGAATGGCGCCGTTCCATCCCGTGCAAACTCGCGTGCGGGGGGACTTGCCCCAGCAGTGTTCCATTCCTCGGTACAGTAGTCTAGTATCCGGGACGTGAATTTCGAGGCCCAGACGACGGGGGGACGTCGGCCGGCAGATTCGGGCATGTCCCAGTCGCTCGAGCGAGGCCTCGCGGTGCTGGCGCTGTTCAAGTCCGGACAGCCCCTGATGGGCGTCAGCGAGATCGGCCGCGCGCTCGATCTCTCGCGTAGCACCGCGCACCGCTACGTCGCCACGCTGGCCGCCCTCGGCTACCTCCAGCAGGACCGCGAGAGCAAGCGCTACCGCCTCGGGCCGCGCGTGCTCGACCTCGGCTTCTCCGCGATCAACTCGATGGACGTCCGCGAGATCTCGGCGCCGCACCTGCAGCAGCTGAGCGACGAGACCGGCCACACGGTCAACATGGCCATCCTCGACGGCGGCGACATCGTCTACATCGAGCGCTGCCGAGCCTCGCGGCCGGGACAGCGCGAGATCGACCTGAACCTGCACATCGGCGCCCGCCTGCCCGCCTACTGCACCGCCATGGGCAAGGCGATGCTTGCGTTCCTGCCCGAGGATCGGCTGGCGGCCATCCTCGACGACGTCGAGCTCACCGAGCGCGGACCCAACACGATCACCGACGAGGCCGCGTTCCGGGCCGAGCTCGCCGTCATCCGCGAGACCGGCATCGCCGTGAACGACGAGGAGCTCGCCTACGGCCTGCGCTCGATCGCGGCCCCGATCAGCGCGCGATCCGGCGAGGTCGTGGCTGCGCTGAACCTCGCCGTGCACCGCTCGATGGGCCTCACGACCGATCTGATCGAGCGTTTTTCCCCAGCAATCCTCAAGACGGCCGCCGCCATCTCTGCGGAGATCGCCTAACGAAAGGCAGTCGGGTCGGCGTCTAACAACCCAGGAAACAGGACCACGTGCGACTTCGGGAACGTCAAGGAGGACCGGAGCTTTGAATCGGAATCGAGAGGCGACGCGAGCACTGCCCCCGCAGATTGTGATCTCAGCGCCTGCGCTCGATGACCTTGACGCCTGCGAGACGCATCCGGCGCGAGGAGGGCGCGTTTGATGAGGTCGTGATCGCCGGCGTGCACGCGTCTCGCCGGACCCGTTTTGCGTGTTTCAGTCCTGACGACGAAGTCCTGACGAAGCTAGAGAATCGAGGGTAGAGACCTGATGAGATCGACGAAGATCAAGCTCAGTGTCATGTGCGCGGTCGCCGGCCTGCTTGTGCTGTCGGCTGCGTTGGCCACGGGCGCCGGTGCAACTTCGACTGCAGCGGTCGGCTCGGGCAAGGCCTCCGCGACGAAGTCCGTCTGCGGCGCCGGTACCGGCAAGAAGGCGACAGGCAAGCCGATCAAGCTCGGTGGCATCGACATGCTGATCCCCGGCGTCGACTTCACGACGATCGGCAAGTTCGCGGCCGCGTACTTCAAGTGCGTGAACGACAACGGCGGCATCAACGGCCGCCCGATCAAGTACATCCTCTACAACGAGCAGCTCAACCCGACCCAGCAGGCGGCGCTGGCCAAGAAGCTCGTCGAGAGCGACAAGGTCGTGGGGATCGTGGGCAACACGAGCTTCACGGAGTGCGGCACGAACTGGAAGTACTACAAGTCCAAGGGCTTCACCGTGATCGGCGCAGGCGTGCAGGCGGAGTGCTTCGGCACGCCGACGTTCGTCGAGTCGAACATGGGCCCGCGCTACAGCAACATCGGCGCCGCTCAGGCGCTCGTGCGGCGCGGCGCGAAGTCGCTCATGGTGGCATCGCCCGACACCATCTCGGCGTACGCCGACGGTGGCGTGCTCAAGGTCGCCCAGGCCGCCGGCATCCCCGGCAAGGCCTTCCCGATCAAGCTCCCGATCACCGACGCCAACTCGACCATCCTGCAGCTCGTGCAGGCCGCCGGTGAAGGCGGCGGCGTGATCCTCGACTTCACGCCCGACTCGGCGCCGGCCCTCATGCAGGCCGCCATCGCACAGGGCCTGGTCGACAAGGTCATCTGGGGCTCCTCGACGCCGATCGCCAACGCGTTCATGGCGAAGCAGTTCGGCGCCTTCGACGGCAAGATGCACATCAACCAGGAGTTCGGCAACATCAACGACGGCTCGCCGGACGAGAACCTCTACCTGGCGATCACGAAGAAGTACGCGCCGAGCATCTCGCCCCAGGCCTTCGGGCAGATGGGCTTCATGGACGCGAAGTTCGCGGTCCAGGCGCTGCTCAGCGTGAAGGGACAGGTCACTGCCGCGTCGTACAACAAGGCTGTCAGGGCGCTCAAGAACGTGAAGACGAGCATGCTCTGCAAGCCGTGGTACGTCGGCAACGCCCTGCCGTACCACATCCCCAATAACACCGACATCACCGTGACCTACAAGGCCGGCGAGGTCGTGACGGAAGACAAGTGCATCCCGATCCAGGCTGTCGATCCCGAGCTTACGCAGACGCGCAAGTGGGAGACGCAGTTCAACCTGAACACCGGGAAGTAGCAGGAAGACGAGTGGAGATCAGGGCGTTCGTGAGTGCCGATGATTAGCTTCGCTACGACGACGATATTCGGCGTGGACTGGATTTTCCTGAAGCCGTACATCGTCGTCGGGCTCGCGCTGGGTGGCGTGTATGCGCTCTCCGGCGTGGGTGTGGTCGTGCTCTACCAGGCCACCGGAGTGCTGAACCTCGCGTTCGGCGCAATCGGCGCCGCGGGCGCCCTGATCTCCTACTACCTCGTCAACCACACGAGCACGCCGCACTGGATCGCCTACCTGGCGTGCGTCGTGTTCGGCGCGATCGTCAACGTCGTCTACGGAATGGTGCTCGGGCCCGCATTCGCGGGACGCGACCCCCTGGTCAAGATGATGGGGACGCTCGGGCTCGCGCTGATCCTGCTCGGTGTGATGGCGTGGCGCGCGCCTGCCGGCGGTGCCTTCGTACGGGTGCTCCAGCTGCCGACGTCCAACCACCGCTACACCGTCTTTGGCGCGACCGTCAACCTGACGCAGATCCTTGCGCTGGTGTTCGCCCTCGTCCTGACCGTCGGGACCACGGCGTTCCTGCGCTTCACGAAGATCGGCACGGCCATGCGGGCGCTCGCCAGCGACCGTGAGATCACCGCCACGCTCGGCGTGCCGGTGCGCAGGGTCGAGCTGGCGGCCTGGCTCGGCTCGGGCATCGTCTGCGGCGCCGCCGGGCTCCTGCTCGCCGATCTCTTCACGTCGCTCGACTACACCGCCCTCACGTTCCTCGTGATCTCCTCCCTGGCGGCCGCGCTGATCGGTCGCCTGCAGTCGCTGTGGGTGACGCTCCTCGGCGGCCTCGCGGTCGGCCTCGCACAGGCAGTCGCCACCCCATACTCGTCGATCTCGGCCTACCGGACGGCCGCGCCCTTCGTGCTCGCGATCATCGCGCTGCTGTATCTCGGGCGCCACCGCACGGTCACCCTCTCCCGGACGGCCGGGTAGCAGCGTGCTCGGACTCACCGGCAGCCCCGCCGAGCTGGCGCGGGGCGTCATCGGGCGCAGCGCGATCATCGTCGCCTTCCTCGGCGTGGCGCTGTTCGTCGTGCCGGCCGTGCTCGGCGGTGACTGGATCAAGACCCTGACTGCGGTCGCGATCTACGCGGTGGTCGCCGCGGGCCTCGTGACCCTGTACGGGCGGGTGGGCATGATCTCGCTGGGCCAGATCGCGCTGCTCGCAATCGGCACCTGGACCGCGACGCGAATCTCGTACGCGGCCGACCTCCCGTTCCCGATCCTGCTGCTCGTCACGGGCGCGATCACGTGCGGCGTGGGTGTGCTGATCGGACTGCCGGCACTCCGGCTCAGCGGCCTCTACCTCGCCCTGATCACGCTGATGGCGGCCGGTGCCGTGAACGTGGTGCTGACCACGATCAACTTCCCGAACGGCGGCCACGGCTTCACCGGCCGTACCTCGACGCGCGACCTCTCCGGCCTGCAGCCCGTCGGCAGGCCCGGCATCGCGGGCGGCGACACGGCCTACTACCGCTACACGATCGTCGTCTGCGCGCTCATGTTCCTGTTGATCGCCGCGCACTTCGCCTCGAAGCCCGGGCGCGCCTGGGCCTCGATCCGCGAGAGCGAGCCGGCAGCGCTCGCGACGGGCGTGAACATCGTGCGCTACAAGCTGTGGGCGTTCGCGCTGGCCTCGTTCACGACCGGCGTGGCCGGCGGCCTGCTGGCCGCACAACTCGGCCAGCCGACGGCCTTCGGCTTTCCCACGCAGGACTCCCTCACGTTGCTGGCCGCGGCCCTGATCGGCGGCATCTACTCGCTCTGGGGAGCAGTCATCGCGGGAGCGTTCAGCCAGCTTGCGCCGTTCCTCTTCCAGGCGCAGTGGGGCATCGACCCGAACTTCCTGCTGATCATCTTCGGCGTCGGCCTGCTGCAGGTCCTGCTGACGGCGCCGCGCGGGATCGTGGTGCAGATGCCGAAGGACATCGCCAACCTGGGGAAGCTGGGCGCCCACCTGTTCCGGAAGGTCACGGGCGGCTCGCGGAGCCCCGAATGATCGAGGTCGAGGGTCTCACAGTGCGCTTCGCCGGCGTCACGCCGATCGACGACGTGACCGTCGTCTTCCCGGGAGGCACCTGCGGGCTGATCGGCCCGAACGGGGCCGGCAAGACCACGTTCTTCAACGTCCTCAGCGGCTTCGTCAAGCCCGCGACGGGGTCGATCCGCGCCTACGGCGACGACCTGCTCAAGATGGTCGACTACCGGCGCGCGCGCTGGGGGCTGCGCCGCACGTTCCAGACGGAGATGGCAATCGAGCAGCTGTCGGTGTTCGACAATGTCGCGATGATCCACGAGCACTCGGGAGCCGGCCGCGCCTCGCGCAAGGCGGACGTCGCGAGCGCCATCGACTACGTCGGCCTCGAGGTGCCACCGGCGGTCAAGGTCGGAGGGCTCGGTGCCCGCGACCGCCGCCTGGTCGAGATCGCCCGCGCGGTCGTCGGCGCTCCCAAGGTCGTGCTGCTGGACGAGCCGGCCGCCGGGCTTCCTGACGAGGAGACCGAGCATCTCTCGCGCGTGATCAAGGGCATCCCGGAGAAGTTCGGCGCGCTCGTGATCCTCGTCGATCACGACATGAGCCTCGTCCAGGCCTGTTGCACCACGACGGCCGTGCTCGACTTCGGCAAGCTGATCGCGACCGGTGCGACCGCGGACGTCCTGCGCGACGAGAACGTCATGCGAGCCTACCTCGGCACTGAGGACGTCGAGGTGGCCGAGGACGTCGAGGTGGCCGGGGACGGCGAGACGAGTGAGGCCGTGCCGTGAGCGCGACCGAGACGGCAGTCGGGCCGGAGCTCCGGTTCGAGGACCTGTGCGTCTCGCGCGGCGGCCGGCGCGTGCTCCACGACGTGTCCCTGGCGATCCCGCCCGGGGAGATCACGACGCTGCTGGGCCCGAATGGCGCCGGCAAGTCGTCGCTCGTGCTGGCCGTCGGCGGGGTGCTCCGCGTCACGAGCGGCCGCGTACTGCTCGGCGACGACGACCTCACGCGACGGCGGCCCGAGCAGGTGCGCGGCGCAGGTGTCGCGATCGTGCCCGAGGGCAGGCGCCTGCTGCCGGGGCTCACGGTCGAGGACAACCTCCGCGTGGCGACCTACGCGCTCTCCAAGGAGGACGCGAAGAGCGGCATCGCACGCGCGCTCGAGCTCTTCCCCGAGCTCGAGAAGCGCTGGCGGATCACCTGCCGCCTGCTTTCGGGGGGCGAGCAGCAGATGGTCGTGCTGGCGCAGGCGCTCGTTTCCCACCCGCGCGTGATCCTCGTCGACGAGCTGTCGCTCGGGCTCGCCCCGGTGGTGGTCAAGCGCCTGGCGCCCGTGCTCCAGGCCATCGCCGCGACCGGTGCCGGCATCCTCCTGATCGAGCAGTTCGCGCACATCGCGCTCGCGCTCGCGAACAAGGCGTACGTGCTCGAGGGCGGTCGCATCCGCTACGAGGGCACGGCCAAGGAGCTGACCGAGCAGCCCGACCTGCTGCGCTCGGCTTACCTCCTGCGCGGAAAGGCAGCCGCGCCCGCGCTCGACACCGTCGCGATCGACTCCGCTCCGCCCCCTTCGGCCTAGACGTCAGGCCGGCACGAGCACGGCGCGGCCGGTGACCTCGCCTTCGCGCAGCTTCGCGAGCACGTCGTTGACCGAGTCGAGCGGGTGCGTCTCCGTCTTCAGCACGAGCCGGCCGGTGGCGTGCAGCTGCATGACCTCCCAGAGATCGAGCCAGGTGCCGACGAGGTTGCCCATGACCGTCTGCTCTCCGCCGACCATCACCGCGGAGGGGGCGGAGACCATCCCCCCGAAGCCGATGATCGAATACGTGCCGCCGCGCGACAGCATCGCCATGGAGTCGCCGTGCGACTGGTCGGTGCCCACGAAGTCGAAGATCAGGTCGGCGCCACGGCCGCCCGTCAGCTCGCGCACCGCATCGACCGAGCCGCCGCTATCGAGCACGGCACCGGCACCGAGCTCGCTCGCCAGCGCCCTGCGCCGCGCATCGGTGGCGGTCGCGATCGTGGCGCCGCCTCCCAGCTCGCGCAAGAGCTGCAGCGGGATGTGGCCGACGCCGCCGACGCCGACCACGACGGCCGTCGTCCCTGGGGTGGCGAGATGCCGGACCCGCCTGACGGCGTGGTATGCGGTCAGCCCGGCGTCTGCATTGGGCGCGACGGCG